>Ga0209303_1000031_pt1 | contig 187116 bp, 156 predicted proteins | sample SidtaG_3_FD_187449 | JGI IMG/M metagenome (GOLD analysis project Ga0209303, IMG submission 187449) | Marine algal microbial communities from Sidmouth, United Kingdom - Sidmouth_Asex1 metaG (SPAdes) (version 2) | ecosystem: Host-associated > Algae > Red algae > Unclassified | place: Sidmouth...
ACGAGGCGGCGGCGAAGAGCGACTATCACTCGGGCACGACCTGGGCGGCGCGTGGGCAGACGCCGGTGGTGGACAAGACGGGGCAGCGCTTCTCGATCAACCTGGTCTCGGCGATCAGTCCCGAGGGGGAGTTGCGCTGGATGGAGGTGGACGGGACGATGAACGGGGAGCGGTTCGTGGAGTTCCTGGAGGCGATGGTCAAAGGGCGCAGGAAGCCGATCTACCTGATCGTCGACGGGCATCCCGCGCACCGGGCCAAGGTCGTGACGAGGTGGCTCGAGAGGAACAAAAAACGCCTGAAGATGTTCATGCTGCCGGGGTACTCGCCGCATCTGAACCCGGACGAGCTGGTGTGGAACGACTTGAAGAACCACACGATCGGCAAGAGGGCGTTCCACACGGTGGGGCAGCTGAGAGAGCTCGTTCACGAGCATCTGGAGTGGATGCGCGGCATGCCCTCCCTGATCCGCTCGTTCTTCGAGGAGCCGAGCGTTCAATACGCCAAGGCGTAGCATGATCTAAGCTACGGCCGGGTTAGTAAGCAGTCTGTTCGCGCGAGATATAAGGCTAGTTTGCTCATCAATTAAGGTATCGATTTTTGCGAACGCGCCCGAAAGCGCCGAACTACCATCCTCAATGGTTGAATCTCGTGTCGCTCTGTAACGGCGGAGCGCTGCACGGTACTTTCGATGCTGCTCACCATACCCGGGATATCGGTCATCGAATGTGTATCCTTTCCACACAGATATCACGGATATAGCGCAACCAATTATAAGCAAGAGGGCCGCATCTAGAGTCTCCAACTCCAGCGGCGCTTGACGCATCTTCTCCAAAGTAAGTTGCATTGCAGCATCGGGATTGATAGCTATGAGATCACGATAGTGAGCAACAGCTAGATTTATAACGATAGCGGTTACGATGTGAACTGTTACCCCTACCATCCCTGCAAGCTTCTTAAACGCTGATCTATAATGCAAAGCCCTGTAAGCGATGACGGCCATTATAAATGACCACGCTACGTTGACGATTGAAACCATCGCTGCCTGCATTGCCCCGCCCAGCAATCCAAAATCACTGGCTCTGGCAAAAAAGTATGAATTAATTATGGTTTCTAGTACGACTATGAACAGGAGAAGTCCGTACCCGAGAATTTTGGACTCTGGATACTCCGCACCTCTAGTTATTCCATTGGATCTTTTGAAGAATGCTAAGTATCCGTACTGTTGTCTTTCTTCCTTCCTGGCATCTGTAAGCTTGCTTCGTGCGGTTTGTTTAAGTTCTTTTATCTTGAAATTACCGTCTTGCTTTACTCGCCGAAAATCGGGCTCGCCAATTTCCATGTACAGCTTCTCTAACTCGTCGTCCAGGTAACTTAGCGCGTATGAAGTAGTTTTCGCTACTTTATCAAGCTTATCTTGGCACATCGCGATAACTTGAGATTCGACCGCTGTCAAGTCCTTATCCAAGCTCTCCGAGCTCGGGATATTGTCAAGCCCATCCTTCTGCCCCAACGTCTCAAGTTGAAGATTCTTTCTGACCTTGTCCTTATCTATTTCAGACTCTTTGACATACGCTTCGAACTCAAAATCCGGGATCTTCACCTTTAGACCGGCTGACGAGTCGACCTTGTCTTCCATCTTTCTGAATTCTCCGCGTCAATAGCCTAAGGACAGCGGGTGTGCTATCCGACATGTAGACACTAACAGGACGTATCGGAAAATTGTTCGCCAATAATGTGGCGCGAAATGTCAGAGTATCGTCGTCGCTACGGCAGACCGGCTGAACAGCTACCTTCTCGCGAGAGTAGATAGAAGCGGAGAGCAAAGGCCCTGATGTGTTTCTACTTCGTGCAGGTCCAATTGTAAGCAGCGCATGACGGTGTATTGCACCTGTCAATTGACATTGCCCTCCCGGCGCGGCTGCTTTGGTCGGTCAATGTCAATTGCAGATGAATGCTCTGTTCGCCTCGGCAGGAAAGATTTCACAGTAGGCCATGAAGTTCTCTCTGTCCGCCCCCTGCCGGGGAAACGGAGTCTGCCTCAAGGCAGGGGACAACTAGCTTGCCGCAGAGGGACCATCACAGGATCGATCACGCTTCCGGCTTGACGTCGGGGCTCGAGCGCGCCGCACGCGTAGCGTCATCATCCACGCGCCAGGGCGCGTCCAGCACGACCACCCCGAACAACGCCCTCCCCTCCGCGACGCTGTACCGCCCGAGCCGCACATCCTCCAGCACGGCCTCCGGATCCCGCTCGAACGGATCGCCGTACCCTCCCCCACCCGGCGTCCGCACCCGCACCCGGTCCCCGGCGACGAGCGGTATGTCCTGCTCCTTCGACAGGTGCGGCGGCACGTGCACCTCGCCGTCGCGATGCACCTCCACCCGGTTGACCGCCCCGTCGGAACCACCGAGTGCCCCGAGCGGCCCGCGCCGCCCGTGGTCCATGACGAAGCTCGCCCGCGCTCGCCCGCGCAGCAGCTCCACCTCGTAATCCAACCCGAACCCCCCGCGCTGCCGCCCCGCCCCCGCCGACCCTTCCGCGAGCGCGTAGCGGTGGTACAGCACCGGGAAGCTCTGCTCCATGATCTCGACGGGCGGTGCCCTGGAGATGCCGATCGTCGAGCAGCCGTTGGACAGGCCGTCGTGATCGGCGTTGCCGCCGTAGCCGCCGCCGGAGATCTGGTACATGACGAAGTCGCGTCCGGTGGTGACGCCGCCGCTCGCGTCGCCGCCCATCGCGTCGGCACCGCGCCCCGGGTCGTGGCCGCCGAGCGCGAAGTTGCCGCTGGTGCCGGCGGGGGCGGCGGTGACGCGGGCGGGCAGCGCCTCGACCAGCGCGGCGAACACGGCCTCGGCGATGCGCTGGGAGACCTCGGCGGCGCAGCCGGAGACGGGGCGCGGGTAGCGGGCGTCGAGGAACGTGTCGTCGAGGCCGGTCACGTGCAGCGGCTCGAACGCACCGGCGCTGACGACGACCTCGGGGAAGACGTGGCGCATGGCCAGGTACACCGAGCTCAGGGTCGTGGCGAGCACGGAATTCATGGGGCCTGCGCACGGCGGGCTGGAGCCCACGAAGTCGAACGTCAGGTCGGAGCCCGTGCGCGTCACGGCGAGGCGGATCTCGAGCGGCGCGTCGACGACGCCGTCGCTGTCGAGCCAGGCGCTCGCGCGGTGCGTGCCTTCGGGGATCTCGTCGATGCAGCGGCGCATGCCGCTCGCCGCGCGCACGCGGAGCTCGGCGATCGCGGCGCGGATGGTGTCGTCCCCGTAGCGGTCCAGCAGCTCGTCGAGCCGTTCGGCGCCGACCTCGAGCGCGGCGGCCTGGGCCTTCGCGTCGCCGATGCGCTGCTCGGGCACGCGGATGTTGGAGCGGATGATCGACCAGATCTCCGTGTCCATGACGCCGCGCTTGTACAGCTTGACGAACGGCAGCCGGAGCCCTTCCTGGATGACGTCGGTGGCGGAGGCCGAGAAGCCGCCCGGCACGGCGCCGCCGGTGTCCGGCCAGTGACCGGTGTTCGACAGCCAGCAGAAGAGCGTGCGCGCGTCGCCCGTGCCGCGGAAGTACGGGCGCGCGAACCGCACGTCCATCAGGTGCGTGCCGCCGAGGTAGGGGTCGTTGACGATGTAGACGTCGCCGGGCTCGGGGGCGCCGACGCGTCCCTCGGCGATCGCGTCGACGAGGTGTCCGGTCGACGCCTGCATGGTGCCGACGAACACCGGCAAGCCGCCCGCGCCCTGCGCGATCAGGGCGCCGTCGCGCGCGTCGTAGAGGCCGTCGGAGCGATCGTTCGCCTCGCTGATGACCGGCGAGAACGCCGCGCGCGAGAACGTCACGTCCATCTCGTCGCAGATCTGCTGCAGGCTCGCCTCGAGGACGCTGAGCGTGACCGGATCGAGCGTCATGCGGGCGCCTCCATGGCTGCGGCGGCCGTGGCGTTCGCCGCGTGTTCGTCGCCGCCGACGTGCAGGATCAGGTTGCCCCGGGCGTCGCCGTCGATGCGGTCGCCCGGTGGCAGGAGCGTGGTGGTGTCCATCTGCTCGATGACCGCCGGGCCCGCGATGCGCGCGTCGAGCGGCAGCCGCTCGCGGCGGTAGACGGGCGTGCGGTGCCAGGCGCCGCCGACGCGCACGTCGCGCTCGCCGAGCTGCGCCTCGTCGATCGTGCCGCGGCGCTCGGCCGGGTCGAGGAGGCCGTCCGCGTCGATGTCCGGGCGCACGCCGATCACCGACACGACCACGTTGACGAGCGCGGCGCGGATGTCGTCGAGGGCGACCCGGAAGCGCGCGAGGTAGGCCGCCTCGAAGGTCTGGCGGAGCTCGTCGACCGAGGGCGTCGCCGAGGCGAGCGGCACGCGCAGGAGATGCGTCTGCCCGATGAAGCGCATGTCGACGGCGAGCGTGTGGCGAAGGCCGACGAGCGTCGCGCCGTGACCGCGCACGAGGCGTTCGCCGTCGGCGACGCGGGCGGCGAGCCGCGCGTGCAGCTCGCTCGGGTCGAGCGCGTCGAGCGGACGATCGAAGGTGTCCACGAAGTCGTGGCGCAGGTCGGCGACCAGGCAGCCGAGCGCGTTGGTGATGCCGGGGCGCGGCGGCACGAGCACCGTCGGCACGCCGAGCTCGCGCGCGATCGCCGCCGCGTGCAAGGGGCCCGCACCGCCGAACGCGAACAGCGAGAAGTCGCGCGGGTCGGCGCCGAGGGAGACCGACACCATGCGCACCGCCCCGGCCATGCGCGTGTCGGCGACGCGCAGCACGGCCGCCGCCGCGTCGACGGCGTCGAGCCCGAGCGGCGCGCCGAGCTCGCGGGCGAACACGTCGGCGAGGCGGTCGCGATCGTCGCGTGTCCGCTCGCCGTTTCCGCCACCCGCGCCCGCGAGGCCCGCGACATCGAGCCGCCCGAGCAGCGCGTTCGCGTCGGCGATGGTCGGGCGCGTGCCGCCGCGCCCGAAGCAGATCGGGCCGGGCACCGAGCCCGCGCTCTCGGGGCCGACCGCGAGCAGCCCGCCCGCGCCGATGCGCGCGATCGAACCGCCGCCCGCGCCCACGGTGCGGACGTCGACCATCGGCACGTGGATCGGCATGCCGTACTCGAGCTCGGTCTCGTCGGAGACGGCGGGCTCGGCGTTCCGGATCAGCGCGACGTCGGTGGAGGTGCCGCCCATGTCGTAGGCGATCAGGTTCGGGCGCCCGGCGCGTCGCCCGGTCCAGGCGGCGGCCATGACGCCCGAGGCCGGCCCCGACATGACCGTCTTGGCCGCCTCCTTCGCCACCTGCGCCGCCGATACCATGCCGCCGTTGCCGTTGACCACCAGCACGTTGCCGCCGTAGCCGCGGCGTTCGAGCTCGGCCACCAGCCGGGCGACGTAGCGGGCGAGCAGCGGTCGCACCGAGGCGTTGATCGCGGCCGTCGCGCCGCGCTCGAACTCGCGGCTCTCGGAGACCAGCTCGTGGGCGGCGGTGACGTGCTCGTTCGGCCAGAGCTCGCGCGCGATGGCGGCGGCCCGGAGCTCGTGCGCGGGGTTGGCGCAGGCGTGCAGGAAGTGCACGACCAGCGCCTCGCAGCCGGTGTCGAGGAGGGTGCGGACGGCGTCGGCGACGCCCGCCTCGTCGAGCGGCACGCGCTCCTCGCCCGCCGCGTCGGTGCGCTCGTCGATCTCGAGCCTGAGATCGCGCGGCACGATCGGCACGAAGGTGCCGGTCATGCCGTAGGGCTGCGGGCGCGTGCGTCGCCCGAGCTCGAGCACGTCTCGGAAGCCGCGTGTCGTGATCAGGCCGGTGCGGGCGAGCTTGCGTTCGAGCACCGCGTTCGTGGTCGTGGTGGTGCCGTGCACGATCGAGGCGGTGCGCGCGAGATCGACCCCGGCGGCGTCGAGCGCGGCGAGCACCCCGTCGGCCTGGTTGTCGAGCGTGCTCGGCACCTTGGCGAGGCGCACCGCGTCGGTCGCGGGGTCGTACACGATCAGGTCGGTGAACGTGCCGCCGACATCGCACCCGACGCGCAGGCCCTCGCCGGACGCCTCGCTCATGCCGGGGCCGGGAACCGGCGCGCGGACCCACGGCGCCCTGCGGTAAAGATCGGGTCGGGCATGACGGCGAGGTGGATTCCCGGGAACGGTCCGGGCAGTGTATCGCGACGGGCGGCGCTCGCTCCCCCACTCCCTCGCCACCGCCTCCGGAATCTCGCCCGATGATCGGCTCGATCTCGTTCCCCTCGCTCGCGACCCTCCTGTCCTGGCTCGCGCTGATCGTGCTCGCCGCCCTGGCGGCCCTGGCCATCGCGACCGTCGTGCTGACGCGACGCACCGAGAGCGCGCACCCGCCACTCGGGCGGTTCGTCGCGGCGCCGGACGGCACGCGCGTTCACTACCGCGACAGCGGCCCGCCCGATGCGCCGGCGCTGCTCCTCGTGCACGGGGCGAACACGAGCCTGCTCGACTTCGAGACGAGTCTGCGCCCGCGCCTGGAGGGGGAGTTCCGGGTGATCGCCGTCGATCGCCCCGGCAGCGGCTGGAGCGAGGCGCGCGCGGACGCCGCGGGCGAGCCGGTGGCGCAGGCGGCGCTCGCCGTCACCGTCCTCGACGCGCTCGGTCTCGAGCGGGCCATCTGGGTCGGGCACTCGTGGGGCGGTGCCGTCGTCATGGCGGCGCTGGTCGAGATGCCCGAGCGGGTCGACGCCGCGGTCACGATCGCGGGCGCGACGCACCCGTGGGAGGAGAAGCTGCCCGGCGTCATCCGGCTCGCGGCGACGCCCGGCCTCGGCCACCTGCTCGCGGCGACGCTGGTGGAACCGCTCGGACGGGTCGCGCTCGACGGCGCGCTGACCGACTCGTTCAAGCCCGAGTCGCCGCCGGTACCGATCGGCGAGTACCGCGAGGTCACCGGCAGCGACCTGACCATCCGTCCGCGCGCGTTCCGCGCCACCGCGCTCGATCTCGTCGGGCTGAGCGACGCCCTCGCCCGGCTCGTGCCCCGCTACGCCGACATCGAGCGACCGCTCCTCGTGATCAACGGCTCCGGGGATCCGCTCGTGCCGCCCGCGCGGAACGCGGAGCGCGTGCTCGCGGCGGTGCCGCACGCACGGTCGCTCCTCGTCGACGGGGCCGGCCACATCGTGCACCACACCCACGCCGACGAGGTGGCGGCGCGGATCGCCGCGTTCGTGCGCGCGACGCGCTGATATCGCGGATCGCCGACGTCAGCCCGAACTCCGCGAGGACGCCATCGCCGACCCGGCGAGCTCGCCAAGCCTCGCGATGGCCTGTTCGTGCCGCTCCGTCCACGGCTCCCCGGCGGCGAGCCGCAGGCAGCTCCGGAACCGCCGCCCGTTCGTGAACAGCGATCCCGGCGCGAGGCTGATGCCCTCGAGGATCGCCACCCGGTACAGAGCGCGCGCGTCGATGCCGCCGGGAAGCTCGACCCACAGCACGAACCCGCCGGGCGGATCGCTGGTGCGGGTGCCTGCCGGAAAGTGCCGGTGGACGGCGGCCCGCAAAGCGCGCAGCTGCTCGCGGTAGGCGCGCCGCAGACGACCGACCTGGCGCCCGTACTGCCCGTCGGCGAGAAAGCGCGCCAGCGCGAGTTGCGGCGGCTTCGGACTCGAACCGCTCGCCACCAGCTTCTGCTCCAGCAGCGCGACGCGGTGCCGGGCCGAGACGACCCAGCCGATGCGAAAGCCCGGCGCCACGGTCTTGGAGAACGAGGAGCAGCTCAGCACCCGGTCGTCGGTGTCGAAGTCACGGTACGAGGACGGCCGCCTGTCGCCCGCGTACAGGTCGGCGTAGAGATCGTCCTCGATCAGCGCCACGCCGTGCCGCGCGCAGAGCGCGACGATGCGCTCGCGGGCGCTGTCGGGCACGAGGCTGCCGGTCGGGTTGTTGAACGTGGCGATGCTGACCACGGCGCTGACGGCCGCGCGCTCGAGCACGCGCTCGAGCGCGTCCGGTCGGAGCCCGTGGACCGGATCGGTGTCGAGCTCGATCGCGCGGAGCCCGAGGCTCTCCAGCAGGCGCAGCAGCCCGAAGTAGCACGGCGACTCGACCACCACCGTGTCGCCGGTGCGGGTGACGACGCGCAGCGCGAGCGCCAGCGCCTCGGTCGCCCCGGCGGTGACGAGGACGTCGGCGGCGGCCACGGGCGCGCCGAGTCGCGAGGCGCGCGCGGCGATCTCGTGCCGAAGCGCGGGCTCGCCCGCGAGCGGCGCGTAGTCGAGAAAGGTCGTCGACGAGCTCGCGCCGACGGCGCGCAACGCCCGCCCGAGCGCCCTGGAGGGCAGAAGCTCGTTGCCCGGATTGGCGATCGCGAAGCCGACGACATCCGGCTGGCGCGCGCTCTCGATGACCTCGTCGACGTGCTCGCCGGTGCGCACCGCGCGCGCCGCCGGCACCCCCGGCAGGGTCCGCCCGCGGCGCAGCCCGACCACCGCCGACGGCGCCGCGACGAAATACCCCGAACGGGCGCGCGCCTCCAGTTGCCCCTCGCGCTCGAGCTCGTCGTAGGCCCGCACCACCGTCGCGACGCTGACCCCGAGGTGACGGGCCGAGGCGCGCAGGGACGGCGCCCGGTCGCCGGGGACCAGCGAGCGCGCCGCGATCAGCCGCCGCACCGCCTTCGCCACCTGCTCGAACAACGCCTGCGGCTCCTCGTCCGCGCCGGTGTCGAGCGGGGCGCCGTCCGGCGCGGTGTCACCGATCGGAGCGTCTTCGACCGGGTCGCGATCGACCGGGTCGCGATCGACCGGGTCACGATCGACCGCAACCGCGTCCGTGCCGGGCGGCACCTCTCGATCCATGTCGCGTTCCCCGCTTCGTCGTCACGCGAACTGTACCGGTCAAATGAACGGAAATCTGCCCCTGTACGGCCGATATCGGGTCGCGGAGACTGAACCCGTGGTCGATTCCGGCCACGCTTCGGCGAAGGCGTGACATGGGTGGATCCACGGCGAGACCGACGAGCGGTGCCGACGGCGCCGAGCTCGCGCGACGCGCCGCGCGGCGCGTACCGAGGCGGCCGCGATGAGCCCGGAGATCGCCGCCCTCGTGCCGTTCGTGCTGTTCTCGGCCGTCATGACGGGAACCCCGGGGCCGAACAACGCGATGGTCACGGTGTCGGCCGCCCGGATCGGGGCGCGCCGGACGATGCCGCTCGTGCTGGGCATCACCTCCGGGACGGCGCTGATGTTCGTCGCGATGGCGCTCGGCCTGCACGCGCTGCTCGCCGGGGTGCCGGCGCTCGGGAACGTGCTGCGCGTGCTCGCGGCCGTCGTCCTGCTCTGGATCGCGTGGAAGATCCTGAACGCCGGTCCGATCTCGACCGGCGACGAGCGTCCGTTGCTCGGGTTCGCGGGCGGTGCGGGGTTCCAGTGGATCAACCCCAAGGCCTGGGCGATCACCGGAAGCGCGGCGACGGTCTACCTGCCCGTGGCCGCCACCGCGGGCGACATCGGCCTGCACGCGATCATCCTCGGCGCGATCGGCACCTGCCTCGTGTCGCTCTGGGCGCTGCTCGGCGCGGCGCTTCGCCAGTCGCTCGCGCGGCCGATGTTCGCGCGCGTCTTCAACGCCGCCATGGCTCTTCTGCTGGTGGCGGCGACACTGCCGGTGCTGCTCGACGGCGACGCGATGGACAAGGACGCGGTGGACAAGCCGGTCATCGAGGAAAGCGCCGTGGTGACAGACGAGGGCGTCGTGATGGCGGACGAGGCCGACGGGCGATGAACCGGGTGGTGGAGATCGGCCACGCGCTCGAGCGCGTCGAGATCATCGACGAGCCCGTGTCGGGTCCGCGCGGGCGGATCGGGCGAATGCGTCACGCCAACGGCGAGAACGTCGCCATCGAGCACGCGACGCTCGAGCGGCTGATCGCCCGGGCGGAGGGCGCGCGAGAGAATCGGACGCCGGATCGCGAACGTGACGCGTGCGGCGATAGCGGCGTGCTCTTCGCCTGATGCCGATCCGCGCGTGCGTGAGAGCGGGCATGAGTGGAACGCGCCGGGAACGGCATCCGAGATGCCGCCGACAGGCGACGTTCTCTCGCCAGTCGTTCGTCTCACGCGTGATACATTCGCGCCATGAAGAAGATCACCATCAGGGACCTGCGCAATCACGGTGGAGAGGTCGTCGACCGCGTACTCGCCGGCGAGAGCCTCACGGTCACTCGCTCGGGACGGGCTGTAGCGGAGCTGCGGCCGATATCTCGGGAGCGGGTGGATGCGGAGACCTTGTTGGAACGTCGGCGCAACCTGCCGGAACTCGATGTCGCGCGCTTTCGCCGCGATGTGGACAGCGTCGTCGATGCCTCGTCGTGAACGAAGCGGCAAACGACGCCCATGTGAACGAAACGGGCGTGCTCGACACGAACGCCGTGATTCTCCTTTCCCGTCTGTCGGATCCGTCCTGTCTACCACGCTTTCCCGTGATCACGACGATCACCTTGGCTGAGCTTTCCGTCGGGCCTCACGTGGCCGACAGCGAGCGCGAGCGCGCGGCGAGACAGGCACACCTGCAGCAGGCGGAGGCCGACTTCGAGCCCTTGCCGTTCGACGCCGCCGCGGCCAGAGCGTTCGGACAGATCGCGAGCGATCTTCGGCGCGAGGAACGAAAGCGGAGCGCGAGAGCGTATGACGCGCTGATCGCCGCGGTCGCGCTGTCGCGCGCGTTGCCGATCTACACCGCGAACCCTGCCGATTTCCGGGGCATATCCGATCTGGAAGTGATCGAGATACCCGTCCCCGGATCCTGATGTCACACGGATCGCGGTAGCGCCCTCAGACCGCGCTCGGCTCCCCGGACGTGTCCGCCGCCATCTCCTCGGGGTGGAACACGGTCGACATCTCGTCGAGCGGCGCGGGCGTGAGGCCGAGCTCGGCGAGGATGCGATCGGCGCCGTCGGCGAGCAGGCGTTCGGCCAGGACGACGCCGAGCATGTGCGCGTCGCGGGCGTCGCCGCGCGTCTCGCCGCGGACGATGATCGTGCCGTCGGGCTTCGCCACCAGCGCGCGCAACCGGAGGCTGTCGCCGTCGAGCTCGGAGAAGGCGGCGATGGGTACCTGGCAGCCGCCGTCGAGGCGGGCGGAGAGCGCGCGTTCGGCGGCGACGCGGGTGGCCGCCGCGTCGTCGTGCAGCACGGCGAGGTAGTCGCCGACGCGCTCGTCGCCGACGCGGCTCTCGATGCCGACGATGCCCTGCCCGGCCGCCGGCAGACTGTCCTCGACGGGAAGCTCGGCGCGGATGCGATCGGTCATGCCGAGGCGGATCAGGCCGGCGGCGGCGAGCACGATCGCGTCGTACTCGTCGGCGTCGAGCTTGCCGAGGCGCGTGTTGACGTTGCCGCGCAGTTGCAGGATGTTCAGATCGGGGCGCAAGGCGAGGAGCTGCGCCTGGCGGCGCAGGCTGCAGGTGCCGACCCGCGCGCCCTCGGGCAGCTCGGCGGGCGAGGCCACGGTGTTCGAGACGAACGCGTCGTGCGGGTTCTCGCGGGCGAGGATCGTGGAGATGAGCAGCCCGTCGGGCAGGGTCGCCGGCACGTCCTTGACCGAGTGCACGGCGATGTCGGCGCGGCCGTCGAGCATCGCCGCTTCGAGCTCCTTGACGAACAGGCCCTTGCCGCCGATCTTCGCGAGCGGGCTGTCGAGAAGGACGTCGCCCTTCGTGGTCATCGTCACGAGCTCGACGCGGAGATCGGAATGGGCCGCCTCGAGTCGAGCCTTGACGTCCTCCGCCTGCCACAGCGCGAGTGGGCTCTTGCGGGTCGCGATACGCAAGGTATCCATCGAAGGGGGCTCCGTGCGCGGCGCGAACGCTCGCGTCTGGTTGGATCGGGTCGGGCGAGATCGGAAGGGCGGGAGGGTGTCGGTCGCCACCCGCCGCTCCGGTACCGCGATGGCGATCAGCATACCGCAGCGCCGACTCCGTTCCGGCCGAGCACGGCCCGCGACGGACGGACCCGAGCGGTATCGGCGACGGATCATCCGCCTCCGGCACCGCTCCGTTCGCGACCCCTCGTCGTTCGCGCTGCCGCCGCCGTCGCGCGGCCGGGCCGCGGGGCACGACGCGCCGGGCGACGGGCGGTGGACGGCGCCTCAGCGAACGACGGTCGCGCCGTCGTCCACGTCGAGCGCACCGAGCCGGTCGTCCGGAAGCTCGAGCGCCGACGTCGTCTCGGCCTCGCCTTCGGCACCCTCTTCCGCACCGCCTTCCACCTCACCTTCCACCTCACCTTCCTGGGCGGGCTGCGCCTCGACCGGCACCATCGGGTCGACCGCCTCGATCGCGGCGTTCGGCCCCGGTGCCTTCCAGACCGGGTAGTCGTCGAGCATGCCGACCCCGTAGAACGGCTTGTTCAACCCCTGGTGACAGGTCGTGCAGTTGACCTTCGGGGCGTCGCCCTTCGGCCCCATGCGCGACATCGGGTAGACCGGCCCGAGCGGCTCCAGGTACGTCTGGTTCAGCGCCGGCACCATGCGCAGCGCGTGCCAGGCGGTCGTGCGTTGCGGCGGGCTCTGCTCCCAGTCGGTGAACGCGCGGGTGTTGTGGCAGAACGTGCAGTTCTGCCCGAGCGACGTCGACATGTGCACCATCAGCGAATACGTGTTCTCGGTCGACTGGGTCGAGAGGTTCTGCTTCACGTCCCTGATCGGCAGCGCCGTATTGGAGATGACCCGGATCGGCGCCTGATCCGCCGTCAGGTAGTGCGAGAACGGATCGTCAAGCATCGAGGTCGAACCGACGTTCGTGTTGGCGTGGTTCTGCCCGTAGCTGTTCGCCGCGAAGCCGCCCTGACGGTTCGGCTCGAGCGTGTCGAACCAGATGTACTCGGGGACGGGGTTGCCGCGGTGGCAGGTCAGGCAGGTCACCCCGGTGTCGCCGACGTGGCTGTCCCATTCGGAGTTGATGTTCTGCGTCATCTGCATCATGCGGCGCGACACGACCTTCGTGTACACGGCGTCCGAGGCGAAGTTGTTGCCCACGTGGCAGTAGGTGCAGCCGGCGTCGGGCGACACCCAGGCGGTGATCGCCGCCATCGTCCGGGTGAACTCGGCCACCGAGAGATCGCCGAGCACCTGCACGTTCTGGTAGATGTCCTTCGCCAGCGGCCCGCCCTCCGGCGGTGCCGGCAGGGCCGCCGGCAGCACGTTGGCCGCGGCGAGCGCGTCGGCCCGCTCGGTGCTCTGCATCGTCTGCATGCCGACGCCGCGGAAGCCGATCTGCTCGGAGTCGACCGGCGGTGCCTCGAAGCAGCCGCCGAGCAGCGTGGCGGCGACGAGGGCGGCACCGGCCAGCGCCGCGTGACGCGTTCCCGGTGCGGTGCGCGGCGACGACCGGTCGCGACTCGTCGGGCTTCTCATCGCAGTGTCTCCGTGCCGAGCGAGGGATCGACGGCCGGCACGTAGGGCAGCACGTACTCCGCCGCGATGCCGTGCTTGACGCCCCACAGGTACCAGTTGTCGACGACCGTTCCGGTCAGGAGGATGCCGATGCCGCCGGTGATCGGGGTCAGGATGGCGAACCACCAGGCCCAGCGGTGGATCGATTCCATCGACGCGTTGAAGCCCATCTGCCAGCGCCAGAACAGCGAGGCCCGCTCGGTCGCCGTGCCGCGATCGGTGATCTGCTCGATCTCGCGCTCGCCCCCGTAGCGCCCGACCGCGAGGATCGTCGCCGCGTGCATGCCGAACAGCACCGCCGAGCCGTACAGGAAGACGATCGAGAGCATGTGAAACGGGTTGTAGAACAGGTTGCCGTAGCGGATCGAGAACGCCGCCGTCCAGTCGAGGTGCGGGAAGATCCCGAACGGCACCGCCTCCGACCACGACCCCATCAGCAGCGGGCGGATGAAGCCGAGCACCAGGTACAGCCAGATCGCCGCGCCGAACGCCCAGGGGATGTGGTAGCCGAGACCGAGCGCGCGTGCCCGGAGGAACGTGCGCGTCCACCAGAGGAGGATCGAGATGGTCAGGAACATCCCGGCCATCAGCCACCAGCCGCCGTCCGCCATCGGCGGGATCGACAGGCCGTACTCGGGCGCCGGCGGCTCGAGCGCCAGCCAGAACAGCTGACGGACGAACTGGACCACATCCCAGTTGACCGAGGCGAGCATGTTGAAGCCGATGATCTCGAACGCGATGAATCCGCAGAGGATCGACAGCGAGCCGGTCACGCCGAGGTAGAAGGGCCCGATCTGCGCGTTGCCGATCGCGCCGGCGATGCGGTTGAAGGTCCAGCCGCCGATCCGCTTGCCGGTATCGCGACCGATCGGGACCCCCGCCTCACCGGGTCCGCGCACCTGGACACGGGTGAAGATGTTCTGGTACTCGGCCATCGTCAGTCTCCTCCGTGTCCGTTGCCGCACATGTTCTCGATGCTCATCGCGTCAGCTCCACACCGGCAGTTCGAGCCACCAGTTCCACCACTCCGGCCAGCCGCGGGTCCAGAACGGGCCGCTGATGACGATGCAGACCGCGCTCCAGAAGGCCGCGTTGATGGCGAGGAACATGCCGAGGCGGTGGATGCCGAGCGTGCCGATCGAGTAGCCGACGATGTCGCGGAAGTAGGTGTCCTCGTGCTCGGGCGTCTTGACCTCGCCCGGGGTCCCGTCCTTCTCCTTGCGGGGGTTGGTCGCCATCAGCACCAGGCCGCCGTGCAGCGACAGCGCGAGCGCGGTCGTGAAGAAGAACGTCACGGCGAGCATGTGCGCGGGGTTGTAGTGGAAGTGCAGGTACTGGTAGCCGACGTTCGACACCCAGTCGAGGTGGGGAAGGATGCCGTACGGGAACGCGTGACCCCAGGCGCCCATCAGGACGGGGCGGATGATCTCGAGCGTGACGTAGGCGAGGATGGCGAAGCTGAAGACGATCGGCACGTGGTAGCCCATGCCGAGCTTGCGCGCGATCTCGACCTGGCGGAGCGCCCAGGAGACGAACGCTCCGGTCGCGCAGATCGTGATGAGCTGCCAGAAGCCGCCGTCCTTCAGCGGTGCGAAGGAGAGCCCGTAGCTGATGTCGGGCGGGGCGATGTTGATCTGCCAGACGTTCCACGTCGGCCCGAGCGCCGCCGCGTAGAGGATGAGCATCGTGCCGACGACCGAGAAGAAGATCGTCGTGACACCGAAGAAGCCGACGTAGAACGAGCCGACCCAGAAGTCGAACAGGTCCCCGCCGATCAGCGTGCCTCCCCGCACGCGGTACTTCCTTTCGAAACTGAGCATCGCCATGAGTGGTCTCTCTCCAGCGCGGATCCTAGGGCCGACCCCCGACGTGGGCCGTGGGGGTCGAAGGGTGGCGGGACCGTCGGCGCACGGGGCGCCGGCGGTCTCGCCGTCAGGCCGTCACGCCGTTCAGCCGACCCGCAGGTCGGGCCGGAGGACGTCGAGCTCGAGCGAGCTGGTCGCCGGAGCGACGACGGGCACGATGTTGCTCGGCCCCTCGATCCAGTTGAAGCGGTCGGTGCTCAACAGGATGAAGTGGATCACGATCGCCAGCGTGAAGAGAAAGACCGCGAGACCGACGAGGGCCCTACGCGGGTCGAACAGAAGCCATACGCGCCACATGTCAGTGTCTCCTTCAGGTGAGGTAGGTCGCGACGCTCGAAAGCGTCTCGGTCGTCCCTTCCAGCATCGTGTAACCATCGACGCCGGGGAACCAGGGGCGCCACAGGTAGACCAGGAAGTGAGCGACAAAAGCGATCGCGGTGAAGATCATGAAGCTCGTGACGAAGAGCGCATGGAACTCGCGCGCCTCGTTCTGCTTGAGCCCGGACATCGAGCCGCCGGGATTTTCGTCAGCCATCAGGTGATGCCTCCGTTGAAATGGCCGCTTGGCCGTTGTGACGCCGTGGGCGCCGGTTGCTCCGTGAAGCGCGCGTGGAACTCGCGCTCACGACGTCGCCCGACCGTGGCCGGACAAGCTCGGTTGCCAGGTCTCAGGAGACCTGGAAGACATAGGGGACGGTCGCGTCGGCCGCGGCTCGCGCCTCGGCGGCGAGCGAGCGGCGCCGTGCACCCGCCTCGATCCAGGGGTGCAGCCGGCGCGGCGCGAGCCTGAGGATCGCGGCCAGCACGAAACAGACGGCGAACACCACCGCGTACAGCGCGCGGTACTCGATGCCGGGGGCCGCGTGGGCGCGTCGCGCGCCGGATCCGGTGCGTGCCGACACGGCGGGGTTGCCGAACGTGGAATCGTTCATCGTCGTCGCCATCGTCATCTCTCCGCTTCGGGCCCTCGCAGGGCCGTGTCAGGCAAGCCCGCGCCGGACGGCGCGGACGAATGTCTCGTCGTTCAGTCGTCGCGCGGTCGCGCGTCCGACGTACTCGTCCGCGCGTCCGCCGTCGCCGGAGCGTGCGCGGACGCGCCCTCGCCTTCCGTCTCGGCGAACGCGTTGCCGGCGGTGACGTGGGCGAGTGCCACCCGGCTCGCACCGGCCGCCTTCGCCCGCCGCTCGGCGCCGTCGCGCAGGCGCTTGGCGGCGGAGATCCTGACCAGCACGGGCTCGCGATCGACCCGCGCGGCGAGCGCGGCGTGCGCGTCCTCGTCCCACGGCAGCGTGCCCTCGCGGTCGAGCCGCGACAGCGTCGCCGACTGCGCCTCGTCGAGCGCCGTGCCGAGCGGCAGGATCTCGAACAGCATGTCGAACAGCGCGTTGCAGACTTCCTGCATCAGCCAAGTGGCCCCGGCGTAACCCATGAACGGGGTGCCGGTCGCGCGCCGGATCGCCGTGCCCGGGAAGGAGGCGGCGACGTAGCAGGCCTTGGAGCCCGCCTCGGCGAGGTACATGCGCTCGTTGTAGGAGCCGAACACCATCAGCGGCGTCTTCTCCTGGACGAGCCGCCGCACCTCGACGTTGTCGCTCTTCTTGCCGGCGTTCCTCTGCACGGCGAAGTGGCAGGGCAGCCCCATCTCGTCCTCGAGGAAGTGACGGATGCCGCGCGCGTAGGTCTCGTGGGCGACGACACCGAAGCTCGCCGTGCCGAAGAAGTCCTGGGTGACCGAGCGCCAGAGATCCCAGACGGGCTTCACCGTCGTGTGCTTCTCGCGCTCGATGAACGGTTCCGGGTCGAGCCCGACGATCTCGCCGAGCGTGCGCAGGAACTCGGTCGTGCTGTGCAATCCGATCGGCGCCTGCAGGTAGGGACGTTCGAGCGCCTCGCAGAGCAGCCGTCCGAACTCGCGGTACAGGCAGACGTTGACGTCGGCGCGGCCGAGGTCGTGGATGTCGGCGAGGTGGCTGCCGAGCGGGAACTCCATGTTCACCTCGCAGCCGATGCCCTCGACCAGACGGCGGATCTCGGCCACGTCGGAGGCCATGTTGAACTGCCCGTACATCGGGCCGATCAGGTTGACCTTCGGCTTCTCCCCTTCCTTCCGTTCCTCGGGAAGTCGCGGCTTCGGCACGCGCTTCGGACCGAACTCGCTCCACAGCCAGAACAGCGCGCGGTCCGCGCTCTGCCACTGGTCCTCGTCGATCGTGCGCGGCAGGAAGCGGAGGATGCCGGTGCCCTCGGGCGTGACCCCGCCGCCGATCATCTCGGCGATCGAGCCGGTCACGACGACCGCGGGAAGATCCGGGTTCAGCGTGCCGTGCGCGCGGCGCATGGCCTTCTCGGTGCCGTCCTGGCCGAGCTCCTCCTCGCCGAGGCCGGTGACGACGATCGGCAACTCGTGCGGCGGCAGCCCGTCGGTGTAGTGGAGCACCGACGTGACCGGCAGGTTCTCGCAACCCACGGGACCGTCGATGACGACCTGCAGACCCTTGATGGCGGTGAAGGCGTAGACGGAGCCCCAGTAGCCCCCGGCCCTGTCGTGATCGAGTACCAGCATCGGCTCAGGTGCTCGCGGTGGAGGCGCGAGCGGCCGCCTGCTTGGCGAGCTTCTTCGCGAACTGCTTGGCGAACTCCGGTCGCGGCACGGGGGTGTCGCTCCAGATGCCGCTGGTGTCGCCGTCGCCGACGCCCTCGAAGAAGGCCTTCATCTTCTCGAAGCGCGGGCGGTTGGCGAGGGCGGCGTTGATGACCTGGCCGACGGAACCGGCGCCCGCCACGCCCATCAGCGGACGCGCGGAGATCAGGTTGGTGAAATACAAGGCCGGGATCGCGCGCGCCTTCGCCGCCTGCACCAGCGGCGTCGTGCCGATCGCGAGGTCGGGCCGGAACTCCTCGAGCGCGGCCAGGTCGTCCTCGAGCGAGGCGCGGAACTTCACCCGCACGCCGTGCGTCTCGAGCCACTCGAGGTCGGGCGCCGACCAGGGCGTCCGCGGGCAGGCGGTGCCGACGTAGTGCACGCGCGCGCCGCTCTCGATGGCGAGCCGCGCGACCAGGAGCTCCGAGCCTTCGTAGCCGGAGACGATCAGGGAGGCGTCGATCGGTGCCGCGGCGAGCACGCCGCCGATCGCCGGCAGCGCCGCGTCCTTGGCCGCGCCGATGGCCGAGGCGGCGATGCCGCAGGCGTCGCCGATCGCGTCGAGCCAGGCGGCGGTGCCGTCGACGCCGACCGGGGCGGAGCCGATCACGGTGCGCCCGGCCGCCTCGAACTCGCGGACCGAGGCGGTGTAGAACGGGTGGATGGCGGCGATCGCCGCGCCGTCGAGGGCGGTGTAGAGCTCGCGCCACTCGCGCGTCGGCACGGTCGGCCCGCAGGCGAGCCCCATCGGTTCGAGCAGACGCCCGAGCACGACGGGGTCGGCCGGGAACAGCTCGCCGAGGAGCGTCACGGTGGGCACGTCGGTGCGGCGCGTGGCGGGGGCGGCCACCGGCCCCTGCTCCGCCTCGCGACGGGCGTAGGCGAGCATGGCACCCGCCAGCACGTCCTTCGCCTCGGCGTGCGTCGGCACGCCGAAGCCCGGCACGTCGATGCCGACGACGCGCACGCCGTTGATCTGCTCGGGCAGGAGGTCGAGCGGCACGCCGGAGGCGGTCGGCACGCAGAGGTTGGTGATGATGATGGTGTCGTAGCGCTCGGGGTCGGCGAGCTCGTGCACCGCCTCGCGAATGTCCTCGAACAGCTTGCCGGTGACCAGCGTCTCGGAGTCGAACGGCACGTAGCCGACGGTGCGTCGCGCGCCGTAGAAGTGCGAGGTGAACGTCAGCCCGTAGACGCAGCAGGCGCTACCGGACAGGATCGTGGCGGTGCGGCGCATGCGCAGGCCCACCCGCAGCGAACCGAACGCCGGACACATGCTCTGCGGCTGGTCGTGCGGACCCTTCGGGTAGTCGGTGGCGTAGCGGTCGAGCAGCTCGCTCTTGCCGGCCGCCGCCGCCGCGTCGCGGAGCGCGTCCGCACCGGCGTGGCAGCCGGCGCCTTCGGCCGCGACCGCCGCGCCCTTGTCGACGAAGCGCACCGGCACGTCCGCGACGCTCGTCGCCGAAGCGGACGCGCCGGCGGCGTTCGCCGTGCCGCCGTCCTCGTCACGGATGTGGTCGCCGCTCATCGCTCAGGCCTCGTCGTAGACGACTTCGAGGGTGGGCTTGGCGAACGAGCTCTTGCCGCAGAGATCGGCGACGGTCGCCGGCCGCATCGGGAAGGGTTCGGTGTTCTCGCTGTCGAACAGCGCGAGCAGGCCGTCCTGGGACAGCGGCGTCGGGTGCTGCGGCTCGCTGTCGGCGACCGCCTGCGCGAGCCCGCCGAACAGCTCGCCCCAGTCGCCGTCCGGGCGGCCGATGATCTCGTAGGAGGCGCTCTTCCTGCGGATGTCCTCGTCGGCCGGAATCGCCGAGAGCACCGGGATGCCGACGGACTCGGCGAACGCAGAGGCCTCGCCCGTGCCGTCGTCCTTGTTGATGACCATGCCGGCGACGCCGACGTTGCCGCCGAGCTTCCTGAAGTACTCGACCGCCGAGCAGACGTTGTTGGCGACGTAGAGCGACTGCAGGTCGTTCGAGGCGACGACGATGACCTTCTGGCACATGTCGCGGGCGATCGGCAGGCCGAAGCCGCCGCAGACCACGTCACCGAGGAAGTCGAGGAGGACGTAGTCGAAGTCCCACTCGTGGAAGCCGAGCTTCTCCATCAGCTCGAAGCCGTGGATGATGCCGCGCCCGCCGCAGCCGCGACCGACTTCGGGCCCGCCGAGCTCCATCGCGTAGACGCCGTCGCGGATGAAGCAGACGTCGCCGATCTCGACCTGCTCGCCCGCCTGCTTCTTCTTCGACGAGGTCTCGATGATCGTCGGGCAGGCGCGCCCGCCGAACAGGAGCGACGTGGTGTCGCTCTTCGGGTCACAGCCGATCAGCAGTACCTTCTTGCCCTGCTGCGCCATCATGTAGCTGAGGTTGGCGAGGGTGAAGCTCTTGCCGATGCCGCCCTTGCCGTAGATGGCGATGATCTGGGTTTCCTTCCTGACCTCGCCGCTCGGCACGACGTCGGGCTCGAGATCGGCCTCCTCGCGCAACCGTCGGGTCATGTCCTTGAGATCGCCGAGCGGTACGCTCTGAGTGTTCATCGGTCGCTCCATTGCAGGATCATCTTCAGGCAGGCGGGGTCGTCGAAGGCCTGCGCGTAGGCGTCGGCCGCCTGGGCGGCGGGACGGCTGTGCGAGACGAGCCCGTCGAGTTCGAGCGCGCCGGATTCGACCAGCGACAGCACGAGCGCGAGATCGTCCGGCACCCATTCGGCGGCGACGGACAGCGAGGCCTCGCGCATGAACGCGGGCGGGAAGGAGAACGACAGCGGGGCGTCGTAGAAGCCGCCGAGCACGAGATGGCCGCCCTTCGACAGCGAGCCGATCAGCGTGTCGAGCAGATCGGGCGCGCCGCTGACGTCCGTGATGCGGCGACGCGGCGTGCCGGCATCCTCGGCGGGATCGACGACCTCGTAGCCGCGGGCGCCGCCACGGCGGGCGGCGTCGATCTCCCGGACGCGCGGCGCGTCGGCGCCGATCGCCACGCAGATGCGGGCGAGCAGTCGTCCGAGCACGCCGTGGCCGACGATCAGCTCGGGTGCGCTCGCGGCGAGTGCCGAAAGCGTGATCGGCGACGCGGGGTCGGCGTGACGGTGACGCGCGGTCAAGGTGTGCATGGCGGTGGCGGCCAGCGCGAGCAGCACGCCGCGGTCCGACGCCAGCTGGCCGACGGGCGTGACGCGCGACTCGGCGACGACCAGGCGCGAGGCGCTCGCGCCGAACAGTCCCCGCACCGACGCGTCCCAGCGGCTCGTGCCGGGCACGAACACGCGGGCGCCCGGCTCGAGCGTGCAGGCGGTGCCCGCCTCGCGCACCGTGCCGACGGCCTCGTAGCCCGGCACGAGCGGGTAGCCGAGCCCCGGAAAGCTCGGCATCGTGCCGCGCCAGAGGAGTTTCTCGGTGCCGGTGCTGATCCCGCTCGCCTCGACGTCGACGACGATCTCGTCGTCGTTCGGCACCGGTGTCGGCAGCGTGCGCAGCTCGACGCTTCCCGGACGGGGAAAGACGATCGCTTCGCTGCTGAGGCATCGCTGCATGGAATGTGTGAGGATCGAGGCCGGAGTGTCAGTTTAAGCTGACACTCGTGCTTGTCAATACTTGGTGACGGGTTTCTCGCGTCGATTTCACCCCTCGCGCCGGTCCGTCGACGCGTCGTCGGTCGCGCCGGCGCCATCCGCCGGCGAATCGACCCGCGCGTTCGCCCGCGGCGCGGCCCGCGCGACGAGCAGGCTGGTCAGCATCGGAAGGTGCGTGCGCACCTCGCGCACCCGTTCGAACCCGGCGCGCTCGAGCAAGTCGCCGAGTTCGGACGCGGTGCGCGGCCGGCCGCGCCCCATCGCCTGCAGGTAGAAGCCGAAGTAGGCGTCGGTGGCCCGGTCGCCGCCGCCCTCGCGAGCCATCGGCTCGGCGAGGAGCAGCGTGCCGCCGTCCGGCAGCGCGCGACGGCAGCGGCCGAGCAGTTCCAGCGCCTCGGCGTCGTCGTGGTCGTGAACCACGCGCACCAGCGACACGACGTCGGCCCCCGTGGGCAGCTCGTCCTCGAACATGCTCCCGCCGACGCAGCGCGCCGGGTTCGGCAGACCGCTCTCCGCGAACCGCGCCTCGGCACGACACGCCACCGGCGGCAGGTCGAACAGGATCAGCGAGAGATCCGGTGCCGAACGGGCGACGCTCCTGAGGAAGGTGCCGTCACCGCCACCGACGTCGAGCAGGCACTGGTGCGAGCGCAGCGGATAGCTGTCGACGATCTGCTCGGCGACCATCGACTGCGAGGCGCTCATCAGCTCGGTGTACGGCCCGGAGTCGCCCTTGCCGAGCTCCTCGCACTGCGCGCGACGTGCTCCGTCGTAGTCCCAGAACATCGACAGGTTGGTCGCGACGTTCTCGTTCCGGAGCAGCGCCACCGGATCGCCGAGATCGCGGTACAGGAAGGCGTGGTGCTCGATCATCCGCTGCACGCCGGGATTGGCGCGCAAGGCCGCGCCGTGGATGCCGAGTCCGAAGCGTCCGCCGCCACGGTTCTCCAGCAGCTTCAGCGACGTCGCCGAGCGCACCAGCGTCGCCGCCGCGTCGCGTTCGAGGCCGGTGGCGCGGGCGATCGCGTCGAGCTCGAGCGGGCCGTCGGCGAGGAGCTCGAACAGCTCGAGCTCCAGCGCCGCGGCGAGCACCTGCGAGTAGACGAAGCCGGAACACAGGTCGAACATCGCGCGGGCGCGTCGGCGCGCCATGAACCGGGTGAAGGGGTTCCGGCGCATGCGCCGCTGGAACGCCGCATCGCCGAGCAGGCGGTTGCGCCAGGCGTAGAGCCTGTCGGGCAGCCAGCCACCGCGCCGTTCGCGGGCGAGGACCGGAACGGGACGCGACGCCTCGGGCGCGCCCCCGCTCGCGGCGAGCGGCGCCGTGGCCGAGCCGTCAGGCTGCATCGCGGGCCATCCCTCGCGGCAGGAAACGCGTCGCCTCGTCGCGGATCGTCGCGACCAGGCGCGCCGCGTTCGGGCAGTCGGGGACGGTGTCGACGATCTCCTCGATCAACGCACCGAGACGGGCCGCCGCGCCCGCGACGCCGAGCTCGGCGGCGGCGTTCGGCCGCCCGTTGGCCGCGTCCACGGCGACCGGCTTGCCCATCGTCTCGGCGCAGCCGAGGACATCGTGCAGATCGTCGGCGATCTGGTAGGCCGCGCCGATGCACTCGCCGGTGCGACGCCAGCCGCTCGCCGCGTGTCCGGCGGCGAGCGCGCCGGCCTCGGTCGCGGCGGCGAACAGGGCACCGGTCTTGGCACGGTGGTAGGCGTCCAGATCGATCGCGGGCTCGCTCTCCCAGGCCTGACCGGCGGTGATGCCGCCGCGCGAGCCGACCCGGCGCGACAGCAGCGACACCAGCGCAAGCCGGGCCGCGGCATCGGCGCCGGTCGCGACGGCGCCGGCGGAGACATCGGATCCGCTCTCGCCGTAGCGCTCGTCGGCGACCAGATCGAAGGCGCCGACGATCAACGCGTCGGAGGCGAGGATCGCGAGACGCTCGTCAAAGGCGACGTGCAGCGCCGGTCGCCCGCGCCGCGTGGCCGCGTCGTCGAAGCAGACCAGATCGTCCTGGACCAGGGAGGCGCAATGCAGGAACTCGATCGCCGCGGCGGCGCGGCCGACCAGCGGTGCGTCGGCCGCCCCGCAGGCGTCGGCGACGGCGAACACCAGCTTCGGGCGGATACGCGCGCCGCCGGGGAAGATCGCCGCCCCGAGCGCGGCGGCCAGCCGGGTGGGACAGTCGCCGCCCACGAGCGGCGCGAGCGCCGATTCGAGGGCGCGTTCGATAAGCGGCACGGCGTTCATTGACACTCTCCTGACGACATCGGCGTGGCGAGGCATCCGCAAGACGACTGTCAGATTATTCTGACACTCCCGGAGTGTCAACTTTTCTGGACGCCGATCCGACAGGTCGGGAACGGCGCGTTCCGTGCAACGGGATCGGCGGAGTTCCTTGAGCGCCACGGGACCGTGCGCGTATCATCGGAGCGAGCCCGATTTCCCATGTGTCGACGGAGACCTGCCGAATGATCTGGATAGCCACCCTTTGCCTGCTCGCCGTCGCCGCCTGGCTGTTCTTCAACGCGCTGAACGAGAAGCGCTGGGTCGAGGCGCACTCCCACGACGAGACGGTCGCCGCGGATCGCGGGATCCTGCCCGACATCTCCAAGTACACCGCGAGCCTCAGGAGCGATCCCGGCGGCAAGCTGTCGATCGATCAGGAGGACACGCGCTTCGCCCGCACCGTGACCAAGGTGCGCGAGAAGAGCGCGAAGGCGAGCGACTGGGTCGAGGAGCAGGTGACCAAGGCTCGTGGCCGCGACGATGGCGAGACCATCTTCGGCAAGGCCGTGACGGTGATCGGCGGTGCGGCGAATCGTTTCGACGACAAGCTGGACGCTCGCGCGAAGCGCGCGGCACGGGAAGGACAGGACGAGAACGCGTCGAGCGGCAAGGCCGGCACGGACGAGGGGTTCGTGGCGCGCACGATGGCGCGGGTCGAGGAGAAGCTCGGCACCAGGACCATGCAGACGCGCCCGAAGGACGAACGCGGCGAAGGCTAGGTCGCGTCAGCCCCAGAGCGCGCGTTCCGCCGGATGCACGACGCTGCCCTCGTAGCGGAGCGGTGACGCGCGATCCGCCGCGAGCAGCAGCGGTCCGTCCAGGTCGACGACGTCAGCGCCCTGCGCGACGAGCAGTGCCGGTGCCATGGCGAGCGACGTGGACACCATGCAGCCGACCATGATGCCGAACCCGGCCTCGCGCGCCGCGCTCCGGAGCGCCAGCGCCTCGGTCAGGCCCCCGGTCTTGTCGAGCTTGATGTTGATCAGGTCGTAACGGCCGACGAGCCCGGCGAGCGTTCCCCGGTCGTGACAGGCCTCGTCCGCGCAGACCGGCAGCGCGCGCGCGCGGCCGGCGAGCGCCGCGTCGTCCCCCGCCGGCAGCGGCTGCTCGACCAGCGTGACACCGAGCTCGCGCATCGGCGCCGCCAGCGCCTCGTAGTCGGCGAGCGTCCAGCCCTCGTTCGCGTCGACGACGAGCCGTGCGTCCGGGGCGCCTCGACGCACCGCCTGCAGCCGCGCGATGTCGGCGGCACCGTCGCCACCGAGCTTGATCTTCAGCAGCGGCCGGGTCGCGTGCCGGACGGCGGCCGCTTCCATCGATGCCGGTACCTCCAGCGACAGCGTGTAGGCCGTCGTCACCGGCGCGGGTTCATCGAGCCCGGCGAGCTGCCAGACCGCCCGCCCGGCGCGCTTCGCCTCGAGATCCCACAGCGCGCAGTCGACGGCGTTCCTCGCCGCTCCCGCCGGCAGCAGCGACTGCAAGGCCTCCCTGTCGAGCCCGTCGGCGAGCGCCCCGGCGAGCGACTCGATCGTCGCGCTCACCGAGTCGAGCGACTCGCCGTAACGGGCGTAGGGCACGCACTCGCCGCGCCCGCTGACGCCGTCCACCTCGAGATGCACGGTCAGCACCTCGGCCACCGTGCGCGAGCCGCGCGCGATCGTGAAGGTGCCGTCGATCGGGAAGCTGTCGCGTGTCAGTGCAAGCGCGACCCCCGGATGTCCATCCACGGCTCCCTCGCCAGGGGGGGTCGTCACGCGTCGGGACCATGGACGTCGCTCGCCGCCTGGCGTCGCGTCGTGACGTCGCGCGCGGGCACGGCGTCGAGCGCGTCGACGAGGCGGGCGGCTCCCTGTCGGTACGGGTCGATGGTCGGCAGCCCCAGCTCGTCCTCGATGCGCGCGAGCGTCTCGTGGGCGGCGCCCTCGTCGAGCGCGGCGGTGTTGATCGACACGCCGACGACGCGGCAGTCGGGATTGACGACCCGGGCGAGGTCGAGCGCCACGTCGCGCAGTCTCGCCAGGCTCGACAAGGCGTAGCCCGGCAGCCCGCGCATGTGCGTGCGGGTCGGTTCGTGGCACAGCACCAGCGCGTCCGGCGCGGCGCCGTGCACGAGCGCGAGCGTGACGCCGGAATAGGAGGGATGGAACAGGCTGCCCTGCCCCTCGACGAGATCCCAGTGCGCGGGGTCGTTGTCCGGCGACAGCCACTCCACCGCACCGGCCATGAAGTCGGCGACCACGGCATCGAGCGGCACGCCGCTGCCGGTGATCAGGATGCCGGTCTGACCGGTGGCGCGGAAGGTCGCCGGCATGTCGCGCTCGCGCATCGTCTTCTCCACCGAGAGCGAGGTGTACATCTTCCCGACGGAGCAGTCGGTGCCGACCGCGAGACAGCGGCGACCGGCACGCGGCTCGCCGTTGGCGATCGGGTATTCGTGCTGGGGGATGCGCACGTCCACCAGCGAGCGGCCGAGCTCGGCGGCGAGACCGGCGAGCCGCGGTTCGTCGACGAGCAGGTTGTGCAGTCCCGACGCGATGTCCATGCCGGCCCGCAGCGCCCGCTCGAAGACATCGAGCCAGTGCCTGGAGATCGTGCCGCCGCGGTTGGCGACGCCGACGATCAGCGTGCGGGCGCCACGCTCGTAGGCCTCCTCTATCGAGAGGTCCTCGAGCCCGAGGTCGGTGCGGCAGCCGGGCAGGCGAAGTTGCCCGAGCGAGTGCTCGGGACGCCAGTCGCGCACGCCGCAGGCGACCTTGGCGGCCAGCGCGTCCGGCGCGTCGCCGAGAAAGAGGAGGTAGGGGGTCTGGATCATCGTCGCCGTCCGGGAGTCATGGGCGCGGGCGACACCCGTGGCGCCGCGAGCGGACGATTCTAGCCGGGTACGCCCGGCTCCGCTCTCGGTGCCGCCCGACGACGGCGGGGAGCCGCCCGTGGCCGGACGTGTCACTCAGAGCGTCTTCAGGTATTCGATGACGGCGCTTCGCTCGTCCCCGGACAGATGATCCCCGAACCGGTGGCCGGTGGCGGCGTGCCCCGCTCGCGCCGTGTCGTAGATGCGCTCGGGCGGCATGTCGGCGGCGATCGCCTCGTCGGCGACGAAGCGCCAGCCGAGGTCGTCCCGGTCATAGCTCGCGGGATCCGACGCGTCGCGGGCGACGTGATGCCAGCGCGCGGGCCGGATGGTGCTGTCGAGCAACGCGCGCACGCTCGGCACCGAGCCGTTGTGCAGGAACGGCCCCGTCGCCCAGACACCGTCGAGCGGCGGCGCGACGTGCCCCGGACCGGGTGCCGCCGTCGACAGCTCGCCGTAGAACGAGCGGTTGAACCAGTCGATGTACGGCACGCCCTCGGTGTGCGCCTGATCGACCAGCGCGGGGTCGGTGCCGAGCAACTCGATCGGCACGAGCCGGTTCGGATAGGTGTCGCTCCCGCGGGCGCGGCGGCCATCGGTCCCGACGGCGTAGTGACCGTGGCAGGCGGCGCAGTGGGTCTCGAACACCCCGCGCCCGCGCGCGACGAGCGCGGCGTCGAGCGGAAACGGCCAGGCGGGTGGCTCGAGACCGGCGATGTAGGCGCGGATGTCCGGCGCGTACGCGTCGATCGCCTCGAGTTCGGCGACGGTGTCGCTGCACAGCATGGCGGCGGCCATCATGATCCGTCCGTGGTCGCCGCGCGCCTCGCCGAGGTTGAACATCGCGTGCTTCTTGCTCATGCGCCACCACGGCGGCACCGAGACCGGCGGCGGGCTCGTCGTCGGCAGCGGCAGGAGCGGCTCGTCGCTCCACGCGTTGGTGGCCGCGTCGCGGTGCGCGATCAGCGCGAAGGTCAGGTTGTTGGCCGGATTGGTCCCGACCGTCGCCATCGTCATGTAGGGCGCTATCGCCTGCACGCGATCCGCGTAGCGCTCCCACGCGGCGGTCTCGCCCGCCCCGCGCACGAGCGCCCCGGCACGCTCGACCGCGACCGAGGGGTTCTCCGTGAAGTCGAGAAATTCGTTGCCGAGCCCGATCACGAGCTCGCCGAACAACGGCGTGCCGTGACAGGCGAGGCAGTTGCTCGAGGCGATCTCGACACCGCGCGCGTCGCTCGAGAGGTTCATCGAGAACGGCAGGTCACGGGCGCCCGCCTCGCGGTCGGGCAGCGTCACGATCGGCTGTCCGGCGATCAGCTCGCGCACGACACGAGCCGGCAGGCCGCAGGCGACGTAGCCCTCCTCGACGAGCGCGAGTCGCCCGCGCGCGGGGTCGCCCGCACGCTGCGACGCCGCCGGCACGAGCCCCGTGTCGGCGAAGCGCGCGGCCGGCCAGCGCTCGAGCGCATCGGGATCGACGCGTGCGTTCGCACGACCGACCGTGCTCGCGTCGTCGGCACGCGCCGCGGCCGCCGCCGCCGCGTTCGCCGGCACGTCGGACGACAGCTCGTCCGGCTCGCGCGCCGTCTCGCCCGTCTCGACCGATGCGTCCGTTGCGTCCGTTGCGTCCGTTGCGTCGGACGCGTCCGACGCCGATGACTCGATCGTCTCCGCGCCGTCGCCAGCACGTCCGCAGCCGCCGACCAGCGCGACGAGCAGCACGAGCGACAGCGCCGTCACCGGCGAGCGATGCACGCGCGGGATCACGGTCGCGAGCCCGCCGGCGGCGCGACCGCCGCCGGCTCGGCGTCGATCGGCAGGTACTCGAGAAAGCCGATGCCGGCGTGACTGCCGCGAGCGATGACCGCCCCGCGCCACGCACGCCCGACGGCATCGCCGATCACCGGCACGTCGAGCAGCGGCTCGAGCACGATGTCGATGCCGGCGGACTGCGCCCGCAGCCGCCAGCGGTCGGGCACCTCGCCGTCGCCCGAACCGTCGCCCGTGTCGACACCGACGCCGGCACCGTCGCCCGTGCCGTCGCCCGTGCCGTCGCCCGTGCCGTCGAGCCATTCGGCACCATCGAGCGCATCGGGTACGGCCGGCGCGTCGCCTGCGGCGCCCGACTCCGGCGGACGCACCCCGGCGCTCGTGATCCGCGGCCCGCGACCGCTGCGCCGCTTGCTGCGCGAGACCTCGACAAGCCCGGCGCCGTCCAGCTCCACGAGCAGCCGGTCGAAGACCACGGCGCCACCGCCCGGCAGGCCGCCCCACGCACGTCGCACCCAGCCGAGGCCGCCGACCTGTCTGCGCTCGCCATCGACCTCGAGCGTGCCGCTCACGTCTAGCGTGCCACTGGAGGTGACGACCAGCGGACCGGCCGACGTCGCCGACGGACACGCGTCCTGGAGAAAATCCAGTTCGGCTCGCCCGTCACCGCTCCGATGACCCGACGTGCCGCAGCCGCCTCCGGAATCCGCTCGCTCGACCCACGCGTCGCGAACCTGCAGCCGCTGCGCGCTCGCGTCGGCCAGTCCGAGCGTCGCCCGTTCGACCCGGTGCCGGTGCTCGGTCGACGCCGATCCGGTATCGCGCTCGCCCGTGGTGACCGCGACGCTCGTGCGCACGACATCGCGAAAGCCGAAGCCCTCCACGTCGATGTCGCGCGCGTCGGAGGGTGCGCGGACCCGCAGCCGATCGAAGCGGCGGACGACGACGTGGGTGGTGCGACGCGCGTCGCGCCGCGCCGGCGCGATGTCGTCGAGCACCGCCACGAGCTCGATCGATTCGGCGAGCGCGTCGGGGTGGAACGCCAGATCGGCCGGCCAGGCGGGCGACGCCGGAGTGCCCGCGCCACCGCCGGAGGCCGAGCGGTCGGCGAGCGCGGTGACCAGCGACGCGAGCGATGGTTCGGCGTCGCCCGTGTTCGCCGGCCGCGCGCTCGCCCCCGCGCCTGCTGCCGCGCCTGCCCCCGCACCCGGCCGCTCGCCGGTCGCCGCGTCGACGGCCGATGGCGCGTCCGGATCGCACGCGGCGAGCGTCAGCACGAGCACCGCCGACGCGACCGGCCTCAGAAGGTCGACAGGCCGGTGGCCTCCATCACTCGGTACTGCATCGTCAGCCACGGGCTCTCGTCGGCATGCGTCTCGTAGTCGGTTGAATACGTAAGTTCGCCGATGTTGTCCCACAGCCGATCGAAATGCTCGCGCACCGCGACGAGCGTCGGGTGCTCCGCAGGAGCCTCCACGCGCACGTTCGTCTCGAGGTTCAGATCGTGCAGGTTCCGACGGGTGAAGTTTCCCGAACCGAGGAGCACCGCGTGCACGGCATCCGTGCCGGCCCTCGCGCCGACGTAGAGCTGCTTCGCATGACACTGTTCGCCGACCGTCGAACACCAGCGCACGTCCACTCCGCCGCGTACCAGCTCGGCGGCGACCGGGCGGTTCGGCACGCCGTTCTTCGCGCGACCGAACGCGTCGCGGTTCACGTCGAGCAGCACCCGGACCTCGGCGCCGCGCTCGCGCGCCGCGATCAGCGCGGCGATCACGTCGCGGTCGGCGAGGTAGAACATGGACAGGTCCACCCGGTCGTCGCGACCGGCCCGTCCGAGCATGCCGAGCGCGGCGTCCTCGATGCGACGCTCACCGAGGATCTGCACGCTCGCGCCGCCGTCCGCCCCGACGGTGGCGGTTCCGGCCCGGTCGAGCGTGGCGGCGTCCGGAGCTGTCCCGCCGGAGGCGTCGCGGGACACGTCGTCGGACGTCGCCTCGCCGGCGAGCGCACCCGCGGCGAGCGCCCGATCGAGTCGCGCCACCGCCTCGTCCGCCTCGTTCAGCACCAGCAGCGTCCGCTCCGCCTCGAGCAGATCGCGAGCGGCCACGCCCTCGAACGCGAGCGCGGTGTTGCGGTGCGCGCTGCTGCCGTCGTGCGGATTGGCCGAGGTCACGAGCGCCCGGAGCGTTCCCCGGGCATCGTCCGCGACGACGAGCTTCCGGTGATTGGCCTTGAAGTTGGCGAGCGCGAGCCAGCTGCGGAGCGTGACCTCGCCCGGCCCGAGCGGGTTGGGAAGCCCCCCGCCGGGGGCGTTCCCGAACGGTCGGACCAGCACACGCCAGAATCCCGACCACAGCCGGTTGCTGTCCTGCAGGGCCGTCAGGTCGGTGGTGACGACGGTGACGCCGGCGTCACGGAGCGCGTCGAGCCGGGCGGACGGCAGTCCGCCGTAGACGGTGTTGATCGGGTCGGTGACGAAGGTCGCGGCGAGCTCCGGGCGATCGTCGCGGCGACGGATCAGGGCGGCGGCGAGCTCGTCGGCCAGACCACGGTGGGTCTCGGGCTCCGGTCCCTGCCAGTCGTTGAACAGGAACATGTCCACGTGCACCAGTCGCTCGGCACCGCCGATCATCGCCAGCACCTCGTCGAAGATCGTCTGGCGGAGCCGCCGCTCGCCCGCCCCGTCGATTCCGCTGTCGTCGGTCAGGTAGCGTGGCGCGGCGTCCGCCCTCGGCGGGGACGCGATCCCGACCGCCCGGGGCGGTGGCACGAAGGCCGGCACGATCAGAACGAGGGCGAGGTAGACGAGCGTGCCGAGGCCGAGCACGCGACCGAGACTACGCCATCGTCGCCGCCACCGGGGGGCGCGCGGGCTGCGCGAGCGATGACGACGCCGGCGTCGCGCGACCGTTCGATCAACGCTCACGGGGCCGTTCCGACATCGCTCCCGATCGGCGCGCTGGACGAGCCGTTATCTGCATACGGTCACAAATGACACGAACTCCGTTGCTACAATCCCGCCAATCCTTTCGGGACATGTGCCGCTACAGGCTTCGAGCCGGGTTGCTTTCCGGCCGTTCCGCCGCCCCGCGCCCCGCCGCGCCGGGTGCCCCACTCGCACCGAGAGCGCCTGACCGCGCGGACTATACTCGAATCACCCGTATCGGCCGCCCCCGCCGACCGGACGAGCATCTCGCATGAAGACACTACACCCGCAGTATCCCGGCGCGCCCATGCAGGGCTACGCGACGGTTCCGGCCACGAGCGACGCCAAGGAGTACCTCAGACTCCTGCTGCGTCACAAGTTCGGACTGCTGATGACCTTCCTGCTGGGGCTCGGGATCGCCTGGCTCTACCTGATCAGCACCGACCCGGTCTACGAGACGCGCGCGCTGGTCGAGGTCAACGACGCGATCAACATCGCCGACAGCGGCGACGCCAAGCCCTACGACTTCAACGCCCCGACCATCAAGGAGCAGGCGAGCTACATCAAGTCGCGCCGCGTGCTCACGCCGGTGATCGATCGCTTCGGGATGCGTACCTCGGCCGCGCCGAAGCGCCTGCCGGTGATCGGTGACGTCGCCGAGCGCTTCCCGATCGTCGGCGAATGGCTGTCGGGGCTCGAGTTCGCCCGTGGCTACGCCTGGGCACCGGTCGACATCGACGTCGCCACCCTCGAGCTGCCGCGCGCCTGGCAGGACGACGCGCTGACGCTGACCTCGCTCGGCGACGGCGCCTGGTCCCTCGCCCGCGGCGAACGCGTGCTGGTCGAGCGGGCGACGGTCGGCGAGACGCTGTCGATCGAACCCGCCGGCATGGAACCGACGACGATCCAGATCGATGCCCTCGACGCCCCGGCCGGGGTCGAGTTCACGCTCGTCGGTCGCTCGCTCGGTGCGACCATCAACTCGCTCAACGGCAGGCTCTCGACCGAGACCACCGACAGCAAGTCGCGCATCATCACGGTCAAGCTGCGCGGCGAGAACCCGAGCCGGGCCGCGGCGATCACCAACGCGATCCTGGACGAGTACCGCGGGCTCAAGGGTTCCTCGCAGAACGCCAAGTCGGACAAGGAACTGGCCTTCTACGAGGAGAACCTGCCGCGACTGCGCGAGGAGCTGCGCGCGGCCGAGGCGGCGCTGTCGGGATTCCGTACCCGCGCCGGCTCCTACGACCAGGACGCGCAGACCAAGGCGCGCCTGGCGCAGATCGACAAGCTCGAGACCGAGCGCCTGGAGCTCGTGGTCGAGCGCGACACGCTGTCCGAGCGCTACACCAACGATCACCCGACGCTGCGCCGCTTCAACACCGACATCGAGGTGCTCGACCGGCAGATCCGGGCGCTGTCGAGCCGCATCGTCAACGCCCCCGACGTCGAGCGCGAGATCGCCGCGCTCGAGAACGAGGTCGACGCGCGTCGCTCGGTGTTCGTCGACATGGACGAGAAGCTCTCGATGGCGCGTATCGCGCAGGCCGGCAACGTCGACAGCGTGCAGATCATCGACGACGCGATCGCCCCGCGCAAGCCGATCTCGCCCAACCCGCTGCTGGCGATCGTCGGCGGCACGGTCGCGACGCTGTTCCTCTACATGCTCTGGCTCACGCTGCGTTCGGCCCTGTCGACGGTCATCGCCGACCAGGACACGCTCGAGCGAGCCACGGGTCTCCCGGTGTTCATGAACATCCCGAAGAGCTCGGCGCAGCGGCGTATCGGCAACGGTGCGGCGATCGCCGATCCGCGACGACTCCTGCCCGGCAGCGGTGGCAGCGCGCCCGCCACCGGCGGCGTGCTCGCGCTGTCCCGACCCGAGGACTACTCGATCGAGAACCTGCGCGGGCTGCGCTCGATGCTCGAGGACGTCATGTCCGGCGCGCAGAACAACGTGCTGATGTTCACCAGTCCGTTGCCGAGCATGGGCAAGTCGTTCGTCAGCCTCAACCTCGCGGTGCTGCTCGCGCAGGCCGGCAAGCGCGTGCTGCTGATCGACGCCGACTACCAGCGCGGGCAACTGCACAAGTCGCTCGGGCTCGACATGGGTCCGGGACTCCCCGAAGTGGTCCGTGGCCAGTCGGAGCTGAAGGAGACGGTGAAGGCGACGCAGGTCGACAACCTCTACTGCATCCCGCGCGGTTTCTCCGGTGACGCGGGCAACCGCGAGATGCCCACCGATCGCGAGTTCGGTGCCTTCATGCGCGTGGTCGCGCCGCGATTCGACATCGTCATCATCGACACGCCGCCGGTACTGAGCGTGTCGACGGCGGCCGCCATCGGCAAGCACGCGGGCTCGTCGATCCTCGTCGTCAAGGAGGGCGAGGTGAAGGAGCCGCAACTCGCCGAGGCGCTCAAGCGTCTGACGTTCTCGGGCGTGCGCGTGAACGGTTGCATCCTGAACGCTTCCGCGACACCGACGCCCCGGCACTACACGTACTACCGAGAACAGCTCGACTGAGAGAACTCGATCGGCTCACGTCGCAAGCTGTGACGGTTGCGCTCTTGCACTAATATCACGACTGATCGAGTGATTCGCCCGCTCTCACCGATACACTTCCGCCCCATCGAGACACTCTCGAACGGGGTCTCCCGCACAGGACGCGCCGTTGACAGCCATGACCGACATGCCAACTCAGGAGACAGGATCAGTGACGAGCGCCCCTACAAAAAAGGCCAAGGACGACGTTCTCGCACTGGATCCGTCGATCGTGGCCGGCCCCTCGAGCGCGAATTCGCCGCAGATCGCGCATCAGGCGCCGGAGAACTGGCACTCGCTCGTCCGCATGGACGAATCCACGCTGCGACCGATCGCGGGCTTCGGCGCCGCGCTGAAGCGTCTGGAGGACTTCGTGTTCGCCTCCGTCGCGCTGATGATCCTGTCGCCGCTGATGGCCCTGATCTCCGTCCTGATCAAGCTCGACAGCACCGGTCCGGCGCTGTTCTGCCAGGCGCGGAGCGGGCGTCATCGCGAGATCATCAACGTTTACAAGTTCCGGACGATGTACCAGGACGGCAGCGGCGAGTTCCACCAGGCCCAGAAGGACGACCCGCGGGTCACCCGCATCGGCGCCTTCCTGCGACGCACCAGCCTCGACGAGCTGCCGCAGCTGATCAACGTGATCCAGGGCTCGATGTCGATGGTCGGACCGCGCCCGCATCCGCTGAAGCTGGACGACGACTTCAAGTACACGATCCCCGCGCTGAACACGCGTTACGCGGTCAAGCCCGGCATCACCGGCTGGGCGCAGATCAACGGCTTCCGCGGCGAGACGCGACGGGTCAGCGACATGGTCGGGCGCATCGAGCACGATCGCCACTACATTCGCAACTGGAGCATCGCGCTCGATCTGAAGATCCTCGTCCTGACGGTCTTCAAGGGCTGGACGCACAAGAACGCCTACTGATCGACGCGGGTGCGTCGAGCGGCGCCGCACCCGCCACCCGCCGCGCGGCATTCAGGACCGGCTGCCCGGCGCCGATACATCGATCAGGTCGTACGAGCACCGCGTCGCCCGGCCGGCGGCGACCCGTCCGGCATCGGCTCACGCGTCCCTTCCGACCCTCGAACCACACGGCGACCCGATCGGTCGCCGTCGTCGTTTCCCGCTCACCGTTCCGCCGTCCGCCACGGAGTCCGACTTCGATGACCTCTCCGTCCGCCGAGCTGCCGCGACACGAACTGCTCGGCTTCGCCGCGAACCCCGGCTCGCTCGACGACTACCTCGCCTTCCTCGCCGCGCGGATCGGCGCACGCGAACCGTGCACGGTGCTGTACCACAACCTGCACTCGCTCTACGCCTACTTCACCGATGCCGCGCTCCGCCGCGACTACGCCGGCACCACCGTGCTGGTAGACGGCATGCCGGTCATCTGGCTGATGCGTGCGCTCGGCCTGCCGGTGACGCGCGAGGACCGGCTGACCTACGTCGACTTCATCCTGCCGATGATGCGACTGGCACGTGACGAGGGCTGGACCGTCCAGCACGTCGGTCAGGATGCCGCCACGCTGGAACGGGCGCTCGAGATCGTCCGTCGCGAGGTACCCGGCATCCGCATCGACGGCCATCACGGCTACTTCGATCAGGGCGCGGGCAGCGCCGGGAGCCTCGCGGTCGTCGACGCGATGAACGCCGCCGGCGCCGACCTGGTGCTCGTCGGGTTCGGGGCACCGCGCCAGGAGGCATGGATCGCCGCCCATCGGGAACGCATCGACGCACCGGCCGTGCTCGCCTGCGGCGCCTGCATGGAGTACGTGGCGGGTGCCGTGCGCACGCCGCCGCGCATCCTCGGCAAGCTCGGCCTCGAGTGGGCGTTCCGCCTGCTCGAGAACCCCAGGCGCTTCGCCTTCCGCTACGGCGTCGAGCCGTTCCTGCTCGGTGCCCTGCTCGTCCGCAACGCCGTACGCGACGGGCTTCGCTCCGGACCGGCCGACATCCCGGCGAGCGCGACCGGGAGCACCGACGAGGGCATCGGTGACGGCACCGGCCACGGCACCGGTCACGGCAACGGCCACGGCACCGGCCACGGCACCGGCGAGAGGGCGGCCGAGCGGTGAACGCGCCGGCGCCGGTGGTGACGGCGGACGGTCTCGCGGGTCGTCTGTACCGTTTCCTGACCTCGCGCTATCTCCTGTCGGTCGGTGCCCAGGCGTTCGTCAGCGGCTTCCACTTCGCGCTGAACCTGATCCTGCTCAGACTGGTGACGCCGTACGACTACGGAGTGTTCGCGTTCGCCTTCGTGCTCGCGATCTCCGCGTCCGCGGTCAACAACGCGCTCGTCGCGACGCCACTGACGGTCTACACCCCGGTGATCGCCGACCCCGATCGGCGCCGTGCCCAGGAGGGCATGTTCGCGTCGGCCAACCTGGTGCTCGTCGTGGCGCTGCTCGTCGCGGGCGTCGCATGGGCACTGGCCGACGGCCAGCTCGCGGACGGCACCGGCATCGGCATCGCGCTGTTCGTGGCCGCCTACACCGCGCGTCAGTACAGCCGGAACGTCAGCTACGCCCGCCTTCGCCCCCTGGTCGTCGCGGCGAGCGACATCGCCTACGCGGTCGCGGGCTTCGCGCTGCTCGCGGCGCTGTACGTCTGGCGCGACACTCTGCCGGTGGCCGAGGTGCTCGTCGCCGTCGCCCTCGCCAACCTCGTCGCGATGGCGCTCGAGCGCGTGCTGCTGAATCGCGGCGATCCCGGCGCGCGCCGGCGGCGCTTCGCGAGTCTCGCCGGTTACGGGCGCATCTGGCGCGAGTCGGCCGCGTGGGCATTGGTCGGCGCGCTGACGACGATGTTCCTCGGTCAGGCGCACAGCTTCATCGTCACCGCCACGCACGGGCCGGGCGCGTTCGCACCGCTGGCCGCGGGGTTCGTGCTGTTCGGGCCGGTACGGGTGGCGCTCCTGACCTGGCAGAACATGGTCAAGCCGGAGCTCGCGGTCGATCTCGCCGCCGGTCGGATCGAGGCGGTACGGCGACGCATCCGGACCACGGTGTGGCGCATGGTCGCCGCCGTCGCCGCGCTCGGCATCGCTCTGATGCTCGCCTGGCCGTGGATCCACGAGTTCCTGTACGCGCGCCGCTACGCCGACGAACCGATGGGCGCGATCGTCGCGGCCTGGTGCCTGGTGACCGTGGCGGCGGCGAGCTACAACGCGCCGAGCGCGGCGCTGCAGGCATCGACCGAATTCCGTACGCTGGCCTTCGCGAGCATCTGGGGCGCGCTCGTGAGCGGTGTGCTCGTCGGCGTGACGCTCGCGCTGTTCGAGCCGTCGGTCACGCTCGTGGGCATTCTCGCCGCCGAGACCTTCGTCGCGCTGTGGCTCGCCCGCGCGCTGCACCGGGTGCTGGCCTCACGCGAGACGCTCGCGGAGGCGGCACCCGCGGGGTCGCTCGCAACCGACGCACGCGCCAGGGAGGCCGCCTCGTGAAGCTCGTCCTCGCCATCTGCACCTACCGTCGCCCGCAGGGTCTCGCGCGGCTGCTCGAGCACCTGCCGGCGCTTCGCCTGCAGGACGGCGCACGGCCCGCGCTCGATGTCGTCGTCGTCGACAACCATGCCGACGGCGAAGGTCTCGCGGTCTGCCGGGCGCTGCCTGCGAGCTACCCCTACGCCGTCCACGCGCGCGCGTCGGACGGCGTCGGCATCTCCGCCGCCCGCAACGCCGCCTGCGCCGCCGCGCTCGAGCTCGAGCCCGACCTGATCGCTTTCCTCGACGACGACGAGTGGCCGTCGCCGCAATGGCTCGCCGAGCTCCTGCGCGTGCAGCGCGAGCACGACGCGGATGCGGTCGGCGGTCCGACGCGTTCGGTGTTTCCCGACGGAGCGAACCCGGCGCTCGCCGACGTGCCGTACTACGGCGCTGACATGTACCTCGCCGACGGCGCGCGCTGCACGCTGCAGGCCGGCGGCAACTTCCTGGTCCGCGCGTCGGCGCTCGCCGCGCTCGCGCCGGCGTACTTTCACGACGAGTTCGCGCACTCCGGCAGCGAGGACCTGGCCTTCTTCATCCAGCTCGCGCAACGCGGGGCGCGCATGCACTGGGCGCCGGCAGCGCTGGTGCACGAGGATGTCCCGCCCGAACGGCTCACGCCCGAGTGGCTGCGCCTGCGCGTCGTCAACGCCGCCAACGGTCGCGTGCGCGCCGCGCAGATGCTCGAACCGGGCCCGCTGCCGTCGATCGTCCGGGTGACCAAGACGGTGGGGCTGCTGATCGTCGCGCGAGTCGTCGGGCTGATCGCGCGCGTGGTCCCGTCGCTCGCCATGCGGGCCGACCTGATGCGCTGGCGGGGACAGGGCAAGTGGCGGGCGCACCGCGGCGACCACACCGTGCGCAGCGAAGCGTCGAGCGTGCCCGCGGCAGCCGACACCTCGTCCGACGGCACGCCGCGCGATGCCACGGGCGCGAGCGCGTTCGCGGCCACCCCGGACCCTGCCTCGCCGGGTGCGACGCATGGCGAGACGGCCTGAGCACCGGACCGTGAACATGACACCGGCCATACCGACCATCACGACGAGCGCGCGGATCGCGCCGTTCGACAGGCTGCTGCTGTGGCTCGCGCTGCTGCAGGGATCGAGCGCCACGCTGTCCGTGGCGCTGCACGGGGACTTGCCGGTGTCCAGCGCCACGCTGGCCACGCTGGTATCGGCCGTCTGGGCGGCGATGTACGCCATCGCCGCCGTCGGCCTGCTCGCCGCCTTCGGCATGAACTGGCTGAGCTGGCTCGTCCGCTACCGGCTTCCGCTGACCGTACTGGTCACCGCCACCGCGCTTTCCCCCTTCTGGTCGATCGACTCGACCCTGTCGCTGGAACGCGGCGCGCACCTCGTCGGCACGACCCTCGTCGCCCTCTACATCGGCTTTCGACTGCCGCTGTCCTCCATCCTCGTCGAAACCGCCCGCGCGTTCGCCCTCCTGCTCGCGCTGTCCGTGCTGGCGGCGCTGTTCCACCCCCCGCTCGGCATCGAGGACTACGAGGGTCGCTCCGTGTGGCGCGGGATCATGGCCTCGAAGAACACGCTCGGCTTCTGGGCGTCGGTCTCGACGATGCTGTTCCTGACTCGCGTGGTCGCGGCGCCGACGCTCGCCGTGCGCACGGGCTGGCTCGCGATGATCGTGCTGGCGCTGGTCTGTCTCGCGGCGAGCGTGTCGGCGACCTCGGTGCTCGCCCTGGTCGTCGCGCTCCTCGTCGTCGGCTACCTGCACGCGGCGACATCGCTCAGGCTCGGGTTCCTGCCGATGGTCGTGCTCGGCGCGCTCGTCACCACGCTCGTCACGCTCGCCTTCCAGTCGATCGACACGGTCGAGCTGGTCGGTCGATCCGGGGACCTGACCGGCCGTACCCAGGTCTGGGAGCAGACCTGGCGGCTGATCCGCGAGCGCCCGCTCGGCGGCTACGGCTACGGCGCGCTGTGGTTCCCGACCGAGGCGAGCCTGTGGATCCAGCAGCGGCTCACCGATCTCAACTGGACGGTGTACCACGCCCACAACGGACTGCTGCACGTCGCGTCCGAGATCGGCATCCCGCTGACGGTGCTGATGCTCGCGATGATCGTCCAGCAACTCGTCGAGAGCGTCTGGTGCCAGTACCACCGCCCGCAGCCCGGGATCCTCTTCGTGATCGGGTTCTGCGTGGCGCTGCTGGTCAGCAACTACACCGAAGCCCGGCTGCTGATCAACCGGGACCTCTTCTGGATATTCCTGATCGCGCTGCCGATAAGCATGGTGCAGCAGATCGAGCTCGTCGCCGACAACACGATTCCGACCCCCGTGCCGTTCCCCGGACTCGGGCGTGTGCCTCCGGCCGTGCGGCACGCGCGGCGTGTCCGTCGGCGCGATCTCAAGCGCCGGCTGCAGGCTCGCATGCCGTCGGGCGATGCCGCGCCCGAGAGCGTGTCGGCGACCGCCGACGAGCCGCACTGGCAAGGACCCGAGCGTCTGCATCGGAATACCTGACGACCCGACCGAGGAGAGCGACAGCGTGACCCAGACCGTACTCGTGACCGGCGGCGCCGGCTATATCGGCTCGCACATGGTCCGCCGCCTGGCGGCGGCCGGACACGACGTCATCGTCTACGACGATCTCTCGCGCGGCAACCGTGACGCGGTGCCCGGCGAGCGGCTGGTGATCGGCGAGCTGCACGACACGGAGCGACTGGCCGGCGTGTTCGAGAGCCACGACATCGCCGCCGTCATGCACTTCGCCGCCCTCGCCTACGTCGGCGAGTCGGTGACGCAGCCGGCGAACTACTACCGGAACAACGTCGGCGGCACCCAGAGCCTCGTCGACACGATGCGCGAGCACGGGGTCGAGCGGCTGGTGTTCTCCTCCACCTGCGCCACCTACGGCGTGCCGGCCGAGCTGCCGATCACCGAGGCGACGCCGCAGTGTCCGATCAACCCGTACGGCCGCTCCAAGCTGATGATAGAACAGCTGCTGGAGGACTACGCGACGGCCTACGGGTTCCGCAGCATCGCGCTCCGCTACTTCAACGCGTCGGGCTGCGCCCCCGACGGCAGTCTCGGCGAACGTCACGAGCCCGAGACCCACCTGCTTCCGCTGGTGCTGTTCGAGGCCCTGCGCGTCGCCGGTGGCGGGGACCCGGAGGCGACGACGCTGCGGGTGTTCGGCGACGACTTCGACACGCGCGACGGCACCTGCGTGCGGGACTACATCCACGTCGAGGATCTCTGCGGCGCCCATCTCGCCGCCCTCGAGCGCCTCGGTACCGAGCCGGACGCCGGCGCCGAGCGCTTCAACCTCGGCGTCAACCGCGGCTACACCGTGCTCGAGGTCATCGAGCTCTGCCGGCGCGTGACCGGCGTGGAGATCGGCTACCGGACCTCGCCGCGCCGTGCCGGCGACCCGCCCGAGCTCGTCGCCGACGCCTCGCTCGCGATGAGCACGCTCGGCTGGGCGCCCGAGCACGCCGATCTGGAGCACGCGATCCACCACGCCTGGGCATGGTTCCGGAAGCACCCTCCGGTCTCGTCCGCCATGTGATCGCGTTCTCCACGCGCGCGCGTGCCCGACCGGTCGGCCGGACCTCCTTCACGTTCCCGCACCCTGTCCGTCCCGCCACCGGCACGCGGCGTCGCTCCCGGCGATAATCGCCCGATGAATCGACCACTCGCATCACGACGCCACGGCCGCCCCGCCGGGGCCTTCCCGTCCGGAGACCGACGGCATCGCGCGGGGCGGCTCGCGGTCCGTCCCCGAACGCCGCCCGGCGGACCGGCGGCCGCCGCGATCGCGGTCGTCGCGCCGTTCGCCCTGATCGCCCTTCTCGCCGCCGCACCCGCCCTCGCCGAGGCCGACCCGGCGCTCGACGACGCGTGCTGGCAACTGACGTTCGAGGAGACCTTCGACACGCTCGATCTCGCCGACGAGAGCGGCACGGGGGGCGATCCCGACGGACGCTGGCGCACGCGCTACATCTGGGATCGCGACACCATCATCAACGACGAGCTGCAGTACTACGTCGATCCGGCGGAGCACGGCCTGTCGCCGTTCCGCATCGACGACGGTGTGCTGGTCATCAGCGCCAGCCGGACACCGCCCGGACTCGGCGCCAGCCTCGCCGGCCAGCCGTACGTGTCCGGCGTGCTGACCACCGAACGCTCGTTCGCGCAGATGCACGGGCGGTTCGAGGCACGGGCGAAGGCACCGGCCGGGCGTGGTCTGTGGTCGGCGCTGTGGCTGCTGCCGAGCTTCGAACGCTGGCCGGAGGGCGTCGCGGTGCTGCCGGAGATCGACATCATGGAGCATCTCGGACACGCGCCGGAGACCTACCACGGCACGCTGCACACGAACCAGTCGGGCGAGCTGAGCTCGCACGGCGCGGAGCACGATACCGACGTCGACCTGACGGACGACTTCCATCTCTACAGCGTGGTGTGGACCCCCGAGACGGTCAGCTGGTACCTCGATCGCGAGCCGCTGTTCTCGTACCCGACGCCCGCCGACTTCACCCGTCCGGTGCACTTCCTGATGAACCTGGCGGTGGGCGGGAGCTGGCCCGGCGCACCGGACGCCTCGACCAGCTTCCCGGCCGAGTTCCGGGTGGACGCGGTGCGGGCCTACGAGGACAACGGACGCTGCGAACGCGGCTGACGGCCGCCGCGCCCGACCTCCGGGCCGGGGCTCCCGGAGGTTCTCGGAGCCGGGGTTCTCTCAGAACCAGGGGAGCAGCAGCGAGTGCAGCGTCGTCCAGGCGCTGTTGGTGGCGATCTCGTCCACCACCGGTGCGCCGCCGAGACGCGAGTCCGCGAGCGACAGTGCCGGGGCGCCCGGATCGAATCGCGAGCGGGCGAGCACCACGCAGACGATTCCGCCGAGAACGGCGAGCGCGAGCGCGGAGGGCCGGGACAGACGAAACCGCAGGAAGCGAGCGGTCTCCATGCGGGCCACGTAGGCGACGACGATCAGCACCAGCAGCAGCACGCCGATCGCGCTCGGAATCGGCTGGCGCGCGGCGAGCTGACCGACGGTGGCGGCCAGCGCGGCGGGGTCGGCGAACGTGGCCGCCGTCGGGCGCGCCGCGTCGGCACCGAGGAAATAGGGCGTGACGAGCTCGGTACCCAGGATCACGATCAGCGCGGCGACCAGCCACGGCACCACCAGCCACTTGGCGATCGCGCGCGTCGCGTCGAACATGCCGAGCAACGACCCGAGCACGAGCGGCACCAGGCAGATCGCGCCGACGAGCGAGAGATCGAAGCGGAGGCCGGTCAGGAACAGCCGCTCCGGTGCGCCGGCCTCCTCCACCGCCGGAAACTGCCACAGCGCGTAGCCCGCACGCACCACGAGTAGCAGAAAGACCACGATCAGCGCGAACAGCAGGAACTGTCGCAGAAGATGCATCGCGGGCAGGGTCGCGGGTGGGGTCGCGGCCATCGGGAAGGTACCTGTCGAGGATGTCACCGGGTCATAGTGTAACAGCGGGCCACGAGCACCGATCGCGACGCCGATACCAGCGTGTCCCCGGCGTCTTCCGTCTCGCCGTCGGGCGACGGCGCTCCGTTCGCGCTCGCGGTGTCGAGCACGACACCCCAGCGTCCCGGGGCGAGCGTCGCGCCATCGAGCGGGAACCGGACCTCGTCGCTGCCCCCGTTGATCAGCACCAGCAGGGTCGACCCGATCTCCTCGAGTCCGTCCGGCGGCACGGCGTCGCCGACGAGCTGTAGTGCGAGGAAGCGGCCGTCGCCGTGCCAGTCGCGCTCGCCCATCGGTCGGGCGTCGGGGCCGAGCCAGCTCGCGTCCGGGAGCCCGCTCGCCGCCGAACGCACCGCGCCGTGCAGGTGCCGATCGCGCCGGAGCACCGGTTCGGCGGCACGCAACGCGAGCAGACCGCGCACGAACTTCCCGAACGCGTGATCGGCACGCCGCGCGTGCCAGTCGATCCAGGAGACATCGTTGTCCTGGCAGTACGCGTTGTTGTTGCCGCCCTGGGACGCGCCGATCTCGTCGCCCGCGAGCAGCATCGGCGTGCCCTGCGCGAGGACCAGGGTGGCGAGCAGGTTGCGGCGCGTGCGAACGCGCGCGGCGAGCACGAGCGGGTCAGTGGTCGCGCCCTCGATGCCGTGATTGCACGAGTGGTTGTCGCCGTGACCGTCGCGGTTGCCCTCGCCGTTCGCCTCGTTGTGCTTCTCCTCGTGGGAGACCAGGTCGGCGAGCGTGAAACCGTCGTGCGCGGTGACGAAGTTGACGCTCGCGCCCGTGCCGCGACGCTGCCACTCGAACAGGTCGCTGCTGCCGAGCAGGCGCGCCGACAGCTCGCCGAGCAACCCCGGCTCGCCGCACCAGAACCGTCTGACGGCGTCCCGGAAACGATCGTTCCATTCCGCCCAGCGCGGCGGGTACTGTCCGAGCTGATAGCCACCGGGACCGATGTCCCAGGGCTCGGCGATCATGCGCTTCCCGGCGAGCGTCGGATCCTGCGCGAGCGCGTCGAAGAAGCCCGCCCCGCGATCGAACCCGTGCGCCTCGCGCCCGAGCACGCTGGCGAGATCGAAGCGAAAGCCGTCCACGCCCATCTCGGCGGCCCAGAAGCGAAGGCTGTCCATGATCAGCTGCAGCACGCGCGGGTGCTCGGCGGCGAGCGTGTTGCCGCAGCCGGTGTCGTTCAGGTAGTGGCGTCGATCGGCGGCGAGGCGGTAGTAGCTCGCGTTGTCGATGCCGCGGTACGAGAGCGTCGGGCCGAGCTCGTTGCCCTCGCAGGTGTGGTTGTAGACGACGTCGAGCAGGACCTCGATACCCGAGCGGTGCAGCGTCCGGACCATCGTCCGGAACTCGCGTACCGGATCGTCGGTGGCCGCGTAGCGCGCGGCCGGCGCCAGGAAGCACAGCGAGTTGTAACCCCAGTGATTGACGAGGCCGCGCTCGACCAGGAAGTGGTCGTCCACGAACTCGTGCACCGGCAGGAGCTCGAGCGCGCGTATCCCGAGCGACTCCAGGTGTCGGACGACCGCCCGGGTGGCCACGCCCGCGTAGGTTCCGCGACGGCTCGCGGCGATGCCGGGGAAGCGCATCGTGAGGTTGCGCGGGTGCGCCTCGTAGATGGCGTCGCGCCCGTCGTCCGGCAGCCCCCTGTCGGGCAAGTGCGGCGCTCCGGGCGCTCCGGGCGGATCGCGCACCACGCACCTGGGGACGTCGGGCGCGCTGTCGCGCGTGTCGAACGAGAGATCCGCGTCGGCGTGACCGCGCACGAACCCGTAGATCCTGTCCGAGTGCCGGAGCGTGCCGCGGAGTTCGCGCGCGTACGGATCGACCAGCAGCTTGTGCGGGTTGAAGCGATGCCCCTCGAGCGGCGCGTAGGGTCCGTGCACGCGGTAGCCGTACAGCTGGCCGGCGGCGATGCCGGGCACGTGGGCGTGCCAGACGTCGTCGGTACGCGCGGGCAGCGGGTGCCGCGCGATCTCGCGCCGCCCGTCCGCGTCGAACAGGCACAGCTCGACGGACGTGGCGTGCGCGGAGAACAGCGCGAAGTCCACGCCGCCGTCGCGCGGCGTGGCGCCGAGCGGGTACGGACGGCCGGCTCGGGTCCGGCGATCGGCCTCCGATGCGGGCACGCCCCCTGACGCGATCAGGCGCCCTTCCCGGGCGCCGGAAGCGTCATCGGCTCGAGCTTCCAGATGTCCCGGTTGTAGTCCCGCATCGTGCGGTCGGTGGAGAAGCGACCGCTGTGGGCGCTGTTCAGGATGCTCATGCGTGTCCAGCGCGCCGTGTCGGCCCAGGCTTCGCCGACCCGCGCCTGCGCGTCGAGGTAGTTCGGCAGGTCCGCGATCGTCAGCCACGGATCGTCGGCGCTTCGCGCGGCGTCGAGCACCTGTCGGATGATGTCCGGCTCGCCGCCGTCGAAGGTTCCCGCGTCGAACGCGGCCATGATGCGGCGCACCCGCGGGTCGGCGGCGATGACCTCGCCCGGCCGGTAGCTCCTGCGCATCTCCACCGCACCCTCGACATCCAGCCCGAAGCGGAAGAAGTTCTCCTCGCCGACCGCCTCGAGGATCTCCACGTTGGCCCCGTCGAGCGTGCCGACCGTGACGGCTCCGTTCATCATGAACTTCATGTTGCCGGTGCCGGACGCCTCCTTGCCCGCCGTCGAGATCTGCTCGGACAGGTCCGCCGCCGGACAGATCACTTCCATGGCCGACACGTTGTAGTCGGGCAGAAACACCAGCCGCAGCCGCCCCTCGGTGCGCGGGTCGTCCTCGATGACGCGGGCGACCGAGGTGATCAGCTTGATGATGGCCTTGGCCATCTGGTAGCCGGGCGCGGCCTTGCCGGCGATCAGGATCAGGCGAGGGGGGTTCGCGTCGGCGGAATCGTCGCCGCTCGCCCCCCCGGTGACGCCGCCCTCGGTGATGTCGAGATAGCAGTGCACGGCGTGCAGCGCGCAGAGAAGCTGGCGCTTGTACTCGTGCATGCGCTTGACCTGCACGTCGAACAGCATGTCCGTCGTGCCGACGGTACCGGTGCGCGCCTCGACCAGCGCGAGCAGCCGCGTCTTGTTCGCCGTCCGCACGTCGCGCCAGCGTGCCTGGAACGCGTCGTCGCCGGCGTGCGGGACCAGCCCCTCGAGCCGGTCGAGATCCGCGACCCAGCCCTCGCCGAGCGTGTCGTCGAGGAGGGCGCGCAGGCCCGGGTTGCACTGATGCAGCCAGCGCCGCTGGGTCACCCCGTTGGTCTTGTTGTTGAAGCGCGTGGGCCAGAGCGCGTCGAAGTGGCGGAACAGGCCCTCGCGGAGCAGCTTGGAGTGCAGCTCGGCGACCCCGTTGACCGAGAAGCTGCCGACGATCGCCAGATGCGCCATGCGCACGACCGGCTGGGAATCGAACGAGACGATCGACATCGCCGCGCGACGGTCGACGTCGCCCGGCCACTCGCGCTCGACGTCGACCAGGAAGCGGCGGTTGATCTCGCCGATGATCTCCGCCGGCCGCGGCAGGAGGTGACGCATCATGTCGAGCGACCAGCACTCGAGCGCTTCGGGCAGGAGGGTGTGGTTGGTGTAGGCCATGGTCCGCGTGACGATGGCCCAGGCCGGCTCCCACTCGAGATCGTGATCGTCGATCAGCAGCCGCATCAGCTCCGCGACCGCCAGGCTCGGGTGGGTGTCGTTGAGCTGGAAGCAGTGCGCGTCGGCGAAGCCGTCGAGACCGTCGTGCACGCCCAGCCACGTGCGCATCGCGTCGGCGAGGCTCGCGGCGACGAGGAAGTACTGCTGGCGGAGCCGCAGCACCTTGCCGTTCTCGCTCGAGTCGTTCGGGTAGAGCACCATCGTGATGTTCTCGGCCGCGGTCTTGTCGCGAACCGCCTCGGCGTAGCCACCCGCGTTGAACTCGTGCAGGTCGAACTCGTCGGTGGCCTCGGCGGCCCACAGCCGCAGGGTGTTGACGACGCCGTTGGCGTGTCCGGGGATCGGCACGTCGTACGGCACGGCCAGGACGTCGTCGGTCCCCACCCAGCGGCGGCGCTCGCGGCCGTCGTCGTCGCGATTCACCTCGACGTGTCCGCCGAACGGCACGCGGACGGCGAGCTCGGTGCGCTCGAGCTCCCAGACATGACCGTCGCGGAGCCAGTTGTCCGGTTGCTCGAGCTGGTGTCCGTTCGCGTCGATCACCTGCCGGAACATGCCGTAGCGGTAGCGCAGACCGTAGCCGGTGACCGGCAGCGCGAGCGCCGCGCAGCTGTCGAGGAAGCAGGCGGCGAGACGCCCGAGTCCACCGTTGCCGAGCCCGGCATCGTGCTCGAGCGACTCGATCTCCTCGAGGCGCGTGCCGAGCGACTCCAGCGCCGTGCCGAGCGCGCCCTCGATATCGAGCGCGTGCACCGCGTTGGACATCGAACGGCCCATCAGGAACTCGAGCGAGAGGTAGCAGGTGCGCCGCGCGCCGTTCCTCTCGACCGACTCGCGCGTCGCCCGCCAGCGCTCCATAAGGCGCTCGCGCACGGACAGCGCCACGGCCGAGTAGAGGTGGTGGGCGTCGGCGTGCCCGAGATCCTGACCGAGCGTCAGCGCGAAGTGTCGCGCGACCGATGCGGCGAGCGCGTCGTCGTCGGTCCCGGGGGAGCCGACCTCGTCGGTCCAGTCCTCGCCGGCGGCGATGATGGCGCGCGCGGGCACCGGGGCGCCGGAACGCACGGAGGGAGTATTCTGATTCATGGAGCGTTTTATAGCGTGTTCCGTGCCGGGCGTGCGCTCACGCCGCCGGCATTGTCCTGTGAGCGGCGCTCTGATGATCGCGCGCCCGCGTCGACGCGCCACGATGGAGCACCGCCCGTGGACGGATCGACAAGCGCTTTGCCAGCTCCCGAGCCGCTCCGTTACGCTAGGGCCCCGACCGCGACGAGCCCGCCCATGAGCCAGCAGGACGAACGCCACATCTCGCGCCTGACCAAGGAGACGCTCGCGCTGATCCTCGCCGGAGGCCAGGGCAGCCGCCTGCACCAGCTCACCCGCTGGCGGGCGAAGCCCGCGGTGCCGTTCGGCGGCAAGTTCCGCATCATCGACTTTCCGATATCCAACTGCATCAATTCCGGCATCCGCCGTGTCGGCATCGCCACCCAGTACAAGTCGCACTCGCTGGTGCGTCACCTGATGCGCGGCTGGTCGGGATTCAAGGCGGAGTTCGGCGAGTTCGTCGAGATCCTGCCGGCGAGCATGCGGGTCGAGCGCCGCGACGGAGCGAAGGGCTACCGGGGCGAGGGCTGGTACTCCGGGACGGCCGATGCCGTCTACCAGAACCTCGACATCATCCGCACCCACGAGCCCACCTACGTGCTGGTGCTCGGGGGCGATCACATCTACAAGATGGACTACGGCCCGCTGATCGCCTCGCACGCCAAGCGCGGTGCGGAGATGACGGTCTGCTGCGTCGAGGTGTCGGTGGAGGAGGCGGCCGGCGCGTTCGGCGTCATGAAGGTCGACGAGACCGGCCGTGTGCTCGAGTTCCAGGAGAAGCCCGCCGAGCCCGCCGAGATCCCGGGCAAGCCCGGGCGCGTCCTCGCCTCGATGGGCAACTACGTGTTCCACACCGAGTTTCTCTACGAGGTGCTGATCGAGGATGCCGACGACACCTCGAGCTCGCACGACTTCGGCACCGACTTCCTGCCCAAGCTCGTCGCCCGGGGCCAGGTCTACGCCTACCGCCTCGGCGACGACACGCCGGGCAAGCAGCCGTACTGGCGCGACGTGGGCACGGTCGACGCGTTCTGGGAGGCGAACATGGAGCTGGTCGGCTTCGAGCCGGAACTCGACCTCTACGACGACAGCTGGCCGATCTACACCTACCAGATGCAGCTGCCGTCGGCGAAGTTCGTGCACGATACCGAGGAGCGGCGGGGGTTCGCCGTCAACTGCATCGTCTCCGGCGGCTGCATCGTCTCCGGCGGGCGGGTCAGCCGCTCGCTGCTGTTCAGCAACGTGCGCGTGCACTCGTATTCCACCATCACCGACTCGGTGATCATGCCGGACGTCGTCGTCAACCAGGGCTGCACGGTGCAGAAGGCGGTCATCGACTCCAACACGGTGATCCCCAAGGGACTCCAGATCGGCGTGGACCCCGCGGCCGATCGCGCGAACGGCTTCCACGTCACCGACAAGGGCATCACTCTCGTCACCCCCGACATGTTCGATGACGACGAGAACCAGGCGATGCACCGTGTCCGCTGAGTCGCGCGCCTCTTCCGTGGCGCACGAGGTGCCATGAACGACGTCCTCGAGCCTCCGCCGCCGACGTCCCGGCGGAGCGCCCCCCGCCCGATCGGGCCCGAGCCCGGCGGGCCGTGCGCGCGCGTGTCCGTGGTTGCCGGGGCGAGCGCGATGCGCCGCCGCGTCGACGACGCGCTCGCGCGGCCCGAAGGCGACCCTGCCGACCGGAACGACACCGTCGCGACCGCCCGCTCGCGACGTTTTCCGTGGCGCGACAGCGCCCGACGCCACCTCACCGAGCTCTACACCCGATGACCGCATCCCTGCTCGATCCGGCCGAAGCGGCCGCCCTCGCCGAGGGGCGCCACGGCAGCCCGTTCGCCGTGCTGGGCCAGCACGTCGACGGCGAACACGCGACGATCCGCACGTTCCAGCCGACGGCGAGCGCGGCCACCGTGCTGACCGAGGACGGCCGCCGGATCGAGCTCACGCGGGTGGACGAGCGCGGCGTGTTCGCGGCCCGCATCTCTCCGCCGGCCGGGGCGTACCGGATCGAGCTGGTCAGGGGCGAGCACACCTGGGAGACGGTCGATCCGTACTCGATGGCCTCGTGCATCGGCGAGCTCGACCGTCACCTCGCCGGTGAAGGCACCCATCAGCAGCTCTACCGCATCCTCGGTTCCCACGCGACCACGCTCGACGGCGTGGTGGGCGTGCACTTCGCCACCTGGGCGCCGAACGCGAGCCGGGTGAGCGTCGTCGGCGACTTCAACGACTGGGACGGGCGTCGGCATGTCATGCGCTCGCACCCGGGCAGCGGGCTGTGGGACATGTTCGTGCCGGGACTGACGGAGGGGACGCTGTACAAGTACGAGATCCTCGCCGCCGACGGCCGGCTCCTGCCGCTCAAGCACGACCCGTACGGCGGGTACTTCGAGCAGCCCCCGGGGAACGCCTCGATCGTGTTCTCCAGCCGCTTCGAGTGGCGCGACGCGGACTGGCTCGCGAGGACACGCGGACAGGACATGCGGCACGTGCCGATCTCGGTCTACGAGATGCACGCCGGCAGCTGGCGTCGTCACGAGAACGGCGAACCGCTGTCGTACCGCGAGCTGGCCGACACGCTGGTGCCCTACCTGGTCGAGAACGGCTTCACTCACGTGGAGCTGATGCCGATCACCGAGCACCCGTACGCGCCGAGCTGGGGCTATCAGCCGATCGGGCTCTACGCCCCGACCTCGCGCTTCGGCAATCCCGACGACTTTCGCTGGTTCGTCGACAGCTGCCACGTCGCCGGCATCGGCGTCGTCATGGACTGGGTTCCGGCGCATTTCCCGACCGACGCGCACGGTCTCGGGCAGTTCGACGGCACGCACCTCTACGAACACGCCGATCCGCGCCAGGGCTTCCACCAGGACTGGAACACGCTGATCTACAACTTCGGTCGACGCGAGGTCGCCAACTACCTGCTCTCCAACGCCGTGTACTGGGTGCGCGAGTTCCACCTCGACGGGCTGCGCGTGGACGCGGTCGCGTCGATGCTCTACCTCGACTACTCGAGGAACGACGGCGAGTGGATCCCGAACGAGTACGGCGGACGCGAGAACCTCGAGGCGATCGCCTTCCTCAGGCGCATGAACGAGCTCGTCCATGCCGAGGGGGCGATGACCTTCGCCGAGGAGTCGACGTCGTTCCCGAAGGTCAGCCATCCCACCTGGGCCGACGGGCTCGGCTTCACGTTCAAGTGGAACATGGGGTGGATGCACGACACCCTCGAGTACATCGGCCACGATCCGGCCTACCGGAAGTACCACCACAACAGCCTGACCTTCGGGATGATCTACGCGTTCAGCGAGAACTTCATCCTGCCCTTCTCGCACGACGAGGTCGTCTACGGCAAGGGCTCGATGATCGGCAAGATGCCGGGCGACGAGTGGCAGAAGTTCGCCAACCTCCGGGCGCTGTACGCGCTGATGTTCACCTATCCCGGCAAGAAGCTGAACTTCATGGGCGGCGAGTTCGCGCAGGTCGCCGAGTGGGCGCACGCGGGGAGCCTGGACTGGCACCTCCTCGAGCAGCCGATGCACCTCGGCATGCAGAGGCTCGTGCGCGAGCTGAACGGGCTGTACACGGCGAACCCGGCCCTGCACGAGACCGACTGCGACGGACGCGGGTTCGAGTGGATCGACTGCGCGGACGCGGCCCAGAGCATCGTGTCGTTCTACCGTCGCTCGATCGACGGCGAGCGCGCGACGATCACTGTCTGCAACTTCACGCCGGTGATCCGGAGCGGCTACCGCATCGGGGTCGACGAACCCGGCCGCTACGTCGAGCGCCTCAACACCGACGCGGAGAGCTTCGGGGGCAGCGGCCAGGGCAACGGCGGCGGAGTGGAGGCGCGCGAGGAGCCGCAGCACGATCGCCCCTGCAGCCTGGTGCTGACGCTGCCGCCGCTCGGCGTGCTGGTGATGGAGCGCGAGGCGGAGGGGGGCTAGCCTCGCCGGCCGCGCCTCGCCGGCCGCGCCTCGCCGGCCGCGCTCGCGCGCTGGCCGCCGCCGCCGCCGCTGGGCTACACTCGCCCGAATTCCGAGCTCACCGAGGTCGTTCACACTCACGATGAAGACGCTGAGCCTACTGCTACTGCTCACCCTCGGTCTCGGCGCGGCGTGGTGGCAGCAGTCCTACCCCGGTGGCGGCACGCTCGAGGACGTCCGGCGCGAGGCCGACACGCTCGTGACCCGCGCCGGCACCGCGCTCGGTCACGCGCGCGAAGGTGCGATCGACGCGCTCGGGCTCGCGATCGGCCGGCCGGACGCCGGCGACGCGAACGTCGTGCCGGCGCTCGACGCGGAGGAGGCGGGCGCGGCCGACGCGCCGACCGCGGCGACGGAGATCGCCGATGTCGACGGCGCCACCGACACCGCGCCGATAACCGCCGATGTGGCGGCGAGCGACGCCGACGCGGTCGACGCGCTCGCGACGACCCTCGCACCGACGCTCGCCGCGACCGAGGCGCTGGCCGTCCGGCTCGAGGCGCTCGAGGCGAATCTCGCGGAAGCGGGCGAGAGCGAGCGGAGCGACGGCGAGGCGGAGGCCCTGCGCGAGCGACTCGACGAGACGGAACGGCGGCTCGACGCCACGGCCGAGCGAGAGGCGCGGATCCTCGATCGCCTGAGCGTGATCGACGAGCGGATCGTCACGCTGGCCGATCGGCTCGACGCGCTCGGCACGGCGAGCCGGACGGGAACCTCCGCGGGGCCGACGGCCGATCTCGCCATCGGCGACGGATCGGAGGACGCCGACGGGACACCCGACGGCGCCGCCGGAGACGACGTGGTCGACGGCATCCCCGTCGCCGGCCGCGACACCTTCGCCGACGATGCCCGGCAGGCCGATCCGATCGCGGGCCGGCTCGACACGCTCGCGGCCGGTCTCGACCGGCGCCTCGCCCGGCTGGAGGCGCGCGCGGACGACACACCGACCGACGCGGCGCGCCTCGACGAGCTCGCCGCCCGCGTCGACGCGCTGGCCGCGGCCGCCGACGATGCGGGCCCCACGGACGCCGACCCGGCGCGCGCCGCGCCGCTCGCGGGCGGCGACGACTCGGTCGACGCCATGCAGGCGGCCATCCGCAGCGAGCTGGCCGAGATCGACGAGCAGGTCGGCGAGGGGGCGGCGAGCGAGGACGCCCCCGCGCTCGGCGAGGCGCTGGAGAGCACGCGAAAGCGGCTCGCCACGCTCGAGGACCGCGTGCAGGCGATGCCCGCGACGTCGGCCGCGGCCGACGTCGCCAAGGGCACGCAGGACGCGCTGCAGGAACAGGTTCGCGAACTCGAACGGCGGCTCGAGGCGCTGTCGCGAACCGACCCCGAGATCGTCGACTCGATCAGCGCCGTGCGCGAGCAGGTCGACGAACTGGCCAATCGGGGCTTCGTCACCCAGGACGAGTTGCGCGCGCAGACCGAGGGCGAGAACGTCGAGTACAAGATCTACTTCGATCCGAACCGAACCGACATCAGCGAGGACGCGGCCCGCGTGCTCGACTCCTTCATCGTCCAGGAGAGGAACCGCACCACCGGCGTCTCGATCTTCGGCTTCACCGACCGGCGCGGATCGGCCAGCTACAACCAGCGCCTCGCGCTCGAGCGCGCCACCAACGTGCGCTCGTACCTGATCAGGAACGGCCTGCCCTACACCAAGATCCGCGCGCTGAGCGGGCTCGGCGAGGACGCCGCGGCGGCGATCCTGCCGGACGACGCCGACGACGCCCAGCAACGCGTCGTGGTGCTGTTCGCCGCCCAGCCCTGAGGCCGCCCGGCCTCGGTACCGCCCGTCCCGGAACCGCCTGTCCCCGCGGGCGCTCGAGGCCGGGCCGCACTCGGTCCCGCCTCCCCCCGAGCCCCGCAACTCCCCGGCCCCACGCCCGGACCCATCCAGAGGATCAGCGATGCGCAAGCGAAGCGACGACCACCCTGCCGACCCGAGCGACACGTGCGCCGCGGCGGACGCCGTGCCTGTCGCCGGTGACGCGAGCGCCCCGTCCCCGACGCGCCGGCGCCTGCTCGGCGGCGCGGCGGCCGCCGGCGCGCTCGCCACGCTGCCGCTCGGCGCGTTCCGCAGCGGTCACCTCCACGGCGCGACGGACGAGCCGTTCCGGCTCGGATTCCAGGCGCACCGCACCGGCATCGGCGCGACCTACGGGCGCTGGTACGAGCGGGTGGCGAACGCCGCCGTCACCTACGTCAACGAGAGCGGCGGCATCGGCGGACGCCCGGTCGAGCTGGTCGTCGAGGATGACGGCACCGACCCGAAGCGCGGCGCCGAGGTGGTCGAGAAGTTCGCCACCCTGCACGACGTCGAGCTCGTGTTCGGACCGCTGTTCTCCAACGTCGTCATCGCCTCGGCCGCCCGTGCCGGCAACCTGAAGCTGCCCTACTTCGTCTGCAGCGAGGGCCACCACGTCGCCTCGGGACTCCTGAACCGCTGGACGGTCCAGCCCGGCATCACCGACGTCAAGAGTCAGGTCATCGCGATGGCGCCGTGGGTCTCGGACAACCTCGGCAAGAAGGTCACGATGATCGTGCCGGACTACGCCTTCGGCTACGACCACCGCGACAACTTCACCGCCGCCATGGCCGCGCGGGGCGGCGAGGTCATCGAGGTCATCGCGATCCCGCCGACGGAGACCTCGTTCACCAAGTACCTGCCGCGCATCCCGCGCCGGACCGAGGTCGTCTACCACGTCATGGTGGGCCCCGCCGTGCTCACCTTCGTCAAGGAGATGGGCGAGTTCTTCGGCCGGAACCGCCCCGAGATCTTCGGGTTCATCGACTCGCTGGAGGGCGTCGACCTCGCCAACCCCGGGCTCGAGTCGCTCGTCGGCAGCCACTTCTGGGAAGGCATGCCGCGCTACGCCTTCGGCTCCGAGGCCGACACCTTCTACCGCGGGCGCATCGGCGTCGACGACGACGGCGCGAGCGTCGACGACCCGGCCGACATCTCGACCTACGGCCACATGTTCTCGGTGTGGGAGACGCTGATGGTCATCCGCCGCGGCATGCAGGAGTCCGGTTACACGGACAAGAAGGATCGCCGCGCACTGATCGAGACGGTGGAGGGGTTCGAGACCTTCGAGGAGGGCGAGGAGCACCCGCAGGGCACGAAGACGTTCAACGGTCGCACCCACCAGGCCTTCGGCCGACAGTTCGTCACCCGTCTCGACGAGACCGAGGGCGGCACCGGCACGCGCCTCGAGGTGGTGCACACGACCAGCATCGAGGACGGTCTCTACGAGGACGAGGTCGACTACACCACGCGGGACTTCTAGGGCCTCCCCGACTCGGACACGCCGCCGGCGCGGGCGACCCGTGGACCTCGGACCGTACTTCCTGCTCGCCACGCTGGAGGGCCTGCTGATGGCCGCCGTGCTCGCGCTGACGGCGCTCGGCCTGTCGCTCGTGTTCGGCGTCATGCGCGTCGTCAACGTCGCCCACGGGGAGTTCTACATGCTCGGGGCGGTCTCCGCCTGGTGGGTGGCCTCGCTGGTCGCCCAGGCGGGCATCTCCTCGCCGGCGATCGCGTTCGCCGCGGCGCTCCTCGTCGCGCCGCCGATCGCCGGTGTTGTCGCGCTCGCCGCCGAGCGGCTGATCCTCAGACGGCTCGACTACCGTCCGGAGCCCACCATCGTCGCGACGATCGGACTGCTCTACATGATCCAGCAGGGCGTGCTGACCCTGTTCGGCCCGGACGCCCGGCCGGTGCGCGCGCCGTTCGACCTGCGGCTCGACCTGTACTGGTTCGGCTGGTCGGGCTACAAGCTCGCCGTCATCGTGTTCGCGATCGTGCTGATCGTCGTCGCCCGCTGGGTGCTGGTCAACACGCGCGCCGGGCTGATCATGCGCGCCACCGAGATCGACACCGAGATGGCGCGCGCGCTCGGCGGCATCGACACGCGACGCGTCTACGCCGGGGTGTTCACCCTCGGCGCGATGCTCGCCGCGCTCGCCGCCGTGCTGATCGTGCCGATCCAGCAGGCGCACTACCTGATGGGGCTCGATCCGCTGCTCCTGTCGTTCGTCGTCGTCATCGTCGGCGGGCTCGGTTCCCTCCGCGGCACGCTGGTCGCGGCGCTCCTGATCGGTCTGAGCGACGGCATCGTCTCGGTGTTCTTCGCCCCCACGCTGGCCAAGATCCTCGCCACGCTGCTGGTCGCGCTGGTGCTCGTGTTCCGCCCGCAGGGGCTCTACGGCGAGGCGCCACGATGAGCGTCGTCGCACCCACCGGCGACGCCGCGAGCACGCGCGGTTCGCGCGGCGTCCGCCTCGCCGTGCACGCGGCCGTGCCGGTCGCGATCGCGCTGCTCTACCCGCTGCTGCCCGACTACCACCAGGGCAACGTCGTGCGCATCCTCCTGCTCGCCGTCTACGCGAGCGGCTACAACCTCCTGTTCGGCTACACCGGGCTGCTGAGTCTCGGGCACGCGCTGTACCTCGGGGCGGGCCTGTACGGGGCGGGTCTCGGCACGACCGCGCTCGGGCTCGACCCGCTGCTCGCGTGGCTCCTCGGGGTCGCGCTCGCCGCCACCCTGGCGCTCGCCGTCGGTGCGCTCGCGCTGCGCACCACGGGCGTCGCGTTCATGATCGTGACGATGATGTTCGCGCAGGCGGGCTACCTGTCGATCCTGCACTGGAACCGCTTCACCGGCGGCGACGAGGGCTTCGTGGTGCCGACGGTACGGCGGGTCGCCGGGTTCGCGCTGGACCTGGGCGAGCCGGACGTGCGCCTGGTCATCGCGCTCGTCCTCTACAGCCTCGCCCTCGGCATCTGCTACGCGCTCGTGCGCGGTGACGTCGGGCGCGTCTGGCTCGCGCTCCGCGACGACGAGGAACGCGTCGAGCTGCTCGGCCACGACCCGTTTCGCCACAAGCTCCTCGCGTTCGTCGTGTCGGGCGTGCTGGCGGGTGCGGCGGGCGGCGCCTACGCGCTCCTGTTCGGCTACGTCGGGGCGACCTTCGCGACCATCCAGTACTCGATCCTCGCGCTCCTCTGGGTGCTCGTCGGCGGGGCCGCGACGGTGCTCGGCCCGTTGCTCGGCACGGCGCTGATGTTCTACCTCGTCGACATCCTCAGCGGCTACACCGCCGCCTGGCTGTTCGCGGTCGGCGCCGTGCTGGTCGCGCTGGTGCTGGTCGCGCCGCGCGGCGTGCTCGGAACGCTCCGGCACCGGTTCCGCTGGTCGTGGCTGCCGTGAACGTCCCGGACGCGGGCGAACCGCGGGGCGCGGTCGGCGCGCCGGCCGCGCTGCTCGAGGCGCGCGGGCTGACACGCCGGTTCGGTGGCCTGGTGGCCGTCGACGACGTCAGCCTGTCCGTGTTTCCCGGCGAGGTGCGCGCGCTGATCGGCTCGAACGGCGCGGGCAAGTCGACGCTGGTCGCGATGCTCGTCGGGCGGCTCGCACCGAGCTCCGGAACGGTGCACTTCGAGGGGCGCGACGTGACCGCGCTGGCCCCGGCGAGGCGCGTCGCCCTCGGCATGGGCTACACGTTCCAGATCACGCGCATCTTCCCCGAGCTCGACGTCGACGAGAACGTCGCCGTCGCGCTGCAGCGGCACGTCGCGCCGGGCGTGCGCGACGCGGCCATCGCCGCCGCGCTCGATCGCTTCGAGCTCGGTGCCCTCGCCCGGCGCCGTGCCGGGGAGCTCAGCTACGGTCACCGCCGACTCCTCGAGCTCGCCATGGCGACCGCGGGCGAGCCGCGCCTGCTGATGCTCGACGAACCGACTCAGGGTCTCAGCGACGCCGAGATCGAGAACTTCGCGGGCGTCGTGCGCGCGCTGGCGGAGCGCTGCACGATCCTCCTGATCGAGCACAACATGGCTGTGGTCATGAACCTCGCGAGCCGCGTCTCGGTGCTGCACGAGGGGCGACTGCTAGCCGACGGCGCGCCGGCCGAGATCCGCGCGAACGAGGCCGTCCAGCGCGCCTACCTCGGCATGCCGACGGGCGGCTCGGCGGGTGGCTCGACGGGTGGCTCGACGGGTGGCTCGGCGGGTGGCTCGACGGGTGGCTCGGCGGGTGGCTCGACGGGTGGCTCGACGGGCACGATCGCCGATCCGGCGGCGAGCGTCGCCCCCGACGACGGGCGGCGGACGTGACGCGGCTCGCCGTCGAGGACGTCACGGCCGGGCACGGCGAGCTGATCGTGCTGCGCGGCCTCTCGCTCGCGTTCGAGGCCGGCGCGGTGCACTGCATCAGTGGCCGGAACGGTGCCGGCAAGAGCACCCTCCTGAACGCGATCGCCGGTCTCGTGCCGATCCGCTCCGGGCGGCTGCGACTCGACGACGCCGACATCACCGCGGCGCCCGCCCACGCCCGTCCCGCCCTGGGTATCGGCTACGTTCCGCAGGGACGACGACTGTTCGGGGCGCTGACGGTGGCGGAGAACCTCGACGTGGCGGCCCATGCCGTGCGGGACATCACCGCGACGGCGGCGAATGCCGCCGCGGACGCGACGCGGGGCGCGGCGGCGGGTGGCGCCGGGGACGCGCGCGTGCTGCCCGATCGCGACGCGCTGCTCGCCCGCTTCCCGGTGCTCGGCGAGCGACTCGCGCAACGCGCCGACACGCTCTCCGGCGGCGAGCAGCAGATGCTGGCCACCGCCCGCGCGCTCGCCATCGGGCCGCGGGTGCTGCTGATGGACGAGCCGACCGAGGGCCTGCAACCCTCGATGGTCGCGACCATCCGCGACACGGCCCGGAGTCTCGCCGCGGAGGGGGTCGCCGTGGTGCTCGTCGAGCAACGGCTCGACGAGGTGCTGGACATCGTCGACGTCGTGACCTTCCTCGAGAACGGCGAGACCCGCGGCACGTACGCCGCCGCCGCCGTGCGCGCCGATCCGGCCATGGTGCGGCGCCTGCTCGGCGTCGGCTGAGAGAGCGCCTCCGAGAGCGGCCTTGCGGCGCCGGCACGCGCGCTGTTGGTATGCTGGCGAACCGGCGGCGACCGCGAGACGGATCGCCGCGGACGCGACGGCCACGTCCTCTGTACCCGTCGCCTGCGAAGCACTCGACGACCCGACGGAGTCCCCACATGTCCGAGCTCGACCCGCGTCCCGGCGATTGCCTGCTCGTCATCGACGTGCAGAACGACTTCTGCGCAGGCGGCGCGCTCGCCGTGCCGGACGGCGATGCCGTGGTCGCGCCGATCAATGCCCTGATGGCGCGCTTCGAACACGTCGTGCTGACCCAGGACTGGCACCCGGCCGGGCACTCCTCGTTCGCGAGCGAGCACACCGGGCGGACGCCGTACGAGGTGATCGAGATGGATTACGGTCCGCAGACCCTGTGGCCGGATCACTGCATCCGGGGCAGCGTCGGCGCGCGCTTCCACCCGGAGCTCGAGCTCGGTCCCGCGCGCATGGCGATCAGGAAAGGGTTCCGGCACGCCATCGACTCGTACTCGGCGTTCCGGGAGAACGACCGGAACACATCGACCGGGCTCGCGGGCTACCTGCACGAGGCCGGCACGACGCGCGTCGTCTGCGTCGGTCTCGCGCTCGACTTCTGCGTGCGCTACTCGGCCGAGGACGCGCGCGCCGCGGGCTTCGACTGCGTGGTCGTCGAGTCGGCCTGCCGCGGCATCGACCTCGCGGGCTCGGTGGCGGCGGCCCGGACGGCGATGCGGGACGTCGGTGTCGTGCTCGGCTGAGAAGGACGCGAGCGCCGTCGGTCCCCGACCGTCCGTCAGCCCTCGACCCGGAACGCGAGCGGCGTGGTCGCCCCCTCGCCGGGCATGGCGCCGAGACCGAATCGTCCGTTGCCGTCGAGCACGATCGTGTCGCGCCGCACCAGCAGCGGCGAGCGGTCGTCGCGCACCAGCCAGGTGCCGTTGGTGCTCTCGTCGACGAGCAGGAACTGACCGCGGAACAGCTCCAGCCGGGCGTGACGACGGCTGGCGTGCTCGTCGTCGACCGGCAGGTCGTTGTCCTCCGCCCGGCCGATCGTCAGCGTCGGGCGGCTGTCGTCGAGCACGATCACGGACACCCCGCGCACCAGCTCGAGACGGCTGCTCCGGTTCGTCGGGTAGCCGTCGACCGTGGTCCGGGCGACCGTCGTGACGGCGTCGCCGCGCTCCTCCCAGTCGAGGCGGTGGATACCGAGCGGTCGCGACAGTCCCTTCATCTCGCGGGTGTCGAGCAGCGTCGCCCGGGCCGCGTGCTCGGCGCAGAGACACGCCACGGCATCCTCGCTGACGGCGATCTCGCCGGTGCGGGCGAACGAGGCGATGCGCGAGGCGACGTTGACGGCGTTGCCGTAGACGTCGCCGCCGTCGGGTATCACCGAACCGACGTGGAAGCCCACCCGGACGGACAGCGGACCGCTCTCGTGCAGGCGCTGCATCGCGCAGGCCGCCTCGTACGCCTCGTCGCAGGACTCGAAGCTGGCGAGCGATTCGTCGCCCACGGTACGCAGCAGCGTGCCGCCGTGCCGCTCGATCGCCGTGCGCATGAACGCGAGGCTCTCGGCCACGCGCCGGTGGGCCTCGATGTCGCCGACTTTCTCGTACAGCACGGTGCTGCCGCCGATGTCGGCGAACAGGATCGCGAGCGTGCGGGCGGATGGCGTCAAGGCACGGCGTTCTCGGCGGGTGGCGATGCCGGATCGAACGGATTGCCCGGATCATAACCGCTCGGGGCGAGGCTGGTACCATCGAACCATCCCTCCGCCATCCCGCCGGTAATTCCCATGGCCGAACTGCCCGCCGTCGACTTTCGCCGTGACGACGCCGAGGAGCGCTTCGTCACGTCATTGCACGAGACCGGCTTCGGGGTGCTGTCGAACCACCCGCTCGACGAGCACGCGGTCACCGACCTGTACGCTCGCTGGGGCGAGTTCTTCCGCGGCGACACCAAGGACGACTACACCTTCGACCCGGAACGCCACGACGGCTTCTTCCCGCAGACGCTCGCCGAGACCGCCAAGGGGCGGAGCGTGCGCGACATCAAGGAGTACTACCACTACTACCCCTGGGGCCGCTGTCCGCCCGAGCTCGCGGCGGCCACGGCCGCCTACCGGGCCGACACCGTGGCGTTCGCCGCGACGCTGCTCGGCTGGGTCGAGAAGCACACGCCCGGGAGCGTCGCCGCGGGCTTCAGCGAGCCGCTGTCGGCGATGATCGACGGCAGCGAGCAGTCGCTGCTCCGCATCCTGCACTACCCGCCGATCCCCGACGGCGTGGAGACCGGCGCGATCCGCGCCGCCGCCCACGAGGACATCAATCTCCTGACCGTGCTGCCGGCGGCCAACGAGCCGGGGCTCCAGGTCCTGTCGCGCGGCGGCGACTGGCTCGATGTTCCCGGCGACTTCGGGAACCTGATCATCAACGTCGGCGACATGCTGCAGGAAGCCTCCGACGGCTACTTCCCGTCGACCACCCATCGCGTCGTCAACCCGGAAGGCGCGGACGCGAGCCGCGCGCGCATCAGCGTGCCGCTGTTCCTGCACCCGCGCCCCGACGTCGTGCTGTCGCCGCGCCACACGGCGGGCAGCTATCTCGCCGAGCGTCTCGCGGAGCTGCGGGGCGAGAAGGTCGGCGCGGCTCCCGCCGCCGGCGCGGCCTCGTGAGCGGCCGCGGCGACGAGCGGGGGAGCGGCGGAAGCGGCGCCCCGGCGATCGCGCTCGTCACCGGGGGTGGCTCCGGCATCGGGCGGGCGACGGCACTCGCGCTCGGCGCGGCCGGCTTCCACGTCGTCGTGACCGGGCGACGGCAATCCGCCCTCGACGAGACGATCGCGGCGGCGAGCGATGCCTCGCGCCTCTCCGCCCTCCCCTGCGACGTCGCCGACGCGGCGAGCGTGGAGACCCTGTTCGGGTCGATTCGCGACAACCACGGCCGGCTCGACGTGCTGTTCAACAACGCCGGCACCAACGTCGCGCCCGCGCCGATCGACGAGATCTCCGTCGAGGACTGGCGCCGCGTCATCGACGTCAACCTGCACGGCGCCTTCCTGGTCGCGCGCGCCGCGTTCGGCCTGATGCGTGCGCAGCGACCCCAGGGGGGGCGGATCATCAACAACGGCTCGATATCGGCGTACGTGCCGCGCCCCGGCTCCGTGCCCTACACCGTCTCCAAGCACGCGATCACCGGCCTCACCCGCACGCTCTCGCTCGACGGTCGCCCGTTCGACATCGCCTGCGGGCAGATCGACATCGGCAACACGGCGAGCGACATGACCGAGCAGATGAGCGCCGGCGTTCCCCAGGCGGACGGCTCGATCAAGCCCGAGCCGACGATGGACACGGCGCACGTGGCCGACACCGTCGTCAACATGGCGAGCCTGCCGCTGTCGGCGAACGTGCAGTTCGTGACGATCATGGCCACCAGGATGCCGTTCGTCGGCCGCGGCTGACGTCGGATCGGAGCCCGGGGCGAGGCCCGGACGAACGCGGGCCGATGCGGAGAGCACGTCAGGTCGTCGGCGCGCCATCCGCCGGCGGATCGAGCGCGGTCAGCACGTGCGCCGCGAAATCCCGCCCGGTGTCCTCGTACAGGTAGTAGGCCAGGCAACCGAGCGTCTCCAGCTCGGCGCGCTCGTCGGGGAAGCGCGCGGCGACCGCGAGCGTGCCGGCGTAGCCCATCTCGCGGGCCAGCCGGACCACTCGCAGGTTCTCCCGGTGGATCGTCAGGCTGATCATGATCAGTTCGCGCTCGGCGAGCCCGGTGCGCTCCCAGAAGTCCCGGTCGGCGGCGTCACCGTGGATGCAGGGGTATCCCGTCGCGTCCAGTTCGCGCGCCCGGACGAAGTTCTCCTCGACCCCGATCATGTGCACGCGCCCCGCCTCGCGCAGCGCGTCGAACGCACCGCGTCCGACCCGCCCCATGCCGAGCACCACGGTCGAGGCGTCGCCGAGCGAACCGATGAACTCCTCGGGCAGCCGCTCGTCGCGCTGGTGGCGGACGAGCCGGTCGTGATAGCGACGGTAGAGCCCGTGGGCCTGCCGGTTGAACGGCGTGGCGAGGAAGAAGGACAGCGACATCGCCAGCGCGAGCGTCACGACCCAGCCCTTCGGCAGCACGCCGTTCTCGACGGCGATGGCCGCGACGATCAGGCCGAACTCGCTGTAGTTGAACAGCGCCAGCCCGGCGAGCCAGCCGGTGCGCGCGCGCAGACCGAAGCGCGTCATCAGGGAGAAGTAGATCAACGGCCGGAGCGTGACCAGCACCCCGAGCACCACCGCGACGCTCATCAGCGGCACCGACGGGAAGCCGTAGTAGCCGATCTGCAGGAAGAAGCCGATCAGCAGGAGGTTCTTCAGACCGGCGAGCTGCTCGTACAGCTCCTTCGCCTTCGGCGCGCTCGAGCGCGCCACGAGCATGCCGATCACCAGCGCGCCGAGCCCGCCCTTCAGCGCCACCGACTCGAACAGCGCCGCCCCGCCGAACGCGAGCAGCACGCCCGACAGCACCAGCAGCTCCCCGTGCCCCACCGCCGGCAGCGCGCGCGCGAGCAACGGGCGCGCGAGCGGCAACGCGAGCAGCGCGAGCGCCCAGGGCGAGGGCAGGTGACCGGACGTGGCGACCAGGTAGACGACGGCCAGCACGTCCTGCACGACGAGCACGCCGATGGCGATCGAGGCGTAGAACGAGGTGCTCTCGCCGCGATCCTCGAACAGCTTGATGGCCAGCACCGTGCTGGAGAACGACAGCGCGAAGGCGAGCGTCCAGGGGGCCGCCGGGTGATCGAACGACAGCGGCGCGTAGGCCATGCCGACGAGATAGATCACCGCCGCGGTCAACGGCACGGCGATGGCCATGTGCAGCAGCGCCGATCCCCAGACATAACGCGGGGCGAGATCGCGCGGGTTCAGCTTCAGCCCGATCGTGAACAGCAGCAGCAGGATGCCGGCGTCCGCCAGCGGCGCCAGGGCCTCCCCGCTGCCGAGTCCCATCGCGTGCGCCGCGAACCCCGCGAGCAGGTAGCCGAGCAGCGGCGGATAGCCGACGTGACGGAACGCGAGTCCCGCGCCGAAGGCCAGTGCGATGATCAGTGGCTCCACCCGAGCCTGTCTCCCTGCCGATGCCGGCCTCTAGCGTAGTCGAACCACCGCGACTCGCCGACCCCGACCACGCCCGTGCCGACGCCGCTCGCGTGGCCGCGAGCGAGGCGATCGTCGGCCGCTGGCCGAGCCGGGCGGCGTTCCGCGAGCGAATCGCCGCCGACGGACGCCTGCGCGAGGGCGCCGCCGCTGCGCCCGCGCTGCGCCCGCGCCGTGCGTTCGCTCAGCGCGCGAGCGGCAGGGCGTGCTCGACCAGCGTCAGCCAGTAGGCGCAGCCGTGGCGGAGCGCCTCGTCGTCGAAGTCGTACTCGGGATGGTGCAGCGAGGCCGAGTCGCCGTTGCCGCAGAAGATGAACGCGCCCGGACGGGCGTTCAGCATGTAGGAGAAGTCCTCGGCCCCCATGACCGGCGGCTTGTCCTCGTCGACCCGCTCGGTGCCGGCGACCGCGCGCGCGACATCGGCGACGAACGCCGTCTCGGCGGCGTCGTTGACGGTCGGCGGGTAGCCGTCCTCGTAGTCGAGCTCGGCCACGGCGCCGTGGGCGGCGGCGATGCCCACGGCGATCTCGCCGACTCGGCGCTTGGCCAGCAGGCGCACCTCCTCGTCGAACGCGCGCACCGTGCCGCGCATGTGCACCTTGTCGGGGATCACGTTGTAGGCGTCGCCGTCGACGCTCATCGTCGTGACCGTGACCACGAGCGGATCGATCGGGCGGACGTTACGCGAGGCGATGCTCTGCAGCGCGACCACGATCTCGGCGGCCACCAGCATCGCGTCGACGCACATGTGCGGCATCGCCGCGTGCCCGCCGCGACCGGTCACGACCAGATCGAACTGGTCGGCGCAGGCCATCAGCGACCCGGGCCGGATCGCGAACTCGCCGACGGGCAGCCCCGGCAGGTTGTGCATGCCGTACACGCGCTCGATGCCGAAGCGCTCCATCAGCCCGTCCTCGAGCATCGCGAGCGCACCGGCCCCGCCCTCCTCGGCCGGCTGGAAGATCAGCGCGACGGTGCCGTCGAAGTCGCGCGAATCGGCCAGCGCCCGGGCCGCGCCGAGCAGCATGGCGGAGTGCCCGTCGTGACCGCAGGCGTGCATCTTGCCCGGATCGGTCGAGGCCCACTCGGCGCCGGTCGCCTCGGTGATCGGCAGCGCGTCCATGTCGGCGCGGAGCCCGATGACCCGCTTCGAGTCGCGCTTCCGCCCGTGTACCAGCGCGACGACACCCGTGCGCCCGATGCCCTCCGTCACCTCGTCGCAACCGAACTCGCGCAGCAGGTTCGCGACGAAGCCGGCGGTGCGCGGGATGTCGTACTGGAGCTCCGGGTGACGGTGGATCTCGCGCCGCCAGCCGGTGATCTCGGGAAGGAGGTTGTCGAGCCGTTCGGTCGCGCTCATCGCTCGGGCCTGTCGCTCGGAGAGACGATCGATGGTCACACGCGCCCGCGTCACGGTCAACGCGGGCACCCGGGCGAAGGACCCCGACACGCCGCCGTGATCTCGGTGGTCGGTGGCGCCCGCCCCGACGCGCCGCGGACGTTAGGATGCAGCGTCTTCGCCACCGCCCGCTCAGAGGGGAATCCGCATCCGATGGAATACTGGAACGACTTTCGAGCGCTGCCCTACTCCGACACCATCCTCGTCGCGGCGGGCGCGCTGATCACGCTGCTCGCCGTGATCCGCATCGTGCAGAGCAGCCTGAAGATGTTCTTCTGGGTGCTGCTGGCGGGTCTCGGTCTCGCGGCCGTCGCGCACGGCTCCGGTCGCGCGCCCTGGGAGGCGAAGCTCGCCGGCGTCGAGCTCGGCGACGTGGTCGGTCCGGGCAAGGAGATGTCGCTCGACGTGCTGCGGCTGCTCTGCCTCAAGCTCGACGAATCGCGCCGGGACTGAGCGGCGCGACGCCCCGCCCACCGCGCCGCCCGCTCACCGCTTCGGGGCGTAGTTCCCGCCGTTGGCCGTCGACCAGGCAAGCGGGTCGGCGAGGAACGACTCGACCGCCGCGTGCGTCGCCTCGTCGAAGTGTCCGCCGGCACGGCTCGCGGCGAGCACCTCGCGCCAGGTGCTCAGGTGATGCAGGGTCAGTCCCGCGCGCTCGAGCGTCGCCGGCGCGTCGGCGAAGACATCGTAGTAGAAGACCACGAAGGTGTGCGCGCAGCTCGCGCCCGCCTCGCGGATCGCCTCCGCGAAGCCCACCTTGGAGCCGCCGTCGGTGGTCAGGTCCTCGACCAGCAGCACGCGCTGACCCTCGCGGATCTCCCCCTCGATGCGCGCGTCGCGACCGAAGCCCTTCGGCTTCTTCCTGACGTACTGCATCGGCAGCCCGAGCCGCTCGGCGATCCACGCCGCGAACGGGATGCCGGCCGTCTCGCCGCCGGCCACCGCGTCGAAGGCCTCGAACCCGACATCGCGCGCGAGCGTGGCGACGGCGAAGTCCATCAGCGTGGAACGGATGCGCGGGTAGGAGATCAGCTTGCGGCAGTCGATGTAGACCGGGCTGGCGAGACCCGAGGTCAGGGTGTACGGCTCGTCGGCACGGAAGTGCACGGCGCGGATCTCGAGCAGCATGCGCGCGGCGAGCGCCGCCATCTCGTCGGGGGAGGCGAAGGACGGGGTGTGCATCGGGGCGGCTCCGGTCGGGGCGGGCTCTGGGTGGATCGTGCGTGACGTACCGCGACGGAAGACCGCTCGCGGGGTCCGCCGGAACGGTGGCTGGCGTGTCTCGGCCTACGCCCGATCCCGTACCGTCTCGCGCACTCGCCAGTGCAGCGGACGGCCGGGGTCGAACGGCACGACGGTGTCGTCGCCGACCGTGACGGACGGATCGGGCGGCACCGGCTGGTCGCCGCGTTCGAGCGTCACGCTGTCCGCGTTCGGCGCGAGGCCGTACCAGGCGGGACCGTTCAACGACGCGAACGCCTCGAGCCGGGCGAGTGCGCCCGCCTCCTCGAACACCTCGGCGAGACAGGCGAGCGCGTTGCCCGCGTTGAAGACCCCGGCGCAGCCGCAGTCGCTCTCCTTGGCCCCGCGCGGATGCGGCGCGCTGTCGGTGCCGAGGAAGAAGCGCGCGTCGCCGCTCGTCGCGGCCTCGACGAGCGCGACCCGGTGGCGCTCGCGCTTGACGATCGGCAGGCAGTAGTAGTGCGGTCGCACGCCGCCGACGAGCAGGTGGTTGCGGTTGATCATCAGGTGATGCGGGGTGATCGAGCCGGCCAGGTTCGCGTCCGATTCGCGGATCGCGGCGACGCCGTCGGCCGTGGTCACGTGCTCGAGCGTGACGCGCAGCTCCGGCAGGCGCCGACGCAGCGGCTCGAGCACCCGTTCGAGGAAGCGCGCCTCGCGATCGAAGATGTCCACGTCCGGATCGGTGACCTCGCCGTGCACGCACAGCGGCACGCCGTGCTCCGCCATGCCCTCGAGCACCGGCATGACGCGCGCGATGTCGGTGACGCCCGACGCGGAGTTCGTCGTCGCGCCGGCCGGATAGAGCTTGACGGCGAGCACGGTGCCGGCGGCCGCCGCGGCGACGACGTCGGCCGGATCGGTCGTCTCGGTCAGGTACAGCGTCATCAGCGGCGTGAACGCGGTGACGTCGCGACGCGCGCCCTCGCGTCCGGCCCCGTCCGCACCACCGCCGCGCGTGCCGTCACCCGTGGCGAGTGCCGCGAGGATGCGGGCGCGGTAGGCCTCGGCGTCGGCGCCGGTGACGACCGGCGGCACCAGGTTGGGCATGATCAGGGCACGCCCGAATTGCCTCGCGCTCGATCCGACGACCGCCGCGAGCATCGCCCCGTCGCGAAGGTGCAGGTGCCAGTCGTCCGGCCGGCGCAACCGCAGCGTGGTCATCGCACCGAACTCCGGCGGGAGGCGGCGGGCGACAGCGCCGCGACACCGCCGGCGTCGATGATCCGCTCGAACGCGGCCAGCGTCTCGTCCGAGACGTGGTGCTCCACGCCCTCGGAGTCGCGCCGCGCGCACTCCTCGCCGACCCCGATCGAGACGAGGAAGCGGTAGACCAGATCGTGACGGGCGCGGCTCCGCTCGGCGAGCGCGCGGCCCTTGTCGGTCAGGAAGATCGAGCGGTAGGGCTCGCTCGTCACGAAGCCGTCGCGTTGCAGCCGCGCGATCGTCTTGCCGGCGCTCGGCTGGGAGATGCCGAGTCGCTCGGCGACCTCGACCAGCCGAGCCTCGCCGCGCGTCTCGATCAGGTCTCCGATGAGCTCGACGTAGTCCTCGGTGGATTCCATCGAGTGCGCGCGGCGCACGTGATCGAACACCTCGGCCTGGGCGTCGGGGTCGTCGAGCGGGCGGTCGATGGGGCCGGCGGTCATGGGGGAGGCGATGCTCGGGGCGGCGGCGGTGGTGGCGCCGGTGAAACGGCACGCGAAATTATGTCACGAACGCCCCCGTCGGGAAGGCACGGGGTATAAACTAAGCCTTGGCTAAGTTTGCAACCGAAGCGATGAAACACGAAGCAGCGATGAAACACGAAGCGATGCGTGCGGAACCCGGAGCGACGAGCGTGGAGGATCGCCTGCCTGTCGCGGCCCTCCCGCCCCCGCCGCCCCGGGAAAGAGATCGGCGTGCGCGCTCCCTTCCGCACCCCGGCGCGCGCCCGGTCGTGCGCCCCGTCCGGCGTCACGGCGTGCGCCACGGCCTCGTCGCGAAGGCGGTCGCGGTCCTCGCCGTCGTCGGCGCGCTGGCCGGTCTCGCACCCGCCGTGTCGACGGCGGCCGACAGGCCGCGCGTGGTCACGACCTTCACGGTGCTGGCCGACATCGCCGCGAACGTCGCCGGGGATGCCGCCGAGGTCGTCTCGGTCACCCGACCCGGCGCCGAGATCCACGGCTACCAGCCGACGCCGAAGGACATCGGGCGCACGCGCGACGCGGACCTGATCCTCTGGAACGGGCTGAACCTGGAGCTCTGGTTCGAGAAGTTCCTGTCGCGCCTCGGCGACGTGCCGAGCGTCGTGCTCTCCGACGGCGTCGAGCCGATGAGCATCGGCGAAGGCCCGTACGACGGCAAGCCGAACCCGCACGCCTGGATGAGTCCCGAGGCGGCTCTCGTCTACGTGGCGAACGTGCGCGACGCGCTGATCGGCATCGATCCGGACGCCGCGGCGACCTACACGGCCAACGCCGCCGCCTACATGGACGAGATCCGCGCCGTGGCCGAGCCGCTGCGCGCCTCGCTCGCGAGCGTGCCGGAGGAGAAGCGCTGGCTGGTCACGAGCGAGGGCGCGTTCAGCTACCTCGCCCGCGACTACGACCTGAAGGAACTGTTCCTGTGGCCGATGAACGCCGACTCGCAGGGCACCCCGCAGCAGGTCCGCCAGGTCATCGACACGGTCCGCGAGCACGCCATCCCGGCGATCTTCAGCGAAAGCACGGTATCGGACAAGCCGGCGAAGCAGGTGGCGCGCGAGACCGGGGCGCGCTACGGCGGCGTGCTCTACGTCGACTCGCTCAGCGAGCCCGACGGCGAGGTACCGACCTACCTCGAGCTGCTCCGCGTGACGACCGCGCGCATCGCCGAGGGGTTGCGCGGCGACTCGGACGGATGACCGCCGACGGCGCCGCCGAACGACGTCGCGTCCGCGAGCGTCAGGGGCGCGGCGCGGCGGGCGCCGGCATCGACGCGGAGGACGTCACCGTCGTCTACCGGAACGGCAACGTCGCGCTCGAGCGGGCGACGTTCCGCGTGCCGGAGGCGACGATCTGCGCCCTCGTCGGCGTCAACGGCTCGGGCAAGTCGACGCTGTTCAAGGCGCTGATGGGGTTCGTGCCGCTGGCCCGCGGGCAGGTGTCGATCCTCGGTCAGCCGGTCGGGCGCGCGCTGAAGCGCAACACCGTCGCCTACGTCCCGCAGAGCGAGGAGGTCGACTGGAACTTCCCGGTGCTCGTCGAGGACGTGGTCATGATGGGCCGCTACGGGCACATGGGCTTCCTGCGCCGGCCGTCGGCCGAGGACCGGACCCGCGTCGACGCCGCGCTCGCGCGGGTCGACATGTCCGACTTCCGCACGCGTCAGATCGGCGAGCTGTCGGGCGGACAGAAGAAGCGCGTGTTTCTCGCCCGGGCGCTCGCCCAGCAGGGTGACGTGATCCTGCTCGACGAGCCGTTCACCGGTGTCGACGTGACCACCGAGGACGCGATCATCGCCCTCCTTCGCGAGCTCCGCGACGAGGGGCGCGTCATTCTCGTCTCGACCCACAACCTCGGCAGCGTGCCGCAGTTCTGCGATCAGGTCGTGCTGGTCAACCGCACGGTGCTCGGGTTCGGTCCGACCGAGGAGGTCTTCACGCAGACGAACCTCGAGCGCGCCTTCGGCGGCACGCTCCGCTTCCACGTGCTCGGCGGTCAGGAACTGCACGACGACGACGACGCCCGTCAGGTCACCGTCATCACCGACGACGAGCGCCCGTTCGTGCTGTACGGGGACGAGTCGGAGCTCGCCGACGCCGCCGACGAGGAGAGCCTTCGATGAACGTGCTGCTCGAACCGTTCGGCTACGACTACATGGTCAGCGCGATCTGGGTCAGCGCGCTGGTCGGCGGCGTCTGCGCGTTCCTCAGCAGCTACCTGATGCTGAAGGGCTGGTCGCTCATCGGCGACGCCCTGTCGCACTCGGTCGTGCCCGGCGTCGCCGGCGCCTACATGCTCGGCCTGCCCTACTCGGTCGGTGCGTTCTTCTCCGGCGGACTCGCCGCCGTCGCCATGCTGTTCGTCAGCTCGCGCTCGGCGCTGCGCACCGATGCCGTCATCGGACTGATCTTCACCGGCTTCTTCGGGCTCGGGCTGTTCATGGCATCGCTGTCGCCGACGGCGGTGAACATCGAGACGATCGTGTTCGGCAACATCCTCGCGATCACGCCGTTCGACACCGTGCAGCTCGTGATCATCGCGTCGGTCACGATCGCCTGCCTTCTCGCCTTCTGGAGGGATCTGATGGTGGTGTTCTTCGACGAGACGCACGCGCGCTCGATCGGGCTGCGCGTCGATGCCCTGAAGGTCCTGTTCTTCACCCTCCTGAGCGCCTCCACCGTCGCCGCGCTGCAGACCGTCGGGGCGTTCCTCGTCATCGCGATGGTGGTGACGCCCGGCGCGACGGCGTACCTGCTGACCGACCGGTTCTCCCGACTCCTGCAGATCAGCGTCGCCCTCGGCGTCGTGACGAGCACGCTCGGTGCCTACGCGAGCTACTTCCTCGACGGCGCCACCGGTGCGTTGATCGTCGTGCTGCAGACGCTCGTGTTCGGCATCGCGTTCGTGTTCGCGCCGGTGCACGGGCGCCTGGCGACGCGCCGGCGCACGGCCGCCCGGCTCGCCGCCCACGAGCTCGGGGACGCGCGCGCGGTCGTCGGCGGCAAGCTCGCCCGATGAGCCTCGTGGAGTTCCTGGTCGAACCCTTCTCGTTCGACTTCATGCGTCAGGCGCTGGCGATCGGCCTGCTGGTATCGGCCGCCGCCGCCGCGCTGTCGTGCCTGCTCGTCCTGAAGGGCTGGTCGCTGATGGGCGACGCGGTGTCCCACGCCGTGCTGCCGGGCATCGTGATCGCCTATCTCGTCGGGTTGCCGCTGCTCGTCGGGGCGTTCGCGACGGGCATGCTGTGCGCCGTGTCGACCGGCTACATCGCGGCCAACAGCCGCCTGAAGGAGGACGCGGTCATGGGTATCGTGTTCAGCGGACTGTTCGCCGCGGGCGTGGTGCTGTTCACCAAGCTCGACACCGACCTGCACCTCGATCACGTGCTGTTCGGCGACATGCTCGGCGTATCCTGGCGGGACGTCGCGCTGACCGCCGCGCTCACGGTACCCGCGCTCGCGCTGGTGATCGCCAAGCGGCGCGACCTGCTCGTGTTCGCGTTCGATCCGCAACACGCGGGCGTCGTCGGGCTGAACGTCACGGTCCTCCACTACGGACTGCTGACGCTGCTCTCGCTCGTCATCGTCGGCGCGATCAAGGCGGTCGGCATCATCCTCGTCATCGCCGTGCTGATCGCGCCGGGCGCGATCGCGTTCCTGCTGACCGACCGCTTCGAGCGCATGCTCGCCTGGGCGGTCGGGATCGCGTCGGCGGCGACCGTGGCCGGCGTCTGGGCGAGCTACCACCTCGACAGCGCGCCGGCTCCGACGATCGTGGTGCTGCTGAGCGCGGTGTTCGTGCTGGTGTTCCTGTTCGCGCCGCGGCGCGGGCTGCTCAGGCGTCGCCGGGTGGTGGACGAGGCCTCGCCCGATCCGGTGCGCGGCTGACGGGTGCAATCTCCCTGTTGCGAGCGTGGTTGTTAATGCGAACCATTCGCATTACTCTTCCGTCTCCCGTCCACCGACCCGTCGCCATTTCCCCATGATGCTCCGCCGCCCGTTCGTCGCCCGAGCCGCCGTGCTCGCGCCGCTCCTCGCCGCCATCGTCATCGCCGGCACCGCCCGCGCCGACGGCGAGGTCAACGTCTACTCGTTCCGCCAGCCGTTCCTGACCGAGCCGATGTTCGACGCCTTCACGGCGGAGACCGGCATCGAGGTCAACACCGTGTTCGCCAAGGAGGGTCTGATCGAGCGGCTCGAGAACGAGGGGCGCAACAGCCCCGCCGATCTCGTGCTCGTCGCCGACGTGGGCAACGTGGTGGCCGCGGTCGACGCGGGCGTGACCCGGTCGGTCGAGAGCGGCGTGCTCGAGGCGAACGTGCCGGAAGCCTACCGTGACCCCGACGACCACTGGTTCGGACTCACCAACCGGGCGCGCGTCATCGTCACGGCGAAGGAGCGGATCGAGCCCGGACTCGTCACGAGCTACGCCGACCTCGCCCGACCCGAGCTCGAGGGCCGGGTCTGCACGCGCAGCGGCAAGCACGAGTACATGGTAGCGCTGATCGCCTCGGTGATCGCCCACGAGGGCGCCGAGGCGACCGGGACCTGGCTCAGGGGCGTCAGGGACAACCTCGCGAGAAAGCCCCAGGGGAACGACCGGGCGCAGGTGCGCGCGATCGCCGAAGGCCAGTGCGACGTCGCCGTGATCAACTCCTACTACCTCGGCGCGATGGAGAACGATCCCGAGCAGAAGCCGTGGGTGGACGCCGTCGACGTCGTCTTCCCGAACCAGGACGGGCGCGGCACGCACATGAACATCAGCGGCATCGTCATGACGGCCGCGGCACCCAACCGCGACAACGCGCGGCGGCTGATGGAATTTCTCGCCTCCGACGAGGCGCAGAAGCTCTACGCCGACGTCAACCACGAGTACCCGGTCAAGCCCGACGTCGAGCGCTCGGCGCTGGTCGCCTCCTGGGGCGACTTCAAGGCCGACCCCCTGCCGCTCGCCGAGATCGCCAAGTACCGCGGCGAGGCCACGCGCCTCGTCGACACCGTCGACTACGACGGCTGAGCGTGACGCGGGGCAGCGCGATCACCGGCCGCGTCCGGCGCGGCGGCACGAGCGACTCCTTGCGCGCGCCGCTCGGCGGCACGCGCGTGACGTACCCCGACGGGGCGACGTCGACGTTCGGCCGTCACGCGGCCCCCGCGTTCGACAACGCCCGCGTGCACGGACGCGCGGCCGACGCCACGAGCGGCACGATCCACAGGAGCGTCTCCGGGCGCGCCGCGGCCACGGGCCCCGCCCCGCCCGCCCGCGGTCGTACCGCGAGCCGGGCCGGCGGCCGTCGCCCGCTCGCCGGCGCCGGGCGCGGCCTGCGGGAAGTCGCCTCGGGCGCCCACCGCGGCTGGTCGGTCACCGCCTTCGCCATCGCGCTCGTGGTCGCGCTGCCGATGCTGTCGGTCGTTCGGCTCGCGCTCGACCCCGAGGAGAACATCTGGCCGCACCTCTTTCGCACCGTGCTCGGCAGCTACGTCGCGAACACCTTCCTGCTGATGCTCGGCGTCGCCTGCGGTACCGCGCTGATAGGCGTCGCCGCCGCCTGGTTCGTCACGCACTACGAGTTCCCCGGCAGACGCGTCGTCAACTGGGCCCTGCTCCTGCCGTTCGCCGTGCCCGGCTACGTCATCGCCTACGTCTACACCGATCTGCTCGAGTACGCGGGCCCCGTGCAGTCGGGGCTGCGCGCGCTGTTCGGCTGGCAGCTCGCGAGCGACTACGCCTTCCCCGAGATCCGTTCCCTGCCGGGCGCGACGCTGATGCTCGTGCTGGTGCTCTACCCCTACGTCTACCTGCTCGCCCGCGCCGCCTTCCTCGAGCAGTCCGCTTCGGTGCTCGAGGCCGCCCGCGCGCTCGGCGGCGGCCGCGCGGATCGCTTCTTCCGCGTGGCGCTGCCGATGGCACGGCCGGCCATCGCCGTCGGCCTCGCGATGGCGATGATGGAGACCCTGAACGACTACGGCACGGTCGACTACTTCGCCGTGCGCACGCTGTCGACCGGGCTCTACGACGTGTGGCTGCGCATGAACAACCTCGGCGGCGGCGCGCAGATCGCCTCGCTGATGCTGACGTTCGTCATGGTGCTGGTCGCGCTGGAGCGGGTGAGTCGCCGTCACCGCGAGAACTTCCAGCCGAGCGCGACACGGTTCCGGGCATTGTCGCGACGGCGCCTGGAGGGCGTCTCCGCGTGGCTCGCGTGCATCGGCTGCGCGCTGCCCGTGGTGCTCGGGTTCGTGGTGCCGGCCGTGGTGCTCCTGCGTTACTCGATCGTGAACTTCGGCATCAGCTGGACGAGCGACTTCCGCGAGGTGGTCACCCATTCCGTGCTCCTGTCGGGCGCCGCCGCGATGACGGCGGTGGCGATCGGCGTGCTGCTCAGCTACGCCGGGCGCCTGCACCCGACACGCGCGCTGCGCGCGAGCGTCGGCATCGCGAGCATCGGCTACGCGGTGCCGGGCGCCGTGCTCGCCATCGGCGTCATCATCCCGTTCGCCGCCTTCGACAACACCCTCGACGCGTTCGCCCGCGACACCTTCGGCGTCTCCACCGGGCTACTCCTGAGCGGCACCGTGTTCGCGCTGGTGTTCGCCTACACGGTGCGCTTCCTGGCGGTCGCCTACGGCTCGGTCGACGCGAGCATGCGCAAGATCAGCCCGCACATGGACGACGCGGCCCGCTCCCTCGGACACTCGGCCGGCTCCATACTCGCCCGCGTGCACCTGCCGCTGATGAAGGGCGGCGTGCTGACCGCCGCCCTCGTGGTGTTCGTCGACTGCATGAAGGAGCTGCCGGCGACGCTCGTGCTGCGCCCGTTCAACTTCGACACGCTGGCCACGCACGTGTACCAGTACGCCTCCGACGAGCTGATCGGCCAAGCCGCGCTCGGGGCGCTGATGATCGTGCTCGCCGGGCTCGCGCCGGTCATCCTGCTGACCGCGACGATCGATCGCACGCGGGAGCTGAAGGCGGCGGGCGTCACGACGATCGAGGCGGCCGGCGAGCGCGCCCTGCCGGCCCCGCGCCGACGAGCGGCGTGATCCCGCGGGCGACGCTCGTTCAGGACTCGCCGGCGTCCGGCAGTTCCCCGTGGCGCCCGTCCCCGCGGCGCCCGCTCGCGCCGCGTCAGTACTCGCGCGGCCAGGGCGCCCGGGCGAACAGGCCGCCGTCGACGCCGAGCGTCTCCCCCGACACGAACCGCATCCCGTCCCCCGTCATCGCGACGACGGCATCGGCCACGTCCGCGACCGTGCCGACTCGCCCGAGCGGCGTCAGCGGCGCCCAGCGCTCCGCGTAGCCGCCGGTCTCCGCCCGGGTGCGCTCGGTCTCGATCGCACCCGGCGCGACGCAGCTGACGCGGATGCCGTGCGCGCCGAGCTCGAGCGCCGAGGCCTTGGTCAGCATCTCGAGCCCGCCCTTGGAGGCGACGTAGCCCGCCAGCTCGGGAAAGGCGAGACGGTTGCAACCGGAGCCCATGTTGACGATCGTTCCGCCGCCACCGGCATCGATGCGTGCCTTCGCGAACCGCCGCGTCATCAGGAAGGCTCCGGTCAGGTTGACCCGGAGCGTCGCCTCCCAGTCGGCCAGCGACGCGTCGAGGAGCGGACCCCAGAACTGCACCGCGGCGTTGTTGACGAGGATGTCGGGTGCCCGACCGGCACGCGTTCGCACGTCGTCGAACAGGGCGTCGACCGCGCGTTCGTCACCGACGTCGCGGACGAGGCAGTCGACGCGCGTCGCGACGCCCCAGTCCATCGCGAGGGCCGAGCCCTCGCGCGCGATGTCCAGGTCGGCGATGGCCACGTCGTGCCCGGCGAGCGCGAACGCCCGCGCGACGGCGTGCCCGATGCCGCGCTGCGCCCCGGTCACGAGCGCGAGCGACGGAGCCGCGCCCGACGTCGATCCGGCCGCCCCGCCCGCCGCGTCCGCCGTCCTCGACACGCCCGTCCTCGACACGCCTGTCACCGTCTCGCCCGTCGCTCCGTCCGATGGCCCGGCATCGCGTCAGCCGGTGTAGATCGGGAAGCGATCGGTCAGCGCCCGCACCTCGTCGGACACCGCGCGCTCGAGCTCCGTGTTGCCGTCCTCCCCGTTCGCGCCGAGCCCGTCGACGACGCGCAGGATCATCTCGCCCACCTGACGGAACTCCTCCGTGCCGAACCCGCGGGTGGTCGCCGCCGGCGTGCCGAGACGGATGCCGGAGGTGACGAACGGGCTCGCCGGATCGAACGGCACCGAGTTCTTGTTGCAGGTGATCGCGGCACGCCCGAGCGCCTGCTCGGCAGCCTTGCCGGTGACGTCCTTCGGGCGCAGGTCGACCAGCACCACGTGCGTGTCGGTGCCGCCGGAGACCAGGTCCAGGCCACCGGCGGCCAGGGTCTCGGCGAGCACCTTCGCGTTGTCGACGACCTGCCCGGCGTAGGTGCGGAAGGCCGGCGTCAGCGCCTCGCCGAACGCGACCGCCTTGGCGGCGATGACGTGCATCAGCGGTCCGCCCTGGAGACCGGGGAACACCGCCGAGTCGAACTTCTTGCCGAGCCCCTCGTCGCGCGACAGAATCATTCCCCCGCGCGGACCGCGAAGCGTCTTGTGCGTCGTCGTCGTGACCACGTGGGCGTGATCTAGCGGGTTCGGGTGGACGCCCGCGGCGACGAGCCCGGAGAAGTGCGCCATGTCGACCATCAGCTTCGCGCCGACCTTGTCGGCGATCGCGCGGAAGCGGGCGAAGTCGATGACGCGCGGGTAGGCGGAGCCACCGGCGATGATGACGACCGGCTCGCACTCGAGCGCCCTGGCCTCGAGCGCGTCGTAGTCGATCAGGTGCGTCGTCTCGTCGACGCCGTAGGTCACCGCGTCGAACCACTTGCCCGACTGGTTGACCGGCGAGCCGTGGGTCAGGTGGCCGCCGGCGGCCAGATCCATCCCCATGAACGTCTCGCCGGGCTTGATCATCGCGAGGAACACCGCCTGGTTGGCCTGCGCGCCGGAGTGCGGCTGCACGTTCGCGTAGCGGCAGTCGTACAGCGCGCGGGCGCGCTCGATGGCCAGCGTCTCGGCGGTGTCGACATGCTCGCAGCCGCCGTAGTAGCGCTTGCCGGGGTAGCCCTCGGCGTACTTGTTGGTCATCACCGAGCCCTGCGCCTCGAGCACGGCCCGCGAGACGATGTTCTCGGAGGCGATCAGCTCGATCTCGTGGCGCTGGCGCCCGAGCTCGGCATCGACGGCGGCGCGGAGCGCGGGATCGCGATCGGCGAGCGAGTCGGCGAAGAAGCCGGCGGTGGCGACGGACTCGACGGGGGCGGCCTTGTTCATGCGGAGCGCTCGGGTTGGACGGGGCACGGTCGCATTATGCGACAAGCGGACCGGTGCGGCGACGTGCCGGAGACCGGCCATCGAGACGCTCGCCGGTCCCTGAACCGCATTTGTACGAATTCGCGCGAAGATTGGAGGTCGGGAACGATCGGCAGGTATGCTCCCGCCCTGCCCGCACCCGAGCCGGGCCCGGAACCCGAGCCCGACACCCCACCTTTCGATGGTCAGCGTACCGACTCCCCGACGGAAGACTCGCCGTCACGACGAGACGCGTGCCCGGAGCGGTACGCCGCTGGCCGGCTGGTCGCGCGTGCTCGCCGCCGTCGAGGCGCTGCCCGCGGTGCAGCGGCGCACGCGGCAACGCGAGATCGAGCGGCTGCTGCGCGCCAACGGTGCCGCCTTCAGCCCGCTCGCCGTCGACGACGAGGACGTCCGCCCGTGGCGGCTCGACCTCGTGCCGATGGTGCTCGAGAGCGGCGACTGGAACGAGCTGGAACGCGGCCTCCTGCAGCGCGTGCGCGTCCGCCAGGCGCTGCTGGCCGACATCTACGGCGAGCAGTCGCTGCTCGTCGCGGGGGTCGTGCCGCCGGCCATGGTCTACGCGCACCGGGGCTACCTCCGCGACGCCCGTCACCTCCCCGGCAGCGACACGCTGCCGCTCTCGGCCACCGACGTGTCGCGCTCCCCGTCCGGCGAATGGTACGTGGTCGACGACATCTGCCAGTACCCCGCGGGGGTCGGCTACGCGCTGGAGAATCGCCTGGTGCTGTCGCGCGTGCTGCCGAGCCTGTTCCGCGACTGCCGCGTGCGGCGCGTCGCGTCGTGGTTCCGCGCGCTCCAGCAGCGCGTGGTCGACGCGATGGACCGGGACGCGCGCTGCGTGCTGCTCGGCTACGGCGAGACGCATCGCCACTACTTCGAGTTCGCCTGGCTCGCCAAGTACCTCGGCTACACCCTCGTCGAGCTCGGCGACCTGACGGTGCGCGACGAGCGCGTGTTCGTGCGGACGGTCGCCGGCCTGCAGCGCGTCGACGTGATCCTCCGCTTCGTCGACGACGTCGATGCCGACCCGCTCGCGATCGACAACCCCACGCGCAGCGGCGTGCCGGGGCTGATGCAGGCGGTACGCGCGGGCGAGGTCGAGATCATCAACCCTCTGGGCAGCGGCGCGCTCGACAACCCCGCGCTGAACGCCTGCCTGCCGGCCGTGGCCGAGCACCTGTTCGGCGAGAAGCTCGTGCTCCGCGGCGCGCCGACCTACTGGCTCGGCGACGCCGCCGCCCGCGAGCACGTGCAGACGCGCTTCGACGAGCTCCTGTTCCGCGACATCGACTCGATCGGGCGGCTCGGCGATCCGCGACTGATGAGCGGTGACGAGCGCGCCTCGCTCGAGCGCGACATCGAGCTGGTACCGGAGCGTTTCGTGGCCCAGGAGCGCATCGATCGCTCGTTCGCGCCCGGCTACGACGACGACAGGCGCGTCGAGCATCAGGTGACGGTACGGGCGTTCATGGTCGAGGCCGGGGGCGGGCACGAGCTGATGAGCGGCGGGCTGTGCCTGCTCGACGAGGCGCGCGGCGGGCGCCGTCCGTCGTTCGAGTCGCTGAGCGGCAGCAAGGACGTCTGGGTGCTCTCCGACACGCCCGTCCGGCCCGAGAACCTGCTGCGCGCGGCCGACGTCGAGGCCGGCTACGCGATGATCGAGGGCGAGCTGCCGAGCCGCGTGGCGGAGAACCTGTTCTGGCTCGGGCGCAACGCCGAACGCGGCGAGATGACGCTCCGGGTGCTGCGCGCCGTCTGTCGGGCGATGCAGATGGACGACGCGCCGGTCTCGAACGTGGAGGAGGAGATCAGCGCGCCGCCGCCCGAGCTCGACGCGCTGCTGCGCGCCGCGACGACCGTCACCGGCACCTGGCCGGGGTTCGTCGGCAAGGGCGGACGGCGGCGCCGCGTCAACCCCGACCGGGAGCTCCTGTCGCTGCTCCGCGATCCGAGCCGGCGCGGCTCCCTGGGCTACACGCTCGCGCGTCTTCGCCAGAGCGCGGGCAACGTGCGCGACCGGGTGTCGCCCGAGCTCCTGCGGGTGCTCAACGACATCGAGGATCGCGAGGTACGCCTGCGCGAGCAGCCGATGGGGCGGAGCATCGCCCAGGATCCCGACGCGTTGATCCGCACGCTCGACAGCCTCGACGAGCTCATCGCGACGATGTCCGCGTTCGCCGGCCTCGCCCACGAGAACTTCACCCACGGCGACGGCTGGCGTTTCATGATGCTCGGGCGGCGGATCGAGCGCGCGTCGCAGACCGCGGCGACCATCCGCACGATGCTCGGCGCGGACCGCAACGACGACCGCGTGCTCGAGGCGCTGCTCCGCCTGCTCGACAGTATCATGACCTACCGGAGCCGCTACCGGACCCGCCTCGACGGCCGCCTCGTGCTGCAGCTGGTGGCACTCGACGAGAGCAACCCGCGCGCCCTCGCCTACCAGTTCAGACAGATCGAGAACACCATCGCCAAGCTGCCGGGGCGGCGTCCGGGGGCACTGCCGGACGAGCTCGCACGAACCGCCACGGCGGGCCTGAGCCGCGTGCGGCTGGCCGACGCGCAGGCGCTGCTGCGCTCGGGGCCCGGCAATCGCCAGAGCCTCGCGAAGTTCCTGGAGATCCTCGAGGGGCAGCCGAGCGAGCTGACGACGCTGCTGACGAGCCAGTACTTCACCCATACCGAGTCGCGCCGCAAGTTCGGCGGTCCGGACGACCTGATCACCGACAACGAGCTCGAGGACGCACCGGACCGGGGCGACGACATGTCCGATGCACCGGAAGGCACCCCGTGAAGCTGCACGTCCGCCACGTCACCCGTTACGACTACTCCCAGCCGGTCAGCCAGTCGGTCAACCAGCTGTGCCTGATCCCGGACGACGGAACGCACCAGAACGTGCTGTCGAGCCGCGTCGAGGTGGAGCCGCCACCCGAGACCGTCGCCCACGGCGTCGACAGCTGGGGCAACCGCGTGGCGCGCTTCGGCATCGACGAGCCGCACCGGCGTTGCACCGTCAGCGTGCTGACCCTGCTCGACACCCGCGACGAGCTGCCGCCGCTGCCGCCCTCGCCCGGCGTCGAGGAGAACCGCACCCGTCTGCGCGAACGCGGCGGCGCGGAGTCGCTGATGGCGCACGACTGCCTGCTGCCCTCCCCGTACGTGCCGCCCGGACGCGAGATCGACGCGCTGGTCGCCGAGTGCCCGCCGAACGGACGCTCGGTGCTCGAGCACGCCGACGCGCTGATGAGCCACATCCACGCGACGTTCGAGTACGACCCGAAGTTCTCGACCCTGGTCACCCCGACCACCGCCGTGCTCGCCGCCCGGCGCGGCGTCTGCCAGGACTTCGCCCACCTCGCGATCGCGGCGCTGCGCCGGGTCGGCGTCCCGGCGCGCTACGTCAGCGGCTACCTCGAGACGCTGCCGCCGCCCGGCCAGAAGAAGCTCCAGGGCGCGGACGCCTCGCACGCCTGGTTCTCGGTCTACGATACCCGCTCGGGCTGGCACGACTTCGACCCGACCAACGACAAGCGCCCCGATCACCAGTACGTCGTCACCGCCTGCGGCCGGGACTACGGCGACGTCACGCCGTTGAAGGGCATCGTCTACGGCGGCGGCACGCCGCGTCTGCGCGTCGAGGTCGACGTCGATCGCGTGGTGCCGCCGAGCCCGGTGACCCCCTCCCCTGCCGTGTCCGTCGCGTCACGCGACCCCGACTAGAGACCTCGCCATGCAGGAACGCTGGAAGACCTACCGGAGTCCCGGTCACGACGAGCTGATCGACGCGGACGGCGTGCCGCACGAGGCCGCCCGTGCCGTCGCCGACTACCTCGACCGCCTCGACGACGCCGAGCTCGAACGCCGCCGCGAGGCCGCCAGCCAGGCGATCCGGCAGATGGGCATCACGTTCACCGTCTACTCCGACGGCGAGAACATCGACCGCGAGTGGCCGTTCGACATCGTCCCGCGGGTCATCGACGCGCGCGAGTGGCGCCGCGTCGAGGAAGGGCTCAAGCAGCGGCTCGAGGCACTGAACCTGTTCATCGACGACCTGTACAACGACCAGAGGATCGTCGCCGACGGCATCCTGCCGAGATCGCTCCTGGACAGCTCGGTGAACTTCCGCCCCGAGTGCGTCGGCGTGCGTCCGCCGCACGGCGTCTGGGCACACGTCTGCGGCTCGGACCTGGTGCGCGACGCCGACGGCACGATGTACGTGCTCGAGGACAACCTGCGCGTGCCGTCGGGCGTCTCGTACATGCTCGAGAACCGCGAGATCATGAAGCGGACGCTGCCCGAGCTGTTCGGTCACTGCCGCATCCAGCCCGTCGACGACTACACCGGCAACCTCGCCCGCACGTTGGCGTCGCTCTCCCCGCGACCCGATCCGATGCTGTGCGTACTGACCCCGGGCGTGTTCAACTCCGCCTACTTCGAGCACGCCTTCCTCGCCCAGCAGATCGGCGCGGAGCTGGTCGAGGGGCGTGATCTCTACGTCGGCGACGACGGCTACGTCTACGCGCGCATGGTCGAGGGACCGCAGCGCGTCGACGTCATCTACCGCCGCGTCGACGACGCGTTCATCGACCCGGACGTGTTCCGCGAGGACTCCACGCTCGGCGTGCGCGGCCTGATGCAGGCGTGGACCTCGGGCAAGGTCGCGATCGCCAACGCCCCGGGCGCGGGTGTCGCCGACGACAAGGTCGTCTACTCCTACGTGCCCGAGATCATCCGCTACTACCTCGACGCGGAGCCGCTGATCGCGAACGTGCCCACCTTCCGCTGCGAGCGGCCCGACGAGCGCGCGCACGTGCTCGCCAACCTCGAGAGCCTGGTGGTAAAGCCCGCCAACGAGTCCGGCGGCTACGGCATGCTGATCGGCCCGCACAGCACCGCCGCCGAACGCGAGGAATGCGCCGCGCGCGTCGAGGCCGACCCGCGCAACTACATCGGCCAGCCGACGCTCGCCATCTCCACGACGCCGACCCTGACCGACAAGGGGTTCGCGCCGCGCCACGTCGATCTCCGCCCGTTCGTGCTGCAGGGAGAGTCGATCACGGTCACCACCGGCGGGCTGACCCGCGTCGCGCTGATCGAGGGTTCGCTGGTGGTCAACTCCTCCCAGGGCGGCGGCAGCAAGGACACGTGGATCGTCGACGTCGGGGACGACGGCGCGAGCCAGTCGCAGGGCGACGGCGGGCAGAGCCAGACGCTCGGCGGCATGACCCAGACTCAGACCCGGAACCGGGGGCGCGGTGCGGCCCGTCCGTCGGAGCGAGCCGGGCAGGTTCCCGGCCAGGCGGTCGACGCGGGTGTCGACTCCGGCGCCGACCACCGGAAGGAGGACTGAGCCATGCTCGCACGCGTCGCCGAGAACGTCTTCTGGCTCGCCCGCTACCTCGAGCGGGCCGAGAGCACCGCCCGCCTGATCAACGTCCACGACAAGCTCCTGATGGACCTGCCCGACGCGGACCGTCAGGCGGGCTGGCAGTCGCTCGTGTCGATCGCCGGCATGGACGGCGCGTTCTCGCTCCGCGAGGAGCACCCCGACGAGGCGAGCGTCACGCGCTTCCTGCTCGCCGACCCCGACAACCCGGGCTCGCTGAGCAACGCGGCCACCGCCATCCGGGTGAACCTCCGGAGCTCGCGCGACACGCTGCCGCAGGTCCTGTACGAACGCATCAACGACCTCTGCCGGATCATCGGCCTGCGGATCGACGACGAGATCGGCACCACCCGACGCCAGGCCTTCCTGACGAACGTCGAGGAGCGCCTGCTCGCGATCGCGGGCACCATGGAGGGGAGCCTCAGTCACGACATCGGCTACCTGATCGCGCGCATGGGGTGTCTGATCGAGCGCGCCGACATGACCTCGCGCATCCTCGACGTGCGCGCGGCGACGCTGCCGATCCGGCCCGCCGCCGATCACTTCGTGCCGTTCGACGAGCGCGAGTGGATGTCGGTGCTGCGCTCGGTGTCGGCGTTCCAGATGTACCGACAGCACGTGCCGCGCCCGATCAACGGGCCGGACGTGCTGAGCTTCCTGCTGCACGACCGGAGCCTGCCGCGCTCCTACCGCTTCTGCCTCGATCACCTCGGCCTCTGCCTCGAGCAGCTCGGCGAGAACCGTGAGCCGCTCGACGCGCTCGGTGTCCTGCAGCGGCGCCTGGCCGCCCCCGAGACCGCGCTGCTCGCCCGCGACTCGACCGCCCTGCACGACTACCTGGACGAGCTCCAGAAAGGGCTGATCGACGTCGCCGAGGCGATCTCCGCCACCTACTTCCCACCGCTCGAGACCGAGACCGATTCCGCATGAGCATCCGTGTCGCGCTCGACCACACCACGGTCTACACCTACGACGAGCCGGCCACGCTCGGGCCGCACATCGTGCGCCTGCGCCCGGCGCCGCACTGCCGCACGCCGATCGAGAGCTACAGCCTGAAGGTCGGCCCGGCCGAGCACTTCGTCAACTGGCAGCAGGATCCGTTCGGCAACTACCTCGCCCGGCTGGTGTTCCCCGAGAAGACCCGGGAGCTGTCGATCGTGGTCGATCTGGTCGCCGAGCTCACCGTCATCAACCCGTTCGACTTCTTCGTCGAGGAGACCGCCGAACACTTCCCGTTCCGCTACAGCGACACCGAGCGGCGGGAGCTCGCGCCCTATCTCGAGGTCGACCCGGCGGGGCCGCGCCTCGCCGCCTGGATCGACGCGAATCGTCCCGCACCCGAGACCCCGATCATCGACGCCCTGGTCGAGATCAACCGTGCCGTGGAGGGCTCGGTCGCCTACCGCGTACGCATGGAGCCGGGCGTGCAATCGACCGAGCAGACGCTCGACATCGCGAGCGGTTCGTGCCGCGACAGCGGCTGGCTGCTGGTCGAGATCCTCCGCCATCACGGCCTCGCCGCGCGCTTCGTGTCGGGCTACCTCGTGCAGCTGACCGCCGACGTCAAGCCGCTCGACGGGGCGGCCGCGGGACCGACCGCCGACTTCACCGACCTGCACGCCTGGGCCGAGGTGTACCTGCCGGGCGCCGGCTGGGTGGGGCTCGACCCGACCTCCGGGCTGTTCGCGGGCGAAGGTCACATCCCGCTCGCCTGCACCCCGCAGCCGACCAGCGCGGCGCCGATCACCGGCGTCGCGAGCAAGGGCGCGAGCGACTTCCACTTCCATAACCGCGTGACCCGCATCGACGAGCGCCCGCGCGTCACGCTGCCCTACACCGACGCGGTCTGGAACCGCATCCTCGCGCTCGGCGCCGACGTCGATCGACGGCTCGAGGCGCAGGACGTGCGCCTGACGATGGGCGGCGAGCCGACGTTCGTCTCCGCCGACGAGCACGAGAGTCCGGAATGGAACAACGCCGCCCTCGGCGAGCACAAGCTCGAACGCGCCGTCGACCTGCTCGGACGCCTGCGCGACGCCTGGGCACCGAACGGCGTGCCGGCGTTCGCCCAGGGCAAGTGGTACCCCGGCGAGCCGACGCCGCGCTGGGCGTTGATCTGCCACTGGCGCACGGACGGCCTGCCGGTCCTGCGCGACGCCGCGACGCTCGCCCTGCCCGGCGAGACCACGCAGACGCCGGACGACGCCGCCCGTCTGGCACGCGCTCTGGTCGCCCGCCTCGGGCTCGACGAGGCGCTGCTGCGTCCGCTGCACGAGGACCCGCTGCATCACCTGCATCTCGAGTCGCTCCTGCCCGACTCGAAGGCGCTCGAGGATCTGGACCTGAAGGACAGCCGCTCGCGCTCGCGCCTCGTCGAGCAGCTCGCCGCCGGTCTCGACGAGCCGGTCGGGTGGCTCCTGCCGCTCGAGCGCGACGCGGGGGTCTGGCGCTCGAGCGAGTGGCCGCTCCGCCGGAGCGAGATCTTCCTGATCCCCGGAGACTCGCCGGCCGGACTCCGGCTGCCGCTCGACTCGCTGCCGGAGGACGACGCGGTCGACGCCGAGGCACGGACGATGCCGGAGGACACCTACGTCGCCGACGAGACGTTGCCGACCCTCGACGCGGCCGGGTCGGCCGACACCGTGGCGACCGGCGTCGCCTCCGGACTGGCCGAGCACCTCGTGCGCACCGCGCTCTGCGTCGAGCACCGCGACGGCGACGTCTACGTGTTCCTGCCGCCGCTGCGTGGCGCGGGCGCCTGGGTCGAGCTGATGGCTGTGCTCGAGGCGGCGGCCAGCGAGGCGGGCGTGCGCCCGGTCATCGAGGGCTACGAGCCGCCGCGGGACCCGCGACTGAACTCGTTCCGCCTGACCCCCGATCCCGGCGTCATCGAGGTCAACGTGCACCCCGCGTCGAGCTTCGAGGAGATCGTCACGCGCACCGAGACCCTGTTCGAGGCGGCCCGCGCGAGCCGGCTGGTGGCCGAGAAGTTCATGGTCGACGGACGCCACACAGGCACCGGTGGCGGCAACCACGTGACCTTCGGCGGCCGCACGCCCGCCGAGAGCCCGTTCCTGCGCCGCCCGCACCTGCTCGGCAGCCTGATCCGCTACTGGCAGCATCACCCGAGCCTCTCCTACCTGTTCTCGGGCATGTTCATCGGCCCGACGAGCCAGGCACCGCGCGTCGACGAGGCCCGCACCGAGACGCTGTACGAGCTGGAGATGGCGCTGTCGCGACTGCCGAAGGACGGCGATCACCCGTGGCTGGTCGACCGGCTCCTGAGGAATCTGCTGATCGACGTCACCGGCAACACGCACCGCGCCGAGATCTGCATCGACAAGCTGTACTCGCCGGGCGGCCCGACCGGGCGGCTCGGCATCGTCGAGCTGCGCGCGTTCGAGATGCCGCCGCACCCGCGCATGGCCGTCGCGCAGAGCCTGCTGCTGCGGTGCCTGATCAGCCGCTTCTGGGACGCGCCCTACGAGGGCAAGCTGATCCGCTGGGGGACGGAGCTGCACGATCGCTTCATGCTGCCGCACTACCTGTGGGCGGACATCTCGGACATCATCGACGACCTCGCCGCGCACGGCATGGCGTTCGATCCGGCCTGGCTGGAGGCGTTCTGGGAGTTCCGCTTCCCGGTCTACGGCGTCCGTCACGTCGGCGACGTGACGCTCGAGCTCCGCGCCGCGATCGAGCCCTGGCACGTGCTCGGCGAGGAGGCGGCGGCGAGCGGCATGGCGCGCTACGTCGACTCCTCGGTCGAGCGCCTGCAGCTGAAGGTGACGGGGCTGACCGACGAGCGCTACCGCGTGACCTGCAACGGCCGCGCGCTGCCGCTGCGCTCGACCGGCACGCGCGGCGAGTACGTCGTCGGCGTGCGCTACCGGGCCTGGGCGCCGCCGTTCAGCCTGCACCCGGACCTGCCCGTCGACGTGCCGCTGGTGTTCGACGTCGTCGACACCTGGATGAACCGGAGCCTCGGCGGCTGCGCCTACCATGTCGGCGATCCGGGCGGCCGGAGCTACGACGACGTGCCGGTCAACGCCAACGTGGCCGAGTCGCGACGGCTCGCGCGCTTCGATCCGGACAGCCACACGCCGGCACCCGCGACCGTGGTCGCCCCCGCCGTGCCGGCCGGGGCCACGTTCACGAACGTCGAGGCCGGCACGACGGCACCGACGTTCGAGCCGATGGCGGCGAGTCGCGAGTACCCGTGCACGGCGGACATGCGCTCGACGCGCTGATCCGTCCGGCCTCCGGGCTCGCTCGACCGGGGAAGGCCGGGAGCGACGCCCCGCGGGTCGAGGCCGCCACCGGTCCCGCCTCGGCGGTACGGTGGCCGAACCTGCGTTGCGCCTCGACGGAAGGGCGTGAGATGGTGCGGCCCGGTCGAGCGAATCCGGAGCCTGCATGAACGAGGGCGACCCTGGCGAGCGATCGGCGGTCGCGAGCGGGAGGTCGCGCACGGTCGCCCGCGAACGCCTGTTCGGACGTCTGGACGAGACGCTGGCGTGCGGCGCCGTGCGGGTGTCCGGCGGTGCCGGCATCGGCAAGTCGGCGCTGCTCGCGAGCTACCTGGAGGCCCGCGGGCACCCGCACCTGTCTATCCGTCTCGATGCCGAGGACGCCGATCCGTTCGGCCTGATCGCGCGCCTCGACGGGGCGCACGGCCCGCGCGCCGTCGGCATGCCGGACGGGATCGACTCGCCGGACCCGTTCGTCGCCGGACGGCGTGCGTTCGGGCGCCTGTTCGATGCTCATGACGCGCCGCGGGTCATCGTCCTCGACGATCACGAACGACTGCCCGAGGCGTGCCCGACGCAACGGCTCGTCGCCGACGCGCTCGATGCGCTGCCGGACGGCTGGGCGATGCTGCTCGCCGGTCGCGGCGAGCCGCCTGCGGCGTTCGCCCGTGCCCGCGCCTCGTCCACCCTCGCCACGATCGACGGGACAGAGCTCCTGCTGACGCGCGGGGAGGTCGCCGAGGTGGCCGCGCGGCACGCGTCGCGCAGGCTGTCCACCGCCGAGCTCGACGCCATAGCGACGCTGTCGGGTGGCTGGGCGGCGATCGTGGTGCTGCTGGCCCACGCGCCACGCGTGCCGACGTCGGCCGCACGCGTGGCGGACATCCCCGAGGTGGTGTTCGACTACTTCGCCGAAGAGGTCTTCGCCGGCCTCGATGCCGGGCTTCGGCGAGACCTCGAGCACCTGTTGTCGGCGCCGCTGATCACGCCCGGGCTGGTGCGCCTCACGACGGGCGATCCCGATGCGCTCGAGCGGCTCGACGCGCTCGCGCGGCGCCAGTTCTTCATCGAGCGGATCGAGCGCGACGGGGGCGGCGCGGGGGCCGGCGACGCGGGCGCGCGCTACCGTCTGCACGCGCTGTTCCGCGCCTTTCTCCGGCGACGCCTCGGCCGTCGCCTGGGGGCGAGCGAGACGCGCGCGGTGGCGCTGGACGCCGCACGCGCGCTCGACGCCGACGGTGAGCACGAGATCGCGGTCGGGGTGCGGCTCGAGCACCGCGATACCGACGGTGCGGCACGGGCGATCGAGCGGCTCGCGCCACGCTTGCTCGCCGAACGTCGCTGGCTCACGGTGCTCGGCTGGTTCGCCGCGCTGCCGATCGTGGCCGTCGAGACGTCCGGGCCGCTGTCGCTGTGGCACGGCGCCGCATCGATGATGGTCGATCCGCCCGGCGCCCGCCGGCATCTCGACACCGCCTGGCGACGGCTGGAGGGCGACGACGCGCCGGCCGCGATGCTCGCCTGCTGCATCGCGATCGAGACCTGGGTGCTGCACTGGGACGACTTCCACGGCATGGACGTCTGGATCGAGCGCCTCGATGCCCTTCTCGCCCGCGGCGCTCTTCCGGACGAGCCGGTGCTGCGCTCGCACGTGATCTGCGCGATGGCCAACGCGGACATCTTCCGCCGGCTCGACGCGGAGCGTCCGTCGCCGTGGCAGGAGCGCGGGTTCGCGGCGCTCGACCTCCCGATGGAGCCACAGGTGTCGATGATGCTGGCGCAGGCGCTGGTGATCACGCCGATGTGGAACGGCACGATGACGCGCGCCGAGATCGTGCTCGATCGCGTCCGTGCGAACGTGTTCGCCGGTGCGCGGGTCGACCCGCTGCGCGAGCTCTGGTACCGCACGATGGAGGCGGTCGTCTGCTGGAACCGGGCCGACCGCGCCGGCGCCGAGTCGGCCTGCGCGCGCGGTCTGGCCTGTGCCGAGGAGTCCGGGGCCGACTTCCTGAACGTGCTGCTCCAGTACCACGCGGGCATGGCCTGCGTGATCGACGGAGATGCCCCCGCGGCGACCGTGCACGCCACCCGGATCGCCGCCGCGGCGCGCCCCGAGCAGATGATGAACATCGTCAGCCATCACCAGCTCGCCGGCACGCTCGCCCGCCTGGAGGGCGACGCGGAGCTGGCCATCGCGCACCTGGAACGGGCGCACGAGCGCGCCTCGGCGGCGGGCCTCGCGTTCGCCGAGGCACTGATCGGTACCGGGCTCGCCTACGTGCAGCTGGAGCGCGGCGATCGTCCGGCGGCGGGCGACTGGCTCGAACGCGCGCGGGCGATCGCCGAGCGGCTCGGACTGGCCCTGGTCGAGCTCGACATACGCGTGTTCGAAGCCTGGCGGGCGGAACGCGACGGGGAGCGCGAGGCGGCGCTCGACGCGCTCCGCGACGCCTTCGCCATCGCACGCCGCGACGGGCGCGTCGCGAGCGTCTGGTGGTCGCGTCCGATGCTCGCCGAGCTCTGCGCTCTGGCGCTCGACGCCGACATCGAGAGCGGATACGTCGAGCGCATCGTCCGCCGCCATCGCCTCGAGGCACCGCCCGGGTACCGGCATCTCGGGCGTTGGCCGCGACGCGTGACGGTGCGCCTGCTCGGCGCCGGCGAGATCGTCGTCGACGGCGAGCGCATGGCGCTGAACGCCCAGCGCGGCACGCGTCCGTTCGAGCTCGTGCAGGTGCTCGCCGCGCTCGGCGGCGAGGCGAACGCGGCCGAGCTGGCCGACCTGCTGTGGCCCGACGCCGAGGGCGGTGCGGCGATGGACGCGTTCAAGACGAACCTCGGCCGGGCGCGACGACGGCTCGGCGTCGACGGCGCGCTGGTGCTCGCCGACGGTCGCCTCTCCTTCGACCCGGCGCTCTGCTGGTGCGACACCGCCGCCCTGCAGGCGCTCGAACGACGGGCGTCCGCGCTCGACGCCCACGACGACGATCTGCGGCGTGTCGACGACACGATCATCGCGCTCTACCGGGGAGATCTGCTGGCCGACGAGCGCGTCGCCTGGGCGGCCGCCCCGCGCCGGCGGGCACGCGAACGCTGGTTGCGCGCGGTGCTCAGGCGCGGCGACGCGCTGGCCGCGTCGGACGATCACGCGGCGGCGATCCGGTTGCACGAGACCGCGATCGAGGTCGCGGCGGATGCCGAGCTCCTCTACCGCCGGGGAATGCGGGCGCACCTGCTCGCCGGCAGCCCGGAGACCGGACTCCTGCTCTACACGCGCTGCGCGCGACAGCTCGCGATGAGCGACGGGCGCGCACCGGAGTCCGCGACCGAGGCGGTTCGCCGCGCGCTGGCGGACGCGGTCGTCGCGGCACAGGCCGATTGAGAGCCCTGGCCGGCGAGGGGTCGGCCCTGTGCTTTCGTCGAGCGCGATACCGCGAGAGCCACGCCGGCCGCGCGCGAGAAGTTCCCGAACGAGCCATCGGGCCGAATACCCGGCTCGCCGTTCCCGATCCGTTACCTCCGTCGAGGGACGCTGGAGCTCCGATCCACGAAGGACCAGGAGTCCCCTGCCATGAACACGCGATCCGCTTCCCTGCTACCCACCGCCGTGACCGGCGCGGCACTGCTGCTCGGCGCCTGCTCCGACGGCGAATCGACCGACGCGATCCGCGACGCGGTGGGAACTCTGCCCGGCACCGGGCCGGGGTTCGAGCCCCCCGACGACACGGTCCCGCTCCCCATGCCCGACGCTGTCGTTCCCCCAGCCGTGAGCGGTCCTTCGCCCCCGCCGACCACACCCACCACACCTGCCGAACCCGCCGAACCTGCCACGCCGACGGCGGACGGTCCGTCGGAGCGGTGGCGTCTCGCCCGTGAAGGGACGCTGCGCGGCCGCTACACGATCGGCGGCAACGACTCGCTGGTGTACACGCTGAGCCGCGAGCTGCGCGAGCGGGGCTTCCTGACCGCGGTCTCGTCGAGCACCGGCGAGGAACTCTGGCGCGTCGCCGATGTCGCGTTCACGACCTGCTTCCCGGCCCTGCTCGGCACCGGCGACATCGTCGTCCACCTCGACCGCTCGACCGCGCTCGGCGGCGACGACAACTCCGACGACCTGGCGATCATCGACGGCGAGAGCGGCGAGCTGCTCGATACCTGGGAACCGGGCAACGCCGGTTTCGACCCCTGCACGTCCGGCGGCCTGCTCGTCAGCGACGGGGACCAGGTCGTGCTCAATCGTCGCGGCCGACAGTACGGCTTCACCACCACCGACGGTACGCTCGAGCTGAGCTGGGAACGCGACTGGTTCCGGGACGCCGACGGCGATCCGGTCGCCGGCGGACGCACGCCGTCGTTCTTCGACGCGGACGCCATCATCGGCAAGCGCTTCTACATGGGCGGGACGGAACCGCATTCGGACGGCTTCGATCGAGGGGTATCGCTGTACCAGCTGGACGCGTCGACCGGCCGCGCCGCCGGACGCCTGGAACTGCCGCTGCGCAGCCTCTTCGACATCCGGGTCGCCGGTCCGGGCAAGCTGCTCGTGACAGGGCAGGACAAGGACCGCGGCGAATCCATCGCCGTCCTGGTCGGTGGCGCCGGCGCGGCCGACCCGGCCGACTCGCTGGTGATCGACTGGACGCGCGCGGCGGAGGGCAATGGCGACGGCGTGACGGGCGGAATCTCGTCGGACGCGATCGCGCTGTCCGACGGCGCGTTCGCGAGCTGGTCGGCCACGACGGCGGGCCCGACGGTCACCGAGTTCGACCTGGCCACGGGTCTGGCGAACTGGTCGGCCCGGACGTCGAGCTTTAGCAACAACGACTCGATCTCCGCGCTGCCCGCGGGCGGCTACGCGGTGTTCCCGTTCGGCGGCAACTTCGTCGAGGCGTTCGACGAGAACGGGGACCCCGCCTGGGAGATCGACGAGGTGGAGGGCGGAGGCTTCAGCTCGGCGATGGGCGTGTACGGGGGCACCCTGGTCATGCTCGGCGCGACCGAGGGGGGCTGGGGGTTCATCGGCATCGGTCCGCTGAGCGAGCCGGCGCTCGAGCCCTGAGGTTCGCCGGCTTCGACGTCGACCCGGCATCCCCGATGTCCGGGTCGACGTCGGCGAGCCGGGCAGGCCCGGTGGCGCGGCACCCGGGCCGTGCGGTGCCTGGCGCTCGGCCGACTCTCCATCGGCCGGCCGCCCGTCGCGCGAGCGATGTCCACGGCTCGCGAACCGCCATCGGCGCCGCACCCGCTCGACGATGCGTCGGCCGTCCGGCGGAATCGGTCCGTCCGTTCGAGTTTTCGCTGACGCGCGCGGCGGAATCGGGGACCATCCGTCGCGTGTCCGGACCACGAGCGCCGGACGTCGCCACGATCGAGCCGGACAGCACTCACCGTGAAGCCCCTGGAAACGTTCGTCGCGACCGACGCGCGCGCGCCACTGCGCGCGCCACTGCCGCCCGCGCGACCTGCTCGCCAGCGGCTCGACGCCCGCGCGCTGATCGCGTCGAAGCCGGGCCCGACGCCCGCCGCGGCGGCGGCGCTCGCGCGCCTCGAGCAGCACGGCGGCGCCAAGCTCCGGCTGCCGAAGGTGAGCGGCGACGCGCTCGCGGCGGTCACGCTGAACACGGCCGGCGGACTGACCGGCGACGACCGGATCGACTGGCGGGCGAGCGCCGGGAGCGGTTCCCGGCTGACGCTCGCGAGCGCCGCCTGCGAGAAGGTCTACCGTACCCACGGACCGCCCGCGCACCAGACCACTCGGCTCGACGTCGAGACCGGCGCCCGCCTCGACTGGCTGCCGCAGGAGACGATCGTGTTCGACGGCGCACGGCTGCACCGCACGCTCGACGCGACGCTCGCCCCCCGCGCACGGCTGCTCGTCGCCGAGGCCCTGGTGCTCGGACGGCAGTGCAGCGGCGAGCGGCTCGCCCGGGTCGAGATACGCGACCGGTGGCGCGTGCGCGGTCCCGACGGCCGCCTGCTGCACGCCGAGGACCTGCGACTCGGTGACGGCTGGCCGCAGGCCGCGGACGGTCCGGGCACGCTCGGCGGCGCCGTCGCGATGGCGACGGTGCTGTACTGCGAGGACGCGCCCCCGGAATCGCTGGCGCGGCTCGCCGACACGCTGCACACGGTGATCGACACGTCTCCCGCGCCCGGCAGCGGCGGGGTGAGCGCGCTCGACGGTCGTCTCGTGATCCGCCTCGTCGCCCCGAGCGGCTTCGCGCTCCGGCGGACGCTCCTGCCGTGTCTGGTCGCCCTGCAGGACGGCCACGCGCTGCCGCGCGTCTGGCACGTCTGAGCGACCTCCCGGGGCGCGCTCGCGCCGCGCGCCGTTCGCCCGCTCCGCCTCCCGGCGATGCGCTCCGCACCGCGAACGGGCATCGACACGAGCGGTCGAGCGCTGTCGATCCTTTGGTAATCTTTCGCGCGCGGGTCCGTCGTCGGCGGCCTGCGGCACACTGCCGACGAGTGACCGCGACGGAGTCCCGGACCGATGCAACTGACCCCGAGAGAGAAGGACAAGCTGCTCGTCGCGATGGCGGCCGAGGTCGCGCGCAAGCGCCTCGCCCGCGGCGTCAGGCTGAACCACCCCGAGGCGATCGCGCTGATCAGCGACTTCGTCGTCGAGGGTGCGCGTGACGGGCGCAGCGTCGCGGACCTGATGAGCGCCGGTGCCGAGGTCGTCTCGGCCGCGCAGGTCATGGACGGGATCGCCGCGATGGTCCCGGAGATCCAGGTCGAGGCGACCTTCCCCGACGGCACCAAGCTCGTCACCGTCCACAGGCCGATCCGATGATTCCCGGAGAGATCCTCGTCGCCGGCGGCGACATCGAGCTGAACGCCGGCCGCGAGTCGACGACGCTGCACGTGTCGAACACCGGCGACCGGCCGATCCAGGTCGGCAGCCACTACCACTTCGCCGAGGCGAACCCCGCGCTGGACTTCGATCGTGCGGCCGCACGCGGCCGGCGGCTCGACATCGCCGCCGGCACGGCCGTGCGATTCGAGCCCGGACAGTCGCGCGACGTGCAGCTCGTGCCCTACGCCGGAGAGCGCCGCGTCGTCGGCTTCCGCGGCGAGGTCATGGACGCGCTGTAGCGCCCCCGCCGTCCGGACGACGACGCCCTCACTCAGACGGATCACGCCATGCCGACCCGCATCGATCGCGCGAGCTACGCCGACATGTACGGCCCGACCACCGGTGACCGCGTGCGGCTCGCCGACACGGAGCTCTTCGTCGAGGTCGAGCGCGATCTCACCACCTACGGCGAGGAGGTCAAGTTCGGCGGCGGCAAGGTCATCCGCGACGGCATGGGCCAGAGTCAGGCGAGCCGTGCCGACGGCGCCGTCGACACCGTCATCACCAACGCGCTGATCGTCGATCACACCGGGATCTACAAGGCCGACGTCGGACTTCGCGACGGGCGCATCGAGCGGATCGGCAAGGCCGGCAACCCCGACACCCAGCCCGGCGTCGACATCGTCGTCGGTCCCGGCACCGAGGCCATCGCGGCCGAGGGACGCATCCTCACCGCCGGCACCTTCGACTCGCACATCCACTTCATCTGCCCGCAGCAGGTCGACGACGCGCTGATGTCCGGCGTCACCACGATGCTCGGCGGCGGCACGGGTCCGGCGCACGGCACGCTCGCCACCACCTGCACGCCGGGCGCCTGGCACCTCGCCCGCATGATCGAGGCGGCGGACGCGCTGCCGATGAACCTCGCCTTCGCCGGCAAGGGCAACGCGTCGAGCCCGGCGGCGCTCGAGGAGATGGTGCGCGCGGGCGCCTCGGCGCTGAAGCTGCACGAGGACTGGGGCACGACGCCCGCGGCGATCGACTGCTGCCTGTCGGTCGCCGACGCGATGGACGTGCAGGTCATGATCCACACCGACACGCTGAACGAGTCGGGCTTCGTCGAGTCCACGATCGACGCGGTCGGCGGGCGCACGATCCACGCCTTCCACACCGAGGGCGCGGGCGGCGGACACGCGCCCGACATCATCAAGGTCTGCGGCCTGCCCAACTTCATCCCTTCCTCGACCAACCCGACACGCCCGTACACGCTCAACACGATCGACGAGCACCTCGACATGCTGATGGTCTGCCACCATCTCGACGCGAACATCCCCGAGGACATCGCGTTCGCCGAGAGTCGCATCAGGAAGGAGACGATCGCCGCCGAGGACATCCTGCACGACATGGGCGCGTTCTCGATCATCGCCTCCGACAGCCAGGCGATGGGTCGCGTCGGCGAGGTCGCGATCCGCACCTGGCAGACCGCCGACAAGATGAAGAAGCAGCGCGGTCGCCTCGCGGACGAGACGGGCGACAACGACAACCTGCGCGTGCGCCGCTACATCGCCAAGATCACCGTCAACCCGGCGATCGCCCACGGCATGAGCCACGAGATCGGCTCGGTGGAACCGGGCAAGCGCGCCGATCTCTGCCTCTGGCACCCGGCCTTCTTCGGCGTCAAGCCCGAGATGGTGATCCTCGGCGGCGCGATCGTCGCCGCCCCGATGGGCGACCCGAACGCCTCGATCCCGACGCCGCAGCCGGTGCACTACCGTCCGATGTTCGGCGCGCTCGGCAAGGCGCTCGCGTCCACCGCCGTGACGTTCGTGTCGCAGGCGGCGATCGACGACGGCCTGGCGTCGGCGCTCGGGGTCGACAAGCGTCTCGTCGCCGTGCGCGACACGCGCGGCGGCGTGAGCAAGGCGAGCATGGCACTGAACGACGCGACCCCGGTGATCGAGGTCGATCCGGAGACGTACGACGTGCGTGCCGACGGCGAGCTCCTGACCTGCGAGCCGGCCACCGAGCTCGCGCTCGCCCAGCGCTACTTCCTGTTCTGAGAGCCCCTGCCATGAACGCACCGCTCTGCTGCCGCCGCGTCGAGCGGCATGCCGATCTCGCCGCCTCGTCCGAAGCCGCCGAAGGCGTCACGCGTGACTCGGCGGACGCCGACTCCGTCCACGACCTCCCCGCCGATGCACGCGCCGGCCGGTCCGCGGACACCCCGGCCGATCCGCCTGCCGACGGCGCCACCGCGCCCGAGATCGCCGGCACGATCACGCTCGACGAGACCGATCGCCACCGTCGCCGCATGGCGATGAAGTCCGACCAGGGGCTCGCGTTCGTGCTGACCCTCGACGCCCCGACGCTGCTGCGCGATGGCGACCGGCTGGTGCTCGACGACGGCCGGCGGATCGTCGTGCGCGCCGCGCCGGAGCCGCTCTACGAGGTACGCGCGAGCGACCCGCATCATCTTCTCCGGCTCGCCTGGCACATGGGCAACCGCCATCTGCCGACGCAGCTGATGGACGGCCACCTGCGCATCCGTCGCGACGCGGTGATCGGCGCGATGCTCGCGGGGCTCGGTGCCGAGATCAGCGAGGTCGAGGCGGGGTTCGATCCGGAGGGCGGGGCCTACGGAGACGCGCACGGGCACACCCACGGCGACGGCGCTCGCTCGCACGGGCGCCGGGGTAGCCATGCTCACGGTCGCGACCACGTCCATGGCCATGCCCGCGGTCACGCTCTCGATCACGAACCGACCGACGCGTGATCGGGTGACGGCGTCGGACGAGCGCGCGATCGACGTCGTCGCGCCGACGCTTTCGCTCGCGGGACTCCTTCGCCTGCAGAACTGGATGTCCCCCGCGTTTCCGATCGGCGCCTACACCTGCAGCCACGGGCTGGAGTCGGCGATCGCCGACGGGCGCGTGAGCGACGCGACGACGCTCCGGAAGTGGATCGTCGACGTGCTCGGGCACGGCAGCGGGCGCAACGATGCGATCGTGTTGGGCGCGAGCCACGCGTCGGTCGTCGATCACGACGGCGGCGGGCTGGAAGACATCGCCGAGCTGTCGCTCGCCCTGTCCGCCGGAGCGGAACGGCGTCGAGAGAGCCTGTCGCTCGGCGCCTCCTTCCGGCGGGCGGTCGCGCCGTCATCCGCCGGAATCGACCCGCTGGCCGGAATCGACGAGTGCCCGCTGCCGGTCGCGATCGGCGCGTTGTCGGCCACGGCCGCGCTCCCGCCGCTGCCGGTGCTGGCCACCGCGCTGCAGTCGACGGCCGCCAACCTCGCGTGGATCGCCACCCGGCTCGTCCCGCTCGGTCAGTCGCGGACGCTCACGCTGCTCACCGCCCTGGAGCCGATCGTCGCCGGGCTCGCCGAGCGCGCGGCGGACTCCACCCTCGACGACCTCGGCGGTTGCGCTCTGCTCGCCGACATCGACTCGCTCCGTCACGAACGTCTGGTGTCGCGCGTCTGCCGGACCTGACACCACGACCTTCACTCGCGCACGCGCGCATACTGTCCACCATGAGCACACACCCGCAGCCGCTTCCTCGTACCGCGTCCGCCCCCCCCTCGAACGCCGCCGACGTCGCCGGTCCCCTGCGCGTGGGCATCGGTGGCCCGGTCGGCTCGGGCAAGACCACGCTGGTGGCGAACCTGTGCCGGGCGCTCCGCGACGAGTTCTCGGTCGGCGTCGTCACCAACGACATCTACACCCGCGAGGACGCCGAGGCGCTCGTCCGGCTGCAGGCGCTGTCGGCCGAACGCGTGCTCGGCGTCGAGACCGGCGGCTGCCCGCACACGGCGATACGCGAGGACGCGTCGATCAACCTGCGCGCGATCGAGGAGCTTCGCGCGCGCGTCCCCGATCTCGACGTGGTGTTCATCGAATCCGGCGGCGACAACCTCGCCGCGACCTTCTCGCCCGAGCTCGCCGACCTGTCGCTCTACGTGATCTCGGTCTGTCAGGGCGACGACATCCCGAGGAAGGGCGGGCCCGCGATCACGCGCTCGGATCTCCTGGTGGTCAACAAGACCGACCTCGCGCCGCACGTCGGCGCCGACCTCGACGCGATGCGCACGGACGCCGCCGACGCCCGTGGCGCTCGACCGACGGTGTTCAGCGACCTTCGCGGCGGGCACGGCATCGACGCGATCGCCGCGTTCGTGCGCGAGCGCGGCGCGCTCGTGCCGCGCGCTTGAAGACGCGTCGCATCAACCTGGCGCTGCAGGGCGGCGGTGCTCACGGGGCCTTCACCTGGGGCGTGCTCGATCGGCTGCTGGAGGACGAGTCGATCGAGATCGCGGCGATCTCCGGCACGTCCGCCGGCGCGCTGAACGGCGCGGCGCTGAAGGCCGGGCTCGTCACCGGCGGTGCGGACGGTGCCCGCGCCAACCTCGACTGGCTGTGGTCCACGGTCGGCTCGCTCGGCAGCGCCCTGCCGTCGGCCTGGATGACGCTGTTCACCCCCGGCACGCTCGCCAACTCGCTGGAGAACTCGCCCGCCTACGCCGTGCTCGAGGCCGGCGCCGGCCTGTTCGGGCCGTACGACAGCGGTCCGCTCTACACCAACCCGCTACGCCCGATCGTCGAGCGGTTCCGCTACGACGCGGTCTGCGCCGAACCCGGTCCGCCGCTGCACATCTGCGCGACGAACGTGCGCAGCGGCAAGATCCGCGTGTTCAGCGGTGACGGCATCGGCGTCGATCCGATTCTCGCGTCGGCCTGCCTGCCGACCCTGTTCCGCGCCGTCGAGATCCACGATCCGGAGACCGGTCGCGAGGAAGCGTACTGGGACGGTGGCTACACGGGGAACCCGGCGCTCTACCCGCTGTTCGCGGCGTCGCTGCCGCCGGATATCGTCGTCGTCAACATCAACCCGCTCCACCGCGAGGAGCTGCCTCGCACGCGCCGCCAGATCGAGAACCGCATCAACGAGATCGGGTTCAACACGTCGCTGCTGCGGGAGCTTCGCGCGATCGCCTTCGTGCAGCGTCTGCTCGAGGAGGGCACGGTACCGGCCGATCGCATGAAGGAAGTGTTCGTGCACATGATCGCCGACGACGCGCTGATGAACGAGCTGTCCGTGGCGACCAAGGTGATCGCCCTGCCGGTCGTCCTCGACGCGCTGAAGGCCGCCGGCCGCGTCGCGGCCGGCGCCTTTCTCGACGATCACGGCGACAAGCTCGGCCACGAGAGCTCGATCGACCTGCAGGCGATGTTCACCTGACGGCGAGCGGCGAGGCCGGGCGATCGAGCGGGGGCTCGCCGAGACCGAGCAGCACGACGCGCAGGCGCCTCAGGGGGGCAGACGGAAGCGGATGGGGAACTCGAAGTCGAGGAAGGGTCGTCCGATGGCATCCGGGATGGCCTCGAACCGACCGACGCTCCGCACCGCGTCGAGTGCCGCCTCGTCCAGCGCGCCGACGCCGGACGAGGTGCGCACCGCGATTCCCTCCAGCACGCCGTCGGCGTGTATCCGGAAGCCGACGACCACCGTGCCCTCCTGTCGGCGCCTCCGTGCCGGGCGCGGGTAGCTCCGTCCGGCGGCGATCGCGGCGCGCAGCCGACCGTGAAAATCGCTCTCGGCCTCGGACTGCCGCCCGGCCGCCACGGGATCGGAGGCGAAGTCGGGTCCGGCAACCGGTGTGACGGGCGGCGTCGGCGCCGGATCGGCGACCGGTTCGGACTCGGGTTTCGGCTTCGGCTCGGGCTCGGGCTCGGGTTCGGGTTCGGGTTCGGGCTCGGGCTCGGACTCCGAATCGGATTCCCGCTCGGGTTCCAGCTCGGGCTCGGGTTCGGGAATCGGCTCGGGTTCCGGTTCCGGGATCGGCTCCGGCTCCTCCGGAGGTTCGGTATTTCGTGGCAGCTCCGCGGAGGGCGGCTGCGCCTCGTTCACCCGCTCCTCGTCGTCGGCAGGCGTGCTTGCGGCCATGGTGATGTCGATCGGCACGGTCCGATCGACCGCGACGTTCGCAGCGGGAGGCGTCTGTCGTGACAGGGCGATCGCGACGACCGCCAGCCCGGCGTGGATGGCGAGCGACCCCGCGAACCCGACGACAAGAGCGCCACCGGCGCCTGCCCCGTCACCGGCACGCCCCACGCGCCGGCGATTCAACCGCCGGTCCGCGTCCGCACGGCGACGTCGTCGAGCCCGCGCGCCTCCGGGGCGACGATGACCGCGTCGCCGATGCGGATCGAACCTCCCTCGAGCACGCGCGCGGTGATGCCGCCATGTCCGCGCACCGCGTTGTAGCCGCCCTCACCGAACGCCTCCTCCATGCGCGAGCACGGGTGGCAGGCTCCGGTACGCTCGAGCGTCGCGCCGCCGATCCGCAACGTGCGCGACTTCAGCGCGAGCAGGTTGATGCCCGAGACGACGAGGTTGCGACGAAGCTCGGCCGGCGCCAGCGCCTCGCGACCGGCGAGCGACGCGATCACCGGCAGGTGCTCGGCCTGCAGGATCGTCACGGCGCGCAGTCCGTTCCGCCCGGCGTAGCGATCGCCCGCGAGTCCGCCGGGTACCTCGAGCGTGGCCTCGGACGGTTCGAGCATCGTCTCGCGACGTGCGGGGCGAAGACCGATCCAGCACAGCCGCCCGCTTCGCGGAAACCGCGTGAACAGCTCCGCCAGCGTCACGGACGCGCCCCTCGGAACACCTCTCACCTCCTCCCGCTCCTCACTCGCCCTTCCCCGCTCCCCGTCCGAGACACGAATCGCCCCGCGGGCGACGTGTCCGATCCGTCCGCACGACTTCGCTCGCCATCGTGCCCTCGCTCGCCCTTCCGGAGACCTTGTCCGAGCCGTGAATCATCTCTCGCGGGCGATGCGTCCGGCCCGCTCTCCCGGAAACTACTGACGAAGCTTGTAGCCGGTCTTGAACATGAACCAGACGATGCCGAGGCAGGCGAACAGGAACGCGGCGATCATGACCAGGCTCAGCGTCACGCTGACGTCGGCCACCTCGAAGAAGCTCCAGCGGAACCCGCTGATCAGGTAGAGCACCGGGTTGAACAGCGTCACCTTCTGCCAGAACGGCGGCAGCATGCTGATCGAGTAGAAGCTGCCGCCGAGGAACACGAGCGGCGTGATGACGAGCAGCGGGATGAGCTGGAGCTTCTCGAAGTTGTCCGCCCAGAGTCCGATGATGAACCCGAACAGGCTGAACGCGATGCAGGTCATGACGAAGAACGCGAGCATCCAGAACGGGTGGGCGATCCGCAGGTCGACGAAGAAGGCCGCCGTGATCAGGATGATCGTGCCGATGATCAGCGACTTGGTCGCCGCCGCCCCGACGAACCCGACGACGACCTCGAAGAACGAGATCGGCGCGCTCATGATCTCGTAGATGGTGCCGGTGAACTTCGGGAAGAAGATGCCGAACGAGGCGTTCGAGATGCTCTGCGTGAGGAGCGACAGCATCATCAGACCCGGCACGATGAACAACCCGTAGTCGACGCCCTCCACCGACTCGATGCGCGAGCCGATCGCCGAACCGAACACGACGAAGTACAGCGCCGTGGAGATGACCGGGGAGGCGATGCTCTGCAGCAACGAGCGCCGCGTGCGACGCATCTCGTTGACGTAGATCGCCTTGATCGCGGGGAAGTTCATGCGGCGGGTTTCCTGACCATGTCGACGAAGATGTCCTCGAGCGAGCTCTGGGTCGTCGACAGGTCCTTCAGTTGCAGGCCGGCGGCGGCGACGTCCTGCAGGAGCTGGGTGATGCCGGTGCGTTCGCGCCGCGTGTCGTAGGTGTAGGTCAGGCTCGCGCCGTCCGCGGAACGCTCGAGCGCGTGCTCGGCGAGACTCGCCGGAACGACGTCGATCGGCTCGCGCAGCTCGACCACGAGTCGCTTCTTGCCGAACGAGGCCATCAGGTGCGCCTTGTCGTCGATGGCGATCAGCTCGCCGTCGCTGATGATGCCGACCCGATCGGCGATCTCCTCCGCCTCCTCGATGTAGTGCGTGGTCAGGATGATCGTCACGCCGTCCCGGCGGAGCTGCTCGACGACGGCCCACATCTCCTTGCGGAGCTCGACGTCGACGCCCGCGGTCGGCTCGTCGAGGAAGAGCACGCGGGGCTCGTGGGCGAGCGCCTTGGCGATCAGCACGCGGCGCTTCATGCCGCCCGACAGCCGCTGCACGAGATCCCGGCGCTTGTCGGTCAGCGTCAGGCTCGCCAGCAAGCGCGCGACGTGGGCGTCGTCGGGCGTCTTGCCGAACAGGCCACGGCTGAAGCGCACGGTGTCCTCGACGACGTCGAAGGCCCCGAGGGTCAGCTCCTGCGGCACCAGCCCGATCAGCGCCCGGGTCTTGCGGTAGTCCTCGACGATGTCGTGCCCGGCGACGCTGACGCTGCCGCCGCTCGGCGTGACCAGTCCGCAGATCGTCGAGATCAGCGTCGTCTTGCCCGCGCCGTTCGGACCGAGCAGGGCCAAGATCTCGCCCTCGCGGATATCCAGGTCGATGCCCTTCAGCGCCTGGTGTCCGCCCTCGTAGGTCTTGGTCAGGCCGCGCACGCGGACGATCGGCGGCGCGGCATCGGCGCGCGTTGGAAGCTGGCTCATCGCGCGATTGTCCCACGCCCCGCCAGGTGCCGCTCGCTCGGCCCCCGGAGGTCTCCAGGCTCGTCGCGAGACGGCGGTGCACGAGCTGGAGGCCGACGTCGATCGGGGCGACCCGTCGCCCGATCACTTCGAACAGCGGCACGCCGAGGGCCGCCTGCAGGCGCCGGACGGCCACGTGCACCGGCGGAGACGCTCTTGTCGAGCGTCTCCGCCGCGCGTGCGTAGCTGCCCTGCTCGACGAGCGTGCGGAACACGCGCCACTGCTCGATCGTCGCCTTCACGCACCCGCCGTCCGCACCGAAACGCCGACTATACGGCGGCCGTCGCGGCACCGGCCACGAGCGGCAGCGTCAATCCGATCACGACACCGCCCTCCACGTCGCGGGCGTACGCCTCGCCACCGTGCGCCTCGGCGACGAGCTGCACGACGTGCAGGCCGAGCCCGCCGTGCGCCGCGCCGCCGTCGGCATCCGCCTTCCCCGCGCGGCTCGTGTACGACGCGTCGAACAGGCGAGCCCGGTCGACGGCGCCGATCGCGGGTCCACGATTGCTCACCGCGATCGTCGCCCGCGCCGCCGCCCCCGTGCCGAGCACGCCGAGCACCAGCCCGACGTCCGCGGTCGTCGCGAAGTCCCGGGCGTTGGCGACGAGCTTGTCGAGCGCCTGCTGGAGCAGCGCGGGCGACGCGCGCACCGTCGCCCGCGACGGGGTGCCGACGATCCGGACGCGATGTCCGGGATAGACCTGCGTGTACTGCTCGGCCGCCTCCTCGAGCCAGGCGCGAAGCTCCAGCGGCGCGAACGTCGCGTGCTGGACGCTCTGCTCGAGACGGGTCGAGTCGATCAGCGCGCGCACGATGCCGCCCAGTCGCTCGGCACCGCCGCCGGCACGCGCGATCAGCGTCGCCGACTCGGCGTCCAGTCGTGCCGCGTCGATGTTCTCGAGCGAGGTGCGGACGACCGACAGCGGCGTGCCGAGCTCGTGCGACAGCCGCGCCGACAGCGATTCGAGGTAGCGCGTGTACGCCGACGAGCGCGCGAGCAGCGCCGAGAGATCGCGCGACAGGTCACCGATCTCGTCGCGGGCGGCGGTGCCGGCGAGCGCCCCGACCCGGCCGTCGGCATCGACCGCCCGCGACGCGTCGCGCGAGAGCCGTCCGATGCGCAGCGACAGTCGCGTCGCCCAGCCGAACAACAGCATCCCGACCGCCAGGCTCGCGAGCAGCAGCACCGCGAACAGACGCGCGAGCCTGCTCGAGGTGAATCGCGACGCGTGCTCCTCGTTCGACTCGAACAGCAGGTAGCCGCGCGGCGACGCGTCGTCCGCCACGCCGCCGGGCGTGCCGTCACCGAGCGCCACGAGCGTGCCGAGCACACGATCGTTGTCGACGGTGACGTAGCGCGAGGTCGGCTCGTCGACGGACAGGTCCGCGCGCCTGTCGAGATCGAGATGCAACGGCTGGCGGGTCTTCTCGGTCTCGGGAAAGAGCGGCAGGTCGCCCGCGGCGAACCACGAGAACAGACGGAACAGGATCGCGTCGACGAGGCCGGCGGCGACCCCGCGCGGCGATTCGTCATCGTCGGGCAGCGACGCGTACAGCGCGTCGACGTCGGCGACGAGCCGTCCGGCGGCGTCGTAGAGGCGCGTGCGCGTTCCCGACGGCGTCCACGGCGCGAGCAGGGCGCGCACCGTCGGGCTCTCGTGGTGCAGCCGCCCACCGAGGGCGCCACCCGTGCCAGCCGTCGATCCCGATGCCGAACCCGATGCCGAACCCGATGCCGAGTGGGCCGACGGACGCATCGCCTCGCCCGTCGCGGCACGCATCGCCGCGGGACTCGCCGATCCGACCCAGGCGTCGCGCCGCGTGCCGCCACGGTCCACGTCGATCGCCGCGATACCGACCGACGTGCCCGCCGGCGGCAGCGGCAGCTCGATCTCGACCTGGTAGCCGCGCGCGTCGTCGACCCACTCGGCGCGCCAGTCGCCGAGTCGCTCGCCGCCGGCGCCCGGCCGTGCCGATCCACCCGTCCGGTCGTCCGATCCGGAGCCGCGCACGACCGTCACCGGCCCCGGCGCGATCACCGACAACAGGGCGTGCGTCGTCGCGCCGTCGGGCGTCCGCACGAGCAGCTCGAGCGCGTCGCCGTTGGCGAGGAGCGACTCCGGATCGGGCCGTTCGTTCTCGCCGGCGTCGACGGCGAGCCGTGGCGGGACGTGGTGAACGACATGCGCGTCACGGACGCGCACGAACAGGAAGAGCCTGTCGGAGCGTCGCGCGGCGGCGAGCGTGAAGGTCGCGTCCGTGCCGACGCCGTCGGCGAAACGCACGGGCACGCCGCTCAGCTCCCGCCAGTCGTCCGCGTAGCCGTCGACGAACAGCGGCCAGCGCGCGGTCTCGGCGTACCAGTCGACATCGCTCGCGGGCAGCGCGCCGCCGTCGAGCCGTCCGGACAGCGCGTCGGCCTCCGCCAGCGCCACGCGCAGGTTCGCCACGGCGAGCGTCTGCGCGTCGATGCGCGTCCGCTGCAACGAGACGTGCAGCTGGCGCACGCTCTGCCAGCCGAGTACCGGCACGGCGAGGGTGACCAGTCCGACGAGCATGACCTGCGCGCGCAGTCTCACGACCGACGCCGCCCGATCACGCCTCCCTGTCCGCCCACCGGCGCGTTCACCGGATCGCGCTCAGTAGTCGAGTCGCGCGAGCCAGCGGTAGCCGAGCCCGTAGACGGTCTGGATACCCGCGAACGCCGGATCGAGCACGACGAACTTGGCACGGATGCGCTTCACGTGTGCGGTGATCGTCTGCTCGTCGAGCACGAGCCCCGCCGCCTCCATCAGCTGCACGCGACTCCTGACCTGCCCGGGGTAGCGGGCGAGACAGGCGACGAGGTGGAACTCGCTGACCGTCAGCCCGATCGGCGTGCCGTGCCAGGTGGCCTCGAGTCGCTCCCGATCGAGCGCGAGCGGCCCGACCTCGTGACGCGCCGATTCGTCCGGCGGCGCGGCGAACGCCTCGACCCGGCGCAGCAGGGTGTGCACGCGGGCGACCAGCTGGGCGAGACTCGCCTCCTTGGTCAGGTAGTCGTCGGCACCGAGCCTGAGCCCGGAGACGATGTCGAGCTCGCTGTCGCGTGCGCTGAGGAACAGGATCGGCAGACGCGGGTGCGCCGCGCGCAGCGAGCGGCAGAGCTCGAACCCCGCCTCGGCATCCGGGCCCAACCCGATGTCGAGGATCGCGACGTCCGGCACGCGCCGCGCGATCGCCTCGGCGGCCGATACCGCCGTGCCGTGCGGATCGACCTCGAACCCCGCCCGCCCGAGGGCGAGCACGTAGTTGTCGCGCAGGTCCGGCTCATCCTCGACGAGCACGATGCGCCTCTTCGCCGTGTCGCTCGCCATGCGCTCGCCGTGCCCCCGAGTCACCTTTCGTCCGAATCGCGCCGAACGCCTGCCGAATGCGTCCGCGCGAGGTCCCGACGCCCGTGTCTGATGGTCCGGTACCCGTCAGCCGAGGCCGAACCGCCGTGCATGATACCCACCTCCGACCCTTCCCCTCAGCGAGCGGTTGCCGAGGGTTCCGACCGCGTCACGAAAGCCGCCCCGGGCATCGGCGGTGCCGACTCGTCCGTTCCCTAGCTCGGCGCGCTCACGCTCCTGGCGCTGTCACCCGTGTCGATCCACGCCGACGACCACCTAGCGGACCCGACCGGGGAGCGCGGCCACGAATCCGTGCACCCCGGTACCGGCACGCTCGTGCTCCGCCGGGCCGAAGTGTCCGACGGAGCGCCCGAGGAGAGCGTCGACGGCCCGGCGGCCGAGGACGGGGTCGAGGCACTGCTTCTCGACACGCACCTGGATCTCGACGTGCAGGGGCTCCTCGGCGAGCTGACGCTGACCCAGACCTTCAGGAACACCACCGATCGCCCGCTCGCCGACACCTCACTCGTGACGAGCGACACGCACCGGCTCGACACCGACGGCGCGCGCATCGTTCTCGCCGACGCACCGATGGATCGCGATCTCGTGCTCGCCTGGCCGTACGCGAGCGGAACGCGGCCCTCGGGCGAGGCCTTCGTCGCGACCCACCGCGGCGAAGGTAGCCGCGCCGGTGCGGGAACAGGCACCGGCGCGGACGATCTCGTCCGCATCGCCTCCCGGCCGTGGCCGTGGGCCGACGTCGTCCGGGTCGCGCGACTGGAGGTTCCCGACGCCGGCATCACCCGGATCGTGCTGCAGGACGCGTCCGGCGAGGCGATGGCGTTCGGTCCGGGCCTCGTCGCGGGCACTCCGGAGCGGGCCGCCGGGACGACCGTCGCGCTCGGCGGCCACCGCGACAGCCACCTCGCCTTCCTCGAGCACCTCGAGCTCGGCGCGGCGCTCGTGCTCGAGGACCGGAACGGCGTGCGCCACGCCTACCGACTGGCGAGCACGCGCGTCGTCGACTCCCGCGACGGCCCGCTGTCGGTGCCGATGGATCGCTCGTCGCTGGTGCTCGTCACCTGCTGGCCGGTCCGCGCGACGCAGACCGGCGGACCGCTCCGGCTCGTGGCCGTCGCGCTGCCGCGGGGCGGGACACCGCCGGACGACCCGTCGCCGGCCATCGCGCTCCCGTGACCCTCCCATACGGTCGAGCGTCCGGGCGAGCGTCCCCCGCTATACTGCGTACCATGCGCTACTCGTCTCTGGTGGAACGGATCGATCCCGACGGCGGCGCCGCCGGCAACGACCCCTGGGAAGTGCACGACCTGGCGAACGCGCGCATCGCCGACGGTGACGACGTGACGCTGCTCAGCATCGGCCAGGAGGCCGATCGACGCACGCCCGACGTCGTCGTCGACGCGGCCGTGACGGCGCTCCGGGACGGCCACCATCACTACACCGAGATCCGTGGCCAGCAGGCGCTCCGCACGGCCGTCGCCCGCTACCACGAGCGCCTCTGCGGCGTGGCGGCGGAGGCCGATGCGGTGACCGTGTTCGCCGGCGCCCAGAACGCGCTGTTCAGCTGCGCGCAGGCACTGCTCGAGACGGGCGACGAGGTCGTGCTGATCGCGCCGTGGTACACGACCTACCCCGCGACCTTCGCCGCCTCCGGCGCCACCGTCGTACCGCTCGAGACACGCGCCGCGGACGGTCACCGTCTCGACGTCGACGCGCTCGAGGAGGTACTGGGTCCGCGCACGCGCGTGGTCGTCCTGAACGTCCCGTCCAACCCGATCGGACACTGCCCCGACGCCGACGAGCTCGCCCGACTCGTCGCGCTGTGCGTCGAGCGGCGGATCTGGCTCGTGGTCGACGCCGTCTACCTGGACGTGGTCGACGCCGCCGGCGTCGCGCTGCCGCACACCCTGCCCGGCGCCCGGGAGATCATCGTCACGATCGGCAGCCTGTCGAAATCCCATCGCATGAGCGGCTGGCGGATCGGCTGGACCGTCGCCCCGCCGGTACTCACCGGACACTTCGCCAACCTCGCGCTGTGCATGCACTACGGGCTGCCGCCGTTCGTGCAGGAGGCCGCGCGCGTCGCGCTGGAGGAGGCCGCGGAGACGCCACTCGCCGTCGCGGGCGCGCTCGCCGAGCGCCGCCGGATCGCCGTCGCGGCACTGGCCGATGTCGCGCCCGCCCGACTGATCGACAGCGGCCGGGGCTTCTTCGTGCTGCTCGACGTCGCCTCGCTCGGGATCGACGCACGCACCTTCGCGCTCGATCTGCTCGCGCGTCACGACGTCTCGGTGCTGCCCTGCGGCGGGTTCGGCCCCGGTGGCGAGACGCTCGTCCGGATCGGCCTCTGCGTCGACGGCGAACGCCTGCAGCGAGCCTGCGAGGCGGTGCGGCGCTGCGTGGACGAACGGGCCGCCGATCCGGCATCAGCCGGGTAGTCCGGTCACCACCGAGCGGCGGTCGCGCCGAGCCCGGTAGCGGTCCGTTCGGGCCGTCCGTTCGGGCCGTCCGCTCAGGCCGGGCGCGGCACGCGGTTCTCGAGCCGGCGGAACGCCACGACGATGACGCCGGTCAGGCAGACGTAGATCGCCGCGACGAACAGCAGCGGCTCGTAGACGCGATACGTCTCCTGGCGGACGAGCGTGCCGATCCCGTAGACCTCGAACACCGTGATGGTCGCGGCGAGCGGCGTCGACTTCAGCGTCAGCACGAACTCCCCGGCGAGCGTCGGCAGCACGTTCTGCAGCGCCCGCGGCAGCCACACCCGGCGGAGCAGCGTGAAGCGACTCATGCCGAACGCGCGCCCGGCCTCCAGCTCGCCCTTCGGCACGCCGGCGAAGGCACCGCGCATGACCTCGCCCTCGTAGCCCGCGACACTGAGCGAGAACGCGACGACCGCGTACGGAAAGGCGTCGCGCAGCAGCGGCCACAGGAACGACTCGCGGATGCCGGGCACCATCGGGAAGATCGAGCCGAGCCCGTAGTAGAGCAGCCAGAGCTGGATGAGCAGCGGCGTGCCGCGAATCACCGTGCAGAAGCCGCGCGCGATCGCGGCGAGCCAGCGCGGACCGGTGACCTGGACCAGGCCGATCGGGATCGCGAACGCCATGCCGATCGTGATCGACAGCGCCAGCAGCTCGAGCGTGACCAGCAGCCCCTCGCCGAAGCGTCCGATGTACTCCCCGAGCCAGTCCCAGCGCATCAGGCGAGCGTCGGCTGGCCGCGCCGCGCGCGCCGTTCGAGGTGACGGAACACGACGTTCGAGATCAGCGTCAGGCACAGGTAGATCAGCGCCGCGACGAGGAAGAACATGAAGTAGGCGCGCGTGGAGCCGGCCGCCTGGCGCGTGGTCAGCGCGAGCTCGGTGAAGCCCACGACCGCGAGCAGCGCGGTGTCCTTCATGACGATCAGCCAGAGGTTGGCGAGACCGGGCAGCGCGAACGGGATCATCGCCGGAACGGTGATGCGGCGGAGCAGCAGCGAGGGGCGCATGCCGAACGCGGCGGCGGCCTCCAGCTGCCCGCGCGGCACGGCGCGCATCGCCCCGCGGATGACCTCGGTGGCGTAGGCGCCCTGCACGATGCCGAGCACGGCGATGCCGGCGACCAGACCGCTGATGTCGATCGGTCGCCGCCCGAACATCGCCAGCACCTCGTTGACGAGCTGGGTGCCGGCGTAATAGAGGAGCAGGATCAGCACCAGCTCCGGCACCGCGCGAATGAGCGTGGTGTAGATCTCGAGCAACCAGCGCACCGGCGCCGAACCGTGCAGCTTGCCGAGCGCGCCGAACAGTCCGATGGACAAGCCGAGGAAGAACGCCCCGAGCGCGATCTGCAGGGTGCTGGCGAGACCGCGCACGAGGTTCCAGCCCCAGCCGCCGTCGAACGACAGGAAGCGCAGGCTCTCGAGGAACTCGCTCACGACGGCGACGTCGTCACGTCGATGCGGCGGCGGGCACCCGCGCGTGTCGCCCGTTCGGGCACGTCACGCGCGTCGCCCGCCACGACCGATCAGCTGCCGCCGAAGATGTCGAAGTCGAAGTACTTGGCCGAGATCTCGTCGTAGAGGCCGCTCTCGCGGATCTCGGCGATCGCCGCGTTGAACTTCTCGCGAAGCTCGTCGTCGCCCTTCCGCACGCCGGCACCGACGCCCTCGCCGAAGATCGCCGGATCGTTCAGCATGTCCTTGATCTCGAAGTCCGCCCCCTCGGGGCTCGACAGGAACGCGTCGAACGCGAGCGAGTCGCCGACGACGGCATCGACGCGGCCGGAGACGAGATCCTGGTTGTGCTCGTCGAAGTTCTGATAGGTCTTGACCTGATCGGCCTCGCCCTCGTAGTTCGCCTGCACGTAGTTCTGGTGGGTCGTGGCGACCTGCACGCCGACGATCTTGCCGGCGAGGCTCGCCGGGTCACCGGCGACGTCGCTCGACTTCGCCGCGACGATCGCCGCCGGCGTGTTGTAGTACTTGTCCGAGAAGTCGATCGTCTGCATGCGCTCCTCGGTGATCGACATGGAACCGACGATCGCGTCGATCTTGTTCGCGCCGAGCGCCGGGATCAGACCGTCCCAGGCGACGCCGACCCACTCGCACTCCTCGTCCATGGCGGCGCAGAGCGCCTCGCCGATCTCGATCTCCCAGCCGGCGAACTCGCCCGAGGGACCGGCCTCGTAGAACGGCGGGTAGGGCGCCGAGTCGAGTCCGAGGCGAAGCTCGGCGGCGGCGGACAGCGGCACCAGCGAGGCGGCGAAGGCGCCGGCGGCGAGGGTCGTCACGAGTGAACGCATGGTCGGGAAATCTCCTTGATGGTCGATCGACGATCGACGGGATGGCGAATCAGTGGATGGACGACACGAACGCGCGGCAGCGCTCGCTCCTCGTCTCGTGGAACACCTCGCGCGGCGTGCCCTGCTCCTCGACGAGGCCCTGGTGAAGGAACAGGACCTGGCTCGAGACGTCGCGGGCGAACTTCATCTCGTGGGTGACGAGGATCATCGTGCGGCCCTCGTTGGCCAGATCGGTGATGACCCGCAGCACCTCGCCGACGAGCTCCGGATCGAGCGCGGACGTCGGCTCGTCGAACAGCATGACGCGCGGCTCGATCGCGAGCGCCCGGGCGATCGCCGCGCGCTGCTGCTGACCGCCGGACAGGTAGGCGGGGTACTGGTCGCGCTTCTCCCAGAGGCCGACCCGCTGCAGATAGCGTTCGGCCCGCTCGCGCGCCTCGCCCTTCGGCACCCCGAGCACGTGCACCGGCACTTCCGTCACGTTCTGCAGCACCGTCATGTGAGCCCACAGGTTGAAGCTCTGGAACACCATGCCGAGACGCGTCCTGAGCCGCTCGACCTGACGCATGTCGGCCGGCTCCCGCCGCCCGCGACGCTCGCGGAACAGCACCGCCTCGCCGCCGATGCGGACCTCGCCGGCCGTCGGCAGCTCGAGCAGGTTGATGCAGCGGAGGAACGTGCTCTTGCCCGATCCGCTGGCGCCGATGATCGACAGCACGTCACCTTCGTTCGCCGACAGCGACACGCCCCGCAGCACCTCCAGCTCGCCGAATCGCTTGTGCAGGTCGTCGACGACCACCGCCTCGGTGGCGGAACGGTGCAGCGAGCCGCTCACGGGCGATCGATCACGGTCTTGTGGGCGAGGACGGACGCATGCGCCCGAGTGTAAGGGAGGGGCCGTGCCGAGACAATCCGCCGCGCACGTGCGCACGAGCCGGCCGGCGAGCGACGCGGACCGTGGGTGAGGTCACACCTTTCGGGTCAACCGAACAGGGTCCGGAGCCGTTCGTCGCGGTAAGCCGCGAGATGCGCGTCACCGGCCCCGAGGGCGCCATCGAGCACGCGCTCGTACAGCGCCCGGTAGTCCATCGTGTGAACCGGGTCACCGTCGACCAGCGCCTCGGGGGCAAGGTCCGGCGCGTCGCCGTAGAGCCCGCCCGCCACCCGCCCGCCGAGCACCAGATGCGGTGCCGCGGTGCCGTGATCGGTTCCGCCGGAGGCGTTCTCGGTGGCGCGCCTGCCGAACTCCGAGTAGGTCATCAGCACCGTGTCGCGCCATTCCCCGAGCGCGATCATCCGACGCCGGAACGCGTCGAGCGCGGTGGCGAGCCGCTCGAGACGTTCGGCGTGGCGGCGTGGCTGGTGCTCGTGCGTGTCGAAGCCGTCGAGGCGTACCCGGAACACCGGCACGTCGAGACCGGCGGCGACCAGGCGCGTGACGTGACGGAGCTGCTCACCGAGCTCGCCGCCGTCCAGCGGCGCGGCGTCGGGCGCCCGTTCGAGCCTGTCGCGAAGGCGGGCGAGCGTGGTGTCGAGCGCGGTGACACGCTCGGCCATACGGGACACGTTTGCATTGTCGACGAGAACGGCCGTCGGCCCGGAAGGCGCGCGCACCAGGAGCTGGGCGACCGACTCCGCCGACAGCCAGCGCCCGCTCTCGCTCGCGAACAGCGACAGGCCCCCGGCCAGGCTCATGCCGTCGACATCGCCTCGGCGTGCGCCGAGCCCGTGCTCGACCGCGTGCGTCAGCCAACCGCTCGCCCGCATCCGCGACACGCCGTCGCCCGCCCGTTCCCAGAGCGCGATGGAACGGAAATGCGAGCGGTTGGGCGCCGGGTAGCCGAGACCGTGCACGAACGCGAGTTCCCCGGCCGCGTGCGCCGCCATCAGCGGTTCGAGCGCCGGGTGCAGACCGTGCGCGTCGTCGAGCGCGAGCAGTTCCGCGTCATCGATGCCGATGGTCGGGCGCAGGCGCCGGTAGTGATCGTTGCCCCGCGGCACGAGCGTGTTCAGCCCGTCGTTCGCGCCGGCGAGCTCGACCAGCACGAGTCGCGGCCCGGCACCGCCCGGGCGCGTGGCGGACGTCCCGACCGGGTTCGACCCCGCGAACGCGGCGGCGGACCCCGGTGCGCCGCGGCCGGCGTGGGCGTTCCGCCCGCCGAGGCCCGGCACCACCAGTGACAGGCCGAGCAGTCCGAGCAGCTCACGTCTTCGCATCGTCGTCTCCGTGTCGGGGTGGCCGCTCAGCGCACCTGGAAGGCGGGGTGGCGGGCGACGCGCCGGATCGCCGCGGCGGCCGTGTCTCCCGGGCGCGGCGCGAGCGGGGCGAGCGCCGCGTCGGGAAGCCCGGCGAGCATGACGTCGGCGAGCTCCAGCCCGCCGGCGGCGAGCGCATCGAGCAGCACCTCGGGGGTCGCGGCGCGCACCGCCGGCGGTGCGCGCGTCGGCGGCGGCGTCGCCACGGGCGGACGCTCGCGATCGGCGACCGCGAAGATGTCCCCGGTCCCCGGATCGACAGCGGCCAGCGCCTCCCTGACCGCGCCGAGCGTCGCCTCGTGCAGCCGGCCGCTCGGCTGGCCGGCGAGACGCTCGAGCAGGGATCGCGCGCTGCGTCCGAGGGCCGCGACGAGCGCGCGCTCGTCCGCGCTGACGCTCTCGATGTGACAGGGCTCGCGCGCCGACGCCGGACGCCCGTCGAGCGGGAAGGAGAGCAGCCGCGAAGGCGCGAAGCGCGCGTTGCCCCAGGCGCAGTCCGGCCAGTCGTCGATGCAGTCGGGCACGCAGTCGAACGATTCGATCTCGAGCTCCACCGGGCCGTGCTCGAACGCGACCACGCGGAACTGGAGGCGGTGGAACGCACCGACCGGCGTGCGAGCGTCGTCGAGCGCGATGGCGACGGCGTGGCGCGCGTACTCGCCGTCGACGGCGTTCGCCCAGCGCACGTGTGCCGCCTCGGCGCTCCAGCGCGAAGCGGCACTCGATGGGGGGGATGACGGCGACGCGCGCGTCAGCACGAGCGTTCCGGCGCAGTACAGCGCACCCGCGTCCAGCGGGTTCTCCGGCACGCAGTCGCTCCGCTGCACGCCGTCGGCCGCCGCCAGCCAGTCGCCACCGAGCAGCGCGCCGTCGACGTACAGGTTGCGGTCCCCCTCGGGACCGGCGAAGTCGCTCAGGAATTCCACGACCACGGCGTCCGCCCGGACGAGGGCGTCGGCCGGTGCCGGTATCCGGACGCGGCGCCACGGCATCTCCGCGGCGCCATCGAGCCGGCCGTCGAGCTCGGTATCGTGAGCGCCGTCGAGCACACGCGCGTGATCGGCCCAGAGGGTCTCGCCGTCCGCGCGCAGCGACACCCGCCAGGCCGCGGCACCGCGGTAGTGCTCGGCGGCGAGCCTGATCTCCAGCACCGTGTCCGGCGATTCTCCGACTTCCGGACCGTCGATCGGGCGGCCGCCGGCCGTCGTTCCGCCGGCCACCCGGCCACCGGCCGACTCGGCAGCGGCCATCGACGCACCGACCACCGGATCGTCCGCCGATCCCGCGTCCGCCATCATGCCGTCGCCCGACATCCCGTCGGCCATCGACGCGGCACCGGCACCGGCTCCGACCTCGTCCGGCGGACGCACGATCCGCTCGATCGCGCGGCGCCGGTCGAGCAGCGCGCCGCCGGTCACGAAGGCCTCGCCCTCGCGCCAGCCGCCGACGTCCGGCGGCGCGAACAGATCCATGCCGAGGTCGGCCAGCACGCGGGCGAAGCCGCTCGGATCGCGCTTCGGGTAGTCCAGCGAGCGCGCGGTGCCGATCACCAGGTCCAGCGGCGAGCGCACGATCGCCCCGCGGTTGCGCGGTGCCCAGAAGGCCGCGCTGGACAGCGTGTCGCGGTACAGCGTGCCGATCTCGTGCCGCGACGCGCGAAAGCGTGCGGACACCGCGTCGAGCCAGTCGCCATCGGGCACGCCATCGGCGACGAAGGCCTGCCAGAAGCGGGTCGCGAGGTGGCGCGTCGAGCTCGGCTGATCGAGCACCAGACGAACCAGCGCATCGCCGTCGTGCGGGCCACGCTCACCGAAGATCGTCTTGTCGCCGGTGTCCTGGTGCCAGGTCTGCAGGCTGAACGCGAGCGTGGCGTTGTCGCTCGTCGCGCGCCCGGTCAGCGCGCGCGCCGTCTCCGTGACGTCACGCTGGGTGTAGTGGCCCTCACCGAGCGTGAACAGCTCGAGGAACTCGCGCGCGAGGTTCTCGTTCGGGGCCGCTGCCCGGTTGTCGGCCGCGTCGAGGAAGTCGAGCAGTGCCGCGTCGGCGAGCATCGCGCTCAGCAAGGCCTGCCACGACCCGGTGGCGAGCCGGCGGAACGTCGCGTTCTGACGCGCCATCGCGAGCGACGCGCGATGCGTGCCGTGATAGCTCGTCGCGAACAGGTCGTGCCAGAAGAACACCAGGCGTTCGGTCTGCGGCGAGTCGGTGCCGAGCATCTCGTCCACCCACCAGCCACGCAGCTCCGCGAGCTCGCGATCGCGCGCCCGGCCGAAGCGCCGGCGCGCGGCGTCGCTCATGTCCGGAAGCGCGTGGTAGTGCGGCGGCGGCGCCCGCGTCCACGGCGGCATCGGCGAACCGGGCTCGACACGGAGCCCGTCGACGACGCGCGCGATGCCCTCGGCGCGGGTCAGTCCCTCGAGCGCGAGAAGATCCGCCGGGGCCGCACCGATGCCGCTCCTGAGCAGGAGGTGGCGGCGGTCGGCCGCGTTCATCACCCGATCGAGACCGGCACCCTCCGTCGCTCCGGACACCGGCGCCGCCGGCCGCGCCGCAAAGCCCGGCGTCGCCGCCGGACCGTCGCGAGCGGGCGCGGCCGCCTCCGACGCCGCGGCGGTGCTACCGAACGCCACCGCACCGAGCGACGCGAGCACCCGGAGCGTGCTCGTCACCACGCCCGAGGCTCGCGGAACGCGTGACGGCGGAGCACCGACGTGAACGGGTCGCGGTTTCATGGGATCGAGCCTACGCGACGACCGCGACGATCTGCATCCGCCTTGACAGGGTGACACGTAACGGTGCAGAGAGAATCGATGGCCTCCCGCCACCGCCCGACCCGAGGAACCGGTCCATGCGCATCACCCGGACGATCGTCACCACCGCCCTGCTCGCCCTGCCGCTTGCCCTGTCGCTCGCGCTGCCCCACGCGCGCGCGGACGGTCACGAGGCCGACGCACCCGTTCCGTCCACGGAGCTGTCCCCCGAGCGCGTGGTCGAGATCGTCGTGGATGCGCTGCGCACCAACGACGGGACGAGCGACGACGCGGGCATCGAGACGGTCTGGCGGTTCGCCTCGCCGGGCAACCGCGCGAGCACCGGCCCGCTCGCGCGTTTCAGCCGCATGATCAAGCGCGGATTTCCCGACATGCTCGAGCACGAGAGCAGCCGCTTCGACGAGATGCGGATCGACGACGACAAGGCCCTGCAGGCCGTCTGGCTGATGCTGCCGTCCGGCGGCGAGGTCGGCTACGCGTTCCAGCTCGGCCGCCAGCGGGGCGGCGAGTACGACGGCATGTGGATGACCGAATCGGTACTGCCGCTCGGCAAGGGCGAACGAAGCGGGACGCGCATCTGATTGCGCGGGCGGGACTCTGGCGAACCGGCACGGTTCACGCTATCTTCACGGGTTGTCTTTCGCGGTAATTTCTGGATGAAGACGCTCTCACGATGTGCGCTGGTTCTCGTCGCGCTGGCGCTCGGCGCCTGTGGCAATCGTTCGCCGGACGGTGGCGATGCCGGCGCCGGGATCGATGCGGAAGACGGCTCCACCCCGTTCTCCGACCCGGTCTCGCCGGACGCGGAGGGCGGCGCCGGCGGCCCGTTCTTCGACCCCGATCTGCCCGACACGGTCGGTACGGCCGGTCAAGTGGACGATCCCGACGACCTGTCCGGCGTGGATCCGATCTTCTCGCCCGGCACCGACCCGATCGACGACGCCGATCCGCCCGGTCTCGACCCGATCTTCGATCCCGATTCCGCCTCGCTCGACCCGGACGACACCATCGACGCCGGTCCGGCGATCGATCCGGACGACCCCGAGGTGGACACGTCGCCCGACCCGGACGACATGGCGGGCACACCGATCGACGAAGCTCCGGACGAGGACGCGGTCGCGGCGCCCGCCTTCCCGGGTCGCCCGAACGCGGCGAGCCTGTACGCGGGTCTGACCCGGATCGTCGGTGCGACGCTGCTCGACCTGGACGCGCGACTGTCCGGCGGCATGGAGCTGACCGACCAGCAACTCGAGTGCCTCGGTGACCACGACGCGGCGCTCGGCGAATCGGCGCTGGCGATCGACTGCGGGCAACCGCTCGCCATCGAATCGCTCGCGGTCTCCATCGAACGCGGCGCCTTCGCGCCGACCGACACCTGTCTCGCGAGCGTCGCCGGCGGCACGATCGACGGCTGCGTGCTCACCCTCGCCGACGCCCGCGTGCCGATCGTCTTCGTCGCGCGACCGGCGCCCGAGCGCAACGCCGAACCGGTCGCGGGCAGCGGGTTCCTCGTCGGATACGACGTCGACCTCGGCGTGTTCGAGATCTCGCGCGAGCCCGAGGCACCGATCGCCGACTACCGCTGCGGCATCGATGTCGCCACCGGCACGACGCTCCCCACGAACCGGGGCGACTGCGACGGCGCGTTCCGCGATGCCGCGCTTCACGTCGAGTCCCTGCTCGCCCCTTCCTGATCCGTTCACGACCCCCGCCGGGACGCACGCCGATCGCTCGCCGGCCCGGTCACTCCGCCGACACTCGGCGGCGTATCCGGAGTCCGGCATGCGCCGGGACGACGGCACGCGAACGGCGCTCTCAGCCGTCGAGCCGCGCGAGATAGCGATCGGCGTTCTCGCGGTGCTCGGCGAGCTTCGCCGCGTCCATCCGCTCGACGTTACGCACCATCATCGCCCAGCGCGGGTTGCCGCGAAGCGAGTCGGCGTGCAGGTGCACCCAGCGCCAGAACAGTCCGTCCCAGATCGCCGTCCAGTCACCCGTGCCCCAGTCGCTCGTCTTGCGGATGTAGTTCGAGCCGGAGAAGTAGGGCTTGGTGGTGATCGCGCCGCCGTCGGCGTGCTGACTCATCGCGTAGACGTTCGGCACCATCACCCAGTCGTAGCTGTCGACGAACATCTCCATGAACCAGGCGTAGATGTCGTCCGGGTCGATCTCGCACAGGAACATGAACCCGCCCAGCACCATCAGGCGCTCGATGTGGTGGCAGTAGCCGGTATCGAGCACGCGCTCGATCACGTCGTCCACCGGAGCGATGCCGGTCTCCGCCGTCCAGAACGCGCGTGGCAGCGGGCGGATGTGGCGCCAGTGATTGGTCGTCCGCATCGGCACCGACAGGTCGTCGTAGGTGGCGCGCATGAACTCGCGCCAGCCGACGATCTGGCGCACGAACCCCTCGACGCTCGCGATGCCCACGTCGTGCGCGCCGGCGTGCGCGAGCGCGCGCTCGACGACGTCGCCCGGTGTCAGCAGTCCGGTGTTCAGCATCGGCGTCAGCACGCCGTGATACAGCCAGTTCTCGCCCGACGCGATCGCGTCCTCGTAGGGGCCGAACTTCGCGAAGCGTTCGGTCAGGAAGGTGTCGAGCCAGCGTGACGCGGCGGCCGGCGTGACCGGGTAGTGCCAGCTCGCGAGCCGCCCGGGCGCGTCGGGGAAGTCCCGCTCGACGCTCTCGATCGCCGCGCCGACGAGCGCCGTGCGGCGGACCGTCGGCAGGCCGGGCAGCGATGCCTTCTCGCCCTTCGGCAGCTTGCGACGGTTCTCCTCGTCGAAGCTCCATCGACCGCCCGCAGGCTCCCCGTCCTCCATCAGGATGTCGAGGCGCTCGCGCTGCCAGCGGTAGAAGTCCGCCATGTGCCAGCGCTTGCGGCCCGCGCGCCAGTCGCGGTTGTCCAGCGGGTCGTTGACGAAGCCCGGCGACGGCCGCACGCCGAGCGCGAGGCCGTGCGCCCTGGCCGCGCGACGCAACCGCTTCCCGAGCAGGAAGTCGTGCGGATCGAGCACGAGCAGGCGGGCGGAACCGCCGGCCGCCACGCGACCGCACAGCGCGTCGAGCGTCGATTCGCCCGACGCCGCGTACGCGACGAGCTCGCACTCGACACCGCGCTTCGTCACGTCCGCCAGCCAGTGCGCCATGGTCGCGCGATGGTAGGCGAGCTTCTGGCGATGAAAGCGCAGCGGATGGCGCGCGTCGCCGAAGAACAGCGAGTCCTCGATCAGAAATACCTTTGCCGGGTTCTCGCGTAGAAGCGGGTGATCGGCGAACAGCTGGTGCGGAAAGACGAAGGCGACGGTGCTCGTGTCGGACATGTTCGATCGGTATCGGCAGGGTGTCGGGGCGGATCGGCGGAACATCGTCGCCGTCGTTCCCGGAGCCTATCCTCCGCCCGCCGTTCGCGATGCACGCCCTGCAAGGAACACATCCGCCCGATGCCCTACCGCCCCCCCGCCCCGACGCTCGAGCATTTCCTCTGCGCGACGGACGAAGTGCTCGAGCGCATCGACCGGATCGACCCGCACGCCTACGACCGCAGCCGCAACGATCTCGGCGGCGCGACGACCTGGCTGGGTCCGTTCCTGACCCACGGCATCGTCGACACCACCGAAGTCGCCGAACGCACGCTCGCGCGGCATCGCGTCAAGTCCTGCTACCGCCTGATGTTCGAGCTCGGCTGGCGCGAGTTCTTCCACCGCACCTGGCAGCTCGAGGGCGAGGAGATCTTCGGCGACCTGCACCACCCGCAACGGGGCGTGGCGAGCGAGCGGATGCCGCGCGCGGTGCTCGAGGGCGCGACCGGCATCGACGTCGTCGACGGCTGCATCGCGCATCTCGGGGCGCACGGCACGATGCACAACCACGCACGGATGTGGACCGCGAGCATCGCCTGCAACCTCGGGCGCACGGCGTGGCGCGAACCTGCCCGCTGGCTCCACCATCACCTGCTCGACGGTGACCTGGCGAGCAACACCCTCAGTTGGCAATGGGTCGTGGGCACGTTCGGCGACAAGCGCTATGTCGCCAACCAGGACAACGTGAACCGCTTCGCCGACGGCGACCAGCACGACACTTGGCTCGACGTCCCCTACGAGGCGTTCGACGACTTCGCGCTGCCCGACGTGCTCGCCGAGCGCGCCACGCCGACGCTGCCCGTGCCGTGTCCGGGCGAACCGATCGGGACGCTGAGCGGTCGTGTCGCGCTGCGTTCGATCTGGGACCTCGATCCGCGCGGCTGGCCGGACGCGGACACCTCCGTCGTGTTCGTCGACACCGACCGGCTGGCCGAGTGGCCGCTGTCCGACAAGCGCTGGGCGTTCGTCGCGCACTGGGCCGCGCGTTGCGACGCGCCGATCGTGCACGGCACGCTCGCCGACCTGCGACGCGCCGCGGCCGACGCGACGCTGTCACGTCGCGAGTACCCCGCCTGCACCGACTGGCCGGGCGAGGTCGTCGAACGCCGCTGGGTGTACCCGATGCCGGACGGCGCGTTCCCGAGCTTCTCGCGCTACTGGAAGCAGGTCAGGAAGACGGTCGGTCTCTGAGCGCGCGCGACGATGAGCCCGAGAAGGTCCGGCACGAGAAAGTCCGGCACGAGAAGGGCCGGCACGAGAAGGGCCGGCACGAGAAGGGCCGGCACGAGCCGGGTCGGCACGGGAACGGCGCGCGGGGGCTCGGACGACATCGGCGCCACGAAGCACTGTCCGGCCTGCGGGCTGCCGTTCTCGAACCGGAAGAGGTGGGCATCGCGCGGGCTCTGGCCGAGCATCGTCTACTGCTCCGAGCGCTGCCGGCGAACGGCCGCCGCCGCGCGCGGGCGCGCGCCCTGAGACAAGGTACCGCGGCGCGACGCGACCCGACGGTGAAGAGGGTCGTGCGGACGACTCCCGGATGGCGCCCGGCCCTTCGGCCGCACCTGTCCTGCCCGACCCCGTCCTGCCCGGCCGGGCCCGAACCGAACCGATCCGACGATGCGGCTCGGACGGCTCGGACGGCTCGATGCGGCCCGACATCGGCCATGCATCGTCTCAGAGCAGCAGCTGCGCCGCGCCGGTCAACGCCGGGTACGGCGAGTGGATGACGTGGGTGGGGATGCGCGCCAGATAGTCGCCCATGCGCCCCTTGGCCTCGAACGCGGCGCGAAACTCCGAACGGGCGAAGAAGTCGCCGAGCCGCGGCACGATGCCGCCGCCGATCACCACGCCGCCCTCGGCGCCGAGCGTCAGCGCGAGGTTGCCCGCGCAGGAGCCGAGCAGCCGGCAGAAGATCCCGAGCGCCTCCTCGCAGTGCGGATCCTCGCCGCCGGTACCCAGGCGCGTGATGTCGGCCGGCGACAGCGTCGAGGGCTCGAGCCCGTCGATCTCCCGCAACGCGCCGACCGTGTTGACCAGGCCCGGACCCGACAGGAAGCGCTCGGCCGAGACGTGGCGGAAGCGCCGGGCGAGACGGTCGCGCACGGCGCGCTCCCGATCGGTCACGACGCCGACCGTGACGTGACCGCCCTCCCCCTGCAACGCGCTCCAGCGCGCCCCGCACGGGATCAGACCGGAGACGCCGAGACCGGTGCCCGGCCCGATGACGGCGATCGCCCGATCCGCCACCGCCGTCCCGCCGCCGACGGCGACGAGTTCCTCGCGAGGCAGGTGAGGCACCGACAGCGCGAGTGCCGTGAAATCGTTGACGACCTGCAGAGTCTCCAGCCCGAGCTCGTCACGGCTCTCGGCGATCGAGAACGACCAGTGGCTGTTGGTCAGCTTGACCCGGTCGCCGGTCACCGGCGTGGCGACCGCGACGGCGGCGCCGCCGATCCGGCCGATCGCCTGCTCCTCGACGAACGTCCGGATGGCGGCCGCGAGACTCGGGAAGTCGTCGACCCTGAACGTCGCGGGAAGCACGGGCATGCCGCTCGCGTCGAGCACGGCGAAGCGGGCGTTGGTGCCACCGATGTCGCCGACGAGGCGCGCGGGGCCGGGAGGCATGTCGGTCATCGGCGTGGCACGTCGGACAGGCAAGTGGTTCGGGCGTACCCGGGCGACGTGCGATGGTACACGGGCACTCGTGATGTCCGCTATACTCCGCGCGGTTCGCCACTGCCCGACAGCAGACGACGTCCCTCGCGGAGAGGTGGCAGAGTGGTCGAATGCGCCGGATTCGAAATCCGGTATACGGTTCCGCCGTATCGAGGGTTCGAATCCCTCCCTCTCCGCCATTCCCGCCACCGTGCCGAGCGCGGTAACGTCACGCGAGACGCGTGCGCTGTCCGGGGAGCGGAACGCGGTCGCTCGGGCGGTGAGCACGGCGCGCGCCGGGGGCGCGGTCGGGAAGCACGATCAGTGGCGCCGCGGTGGCGGAGAGAGAGGGATTCGAACCCTCGATACGCGATAAAACGTATACTCCCTTAGCAGGGGAGCGCCTTCAGCCACTCGGCCACCTCTCCCGCGATGCGCACTGTCCGGACGGGCTCGCGACCCGCTCGTGTCGGGCCTTCGCAGCACGGGCTGCACGAACTCGTCCCGGGTGCCGATGCTTGAACGGCCCCTTCTCGGTCCGACCGGACCGATCCTGCCCGACCGATTCGATCGGTCGTCATTCCCCCTCCGGATCACCCTTCCGCGGACCATCATCGCCGATGACGACGGCGGGCAGCTTCGGAAAGCGATCGGAGACCTTCACCGACTGTCCGGAGCCGCTACCGACTTCCGGACGACATCGTCGACGACGGGCTCCCAGCCCCACCGCGTGGTGGTGACGAGAATGGCGCGCCCGGAAGGATTCGAACCTCCGACCGCCTGGTTCGTAGCCAGGTACTCTATCCAGCTGAGCTACGGGCGCGTTGTCGTCGAGCGCGGATTATGGTCGCTGTCGCGGGTGGCGTCAACCGCGAGAACGCCTTCCCGCGATACTCGCCGAAGGCGCGCCGTCCGCACCGCGAACGGGCCGCGACGACACGCCGCGAACGGCACCGTCGTCAGGCCTCCGCCGCCACGACCAGCTCGCGCTCCTCGTCCTGCTGCTGCTGTTGCTGCTGAGCGGCCGGATGGACGATCGGCTCGCCGGCACGCTCGCGCTTGATGCGCTCGTAGATCTCCTCGCGGTGCACGGCGACATCCTTCGGCGCGTTGACACCGATACGCACCTGGTTGCCCTTGACGCCGAGGACGGTCACCGTCACCTCGTCGCCGATCATCAGCGTCTCGCCCACCCGTCTGGTCAGGATCAGCATCGGTTCATCTCTCCGGATCTCGTCGTCGCCACCTCCGGATTCGGATGACGCCGCGCCGCACGTTCACGCGAACATCCGGCCTGCGCGAAAAGTATGGCAGGAACAGGCCCGTTCAATGTCCGACCACCGTCCAGGGACGTACCTATTTACAGTGCTTGACACCGTGACGAAGAATCATCGCGACGGACAAGTTATGACGCGTCGCGGTGCGGCGCGGGCGATGCGTCGCGAATGACGAGAGGCTCATGACGAGCCGTCACGTTACCCGTCATCCAGACGACCTTCCCGACCGATCCACGCGCCCTTCTCTCGCACCGTCGCGTCGACGTCAGCCCTCCTCCCGGCTCTCGCCCTCCAGCCCGAACTCCTCGTGCAGGGCGCGCACGCCGAGCTCGAGGAACTTCTCGTCGATGACGACCGAGATCTTGATCTCCGAGGTCGTGATCAGGCGGAGGTTGATGCCGTCGTCCGACAGCGCGCGGAACATGCGGCTCGCGATGCCCGCGTGCGAGCGCATGCCGACACCGACGATCGAGAGCTTCACGATCCGGTCGTCGCCCGCCACCGTCGCCGCGCCCAGCTCGTCGCGCCGCGACTCGAGAAAGTCGAGCACGCGGTGGTACTCGTCGCGGTGCACGGTGAACGTGAAGTCGGTGGTCTCGTCGGCCCCGATGTTCTGGACGATCATGTCGACCTCGATGTTCAGGTCGGAGATCGGTCCGAGGATCGCGTAGGCCGTGCCCGGCCGATCGGGTACACCGGTGACGGTGATCTGCGCCTCGTCGCGGTTGAACGCGATGCCGGATACCAGCGCCTGCTCCATCGTGTCGTCCTCGTCGTCGTACGTGATCAGGGTGCCGGGCCCGGGCGTGAAGCTCGACAGCACGCGAAGCGGCACGTTGTACTTGCCGGCGAACTCGACGGCGCGGATCTGCAGCACCTTGGAGCCGAGACTCGCCATCTCCAGCATCTCCTCGAACGTGATGCGCTCGAGGCGACGCGCGCGCGGCTCGACCCGCGGATCGGTCGTGTAGACGCCGTCGACGTCGGTGTAGATCTGGCATTCGTCGGCGCCGAGCGCCGCGGCCAGCGCGACCGCCGAGGTGTCCGAGCCGCCGCGCCCCAGCGTGGTGATGTCCCCGTCCTCGTCGATGCCCTGGAATCCGGCGACGACGGCGATGCGACCGGCGTCCAGGTTCGCCCGCAGGCCCTCGGTATCGATGTCGAGGATGCGTGCCTTGGAATGACTCGTGTCGGTCAGGATGCGCACCTGCGCACCGGTGTAGCTGCGCGCGTCGACGCCGAGCTCCTTCAGCGCCATCGCGAGCAGCGCGATCGTGACCTGCTCGCCCGTGGCGAGCAGCACGTCGAGCTCGCGCACGTCGACCACGGCCGGCTGCATCTCGCGCGCGAGGGCGACCAGACGGTTGGTCTCGCCCGACATCGCCGAGACCACGACGACGATGCGGTCCCCCGCCTCGTGCGCCGCCTTCAGCTGCTCGGCAACGCTCCGGATGCGCTCGGTCGTGCCGACGGACGTGCCGCCGAACTTCTTGACCAGGGTCCTCATCGTGTCGCTCAGCCTTCCGATCGGTCGGCGAGCCGCTCGCCGAGCCAGCCACGTGCCACGTCGAACGCGGTGTCGACGGCGTCGAGCGACGGCGCCCCGCCCTGCGCGAGATCGGCGCGTCCGCCACCGCGCCCGCCGAGCGCGCCGGCAACCCGGCCGAGCAGGTCCCCGGCGGTGATCGCGTCGTGCAGCGCGGCGTCGACGGCCGCGACCAGCGACACCTTGCCGTCCTTCGAGCCCGCGAGCACGAGCGCCCCGCCCGGAATCTCCTGCCGGAGCCGATCGACGAGCGCCCGCAGCGCCTTCGCGTCGGCACCCGCCGCGACGTGCAGCAGCACCGGCACGCCGCCGATGGTCTCGGCTTCGGCGGCGAGATCGCGCCCGGCGCTGGTCGACAGCTTCGCCTCGGCCCGCTCGAGCTCGCGACCGAGCTCGCGGACGCGATCCTGCAACTGACGCACGCGCCCCCTCAGGTCGCCGCGCGGCGCCTTGAGGAGATCGGCGATGTCGGCAAGCTCCCGCGCGTCGTCCTGCGCGCGGGCGAGCGCCGCCGTGCCGCCGACCGCCTCGATGCGACGGATGCCGGCGGCCACCCCGCCCTCGGCGACGACGCGCACGCCGCCGAGCTCGCCGGTCGCCGCCACGTGGGTGCCGCCACAGAGCTCCACCGACTCGTCGCCGAGCTTCACCACCCGCACGACCGAGCCGTACTTCTCCCCGAACAGGGCGATCGCGCCCATCGCCCTGGCCGTCTCCATGTCGGTCTCGACGGTCTCGCACGGGTGGTTGGCGCGCACCTCGGTGTCGATCCAGCGCTCGATGCGGGCGAGGTCGTCGACCGAGATCGCCCCCTCGTGGCTGAAGTCGAAGCGCAGGCGCTCGTCGTTCACCAGCGAGCCGCGCTGCTCGACATGCGTGCCGAGCACCTCCCGGAGCGCACCGTGCAGGAGATGGGTCGCCGAGTGATGGCGGCGGATATCGAGTCGACGGCCGACGTCGATCGTCGCGGTCACCGAGTCGCCCACGGCGAGCCCTCCGCGCTCGACGCGGCCGGCGTGCAGGAACGCCGCGCGCGACTTCCTGGTGTCGTGGACGACGAACGTGCCGCCCGCGCACTCGAGCGTACCGGTGTCACCGACCTGTCCGCCGGACTCGGCGTAGAACGGCGTGATGTCGAGCACGACGAGCGCGTCCTGCCCGGCCTCGACACGTTCCACCCGCGCGTCGTCGACCCAGAGTTCGAGCACCCGGCCCTCGCCCGTCGTGTCGGTGTAGCCGGTGAAGGTGGTGCTCGCCTCGCTCCTGACCTGCGCGGCGCCGGCCCCGAACGCGCTCGACGCCCGGGCGCGCTCGCGCTGCGCGTCCATGTGGCGCTCGAACCCGTCCATGTCGAGCGCGAGCTCGCGCTCGCGGGCGATGTCGGCGGTCAGGTCCGCCGGGAACCCGTAGGTGTCGTAGAGCCGAAACACCACCTCGCCCGGAATCGTCCGCCCGCAAAGCGCACGGATCTCGTCGTCGAGAATGCGCAGTCCGGCCGAGAGCGTCGCGGCGAAGCGCTCCTCCTCGAGCCTCAGCTGCTCGGCGACGCGCGGCGCCGCCTCGGCGAGCTCCGGAAACGCCTCGCCCATCTCCCGCACCAGCGGCTCGACCAGACGGTGGAAGAACGGCTCGTCGGCACCGAGCTTGTTGCCGTGACGGGCGGCGCGTCGGATGATCCGCCTGAGCACGTAGCCGCGCCCCTCGTTGCCCGGCAGCACGCCGTCGGCGATCAGGAAGGCGCAGGAGCGGATGTGGTCGGCGATCACGCGCAGCGACGGCGACCCGCGATCCTCCGTGCCGGTCACCCGGCGGACATCGTCGATCAGCCTCGCGAACAGGTCGATCTCGTAGTTCGAGTGCACGTGCTGGAGGACCGCGGCGATACGCTCGAGCCCCATGCCGGTGTCGACGCAGGGCTTCGGCAACGGGGTCAGCGTGCCGTCGGCCGCCTTCTCGTACTGCATGAAGACCAGGTTCCAGATCTCGATGTAGCGATCCCCGTCCTCCTCGGGCGAGCCCGGCGGACCGCCCGCGACATCGGGGCCGTGATCGTAGAAGATCTCCGAGCACGGTCCGCAGGGTCCGGTATCGCCCATCGCCCAGAAGTTGTCCTTCGCCCCGATCCGGATGACGCGCTCCTTCGGCACGCCGATCTCCTCGACCCAGATCCGTTCGGCCTCGTCGTCCTCGTCGAACACGGTGACCCAGAGCTTGTCCTTCGGGAGCCCGAGCCGTCCGATCAGAAACTCCCAGGCGAGACGCACGGCGTCCGCCTTGAAGTAGTCGCCGAAGCTGAAGTTGCCGAGCATCTCGAAGAACGTGTGGTGGCGCGCGGTGTAGCCGACGTTGTCGAGATCGTTGTGCTTGCCGCCGGCACGCACGCAGCGCTGCGAGCTCGTCGCGCGCACGTAGTCGCGCGTCTCCTCACCGGTGAACAGGTCCTTGAACGGCACCATCCCGGCGTTCGTGAACAGCAGCGTCTTGTCGTTGCCCGGCACCAGCGAGGCCGACGGCACCACGGTGTGGCCGTGCTCGGCGAAGTAGGCGAGAAAGCGTTCGCGGATCTCGGAGGTGGAAATCATCGGACCGGGCCGTGACGGAAAACGGACGGCGATTGTAGCGGCTTGCCGTGGCGCCCGTGACCGGACGACCGTCCCTCGCCGGCGAACGAGCCGCTCGCCTCGCCACCGAGACCGGGGCATCGCCACCGCGCTCGTCCGCCGACCGTCGCCGCGCTACCATCGCCGGGGCCGCGATCGCGCGGCGCGACCCGGAACGAAGCAGCGATGAAACACGCCAAGGACTACCTCGACGAAGCGAACCGCGACGTCACCCGCGTCCCCGCCGCCGACGCCGTTACCCGGCACGGCGAGGCGGGCGTGCAGTTCGTCGACGTCCGTGACTCGAGCGCGATCGCCGAGACCGGCACGATCGCCGGCGCGCTCCGCATACCGCGCGGCATGATGGAGTTCGTCGCCGACGACGACTCGCCGATGCGCCACGCGACGCTCGATCGGGACGCGGACCTCTTTCTCGTCTGCGGTGCCGGCGGCCAGGCCGCGCTCGCCGGCAAGACGCTGAAGGAGATGGGCTACGCCTCGGTCACGAACATCGGCGGCGTCGGCGACTGGAAGGACGCCGGCGGGCCGATGGAGAGCTGATTCCCGCTCCGGCGGCCCGGCGGCCCGGCGGCCCGGCGGCCCGGAAGCGCGGGGATCCCGAGGCTCGGCAGCGCGGGCGCGGCGATCGATCGACGCGCTACAGGCGCCTTTGGCGACAGGCACGCGAGCGGCGTAGTCGCGGCAAACCGCCGCGCGGTCCATCGCGCGGTCCATCGCGATCAGTCGTCGGCGAGGCTCTCGCGCTCGATGCGCCGGCGCGCCCGATCGAGCGCGCGGAGCGCGTCCCCCGAGCCGAACCCGCGGCCCTGCAGGAAGCGGGCGATCCTCCCCCGCGCCTTCGGATCGTCGTCGGCGATCGCGGCCGGCACGAACCGCCCTTCCAGCGTCGCCTGCGCGCGCTCGACCCAGTCGGCACCGAGCGCGTCGACGGCGTCGCCCGCCAGATCGCTCTCGATACCGCGTTCGCGGAGCTTGTTGCGGATCGCCATCGGGCCTCGCCCGCGCCCGACGAGCTGCTCGGCGAAGGTGCGGGCGTACCGCTCGTCATCGACGTAGTTGGCGTCGCGGAGCTCGGCGAGCGCGGCGTCGATCGCCACCTCGTCGAAGCCGCGCTCGCCGAGCTTGGTGCGGAGCTCGGCACTCGAGTGATCGCGCGCGCCGAGCAGCTTGATGCCCTGCGCGTAGGCGAGGCGCGCGAGATCCTCGGGTGTCAGCTCCTCGTCGTTCCGACCCCGCCGGACACGCCCGGCGGGCTCCGTTCGCCGATTCAGGCCTCGGCCGCCTCGGCCTCGGCCGGATCGTCCTCGGTCTCGGCGTCCCGCACGGGCGCCTTGGCGAGCAGCTTGTCGCGCAGCGTCCGATCGATCTCGTCGGCGACGTCCGGGTGCTCCTTGAGCCACTGACGGACGTTCTCCTTGCCCTGGCCGATGCGATCGCCCTGGTAGCTGTACCAGGCACCGGACTTGTCCACGAGATCGTGCTGCACGCCGAGGTCGATCAGCTCACCCTCGCGCGAGCTGCCCTCACCGTAGAGGATCTCGAACTCGGTCTGGCGGAAAGGCGGTGCCATCTTGTTCTTGACGACCTTGACCCGCGTCTCGTTGCCGACGATCTCGTCACCGCGCTTGATCGCGCCGATGCGGCGGATGTCGAGCCGGACCGAGGAATAGAACTTCAGCGCGTTGCCGCCCGTGGTCGTCTCGGGGCTGCCGAACATCACGCCGATCTTCATGCGGATCTGGTTGATGAACACCACCAGCGTGTTCGTGCGCTTGATGTTGCCGGTGAGCTTCCGGAGCGCCTGTGACATGAGACGCGCGTGCAGGCCGACGTGCGAGTCGCCCATGTCGCCCTCGATCTCGGCCTTCGGCGTCAGCGCGGCGACCGAGTCGACGACGATGACGTCGACGGCGCTCGAACGCACGAGCATGTCGACGATCTCGAGCGCCTGGTCGCCGGTGTCCGGCTGGGAGATCAGCAGCTCGTCCACGTCGACGCCGAGCTTGCGGGCGTAGACGGGGTCGAGCGCGTGCTCGGCGTCGACGAAGGCGGCGGTACCGCCGGCCTTCTGGCACTCGGCGATGACCTGCAGCATCATCGTGGTCTTGCCCGAGGATTCCGGACCGTAGATCTCGCAGACCCGGCCGCGCGGCAGGCCGCCGACGCCGAGCGCGATGTCGAGCCCGAGACAGCCGGTCGAGATCGTCTCGATGTCCGGAGCCGCGGTGCCGTCGCCCATGCGCATGATCGCGCCCTTGCCGAACTGCTTCTCGATCTGCCCGAGAGCCGCCGAGAGGGCCTTCTTGCGGTTGTCGTCCAAGTGCATTCTCCTGACGTTCCGTGAGCGCCGGAAAGCCCTCTGGAGGGCCCCCGACCGTGATGGGGATTGTCTCACACGCACTCGGAGAATCGGCGGTTTCGCCGTAAAAATACTGTAAGAAAATTCAGCCGTCCGGCGACCCCGCCGGACCGGCGGGAAAGAGGCCCTCGGCACGCCCGGCGAACTCGCCCGGGCGTGGCGCGCCTCAGCCGCCGAGCTGCTCCACGCACTCGTCGAAGGATCCCGGCTCGATCTCCTCGCGCTCGCGGCACAGCGACTCGACCTCGGCCTGGGCCTCGGCGCGCTTCGCCTCGCGCTCGGCCAGTGCCTCGCGCACCTCCGCCGCCTTCTCGACCGTGATGTCGCGGTTCTCGCGCACCCGTTCGAGCGCGGCCTTCTGCTCGGCGATGTGACGCTCGAGTTCCTCGACCGTCATCTCGCGCGAGCCGGAGTCTTCCGACTGCTGGGCCGACGCGACGCCGCTCACGGACGACAGGGCCAGCACGAGGGCGGTGACGAGGGTCGGCGGCCATGCGCTTCGCCCGGCCGATGGCCGGAGCGTGCCCCGGGCGACGCCCCGTACGACGATCGGCGCGACGGCCGCGGGAGCGGAGGGGGAGTCGGCGAGCGGCGCGCGGGCGCCGGCGAGATCAGCGTTCAATGAGGCCCCGGGAGCGTTCGATCGAGTCGCTCGATGGTACCACGCAAGGCCTCGGCGACCGCGTCCGCACGGACCTCGGCCCGCCCGCCGGGGAAGCGGTGGCAGGACGCGTCGACACGGCCGTCGGGCAACGCCCAGGCGAGCCAGACGGTGCCGACGGGCTTGGCCGCGCTGCCCCCCCCGGGTCCGGCGACACCGCTCGCGGCCACGGCGACGTCGGCCCCCGCCCGTGCCCGCGCACCGCTCGCCATCGCCCGCACGACCGCCTCGCTGACCGCACCGTGGCGGTCGAGCGTGCCGACCTCGACGCCGAGCAGCGATGTCTTGGCCGCGTTCGCGTAGGTGACGAAGCCGCAGCCGAACCAGGCCGAGCTGCCGGGCACCGACGTGAGCGCCGCGGCGATCAGGCCGCCGGTGCACGACTCGGCCGCGGTGAAGACCAGACCGCGGGACGCGAGCGCCGCGCCGAGCGTCGCGGCGAGCGAGCCGCCAGCCGGCTCGCCCGCCGGGCCGCCAGAATGGCCGCCCACCGACCCGCTCGCCGGTTCGCCGTCCGTCGCGCCGCTCCCGTCCGGATCGTCCGCCGTCATCGTCCGCCCCCTCTCGCCCCGTTACACTCCGCGCCCATGACGAACGCCAGCCACACGCCGATGATGCGCCAGTACCTCGGCATCAAGGCTCAGCACCCCGACACGCTGCTGCTCTACCGCATGGGGGACTTCTACGAGCTGTTCCACGACGACGCGCGGCGCGCCGCCGAGCTTCTCGACATCACGCTGACCGCCCGCGGCAAGAGCGGCGGCGAGTCGATCCCGATGGCCGGGATACCGTATCACTCGCTCGACACGCACCTCGCGCGACTGGTGCGCCGCGGCGTGCCGGTGGCCATCTGCGAGCAGACCGGCGAGGTCGACGGCAAGGGACCGGTCCGACGCGAGGTCGTCCGGGTCGTGACCCCGGGCACGCTGACCGAGGAAAGCCTGCTCTCGGCGCTGGACGTGGCCCGACTCGTCGCGATCGCCGAAGGCGGCTCCGGCGCGGGCGCCGGCAGCGGTGGCGGACCCGCACGCGACGGCGTACGCGACGGCGCACGCGACGGCGCACGCTTCGGCATCGCCGCGCTCGATGTCGCCGCCGGCGAGCTCGTGGTCACCGAGGCGGACTCGCTCGAGGCGCTCGACGCCGAGATCGCGCGGCTCGCGCCGGCGGAGCTGCTGCTGGCCGAGGGCAGCACGCTCGGCGGGCGCTTCGCCGATGTCGCGCGGCGCGAGCGCGCGCCGTGGCTGTTCGACACGGATGCCTGTCGCGGCGCGCTGCTCGAACATTTCGGCACGCGCAACCTGGAGGCCTTCGGCTGCGAGACGCTGCCGCTGGCGATCGCCGCCGCCGCGGTCGCGCTCGGCTACGCCCGCGAGAGCCAAGTCGGACCGATGAGCCAGGTGACGGCGCTGCGCGTGGAGCGTGCCGACGAGACCATCCTGCTCGACCCGGGCACGCGTCGCCATCTGGAGCTGGTGGAGAGCGCCGGCGACGTGCGCGCCCACACGCTGCTCGGCGTGGTCGATCGCACGGCCTGCCCGATGGGCGCGCGCCGGCTCCGCGACTGGCTGCAGCGACCGGTGCGCGATCGCGCCCTGATACGTCGCCGTCAGGATCGCGTCGACGCCCTGCTCGAGGGTGACCTGGCGGACACGCTGCGGCCGCTGCTCGCGCGGGTGCACGACATCGAGCGCATCGTCACTCGCGTGCAGCTCGGCTCGGTGATGCCGCGCGAGCTCGAGCGCCTGCGGCTCAGCCTCGAGGCGCTGCCGGAGATCGCGCGCGCTCTCGCGCCCGCGGGCCTGCCACTCGACACGCCGGGCGAACTCCCGTCCGGCGTCGACGTGCCGCCCCCCGTCCCGCTGCGTGCCTTCGCCGAGACACTCGCCGAGCCCTCGCCCGTGGTCGCCCTGCTCGCCACGGCCATCGTCGGGAACCCGCCGACGGTGCTCCGCGACGGCGGCGTGTTCGCGGCCGGCCACGACGCCGAGCTCGACGAGCTGCGCGCGCTGTCGGGCGACGCCACCGACTTCCTCGCCAGGCTCGAGAAGACCGAGCGCGAGGCGAGCGGCATCGCGTCGCTGAAGGTCGGTTACAACCGCGTGCACGGCTTCTACATCGAGACATCGCGGCGCGAGGAAGCACCGGCACACTGGATCCGCCGCCAGACGCTGAAGAGCACCGAGCGCTACGTGACGCCCGAGCTGAAGGCCCACGAGGACGCCGTGCTCGGCGCGCGCGAGAAGTCGCTCGCGCGTGAACGCAAGCTCTGGAGCGCGCTGCTCGAGACGCTCGCCCCCGAGCTCCCGCGCCTGCGCGAGCTGGCCGACGCGGTCGCCGAGCTCGACGTCATGAACGGCTTCGCCCGCCGCGCCGGCGAAGGTCGCTGGTGCCGCCCCGAGCTGGTCGACGCACCGGGCATGGAGATCGAGGGCGGGCGTCATCCGGTGGTCGAGTCGCTCCTCGACGAGCCGTTCGTCGCCAACCCGCTGCAGCTCGACGACAACCGTCGCATGCTGCTCGTGACCGGCCCCAACATGGGCGGCAAGTCGACCTTCATGCGTCAGTGCGCGCTGATCGCGCTGCTCGCCCACACCGGCTGCCACGTGCCGGCGGAGTCCGCCCGCATCGGTCCGATCGACCGGATCTTCACCCGCATCGGCGCCTCGGACGATCTCGCTCGCGGGCAGTCGACGTTCATGGTCGAGATGACCGAGGCGGCCCATATCCTGCGGAACGCGACGGCCGAGAGCCTCGTGCTCATGGACGAGGTCGGACGGGGCACCAGCACGTGGGACGGGCTTGCATTGGCCTGGGCCTGTGCCGAGCACCTGGCGACGGTCAACCGTGCGCTCTGTCTGTTCGCGACGCACTACTTCGAGCTGACCGCGATGGGGAATTCGCACACGGGGGTCGCGAACGTGCATCTCGACGCGGTCGAGCACGCCGGCCGGATCGTCTTCATGCACGCGATCAAGAGCGGAGCCACCGACCGTAGCTACGGGCTGCAGGTGGCGGAGCTCGCCGGCCTGCCACCGGCCGCGCTCGACAGCGCGCGCGCTCGTCTCGCCGAGCTCGAGGGCGGACAGCGGATCGCCGCCGAGACGGCATCGGGCGCGGTTGACGGGTCGGCGCCGGGCGCGCTCGCGACCGCCTTGCCGGCAAGCGATGTCCGTCCGGACAGGTTCCCCCGGGACGGATCGCGACCGGAGCCCTCCGACGAACGCGACGCGGTCGACCCGTGCGCCGACATCGACGCGGTCGACACGGGACAGGTACCCGGGGCGCGCGACGAGATCGCCGTCACGGAGACCGCGGGCGCGGTCGTCGCGGACGCCGAGCCGAATGCCGGCAGAAACCGCGCGCGAGGCGCGGCGGCACCGCAGCTCGACCTGTTCGCCGAGCCCGATGCGCTCGCCCGCTACGTCGCCGCGCTCGATCTCGACGGTGTCACGCCGCGCGAGGCACTGGCCCACCTCTATCGCCTGTCGGAGCTGGCCGCCGGTGCCCGCTGAGCGCTCTCCCGAGTGCGGCAGGTGCATGGCGAGCGCCGCGGACGACATGCTATTTTGTCGCCGATGACAAACTTCACCCGTGCGGGGCTCATCGTCAAGGTCGGCGACGACAGCGTCGCGTCCACGCTCAGCGACGCGACGAACCGCCTGACCGCGCTCGGCATCGACTACCTGCTCGACGAGAGCACCGAGGGCCTCGTCGGCGACGGCGCCACCGTCCCGCGCGAGGAGCTCGGCGCGCGCTGCGATCTGGCGATCGTGATCGGCGGCGACGGCACGCTGCTCGCCGCGGCCCGCTCGCTCGTGGACGCCGGCGTGCCGATCGTCGGCGTCAACCGCGGTCGCCTCGGTTTCCTGGTCGACGTCGCGCCGGACGCGGGGCTCGAGCAGCTCGGCGGCATCCTCGAAGGCCGCTTCCTCGCCGAGGAGCGCTCCCTTCTCGAGACCCGCATCCTTCGCGACGGCGAGCGCATCGCCGGTTCCTACGCGTTCAACGACACCGTGATCCGCGTGCGCGACGTGCTGCAGCTGATGGACTTCGACGTCATCATCGACGACATCCTGGTCACGCACCAGCGCGCCGACGGGATCATCGTCGCGACGCCGTCGGGTTCCACCGCCTACTCGCTGTCGAACGGCGGCCCCATCGTCGGCCCGACGATCGACGCGGTGGTGCTCCAGCCGATCTGCCCGCACACGCTGACCAGCCGCCCGCTGATGGTCGACGCCGCCAGCAGCATCCGCGTGCACCTCTGGGACGACGACGTGCTGGAGGCCCAGGTCGTCTGCGACGGGCAGGTCTACATGGACGCCTCGCTCGGCGACATGATCGAGATCCGCCGCAAGGAGACCCGCGTGCGCCTCCTTCACCCGGAGACGTACGACTACCACCGCATCCTGCGCGAGAAGCTGAACTGGGGCTGACAGGCTTCCCGAACCGCCGGCCATGCTGACGCACCTGCACATCCGCCACTTCGCGATCATCGACGACAGCGAGCTGGAGCTGGCCGACGGGATGACCGCGCTGACCGGCGAGACCGGCGCCGGCAAGTCGATCCTGCTCGGCGCTCTCGGGCTCGTGCTCGGCGCGCGTGCCAGCAGTCTCGACGTGCAGCAGGGCGCGACGCGCGCCGAGATCGCCGCCAGCTTCCGCATCGATGCCCGGCCCGGCGTTCGCGCCTGGCTCGAACGCCACGAACTCGACAGCGACGAGGATTGCGTGCTCCGTCGTACCCTGTCGGCGAACGGCAAGTCGCGCGCGACCGTCAACGGCACGCCGGTGTCGCTGAAGATGCTCGGCGAGCTCGGCGAGCGCCTCGTGGGCATCCACGGCCAGCATGCCCACCAGACGCTCGGTCGCGCGGCCGAGCAGCGGCGCCTGCTCGACGCCTGGGGGGCGGCGCGCGGTGACGGATCGGACGCGGACGACGGCGGGAGTGGCCGAACGAATTCGGCGAAGGCCGGAAAGACGCCCGCGAGAGCGAAGACGGCCGCGAAAGCGAGGACGGCCGCGAGCGGGAAGAAGATCGCCGCCGGGAAGCGCGCGAAGAAGCCGGGTGCGGCGCTCGCCGGGGCGTCGGCCCGTGCGGACGCGGCCATCGCTCCGGCCACCACGCTGGTGGCCGACGTCGCCGCCGCGCACGCGGCGTGGAGCGAGGCGGATGCGCGCCTGTCGCGCGCGCTGGACGAGTCCGAAGGGCGTGTGCAGCGCGTCGACCTGCTGCGCTTCCAGCTCCAGGAGTTCGACGAGCTCGACATCGGCGCGACGTCGCTCGCCGAGATCGAGTCCGAGCACCGCTGGCTAGCCAACGTCGAGCGTCTGCGAACGCTCGGCACGGACGCGCTCGAGGCGCTCGACGACGGCGCGAGCGCGGCGCTGTCGCGTGCGCTGAAGCCGCTGCAGGCGCTCGTCGCCATCGACGAGCGCCTGCGCGAAGCGCTCGACCTGGTCGAGTCGGCGAGCATCCAGACCGACGAGGCGACGAGCGTGCTGCGCGCCGAGGTCAGCGCGCTCGAGCACGACGACGCCCGCCTCGCCTGGCTCGACGCCAAGCTCGGCCAGTTGCACGCACTCGCCAGGAAGCACCGCTGCGAGACCGCCGAGCTCGCCGATGTCGAGCAGCGCCTGCGCGACGAGCTGGACTCGCTCACCGGCCCCGGAGCCGGCGTCGAGGCGCTGGAGACCGAGCGCGACGCGCGTCTCGGCGACTACCTCGATCTCGCCGGACGGCTCAGCGCCCGGAGGCTTCACGACGCCACGGCGCTCGCCGCGCTCGTCAGCGACGCGATGGCCACGCTCGCGATGGACGGCGGGCGCTTCGTCGTCGACGTCACGGCCGATCCGTCCGTGCGCTCGCCGCACGGCATCGATACCGTCACGTTCCTGGTCAGTCCGAACCCCGGCGTCGATCCCGCGCCGCTCGGGCGCATCGCCTCCGGGGGCGAGCTCTCGCGCATCGGACTCTGCCTGCAGCTGGCCACCAGCGACTCGCGCGCGGTGCCCACCCTGATCTTCGACGAGGTCGACGCGGGCGTCGGCGGTGCCGTCGCCGAGACGGTCGGCCAGCTGCTGCGACGCGTCGGCCGGAACGCACAGGTGCTCTGCGTCACCCACCTCCCGCAAGTCGCCGCCCAGGCTCACCATCACCTGCGCGTCACCAAGCGCGTCGCGGACGGGCGGACGCGCACCGACGTCGAGCCGCTCGACGACGCGGCGACGCGCGACGAGATCGCCCGCATGCTCGGCGGCGCGAAGATCACCAGGAAGAGTCGCCAGCACGCCCGGGAGATGCTCGACGCCGCCGGTCGAGCGACGCCGACGCGTCGCTCGACGCGGGCGGCGGGCGAGCGCGACATCACCGTTCGCCGTCACCTCGACGCCGGGCGGAACGGCTCGCGCTAGACTGTCGCTTCCGCTCCGACCGCCGACCTCGCCCGTGCGCCTCCTGCCCGCCCTCTGCCTCGCCCTGCCCCTCGCGCTCGCCGGCTGCGGGGGCGATCCGTTCTGGTTGCCACGCGCGCACCGCATCGGCATCCAGCAGGGAAACCTGCTCGACGAGAACGAGCTCGCACGCGTCGTGCCCGGCACGCGTCGCGAGGCGGTGCGCGGGTTGATCGGCTCCCCGGTCACCGAGACCCCTTTCCACGCCGACCGCTGGGACTACCTCTACACGCGCGGTCCGGCCGGGGTCGCCATTCCGGCGCGACGCGTGTCGATCCACTTCGACGGGGACGTCGTCGCGCGCGTGGAGAGCAACCGCGACTCGGTCAGCGGCGAGGTGCCTCGCGACACGCGCTGGTGGGAATTCGCCACGCGCGAGCCGGTCTCGCCCACGACGACCCGACGAGGCGACAGCGATCTCGACGACGCGGCGCTGGAGGACGGTCAGCTCGACGATCCGCGCGTCATCGACGATCTCGACGACGGGGTCGATGACGGGCTCGACGGCGGGCCGCGTCGCCTGCCACTGGCGGAAGACGCGCCGCGCGACTGAATCGTCCGGCGCGCTCCGTTCCCCGAACCGCGCCGCCCGCCCGGCTTCCGGTTCGCTCTACCGCCCCGTCTCGCGGGCCGCCGCCGCGCGCCGCCGGCGTCGCTCGCGCGGGTCCTGCACGAGCGGGCGGTAGAGCTCGACGCGGTCACCGTCCCGCAGCGCGAGACGTTCGTCGACCCGCTCGCCGAAGAGGCCGAGCGGCCCGCCGTCGGCGTCCAGGTCGGAGGCGATGCCGGTGTCCAGACCGGCTTCGCGGGCGAGCCGGACCGCCTCGCGCGCCGTGCAGCCGCACGGCACGCGGAGTTCCACGACCTGCTGGCGCGACGGCCCCGCCAGCACGACCTCGACGTCGATCGTCGGCGTCGCGGGGCTCACGCTCCCGCGACCTTCACTCGGACACGGTGCGCCGCCCCGCGACGCCGTACAGCGCGTCGGCGCGGCGCAGGAACGCGCCGACGAGCGAGTCGCAGACCCGCGTGAACGCGGGCCCCATCAGGGTGGCGAACAGTCGGCTCGCGAACGTGAACTCGACCTCGAGGTCGGCCCGGCAGCCCGAGTCGCCGATGTCGGCGAACGTCCACGATCCCTCGAGCCTGCGAAACGGGCCGTCGACGAGCGAGACGTGAATGGAGCGATCGGGCACGAGCCGGTTCCGTGTCGTGAAGCGCGATTGCTTGAGACTCCTGGCGATCGCGACCGTCGCCACCTGATGCGTCTCGCTCTGCTCGAGGACACGCGCGTCGCTGCACCAGGGCAGGAACTCGGGGTAGGACTCGATGTCGCGCACGAGCTCGTACATCTCTGCCGCCGTGTGCGGGACGTGCGCGGAACGGGCGATACGAGGCATGGCTCGACGGGGGCGACGGGCGGGAGCCGTATAATGCCCGACATGGCCAAGAAGAAGAAAAGTCCCGCGCTGCCCGCCGGCGCGCTGATCGTGCGCAACAAGCGGGCGACGTTCGATTTCGCGATCGACGAGAAGTTCGAGGCGGGACTGATGCTGCAGGGCTGGGAGGTCAAGAGCCTGCGCGAGGGGCGGGTGCAGCTGGTCGACGGGTACGTGCAGGTCGTGCGCGGCGAGGCCTGGTTGTACGGCTGCTCGATCACCCCGCTCGTCAACGCCTCCAGTCACGTCGTCGCCGAGGCGCAGCGGCGCAGGAAACTTCTTCTGAACCGCCGGGAGCTGGCGCGGCTGATCGGCGCGGTCGAGCGCAAGGGCTACACGATCGTCGCCATGTCGATGTACTGGAAGAACGGACGCGTCAAGCTGGAGATCGGCATCGGCAAGGGCAAGAAGGAATACGACAAGCGCGCGAGCATCAAGGACCGCGACTGGCAGCGGGACAAGGCGCGCGTGGTCCGCACGCACTGACAGCGTCCCCGGGAACACCGCCCCCGAGCGCCGTCGGCGCCTACCGCTCCCGGCACGATCCCGCCCGGGCGTCGACCCGATCCGGCGACGTCGACCTGCCTCGCCGACCTGCCTCGCCGACCTGCCTCGCCGACCTGCCTCGCCGACCTGCCTCGCCGACCTGCCTCGTCAGCCGGCCTCGTCGACGGCTCGCGCGCCCGCGGCGTCGCCCTCGCGGCGCCGCCAGACGCAGCCCTCGGCGGATTCGGCGTCCAGCCGCGCGAGCCACGTCTCGTGCGCGGCCAGCTCGGCGGCGTGCGCCGGCACGAACGCGAGACGGGTGGCATCGACGCTGCCGAGCCCCTCGCGCCCGGTGCCACCCGCGGAGCCCGCATCCTCGTCGAGCGAGAGCGCGGTCTGCCCGCCGGTCATGACGAGGTAGACGTCGGCGAGGATCTCGGAGTCGAGCAGCGCGCCGTGCAGGGTCCGATGGCTGTTGCCCACGCCGAGGCGCTTGCACAGCGCGTCGAGACTGTTGCGCTGCCCGGGGAACCGCTTTCTCGCCATGCGCAGCGTGTCGGTCACCGTGCACAGCTCGGACAGCACCAGCGGCGCGCCGACGAGCGAGAACTCGCTCTCGAGGAAGCCGACGTCGAAGTCGGCGTTGTGGATGATCAGCTCGGCACCGGCGAGGTACTCGCGGATCTCGGCGACCTTGTCGGCGAAGCGCGGCTTGTCGGCGAGAAACTCGTCGGTGATGCCGTGCACCGCCATGGCGCCCGGATCGATGTCCCGATCGGGCTGGAAGTAGAGGTGCAGGTTGTTGCCCGTGAGGCGGCGCTCGCGCATCTCCACGCAGCCGAGCTCGATGACGCGATGACCGCTCTTCGGATCGAGCCCCGTGGTCTCGGTGTCGAGGACGACCTGGCGGCTCATCGGGCGCTTCCCGGCGTGCGCGGGATCGGCGACGCGGCATTCACGAGGAGCCGCGCGCGCCGGCGCGCGCGACGAGCTCGTCGATGCCGCGGTTGGCGAGCGCGTCGACGCGCTCGTTCTCGGCGTGGCCGCTGTGCCCCTTGACCCAGCGCCACTCCACGCTGTGGCGGGCGGCGACCTCGTCCATCGCCTGCCAGAGCTCCACGTTCTTGACCGGCTGCTTCGCCGCCGTCAGCCAGCCGCGCCGCTTCCAGCCGGTGATCCACTCTGTGATGCCCTTCCTGACGTACTGCGAGTCGGTGGTCAGCACGACCTCGCTCGGGCCCTTGAGTGCCCGCAGCGCCTCGATAACGGCGGTCATCTCCATCCGGTTGTTGGTGGTCTCGGACTCGCCGCCCCAGAGCTCGCGCTCGTGGACACCGGAGCGCAGCAGCGCCCCCCAGCCGCCGCGACCGGGATTGCCCTTGCAGGCGCCGTCGGTAAAGATCTCGACCCGTGCCACCGGTTCCCGTCCCTCAGCGCTTGCGAAAATCGACGCGGGCCACGTTCGACGTCCGCTCGCCCTGCCGCGAACGGGCGAGACCGGCCGCCGCGATGCCGGCGCGGCGCGCGCGCCAGGGACGCCGCGCGAGCGTCATCGGCACCGTCTGCTTGCGGGCCGTGACGACGTACAGCCCGCCGACGCCGCCGATCCACGGCTCGAAGCGCTCGAGCCCGCCGAGACGTCTGAGCAGGCGCTCGCTGTTGATCGGCGGGCGCACGAACATCGCGCGGCTGTCGAGCACGCGGTAGTCGAGCACCGACAGCCAGTCGACGACGCGACCGCGCGCGTAGAAGCGGCCGTTCCACGGCTCGCGACGGCGCCAGGCGGACGCCGCGTGTCGCACCCCGAACGCGCTCCAAGGGTTGAACCCGACGACCACCAGCAAGCCGTCGTCCGTCAGCACCCGATCGGCCTCGCGCAGCGCCCGGTGCGGATCGGCGCAGAAGTCCAGCGTGTGGAAGAACAGCACCGCCTTCATCGAGCCGCCGGCCACCGGCAGCGCCGTCACGTCCGCGTGGATGTCGGCCGCGATGCCGGCGACGTCGTTGCCCGGGGCGTCGAGGATCAGGCGCCGCTGCAGGCCAGCGCTCGCGAGCAGGTGACGGCCGCCCGCGAGGTTGCCGACCTGCAGCCCCTGGTAACCGAACACGTCGCCGAGCCGAGCGGCGAGCGCCGCCTCCAGCTGCGTCAGGATGGACTCCCCGAGAGCCGATGCGTACCATTGCGCGAGCGGCCGCTGGGCATCGAGCCAGACCGGCGAACGGCGCGCCCGTCCCCCCGCCTCGGCCGAAACGTTCACGCCGTCACCCCGTCATCGATCGCCCCAATCGGAACGTGCATCGTCTTCGCCTCCCAGCGCACCGGCCCGCCACTCGCCCGATTATAGCGCTCGCGCTGCTCGCCATCGGGATCGGCGACGGGTTCTCCTCGCGATGGGCTCGCGCCGAGGTCGGCGGCGGCGTGATCGCGCCGCTGACGCTCGCCCTGCCGCCGCTCGCCAACACCACCGAGGGCGATCGCTCGCTGCTGCGGGAGATCGGCGACGAGCACGTGCACGGCGACATCTCCGGCGCGCCGGCCGCGCCGCTCGAACTGCGCTTTCCCGACTCGCCGATCGCCGACGATGTCTGGTCGCGCGTGCGTCTGGCCGATCGACTCTCGATTCCCGACAACGCCATCGTCCACGAGCAGGTTCGCGCGCTTCGCGGCCAGACGCGCTGGATCAGCGAGCTCCTGCATCGCGGCACACCGTTCGTCGGCCATGTGGTGGACGCGCTCGACGCGCGCTACCTGCCACTCGAGCTCGTCCTCGTTCCGGTGATCGAGAGCGGGTTCCGCCCGCGGGCGACGAGCTCGGAGCAGGCGGCCGGGCTCTGGCAGATCATGCCCGCCACGGCCGGCGAGATCGGTATCGAGCGGAGCGACTGGTACGACGGACGCGCCGACGTGGTGACGTCGACGACCGCCGCGCTCGACTACCTGAGCTATCTGAACGCGGAGTTCCACGGTGACTGGGAGCTGACGCTGGCGGCCTACAACGCCGGTCCGGGGCGGGTGCGGGCGGCCATCCGACGCAACCGCGAGGCCGGCCGATCCGAGGACTTCTGGTCGCTCGCGCTGCCGGCCGAGACGCGGGCCTACGTGCCCAAGCTGCTCGGTCTGCTCGCGCTGCTGCGCGACGCCGACGGCGGCGGGCTCGACGTGCCGCGCGTGCCGCTGGAACCGGCCTTCGCGCCGATCGACGTCGGGCGACGGATCAGCCTCGATCGGGCGGCGGAGGTCGGCCGGGTATCCGAGCGGCTGCTTCGCCGGCTCAACGCCGGACTGCTCCGCGGCGTCACGCCGCCGAGCGGGCCCCACGTGCTCTACCTGCCTCACGAGTCGGCCGACGACTTCCTCGAACGGCTCGCGGCGGCCGGACCGGGCACCCTCTTCTCCCTGCCGCGCTCCCACGACGTGGTCGCCGGCGACACGCTCTCCGACATCGCCGTGACCTACGGCGTCTCCACGGAGCGCCTGATGGCGCTGAACGGGCTCGACGGGCCGGCCATCCGCGCCGGTCAGACGCTCGCCGTGCTCGATGCCCGGCACGCCGACGGGGCGAGCGTCGCGCACGTGGTCAACCCCGGCGACACGCTCTCCGGAATCGCCCGGCGCTACGACGTCGAGCTCGGAGACATCACCGGTGCCGACGGCGAGGCGCTGCACCCGGACCTGATCCATCCCGGCGACACGCTGCTGGTGAACCTCGTCGCGCCGGACGCCGGCTGAGCGTCGTCGAGTGCATCCGGTTGACGAGCCGGCGCGCGGAGTTCGATAATCGCGCGCGTGGCCCCGGCGCCACACCAGCGCCACCCCAGCGCCGCGCCAGTTCGCGGCCCGCCCCCACTCAGGCAGACCGCATGACCACCATCATCGTGACGCAAGAGGACGGCGAGGTCGACGAGTTCGACTTCGGTCCCGACACCCTCGTCATCGGTCTCGGCCGGCGCACGACCAACGAGGTCTGCATCCCGGATCGCTCGGTCAGCGCGAATCACGCGCGCATCACCTTCGACGGTGGCAGCGCCTGGGTCGAGGATCTCGACAGCACCAACGGCACCTACATCAACGGCCGTCTGGTATCGCGCCAGCGCCTGGAGAACAGCGACGAGATCATCCTCGGGAAGATCCGGGTCACGTTCACGCGCGACCCGGCGGACGAATCCACCCGCGATGCCGCGACGACGTCCGGATCGGCCGGATCGAAGGGCGCGGCCGACGCGAGCGCGTCGGAGCATGCCGACGACGCTTCCGGGGACCGATCCGAAGACGATCTCGCGGCGATGTCGCTGTCCGAGAAGGCGCGGGTCGCGCTCGGGCGCGAGACCGCCGCCCGGCCGCACCTTCAGGCGGTCGCGCCCCGACGCCGCGAGACGGACGGCGACGCCTCGGCACGGGACGACAGGCCCGTCCCCGTGGCGGACAGGCCGCCCGCCGCCTCGCCGGCCACCCAGGTGGCCTCGCCCCGGCCGCGTCCGGTCGCGCCGGCGCTCGGCGGTGGTCACCCGCTCGACGGACTGGAGGACGAGCTCGCCAAGCAGCCGATGCACGAGCTCGACAACGACCGCACCCCCTCGCGCGGCGCCGTGATCGAGATCAAGAACGGCGCGAAGTCGGGACAGATCCTGCCGATCGACAAGCCCGTCACCACGCTCGGTCGACCCGGCATCCAGATCGCGGCGATCATGCGAAAGCCAGACGGCTATTTCCTGATGCACATCGAGAGCGACGACAGCGTCGAGCGGCCGACGCTGAATCGCGACAGCATCGGCGACGAGCCGGTGCTTCTGCACAGCGGCGACGAGTTGAACGTCGCCGGCATCGACGTCGAGTTCATGCTGTCCTGATCGAACCCGGCGGCCGCGCGGGCGTCGCCGAGCGGTCGGCTCCCCGGTCGGCCGACCGTCCCGCCTGTCGATCCGTCGGTCCGCCGACCCTTCCGCCGCTCGATCCGCCGCTCGATCCGTCGCTCAATTCGCAGGAAACAGCCCGCTCGACAGGTAGCGATCTCCCCGATCGCAGACGATCGTCACGATCACCGCATCGGCGAGACCGGGCAACAGCGTGAGCGCCGCGCACAAGGCACCGCCCGACGACACGCCCGACAGCACGCCCTCCTCGCGCGCCAGTCGCCGCGCCATCTCCTCGCTCTCGGCGGCGCTGACGTCGATGATCCGGTCGACCCGCTCCGGCTCGTAGATCTTCGGCAGGTAGGCTTCGGGCCAGCGCCGTATGCCCGGTATGCTGGAGCCGTCCTCGGGCTGCACGCCGACGATGGCGACATCGGGGTTCCTTTCCTTGAGGTACCGCGACACGCCCATGATCGTGCCGGTCGTGCCCATCGAGCTGACGAAGTGCGTCACCCGACCTCCGGTCGCCTCCCAGATCTCGGGGCCGGTGCTGCGGTAGTGAGCGTCCCAGTTGTCGGGGTTGGCGAACTGATCGAGCACGAGCCCCTCGCCACGTTCGGCCATGGCGGCCGCCTCGTCACGCGCGAACTCCATGCCCTCCTCTTCGCTGACGAGCACGAGCTCGGCGCCGTAGGCGCGCATCAGCGCCTTCCTCTCGTCGGTCATGTTGTCGGGCATCAGCAGGCGAAGGCGATAGCCCATGGCGGCGGCGACCATCGCGAGCGCGATGCCGGTATTGCCGCTGGTCGCCTCGATCAGTCGGTCTCCGGGGCGGATCGTGCCGCGCTCCTCGGCGCGGCGGATCATGTTGGCCGCCGGACGGTCCTTGACCGAGCCCGCGGGGTTGTCGCCCTCGAGCTTGCCGAACACGCGGTTGCCGCGCGCGGCGTCGGGTATGCGCCGGAACGGCACGAGGCGTGTGCCGCCGACCTGCTCGATCAGCGGCGACACGACGAGCGCGTGCGGGGAGACGGTGTCGTTCATCGGAAGCGGGCTCCGGCAGGCATCTCGGGGAAGGGGGGGGGGTCGGTGGACCGTCGGCGCGTCGGTACGTTCCGACAAGCCCGCCGGTCATGATCGCCGCCCTGAGGAACGGTCCGGAAAACGGCCCGGACGACAGCCCGGACGACGGCCCGGAAAACGGCCCGGAAAACGGCCCGGACGACCGTCCGAGACGGGCCCGACGACCGGCCCGGTCACGGTCCGGGCTGCCGGGCCGGGCGGCGAGCCGTCGCCGCGGCGAGCAGCATCCGGTCACGCTCGCCGTCGTCGAGGGTATCGCACGGTACGCTCCACAGGTCGTCCATGCCACGCAACCACGTCAGCTGGCGCTTGGCGAGCTGCCGGGTGGCCGCTCGCGCCCGCTCGACCCAGTCGCGCGAATCGATCGTCGCGGTGCGAGTTCCGGTCCGGGCGCCGCTCGGGTCCGGATCACTCGGGCGTCCGGACGCCATCCGCTCGAGTCGCGTCCGATCGGTCGGCACCCGCTCGGGTCGCGGGAGAGCGGCCCCCGCCACCGGAACGGTGCGCTCGCTCGCCGCGGGAGGCTCGCCGTCGAGCGCGTCGAGCGCCGCCCACGCCTGTCGATAGCCGACGCTGCGCATCGCCGGCAGCGCCGCGTGCACCCGCGGATCGCGGCGCAGCGCGCGCACCTCGTCGAGGAAGCCCGCGGCGAGCATCGCGTCGAACCTGAGGGCGATGCGCGCGTGCAGCCACGCCCGCGACGCCGGCACCAGCGCGAGCTTGACGAGCGGCTCGGCGAACGCGGGCAGCGTCCGCCGCTGCAGCTCGCCGAGCGCGACGCCGGTCAGGCGGTACACCTCGAGCGCGCGCTGCAGGCGCTGCGGGTCGTTCGGGTGGATGCGCGCGGCGGCCGTCGGATCGACCCGCGCGAGCTCGGCGTGCAGGGCCGGCCAGCCGCGGCGCGCGGCGTCGGCGACGAGCTCGGCGCGGACGGCGGCGTCGGCGGCCGGCAAGGGCGCGAGCCCGCGTTCGAGCGCGCGCACGTAGAGCAGCGTGCCGCCGACCAGCAGCACCCGCCGCCCGCGCGCGCGGATCTCGTCGACGAGGCGGAGCGCGTCCGCGACGAAGGCGGCGGCCGAATAGGGCTCCCACGCCTCGCGGACGTCGATCAGGTGGTGCGGCACGCCGCCGCGCTCGCCTGCCGTCGGCTTGGCCGTGCCGATGTCGAGGCCGCGGTAGACGAGACCGGAGTCGACGCTGACGATCTCCGCGTCGAGCGAGCGGGCGAGCGCGATCGATGCCCCCGTCTTGCCGGCCGCGGTCGGCCCGCTCAGCACGACGACCGGCGGCGGCTCAGCGGCCACGCAGGAACAAGCCGTCGAGCGCGCTCATCGGCAGCGCCGTCCAGGTCGGGCGTCCGTGGTTGCACTGTCCGCTGTTCGGCGTCGCCTCCATCTGACGCAGCAGCGCGTTCATCTCGCCGGGCGTCAAGGCGCGGTTGGCGCGCACGGACCCGTGACAGGCCATCGACGACAGCACCGCGTCGAGCGCGGCCTGCACCCGCTCGCTCGTGTCGTGCTCCACCAGATCGCTGAGCACGTCACGCACCAGCGCGGCGGCGTCGGCTCGTCCGAGCAAGGCCGGCATCTCGCGGACGCAGAGCTTCGCCGGCCCCTGCCGGTCGACCCCGAGCCCGACCTCGCGCAGCAACGGCGATGCCGCCTCGGCGCGTTCGGCCTCCTCCTCCGACACGTCCAGCGTGACCGGCACGAGCAGCGCCTGCGCGCGCACCTCGCTCGCCGCGTGCGCGGCCTTCAGCCGCTCGTAGGTGATGCGCTCGTGCGCGGCGTGAGCGTCGACGAGCACCAGTCCCTGCGCGTTCTGCGCCAGCACGTAGACACCGTGCAGGTGGGCCAGCGCGTAGCCGAGGGGAGGTACGTCAGGGCCGTCCCCCTCGCCCGACGCACCGTCGGCGAACGGTGAACCCGGTCCCGCGGCGTCGGCCACCCCGGGCGTGCCGGCCGCCGGTCGCGACGGCCTCTCGGCCGAGGAGCGTCCGTAGGGGTCGAGCGGGCGTGGCGCGTGACCGGCCCGCGGCGGTGCGGACAGACGGCTCATCGCGTCGAACTGCGTGCGCGCCTCGAGCGCGATCGAGCGCTGGAGCGGGGCGAGGCCGAAGCCGCCCGCGTTGCCGCCCGCGTTGCCGCCCGCGTTGCCGCCCGCGTTGCCGCCCGCGTTGCCGTCGACCATGCCACCGACCGCACCACCGGAACCTGCCGCGACACCGTCCGCGACGCCGCCCGGGCCGTCGCTCCCGCTCGTCGCCGTCCGCCCTGGCGCGCTCGCCGCGCCGCCACCCTCGCCATGCCGGCCGCCGGCCCCCGCGACGCCGGCGCCGTCGGCCGGCGTCACCGCCGCCAGGAACTCCTGCAGCGAGCGCCGCACGAACCCGTGCACGAGCTGGCTGTCGCGAAAGCGGACCTCCTGCTTGCCGGGGTGGACGTTGACGTCGACGTCGGCGGGCGCGATGTCGAGGAACAGCACGAACGCCGGATGCCGCGCGTGATAGACGAGGTCTCGATAGGCGAGCCGCACCGCGTGGGTGACGGTCTTGTCGCGCACGCCACGGCGGTTGACGAAGAAGTGCTGCATGTCGCCCTGGCTTCTCGAGAAGGCGGGATCCGCCACCCAGCCGGACAGGCGGAGCCCGCCCGCCTCGAGCTCGATCGCGCGCGCCGCCGCGCCGAAGCCCTTGCCCAGGATGCGCGTGATGCGCGCGTCGCGTCCGGCCGCGTCGCCCGCCGCCGCGCAGGCGAAGGTCTCGCGACCGTCGTGCGAGACGCTGAACGCGCACTCCGGACAAGCCATCGCCAGCGTGCGGACCACCGCCTCGGCGCGGTTCTGCTCGGTGCGCACGGACTTCAGGAACTTGCGCCGCGCCGGCACGTTGTGGAACAGCGCCTCGACATCGACGGTGGTGCCGCGCGGGTGCGGCGCGGGCACCGTGTCGGCCGCCCCGTCGTGGCGGTGGCGGATGCTCGCCCCGTGCTCGGCGTCGGCCGCGCGCGAGGTCAGCGCGAGGCGCGACACCGACGCGATGCTCGCCAGCGCCTCGCCGCGGAACCCCATCGTCGCGACGCTCTGCAGATCCGCGATGGAGGCGAGCTTGCTCGTCGCGTGCCGCCCGAGCGCGAGCGCGAGCTCCTCGGCGGGAACGCCGTGGCCGTCGTCCCTGACGCGGATGCGATCGATCCCGCCCCCCTCGAGCATCACTTCCACGCGCGTGGCGCCCGCGTCGAGGCTGTTCTCGACCAGCTCCTTGACGATCGACGCCGGGCGCTCGACGACCTCGCCGGCGGCGATCTGGTTGATCAGATGATCGGGGAGGGACTGGATCGGCACGGAGGGGATCGCCGGTGGCGGGCAGCGCGGCCGGACATTATCCGGCTTTTCGGACCTCGGCGCGGCTCGGATCAGCCCCGCGCGCGGTGCTCGGCGTGCAGACGCGTGCCCGGCGGGGCGCGGCGCGCGAGGTAGTCGCCGACGCCGCGGCGGATCGCCTCGGCCAGTCGCTCCTGATAGCGCGGGTCGTTCAGCTTGCGCTCCTCGTCCCGGTTGGAGATGAAGGCCGTCTCGACCAGCACCGACGGGATGTCCGGCGACTTCAGCACCGCGAAGTTCGCCTGCTCGACGGTCGGCTTGTGCACGTCGCCGATCTCGCCGAGCTCGGCGAGCACGGCCGCGCCCATGTCGAGACTCGATTCCAGCGTGTTGTTCTGGGCCAGATCGAGCAGCGTCTCCCGCAACCCGAGCTCGAGCCCGTCGAGCGTCACGTCGCCGTACAGCGCCGCCGACTCGTTCTCGCTCCGCGCGATCCACGCGGCGGCCTCCGAGCTCGCGCCGTCGAGCGACAGCGTGTAGACCGAGCTGCCCTTCGCCTCGAGGCGCGGAAAGGCGTCGGCATGGATCGAGACGAACAGGTCCGCCCGGTGCTCGCGCGCGCGCTCCAGCCGCCCGCGGAGCTCGACATAGGTGTCGTCCCGCCGGATCATCACGGGCCGGATGCCGTGGGTCGCCGCGAAGCGCGCCTCGAGTCGACGCGCGACGTCGAGCACGATGTCCTTCTCCCGCGTCTGGCGCTGGCCGATCGCACCGGGATCCCGGCCACCGTGACCGGGATCGATCGCCACGACGACGTCCCGAAGCGGCGCTTCCTCCACCTGTCGATGGCTGGCGGTACCGCGCGCGAGATCGCCGCGCACGCCGAGGTCGACGAGCAGTCGCTGCCCGCCGCGTCGCCGCACGAAACGGTGGGTCGGACTCGCGGCACGGCGCAGATCCACCACGACGCGCAGCGTCCCGTCGGCCTGCGCGCCGTACCGCACGCCGGCGACCACGCCGTCGGGGAAGCGCTCGGGCGCGAGCCCGGTGGCGAGGTTCGTGGCGGGCAGGTCGATCACCAGCCGCTCGGGCCCGGCGAGCTCGAACACCCGCGCGCCGGCGACGCTGCCCTCCAGGTCGAAGTACAGCACGACGTTCTCCTGCTGGACCCGACGGAACGCGTCGAGTCGCGCGCTCGCCGCGCGCGCGATGCCGCCGCCCGCGAGCACCGTGCCCCCGAACAGCGCCATCAGCCGCCGCCGCCGCGCCGATACCTCGTCGTTCATGCCGTCGATTCCCCGCTCGTCGCCGTGTCGCTCGCTGTCGCCGCCGCTCGCGCGAGGCTCTGCCGTTCAAAGCATAGGAGGACCGGATCGGACGTCAAGGCGGCGTGCGGCGACGGATGCGCACGCGCCGGGCGTCGTCGCCGGCCGGCTCGATCTCGATCTCCACGTCGGCGGCGGGCAGGAGCCCCGCACCGCGCTCTGGCCACTCGATCAGCAGCGTGTCGTGGGTGGCGACGATGTCGTCGAACCCGATGTCGTGCAATTCGCCCGGATCGACGAGGCGGTAGAGATCGAGGTGCGCCACGCGACGTCCGGCGAGCGCATAGCTCTCGACGATCGCGTAGGTCGGGCTGGGCACATGACCGGCATGGCCGAACGCGTGCAGCATCGCCCGCGCCAGCACGCTCTTGCCCGCTCCGAGGTCCCCGGACAGCATCACCACCACCCGTGACGGCAGGCTGGCGGCGAGCCGCCGTCCGAGCGCCTGCATCGCCGGCTCGCCGGCAACCTCGAGCGATTCCTCGACCGTCATGCCGATCATCTTCCCCCGTGCGGCCCCGCGCCACCCTTCGCGCGCCGACCTTGGACCCGCCGGCCTCCCGCGCCGGCCATAACCCGCCGGCCTCCCCCGCCGATCTGTCCGACCGCCCTTCCCGGCCGGCCCGACCGTCGATCGCGAGCGGGCGCCGGCGGCGGTGTACGCTGTCGTTCCACCCGACGACGCGGCGATGATGCCATGGGCACGATCGGATTCATCGGCCTCGGCAACATGGGGCTCCCGATGGCGCGCAACCTCGTCGCCGCGGGCCACGTCGTGCGCGGCTTCGACACGACCGCGCAAGCGCTCGACGAGGCTCGTCCGGCGGGCATCGTCACGTGTCGCTCGATCGCCGACTGCGTCGCCGACACGGAACTCGCGATCACGACGCTGCCGGACGGGTCGATCGCGCTCGACGTGCTGGAGGGGATCCTCGCCGCGCGCGGCGAGCGAGCCCTGGTCGTCGATTGCTCGACCATCGACATCGCCGACGCGCGCCGCGCCCACGCGCTGGCCGACGCGGCGGGCGGCGCGTACGTCGATGCGCCGGTCTCGGGCGGCGTCGGCGGTGCCGCGGCGGGCACGCTGACCGTGATGGCGGGTGGCACGGACGCGGCGATCGAGCGGGCGGGCGAGGCGCTCGCGGCGATGGCGGGACGCGTCGTCCGCTGCGGTGGCGCGGGCGCCGGGCAGGCGGCGAAACTCTGCAACAACCTGCTGCTGGCCATCTCGATGATCGGCACCGGCGAGGCGTTCTCGCTCGGCGAGAAGCTCGGACTGGATCCCGCCACGCTGTTCGACGTGCTGTCGACCTCGACCGGCGCCTGCTGGCCGGTCAACCACTACTGCCCGGTACCGGGCGTCGGCCCGACGTCGCCGGCCGACGACGCGTTCCGCCCGGGCTTTCCCGCCCGGCTGATGCTCAAGGACATGCGACTGACGCAGAGCGCGGCCGACTCGGTCGGTCAGGCCACCCCGCTCGGCGGGCGCGCCGCCGCGCTCTACCGGGCGTTCGTCGAGGCGGGCAACGGCGAGCGGGACTTCTCGGCCGTCATCGAGCACCTCGCGGTCGCGGCACGCGAGACGGCGCCGGAAGGCGGCGCCGAGCCGCGTTGAGCGGCCGCGGGAGAGCGCTCGCGGGAGCGCTCGCGACGGGTACGCCCGCCTCCGCCCCGGGCAGCTCCGCGGCCCGCCTGCACCGGCTGCTCGATCGGGTGGTGCCGTGCGACGTCACGCTGATCCTGCTCCTCGACGTGACGCGTCTGCGCGACGCACCGGCTCCCCGAGCCGACCTCCCGGCGGGGCCGGCGCCGTCGCTCGTCGTGCTCGATCTCGCGACCGTGCGCACGCGCGCCACGGCGGGCAGGAGCGGATTCGCCGCCGCGCTGCCGAACGTCGGCGACGACGACACGCCCTGGTGCGCCGCGGCGCTGTTCGGGGACGCGCTGGTGGCTCACGCCTGGTTCGTCCGTGAGCGGGTCGCCCCCTCGCTGAACTCCGGCGGCGTGCGATTCGCGGGCATCGGACTCCGCCTGCCGGCGACGATCGCCTACGCGTTCAAGGTCCACGTCGCGCCGCCCTGGCGCGGGCGCGGACTGGCGACGGCGCTGATCGCTCACGGCACGCGTCACGCGCCGGACGGCGCGCTGCGCGGCGTCGTGACGACCACCGCCGCGGCCAACGTCGCCTACCGCCGCAGCGCCCTCACGCTCGGGTTCGAGCGTCGCGACTGGGCGCTCGAGTGCGTGATCGGACGGCGGCACCGCTACCGGCTGCCGCGCCCCCTGGCGGTACCGGGCGAGCGGCGGGTCGAGTTCTTCCCGGGCGATCCGCGCTCCGCGGGTGACGGCGGCGCCGGGCGCTGAGCCTCGTCGGAACGGGCGGCGTCCAGGGCGTCCAGGGAGCGCTCCCACGCGGCGTCGGCCGGCACCTCCACGACGATGCGTTCGCCGCACCAGTCGAACGCGAGGCGCGCCGAGTGCAGGAACAGGCGGCCGAGCCCCAGCCGCCGGAAGCGGGCGTTGGTGCGGTTGTCGCCGTAGCGGGTATCGCCGACGACGGCATGGCCGGCATGGCGCGCGTGGACACGGATCTGATGCGTGCGGCCCGTCTCGATCGCGACGTCCACGAGCGTCGCGCCCGGCAGACGACGCGCGATGCGGAAATGGCTCCTCGCCTGCCGGCCGTCCGCGGCGACGACGACCCGCCGCTCTCCGGCGTGCTCGACGTTCTTCGCCAGCGGCACGTCGACGGTCCGACGCGCCTCGGGCCAGCGGCCGGCGACCAGGGCGACGTAGCCCTTCTCGACGGCGCGTTCGCGAAACAGCGCCTGCAGCCGCCGGTTGGAGGCGTTGTCGCGCGCGATCAGCAGGCAACCGCTCGTGCCGCGATCGAGCCGATGGACCAGCTCCAGTCCCGGCGCGTCGAGACGTTGACGCAGGGCGTCGAGGAGTCCGAACGCCAATCCGCTGCCGCCGTGCACCGCGATACCCGACGGCTTGGCGACGACGAGGAAGTCGTCCCGCTCGAGCACGACGGAGGCGGCCAGCTCGTCGGCCAGCGCGTCCGGCACGCGCACCGTGTCGCGCGTGCGCGTGCGCAGCGCCGGGATGCGGACCTGCTCGCCCTCGGCGAGCCGCCGCGTCTGGCGGACGCGGCGTCCGTCCACGCGCACGTCACCGGTGCGGATCAGGCGGTAGACATGGCTCTTCGGCACGCCCGGCACCCGTCGGATGACGAAGTTGTCGACCCGCTGGCCGGCCTCGCCGGCGCCCACCCGCTCGTGCCGCGATCGCGCGCCGCGCGCGTCGCCGACGGCACCGCCGAACGTCCCGTCCCCGTTGCCGTCGTCGTCGTCCTCGTCGATGACGTTCTCCTCCCGCGCCCGTGTCGCGCCCGTGTCGCCGCCGATCGCCCGGCTTGCATTGCAGGCCGGCCGCGGCGATTGCCGCCTCTCGCTGCCACTGCTATATTAAAGAGTCGGCCGGGCAACGGAAGCTCCGGAGCCGATCCGACCGGTCACCGCGGCGGGCGCCGCCTCGTCGGCGTCGCGCGACACCCCGTCGGCACACCATCGCCCGACCCATCGTACGACCGAGATACCGCGGCGCCCGGGACGGGCTGCGCGGTCCAGAACGAGGGGTGCGACCCGGCAACCGTCGAGCGCTCCCCGCCTCGCAGTCAAACCACGGATCCATCCACTCGGCCGTCAATGCTGAGCGCTGTCCACATGCTCTGCCTGTTGCTCGCGACGCACGCACTCGTGCGCGTGGCGGCATGGCCAGGAGAGGTTCGCGCCGCGGCCGCGGAAGGGTCCGGCAAGGACCACTCACCCCATGAAAAGAATGCTGATCAACGCGACTCACGAGGAGGAGTTGCGGGTCGCGATCGTCGACGGGCAGAAACTCGTCGATCTCGACATAGAGCACAAGTCCCGGGAACAGCGTAAGTCCAACATCTACAAGGCGACGATCACCCGCGTCGAGCCCAGTCTCGAGGCCGCCTTCGTCGACTACGGCGGCGAGCGGCACGGTTTCCTGCCGTTCAAGGAGATCTCGCGCGAGTTCCTGCCCGAGGCCGCCCGCAACGGCGAGGGGCGCCCGACGGTCAAGGACGGCATCCGCAACGGTCTCGAGATCGTCGTGCAGATCGAGAAGGAGGAGCGCGGCAACAAGGGCGCGGCGCTGACCACCTACATCAGCCTCGCCGGGCGCTTCCTGGTGCTGATGCCGAACAACCCGCGGGCGGGCGGCGTCTCGCGGCGCATCGAGGGCGACGAGCGCTCCGAGCTGAAGGCGGCCATGAAGGACGTCGAGGTGCCCGAGGGCATGGGCACGATCGTGCGCACCGCGGGCATCGGCCGCAGCGCCGAGGAGCTGCAATGGGATCTCGACTACCAGGCGGCGATCTGGAAGGCCATCCGCGAGGCCGGCGAGGGGCGCAAGGCACCGTTCCTGATCTATCAGGAAAGCAACATCATCGTGCGTGGGCTGCGCGACTACTTCAAGGGCGACATCGGCGAGATCCTCGTCGACGAGCCGTCCGTCCGCGATCAGGCCGCCGAGTTCATCGGCATGTACATGCCGCAGAACGAGAAGAAGCTCAAGCTCTACCAGGACGACGTCCCGCTCTTCAACCGCTACCAGATCGAGTCGCAGATCGAGTCGGCGTTCCGGCGCGAGGTCCGCCTGCCCTCCGGCGGCGCCCTGGTCATCGATCACACCGAGGCGCTGGTCTCGATCGACATCAACTCGGCGCGCGCCACCAAGGGCAGCGACATCGAGGAGACCGCGAGCAACACCAACCTCGAGGCGGCCGACGAGATCGCCCGGCAGCTGCGCCTGCGCGATCTCGGCGGACTGGTCGTCATCGACTTCATCGACATGATGTCGTCGAAGCATCAGCGCGCGGTCGAGAACCGTCTGCGCGAGGCGCTGAAGCAGGATCGGGCACGGGTGCAGATCGGGCGCATCTCCAAGTTCGGGCTGCTGGAGATGTCGCGGCAGCGCCTGCGCCCCTCGCTCGGCGAGTCCTCCGAGAACGTCTGCCCGCGCTGCCACGGCCACGGCACGATCCGCGGCACCGAGTCCACGGCGCTGTCCATCCTGCGCCTGGTCGAGGAAGAGTCGATGAAGGACAACACCGGACGCGTGCTCGCCGACGTGCCGGTCGAGGTGGCCACCTACCTCCTGAACGAGAAGCGCAAGGTGATCGGCGAGATCGAGGCGAGAAACGGCGTCACGCTCGTCATCGTCGCCAACCCCTCGCTCGACACCCCGAACTACACCATCGAGCGCGTCCGCGCGAACGAGGCCGAGCACGAGGCCAACTCGAAGCCCAGCTACGAGCTGGCGAGCGACAACACCGAGGTCTGGTCACCGACCGACCCGCGCGAGGAGAAGCCGGTCGAGCAGGCCGCCGTCGGCAGCGTGGCGCCGCCCGCACCGGCGCCCGCGCCGCTACCCAGGGCCGTGCCGACACCGGCGCCGGAACAAGCGCCGGCGGAGGTGGCCCGAGCGGCGCCGGCCGGCGGCTTCAGACGGATGCTCGGCGCCGTCACGTCGCTGTTCGGCGCGGCACCGGACGACGCGGCGGGCGCGTCGACCACGGCCGGCTCCGCCACGTCGAGCGAGACGGACGAACGCCCCGGCGGCACGCGGGCCCGTGGCCACGGCTCGGCGGACGGCGGCGATCGCAAGCGCGGCGGCAAGCGATCCGGCACCCGTGGCGGGCGCGGACGCGGACGCGACGCCGAGGGCGGCGCTCGCGGTGACCGGGGCGGTCGCGGCGAGAGGGACACCGGCGGAGAGGACGGCGAGACGCGCGCGGCGAGCGGCGACGGGCGCGGCGGACGCGGGCGGGGCCGCGGCGGACAGCGCAAGGCCGCGGACGAGGCGGTCGACGCCACGGGCGAGACCGGCGCCGGGCGCACGGACGGCACCGACGGCAAGGACGAGAGCGCCCGCGAAGGGGGAGCGAAGCGTCGTCGCCGCGGCGGACGGGGCGGTCGTGGCAGGCGCGCGGGAACGGGCGACGCGGAGCGTCCGACGGAGGGCGCACGCGCGTCGTCGGACGGTGCCGATGGCGGACGTGGCGACGGCGCCGCGGAGAAGGACGGCAACGACACCGGGACGGCGAACCGGGGAGGCCGGGACGGGCACGCGAACGCGGGCGGCGACGACACCGCGGCCGCGGCGGTCGCGCTGACGGGCGGCGTCTCGGTGTCGCTGGAAGCGGCGGCGAAGCGGACACCGTCGTCCGGCCCCGGCGAGGACGCCGCGCGAACCGACGAGAGCGTGAGCGAGCTCGCCGCGACGGCGTCCGGGGCGACGCTCGACGCACCGGACGGCGGCACGTCGGGCGCCGACGCATCGGCCGGGTCAGCGTCCGCCGAGCTCACCTCGGGCGATCACTCCCACGGCCACGCACCGGCCGTGGCGGAGGCCGACGCGACAGGGTCCGATGCCGGCACGCCCGACGTCGACACGCTCGCGATTCCCGAGCCCCTCTCCCCCGGCGCGCTCGTGCCCGAGGAAGACTCGCTCGACGACACGGACGTGCTGGCCGGGGAAGCGAGCGAGGACGCGAACGAGGACCACGGAACACCCGGCGACGGGGCCGACGACGGGGCCGACGACGGGGGGGCCGACGACGAGCCGCGCGACGCGACCGGTGGCGCGACCGAGGATGGCGACGATGGACACGACGACCCGGCGACGGACGCGAACGACGGCGACGACTCCACGAGCACCGGCCGACCGAGACGCCGCAGCAGCGCCAGCCGGCGACGCGAGCGCGTCGCGAGCAAGCGCGAGGCCGCGCTCGCTCGCGAGAGCGACACCGGCCTCGGCGCGTCGGCGGTCGCGACCGCCGTCGACGGTGCCGACGGCGACGCCACGTCCGGCGACGCCATGACCGACGACGGAATGTCGTTCGCGTCGCGCCGCGAGGTGGATGTCGAGACGCCGCCGGACGTGCCGCCTCCGGTCATGCCGGCCGAGGGCGGTCGCGACTGACGCCGGCCCGATCAGCGGTACCAGAGATCGATCGCGACGCAGGTGACCAGGCCGACGACGAGCTTCATCGGAATCCCGATCCTCAGGAATTCCGCGAAGCGGTAGTTGCCGGCGATGTGCACGAGGGTGTTGGTCTGGTACCCGATCGGGGTGGCGAAGCTGCCGCTCGCGGCGAACATGACGGTCACCACGAGCGGCACGGGTTCCACGCCGAGACTGGCCGCGAGCCCGATGACGAGTGGCGTCATGATCACCGCGACGGCGTTGTTCGTCACCGTCTCGGTCAGGATCGAGGTCAGCACGTAGACGACGACGATGACGCCGAACGGCGAGAGCGTCCGGAGCAGGGGAACGGCCCCGGCGACGACGGCATCCACCGCGCCGGTATTCTGCAGGCCTGTCCCGACCACCAGCATGGCGTAGATCAGCACCAGCACGTCCGCGTTCAGCGCCGCCCAGGCGTCGGACGTGTCGAGGCTGCGGATCGCGAGCAGGAAGCCGATGCCGATCACCGCGCCGGCCGCGAGCGGCACGAGCCCGAGCGCCGCGGCGGCGATCACCGTGCCGAGCGTCAGCAGGGCGGCGAGCGCGCGGTCGCGGAGAAAGGGCTTGGGTGTCGGCGCCGAGGACGGTATCAGCCACGGGTCGGAGGCGATGCCGGCGATTTGATCCTTGCTGCCCTGCACCCAAAGACGGTCCCCGGCGCGAATCACCAGCGTGGCGAGATCGGGGCCGGCGAGATTCCGTCGCCGCTTGACGCCGATCACCGACACGGCGAAGCGTGACAGGAAGTGCGCCTCGTTCAACCGGGCTCCGACCGCCGCGCTCTCGGCCGCGACGGTGATGCGGGCGGTCTCGACCGGCTCCTCGGTGGCGCGTCGCACACGCAGTCCGAGCGTGAGCCCGGGCACCGTCGCGAGCGTCGCGAGTTCCTCGGGCGTGACGCGCATGACGACCCGGTCCTTGACCGCGATCAGCACCTCCTCGTCATCCGGATCCAGGCGCTGTCCGCCGCGCGTGATGCGCATCAGCCGCACACCGCGATGACCGATGACGGCCGCCTTGGACCACGGCGTCTCGAGCTCGTCGAAGTCCTCGCCGACCCGGAACTCGGTCAGGATCGCGGCGTCCTCCTCCTTGCCGACGGCCGGCCCTCCGTTGCCGGCGGGCAGGAGCACGCGTCCGAACAGCGCGAGGAAGGCGCAGCCGGCGACGGCCGTCACGACACCGATCGCGCTGATGTCGAAGATCCCGAACCCGGGCAGGCCCTCACGGCGCGCGATGCTGTCGACGAGCAGGTTGGTGGAGGTGCCGATCAGCGTGCAGCTGCCGCCGAGGATCGCGACGTAGGAGAGCGGGATCAGCAGCTTCTTCGAACCGGTGCCGACGGCGGCGGCGAGCGAGCCGACCAGCGGGATGAGGATCACCACGACCGGGGTGCTGTTGACGAAGGCCGACGCGACCATCGCCACGCCGAGCACCAGCATCACCGCGGTGACCGGCCGGGCCTTCGCCAGCACCAGCACCTGCCCGGCCAGCGCCTCCAGCGTGCCCGTGCGCACGAGCGCGGCCGACAGCACCAGCATCGCACCGATCGCGATCGCCGCGCCGTTGGAGAACACCGCGAGCATCTCGCCCTGATCGACGAAACCGAGCGCCACGTAGCTCGCCGCGCCCACCACGGCGACCCCCGACGGCGGCATGCGCTCGCGCATGAATCCGACGAGCATCAGCACGAGGATACCGAGACTGATCGCCACCCCGTGAGCGTTCAGGAACGTTCCGATGTTCATGTGTCGACGAGCGCCGTTGGCGACGCGCCGAGTCTACGCTTCACCGCGGCCGTCTCGGCCGCACCGGCAAGCTCTGCCCATCGGCCGCCGCCGATCGCCCCCCGTGGGCTCGATCGCCGCTCGGCTCCGACGGCCCCGTCAGGCCGGGCGGGACGACGCCCTGCCCCGGACCTCGCCGGCCAGCAGGACCGTGGTGAACGCGAGCGGTGCCAGCACGAGAAGCGCCATGCGGAGCCCGATCGCGTCCGACAGGAACCCGATCAGCGGCGGACCGAGCAGGAAGGCGCTGAACGAGATCATCGTCAGCGCCGCGACGTTGTCGGCGGAGCTGCGACCGGGGCGACGCGCGGCGGCCGAGACGGCCAGCGGGTAGACGATCGCGACGCCTGCGCCCGAGAGCGCGGCGCCCGCGTAGGCGATCGGCACGTTCGGGGCCAGGGCGAACAGCGCGACGCCCACCGTCGCGGCGGCTCCCGACGCGCGGACCACGGCCAAGTCCCCGAACCGGTCGGCGAGCCTGTCCCCCGACAGCCGCACGCCCGCCATGATCACGGCGAAGAACGCGTAGGCGCTGCCGATGACGAGCGGCGACGCGTCGAGCACCGAACGCATGAACACCGCGGACCAGTCGATGAACGCGCCCTCCACCACCATGATCCCGAGCGGCATCGCGCAGAGCGCGACGATCGCCGGCACCGGCAGGCGGAACAGCGGCGTGGCGACGTCAGGCGGCGCGCTCGCCGGCGTGGACACGGGGTCCGGCGGCAACCGCGACGCCAGCACGTAGCCCGCGAGCGCGCACAGCGGCAGGACGATCGCGAAGTGGGTGACGAGCGCGACGCCCGCGTGGGCGAACAGGCTGCCCAGGATCGCCCCCGCCATCGAGCCGAGGCTCCAGAATCCGTGGCAGCGCGACATCAGACGCCGCCCGAGAGCGCTCTCGATGACGTCCGCCTCGGTGTTCATCGCCACCTCGACCAGCGCGATCGAGACGCCGCCGAGAAACAGCGCCAGCGCCAGCGCCGGCGCGGAGCGCGCGAGCGCCGGCAGCACGAACAGCAGCGCCCAGAGCGGCAGCGTCACCCGGCAGGCGTCCCTGAGGCCGAGCCGCTCGACGGCGCGCCCGGCGACCAGCAGCCCGACGAACGATCCGAGCGGCATCGCCAGCAGGCAGATCCCGAGCATAGAGTCGGACAGGCCGAGCGCCGCCTTGACCTCCGGAATGCGCGGAATCCAGTTGCCGAGCACGAGCGATTCGACGAAGAAGACGCCGAAGATGGCGATGAGCGATGAGCGCAAGGGGCGACTTCCGAGGTGAGCACGGTCGCGCGAGGCACGCGCGCGGACGGGGACGGCTGGCGAGCATACCCGCCACCGGCCCGCCGGAGCGACGCGACGCCCGACGATCACCGCGCCGGCCGCGCGACGCGACCCGTAGAATGACGCCGTCGACCACGGCGCGGACGTGCACGCGGGTCCGCTCCCTCAGTGATCGGAACCGGTGACCGGAACACGGGAAGACGATGACGAACGACGTGCGGAAAACCGACCTGCCCCGGCGAAGCGCGCTCCACGCGCGAGTGGCGCCGTCGGACTTCCTCGACTGCTACCGCGTGAGATCCCCCCTGTCGCCGCGTCGTGCGGCCGAGATCATCACCGACTTTCCGGGGTGGGCGCGGTTGCTCCTGCGCGTCCGCAGGATCGTGACCACGCCGTTCGGTCTGTCCGACGACGGCCCTGCGGCGCCCGACAAGGTCGGGATCTTTCCCGTGGAGAGCGACGGCCCGGAGGAGCTGATCGCCGGGTTCGACGACAAGCACCTCGACTTTCGCGTCGCCGTGCTGTCCGTGGAGGGCACGACGTACCTGGCGACATGGGTCCACCCGCACAACGTCGGCGGTCGACTCTACCTCCGTCTGATCATGCCGTTCCACGTGGCGATCTCGCGCGACGCCCTGGCCCGTGTCGGCGCCGCGAGGGCATAGCGAAGGCGCGGACACGCGCGGGCGAGCGGGAGCGGCTCCGTCTCGCCCGACGGGACAGGTGGCACCGGGCAGGACCGCCAGGCTGCCGGACCGCCGGGCAGTACCGCCAGGCAGGGCCGCCGGGTAACCGCCGGGCAAGACGGCTTCAGCCGCGCGCCTGACCGGACGGGTTGGTGAAGCGGTCGTTGAGCGTCTCGACGAAGTCGGCCGCCTCCTCGATGACGTCGTCCACGGTCTGCCGGGCGCGCCCGTTCCAGCCCATCGGGTGTCGGCCGAACACGGAGCGGAAGAAGCGGGTGTTCGCCCGGAAGGCGCGCCTGAGCCCCTCGTTCTCCTCGCCGCCGGGGATCTTCCGCGCCATCCAGGCCGCCACCAGTCGCCGGAGGCCGAAGTGCACCAGGAGCACCACGGCGAGCACGGCGACGATGAGTCCCGCCATCGCGACGGGATCGGCGAACATGGACAGGAACAGCGCGCCGATCGCGCCGAGGCTGCCGCTCAGGATGCCGCCGACGACGATGCCGATCGCGATCAGGGCGAACACGATCGCGTCGAGCCGCAGCACGCGCGTCGCCCACGTCTCCCTGAGGCGCGCGATTTCCGGCACGGCGGTGTCGCGGATGCGGTAGGCCTCCTTCTCCATCGCGCCGACGATGCGGTAGGCCCGCTCGACCTCGACCTGCTGGATGCGGGCCTCGATCTCGGCCATGTCCGCGTCGCGCTTCTCGACGAAACGGCGGCGACGTGTCTCGTCCTCGATCGGGATGGCCACGTCCTTGTTGTAGATCGTGTAGAAGCGTCCGGCGGTCAGCCCCGCCTGCGACAGCGCGCGCTGCCAGGCGCCGACGATCTCCTCGGTGTTGTCCTCGCGGGCGGCGGTGTCGATCTGGTTCAGGACGAACAGGAACTTGTTGCTGTCGTTGCGCGCGATGGTGTTCTCGACGAGGTGCTCGAGCGTGTCCTTCATCGAGCCGGGCTCCGGGTGACGCGCGTCGAAGAACACCAGCACCAGGTCGGAGATGTCCATGATGTGGTTCGTGAGCTTCAGCGTCGAGGTGCGCTGGGCGTCGGCGTCGAACCCGGGCGAGTCGACGAGGATCTTGCCGCGCGCGGCCTCGGAGTCGGTCACCTTGAGCTGGAGGTAGGCGTCGATGCGCCGTCCCTCCCCGACCGTGACCTTCTCGATCTCGTCGCTGATGCGGTAGAACGGGAAGCGCATGTCCGCATCGAGCGCGAGCCCGGGCAGGACCTGCCCCGCGTTCTCCTCGCCGAAGCAGACGACGGTGAACTTGTCGTCGACCGCCTGGTTGCCGGTCTTCTGCAGCGTGCGCCCCAGGTAGCTGTTGATGAACGAGGACTTGCCGGCCGAGAACACGCCGAGTATCGAGACCAGCGGCCACCACGATATCTGCATCGCGTAGGAGTCGTCGGTGTCGAGGAGGCCGGTCGCGTAGCCGACCGAATCGAGCTTCCGGAAGCCGCCGATCGCATCCACCAGAACGGGGTTCTCGCGCTCCAGATGGCTCTTCAGGCTGTCGAAACGTTTGACAATCGTTTTGTCGGGTCGGACCATCGGGCGGCAAGGCTCCATCGAGAAGCGCGAGAGTCTAGCAGTCCGTCCCGCCCGTGCCGTCCGCTTCGCGGCCCGGCGTGCAAGGTGTCGGCGCCCCGCCTCCGGGGCGCGTGAACTATGAGGGTTCCGCCCATGATGTGGCTCGTGACGCTGATCGTACTCGCCGTGATCGCCTGGTTCCTGTTCAGGATGTTCCGCCGCAACGAGATCGGCGGGAGCGCCGGGCGGGATCCGCTCGAACACGACCGCGACGGGCTGAACCAGCCGTTGCCCGGCCAGCGGGCGGCGACCGGCGGCGAGATCCACGACGCGGCGCGCGGTCATGTCGGCGGCCGTCTCGAGGACGGCGCCGACGGCGCGCGGACGCCGGACGGCGCGCACGGGGACGCACGCGACGGCACCGCGACGGCGGGCTCCGGGCCGGTCGCGGCCGGCGGCCGTCCCGCCGCCGACGGCTCCGCGACGGCCGGAATTGCCGCGAGCGCGGCGATCGACGACGGCGAGCCGCATCGCGTCGAGGCGTCGGTGAGCACGCAGCCCGCGCCTCCGCACGACGGCACGTCGATCACCGAGGGCTCCGCGGGCGACGCGGCCACGCTGTCCGTGCCGGGCTCTCCCGACCCCGCATCGGCCGACTCGCGCCGGCACGCCGACGACACGCTCGACGCGGCCGCGGCCGCGCGCGCGGCGCACGAGACGGAGAACACCGGCGGAACGGGCACCGCCGTCCTCGCCGGCATCGCCACCGCCGCGGCCGCCGGAGCCGCGACAGCCGGTGCGGCGGCCGCGAGCGCTCGCGACGACGGCAGCGCGCACGTCGACGCCACCGACCCCTCGGCCCGCGTCAACCCGCCCGACCCGGACACGGCCGGCTCCCTCGATCCGGAGGCCGGCACCGTCGATCGCCACGACCCGGCACGGGCGACCGACGATACCGCGCCGGCCGGCGGCGGCGCCGGCACGGTCGACGCCACGCCGGCCGGCACCCGGGATCCCGCCCGCGACGACGCGCGCACCAACGCGCCGGTGGGCGACACGACGCTCGACGCGGCCGCTCGCGAACCCCTCGACGACGAGCCGCTCGACCCGGCCCGGGCGGGCACGGCGACCGACGCGCACGCCTCGGCACCGGCGGACGACGTCGATCCCTCGGACCGTGCCGATCCGCCCGTCGCCGATACCGCCGGCGCCGGTGCGCTCGCGGATCGCTCGAACGGCGCCCGCTCCAACCTCGCCGCCGGCACCGTCACGCTCGGCATCGGTGGCGCGTCCGCCGTGGCCGGCGATGCCGTGCTCGCGAACGGACGGACACCGGCCGAACAGCCTTCCGCCGGCGGAACGGTCCGCGGTGCGGACGGATCGACGGGCGACACCGACCGGCTCGCCGGCGGCGAGGCGCGCGCCAACGTGCGCGAGATGATGAAGATCCTGAACCTCCGCGAGTCGGACGCCTCGCGCCTCGACATCTCGAAGGACGACTTCGCCCGTCTCTGGCAGGGTGACGGTGCCGCCGCCGACTCGCTCGTCGACGACGTCTCAGCACGGCTCCGGCGGATGCTCGGCTGATCGGTCGAGCCGTGGTGCACGAGATGCCGGAGCCGCTCGCGTGAGCGCGCTCGTCGATGCGCGCAACGTGCACTCGATCCGCCGCGACTTCACCCAGATCGCGGTGTTCCTCGCGCTGGTCTGGGTGATCTTCGCGCTCGATCGGGTGCTGCCGCTCGAGCGGCTCGGGTTGATCCCGCGCGACGCGGGCGGTCTCGTCGGCATCCTCGCGATGCCCTTCCTGCACGCCGATCTCGCGCATCTCATGGCCAACAGCGTGCCGCTCGCGGTGACGCTCCTGCTGCTCGCGGGCTCGCGCGCGAACAGCGGCGCCATCGTGTTGCTGATCGTCGTCATCGGCGGCGCCGCGCTGTGGCTGCTCGGCCGCGGCGGCGTGCGCCACATCGGCGCGAGCGGGCTCGTGTTCGGTCTGATCGCGTTCCACATCTTCGCCGGTGTCTTCGAGCGACGGCTGCAGTCGCTCGTCATCACCGGCGTGGTCGGTCTGCTCTACGCCTCGACGCTGCTCCGCGGCGTGCTGCCGATGCAACCCGGCGTCTCCTGGGACGGCCATCTGTTCGGTGCCCTCGCCGGCGCGCTCGTGGCCTTGCTGAGCGCGCGGCTGCTGCGCGAGCAGGCGCGCGCGCCGGTGGCACGGCCGTGAACACCCGGTTCGCGAAGAGCTTCACCCGCCAGGAACCGATCCCCGCCGACGCCGTCGCGCGCGCGCTCGACGTGCTCCAGAGCGGTCGGCTGCACCGCTACGATCCGCCACCGGACGGCGGGCCCGGCGAGGCATCGCGGCTGGAGGCGGAGTTCGCGCGCTACCAGGGGCAGACCTACTGCCTCGCCTGCGCGTCCGGCGGCTACGCGCTGCAGCTCGCGCTTCGCGCCGCAGGCGTCGCACCGGGCGATGTCGTGCTGAGCAACGCGTTCACGCTGTCGCCGGTGCCGGGCGCGATCGCCGCGGTCGGCGGGCGCCCGCGCCTGGTGGAGACGACGGCGGAGCTGGTCATCGATCTCGATCATCTCGAGCGCGAGGCCGCGCGCGGGGACGCCCGCGTGCTGCTGCTCTCGCACATGCGCGGTCACCTGGCCGACATGGATCGCGTCGTCCGGATCGTGGCGGCGCACTCGCTGCTGCTGATCGAGGACTGCGCGCACACCATGGGCGCCTCGTTCGCGAACGGCAGGAGCGGCACCCACGGGCACGTCGCCTGCTTCAGCACACAGACCTACAAGCACCTCAACTCCGGCGAAGGCGGCCTGCTGACGAGCGACGACGCGACCCTCGCCGCCCGCGCGATCCTGCTGTCCGGCTCCTACATGCTCTACGAGCGCCACGGCGCCGCGCCGCCGGCCGAGACCTTCGAGAGCCTGCGCCTCGCGACTCCCAACTGCAGCGGACGCATGGACGAGCTGCGCGCGGCGATCCTGCGCCCGCAACTCGCCGCGCTCGACGCGAACGCCGCCCGCTGGAACGAGCGCCACCGCGCGATGCACGACGTCCTCGCGCGCTGCGACGACATCCGGCTGCCGCGCCCGCACCCGCTGGCGCGCGAGGTGTCGAGCTCGATCCAGTTCTTCGTCGACGCGTTCGACGCCGACGGCAACGCCCGGCTGGTCGAGCGCTGCGCCGAGGCGGGTATCGCGCTCAAGTGGTTCGGGCGTCCCGAGCCGCTCGGCTACACCAGCCGTCACGACAGCTGGCGCTACGTGGAATCCGAACCGCTGCCGCAAACCGACGCGGTGCTCGCCACCCTGCACGACTGCCGCATCCCGCTGACGTTCGACATCGACGACTGCCGCACCGTCGCGACCGTCATCGTCGAGAGCGTGCGCGCGATCGCGAACGGCTGACACGCACGACCGACGCTTCACCGTCGCGCCGGGCGACGGCATGGCGAGCCGGCCGAGAATCCCTTGCCGGGAACTCTCGGCGACGAACCGATCGACAAGACACTCTGTCCGAAGCCCTGCCTTGAGCGGGATGCCTCGACCGGGGCGCTCGAGCCTCCCCGCCTCGCGCCCGCGATTCGTCGGAGACGCGCTTCCTCGTCACCGGACCCGGGTCACGACACGCCGTCGAAGGGCAGCCCGGCCGTTCGGTCGGGCTGTCTCGCGACGGGGCGTCTTCACGGATCGATCGGGTTGATCCCGCCCTGCGCGTTGCCGGCGAAGACGACGGCCGCGCCGAGCGTGGTCGTGCAGAACGTCGGGGAGCGGAAGATCCCCCAACCCGCGCTGTCGGCAACGGTGGAGTTCGAGATGCTCAGCTGACCCGGCAGATTGTTCTGGCACTGCATGGTGATGTTGCCGCTCGACACACTCGTCCCCCCGCCGTGTCGGATCTCGACGTGCTCGAACCGGTTTCGCGCCGAGTTGCTGAAGCGGAAGTCGATGCCGCTCCAGTGGCCGGGCTGCGCCGAGCTGCCGACGATCGTGATCGGCGCCGAGGCGGTACCGACCGCCGACAGCGACCCTTGGCTGCTGACATCGAGCGAGCCTCCGGCATCGGCGATCAGCGTCACGCCCGGCTCGATCGTCAACGCATCGTTCACGTTGATATCGTCGAACGCGTACGCCACGCCGATGGCGGGGATCGTCACCGGGGAGGTGATGGTCGAGTTCAGCAACGACACCCGGTCGCTCTCGTTGCCGATGAACGCCAACCCCTCACCCAGGCTACCGATCGCGGTGATACCGACCTGACCGGGAAACGCGTTCGAGGTGCTGACCACGCGCTCGAACGCGTCCGGTCGGGTGAAGTTCTGGAAACGGAAGCCCGGACCCTGGCTGAACCGCAAGGTCACATCGACCAGCGCGAGGCGGGTCTCCAGGTTCGACTGGGCGATGCTCACCAAGGCGCCACCGGTGTTCGATGCAGTGCCCGCGTACTCGATCGTCACGTGCTCGAGACGATTGTTCGCCGAGTTGCTGAAGCGGAACTGGACGCCGTTCCAGAAACCCGCGGTCGCGTCCGTCCCGGTGAGCAGGATCGGCGCATCGGCCGAACCGACGGCACGCAGACTGCCGTCGGAACCGACGTCGATGCCGTCGTTCGACGAGAAACGCAACTCCGCACCGGCAGGGATCTCGAACGGTGCGTTGACGGCCAGTCCGTTGACGAACCACGGCACGTCTATCGACGGCCAGACCGTCGGTTCGTCGATCCGGTTGGCGGAACTGCCGGTCATGAACAGGCCATCGACGGTGTTGCCCGTGAGGCGCACGTCAGACAAGGCCGGAGCCACCTCGGCGTGAATCGTGCCGGACCGCCCGTTGGCGGTCGAGATGACATCGTCGAACGCGTCCAGCAGGGTGGCCCTGTCGATGCCGAATCCGTCGCCGCCGTTACGACGAAGCAACACGCTCCGCACGGCGAGTCTCGTCAACTGGCTGCTCTGCGCGGTCGTCTCCAGCGCCGCCGCGCTCGCGCTGCCGGCATACTCGATGACGACGTTCTCGAGCACGTTCCGGGTGCTGTTGGAGAAACGGTATTCGACGCCGCTCCAGAACCCCGGCGTGGGATCGATGCCGCTCAGCACGATGGGAGCGTCCGGCGTCCCGCGCGCCTGGAACGAGCCGCCCGACGCCACGTTCACGCCACGGTTGGAGCCGAACTTGAGCACGGTACCCGCGGCCACCGTGACTTGCCCGCCATCACGGACCGACAGGCCGCCCGGCAGGCGGTAGCACGGCGCGTCGAGCACCAGCGCATCGTCCACGGATGCCTCCTCGACCTCGATGTCGCAGGCGATGTCCGTGACGTCGACGGCCAACAGCGCCGACGCGGCGTTGGTCGTCGGCGTCGTCGGCGGGGCCGTCGGCGCGGTCGGCGTCACCGGCGGGCGCGGCGTCGTGATCGTGCCGGTACCCGCCGTCGTGGTGCAGACCGACGGGCTCGGCGCCGAGGCGTTCTCGGACGCGTCGACGGCGATGACCGCGTAGCAGTACTCGGTCGCGGCCCGCAGGTCGACATCGGTCAGCGCGGTCGCCGTCGCGCTCGTGACGAGTGCCAGCATGCCGCCGCCGATCGAGCGCTGCACGCGGAACGCGGCGACGTCGGCGATGCCGTCCTGTGTCCAGCTCAGGCGCACGCTCGCGGTCCTCGCCGTCAGGGTGACGTCGCCGGGGGCGGGCGGCGGCGTCGTGTCCGGCGCGTCCAGCGGGCGGGCGGCACCGGTCGACGTCTCGGGAGAGCGGTTGCCGGCCTCGTCGATCGCGATGACGGTGTAGGCGTAGTCGACACCGCCCGCGAGCGGGGCGTCGGAATACACCGGGAACGGTGTCGTCGCGACACTCTCGCCGTCGCGACGTACCTCGTACAGCGTCACGGCCAGGTCGTCGACGGCCGGCTCCCAGACGAGCACGATCTCGTCGCTCGTCGCCGGCAGGGCGCGCAGCGAACCGGGCGCCGTCGGCGGGACCGTGTCCTCGGCCAGGAGATCCCGCGACAGCGGCACCGCCTCCGATACCGTCGTCCGCGTGTCGGTATCGGGATCGGTGGCGAGTATCGTGAACGCGTCGTCCTGGACGATCGCCGGGTTCTCCGTCAGGAACTCGTCGACGCCCTGCCCGTCGGCCGCGAAGGAGACGTTCGACAGGTCGATGCCGTCCAGCCCGTAGGCCGCGAGCGACGGGGCGAGTATGCCGCTCAGCGCTTCCTTGACCGCGTTCGCCTGAGCGATGTTCGGCAACATCGAGTTCGCCGACGGGCCTTCGGCGTCGAAGATCGTGTCGAGCGATCCGCCGCGTGCCGCGATCTGGTTGCGGATGGCGAGATCGGTGTACGCGTGCACGTTCGCCGTCGTCGGACCCGCGGCGTCCACGTGCACCAGCGAGTACCACGCCTCGTCGTCGCCGAACGCGGCGCGCAGCAGATACGGGCCGGTGCCCGGCAGCGCGTCCGCCGTGAACCGGCCGTCGGCCTCGATCGTGGCGACGGCGCGCTCGCCGCTCGTCGCACGGATCTCCAGCTCTCGACTGGCGAGCTCGCGGTTGTCGGGCACCGTGCCGATGATGGTGACGCCGCCGGCACCGCCGCCCGAGCCGCTACCCCCGCCGCTACCTCCGCCGCAGGCGCCGATACCGAGCGACAGCGTCAGCACCCCGAGCAGGTGCATCCGGGTCGCTGGCGTGCGACGTGATCGAGTATCGACGTTCATGGCGTTTCTCCGTGAGGGTACGACCGTCAACCGGAACGGCCGAAGATCGGTCCGGCGTCTCGATCGGTGAGGGATTCGACATTCCGTCGGCCTGCGAGCGCAAGTGTCGCGGTATCGTAATACAACCGTCGGCGCGAGCGGGTCGAGACCGCGCGAAGGTGCCCTCCGCGAGCCGGTATCTTTCCCGTCGGCGGGACGGACGCGGCGCATCGAGGTCCGCTCGTCGGTACCGAACCGACAGGTCGGGATTCACCGGAACTCACGGGAGAACGCCATGAAGGGCTCGCTCACCACGACATTCATCCTGAGCACCGCCCTGGCGCTCACGGCCTGCAGCGAGAGCGGCGGTGGCGCCGTCGCGACCGGCGGCGGGGAGAACGGGCTCGCGAGTCCGGCCCCGATCGCCGACGACGCCTCGCCACCGCCGCCCGTCGCACCGTCCGAACCCGCGATCGCTCCCCCTGCCCGACCACCGTCGTCGGACGATCCGCTGCTCGATCTCGACGGTGACGGCTTCCCCGACGCGTTCGGTGACGGCGGCGACGCGCCGGACGATCCGCCCGGTGACGGGGGCGCGCCGGAGCCGGGTGGCGACATGGACGACCTGCCGAGTCTCGGGAGCATCATCGCGTCGATCGACGGCCAGCCGGGCGGCCCGCAGGAGGAAGGCGGGATCGACCTCGCCGAAGGGTCCGGAACGCCGACCGCGCTGGTGGGCCTCTGGGACGCGTCCACGGGCAGGGAGAACGGCTTCGACGTCGTCTACTTCGAGTTCACCGCGGGCGGCGAGTTCTTCGCGCACGACTACCGCGGCGACGAGTTCGCGGCGAACGCGGACGAGTTCGAGAACTGCCACTTCTCGGTCGGCGGTCCGCTCACGGCGCTCGGCAACGACGGCTACCGCCTGACCCTGCCGGAGCGAAGCCTGGAGTTCGCCGCATGGCGCATCGGCGAGCGGCTGGTGTTCCGCGCGAACGATCCGGGTACCGGTGACAACTTCTCGATCTCGCTGCCGCCGGTCGACGGCCTGTCGCCGACCGACCTGAACGCGTGCGACTGATCCGGCGGCGGCCGGCCCTCCGGCTGCCGTGACGCACCGCCGGCCGGCGAGCTCAGCAGCCGGACGCGCCCGGCGGGATCGGTGAAGCGTCGCCTTCCGGACCGAAGATGGCGGGCCCCTCCGGTGGCGCGCGGGACTCGTCGCCGGCCGCGCAGCTGCCGCCCAGGTAGGCGCTCTCGCTGAGCGGGAGCACGGCACCACCGACACCGTGCTCCCCGCAGACCTCGTCGCCGGCCGTCGACTCGGCCCGTTCCTCGCCGCCGGCCCCGTCAACCGCATCGTCGCCTTCCTCCCCGGCCGCGCCGTCGCCTTCCACCGCCACCGATCCGCTGCCGGACCCCGTCTCCGCGGCGCCCTCCGGCACGACCGACGCGAGCGGCTCGTCGTCCGCCAGCCAGGCGTCCGATTGCATGCGCACCGTCGCGACCGAGGACAGCGGCAGGCGATCGGCGGCGTACCAGGCGGCGTTCTCCGGGTCGGCCATCGCCAGCGCCGTGGTCAGCACCCGCCCGACGACCGGCACCTTCAGCTCGAAGCCGTGCGTGACCTCGATCTCCAGCACGTTCGCGTCCCGAAGGCTCACCCCGGACTCGCCCGGCGCTTCCACGGCGTGGCGGTGGCGCAGATGGCTGTTGGGGATGACCGTGCGGCCGGCCACCGGGTCGTGGACCCCCCAGTCCGCGAACGCCGCCGGCGTCGGGCTCAGACGCGTGACGGTGGTCGCCGGGCGCGGCATGCCGTCCGGGCCGAGCGGCGACTCGAGATCGACGATGGAGCGCGCGATCGCCTCCGCGGCCTTCGCCGCCGATCCGTCGCCACCGAGGATCGGGGCGAGTCGCTCGGCGAGCTCCCGCCGCATCGGCTCGGGCAGGGCGTGGTTCACGGCGCCGGTGCGCGCCGCCTCGAACGTCGCGTAGTTCAGGATCGTGCGCCCGTGGTAGATCAACCCGAGCTGCACCGCGCCGAACCCGAGGAACAGCAGCACCGGCGCGACGACGATGAACTCCGCCGTGGACGCACCGCGCTGGACGGCGGATGCCGGGGATGACGGTCTGTGCATGAGCTCCTCCTTGAGCGGTGACCGGGCGCTCGCCCGGCGTCGTGGTGCGGATGCACGGAACGGCCGGGTGGCCGCGGCCCGCACGATCCGCTCCATCGTCGGGATCAGCGGGCGGGCACGATCGCCGAGACGTCCTCGAGACGGCCGTGCACGAGCGCGCGCAACCCGTCGAGTCGCGCGTCGATCATCGTGCGGGCCGGGTCGTCCGCCCTGAGCCGCTCGCGCGCGCGCAGCAACGCGACCTGCGCGTGCAGCAGATGGGCGGTCGCGAGGTTGAACCAGGGTTTCGGCTGCGCCCCGTCGCGCTCGAGCGAGGTCTCGTAGGCGTCGATGGCTCGCCCGTAGTCGCCCTGGCGGGCGTGCGTGTTGCCGAGACGGAACCAGGCGTAGGCGTCGCCGGGAACCGCCTCGGTCAGCTCGGCGTAGCCGCGCGCGGCCTCGAGCCAGCGACTTTCGCGATAGGCGCGATCGGCCGCGGCCGACAACACGAAGACATCCGGTCCGCCATCAGGCGCGCTCGCCTCGAGCGATGCCGAGGGCGCCGTGCCGCAGGCGCACAGGAGACTCGCGACGACGAGCGGGACGACGGCGAACGGAGCGCGTCGCATCCGCCGACCACGGCGGCCCGCGAGCCTCGTGACGGGACGTGTCGTCGGGCGGATCATGTCCACGCCTCGCTCGATGTCGACAGCACGTGCCCCGGCGCGAGCGAGAGCCGCGCGGCGGTGCCGGAGGCCATCTCCAGCACGGCGCACGCCTTCGCGCACACCCGCACGCTGCCCGGCGGCACGGTCTCGATCCGTAGCACCAGCCCCTGCCGGTCGAGAAAGGCGACGTCGATCGCACCGCGCATCCGCCAAGTCTGGATGGCTCGGCACGGACGGATGAGCAGCGCGTCGGTCGGGCCGAGCGGCGGCATCCCGTGCAGACCCCGAAGCCGCGTGACGAAGGTGCTCGCGTCACGGGCGATGAGAAGTGGTACGCCGAGCCGGGACACGGTGACCGGTCCGCGAGGCGCGCGCGTCCGCCGCCGTCGCCCGAACCACGTCGTTCGCGCGGGGCCCGACTCGACGCCCGACTCGACGCCCGACTGGACGCCCGACTCGAGGCCCGACGCGGGGTCCGATGTGGCACCCGACGCGGCCGCACCGCCCAGCGCCTCGCCGTCCGCGCTCACGACGACGCTCCGGCGCGCGGGGCGAACGCGGTCTCGTCCGGTGCGGGTCCGACCACCCGGCCGCTGCTGACCTCGAACGTCGCCGTCGCGCTCACCCCGTCGACGAAGGCGAACATCTCCGCACGGTAGGGGCACGACAGGTTCGCCCTGACGAGCAGCGTCCGCTCGCCCGCGAAACGGCTCGTCGTGACCCGCACCGCGCCGTCGTCGGCACCGCTGACCAGCTCGGTGCCGGCGTCGACCACGCCGTTGCCGTTCAGGTCGTCGTAGAGGGCGAGCACCGGGAAGCCGCCGTAGGTATTGGCCGCGAAGTCGACGTAGACGGTGAGCTCGGCACCGCCGATCGGCGAGCCCTGCCCGTCGCGGAGCGCGAGCACCACGGGCAGATCGACATGGTCGGCCGGATCGAACAGGCAGCGGTCCTCGGCGTCGCGGCGTTCGACGATGTCGATGGAGCGGGCGGGCGGCGAGATGTCGAGCGTGGCGCCCACCGGCAACTGCGAGCTCGAGCAGGCGGCGAGCGCGAGGCACGAAAGCGCGAAGCACGAAAGCGCGAGGCGGGGAGGCGCGAGGCGGGGAGGCGCGAGGCGGGGAAGACCGTGCGCACGACGGGACGGATGCATCACGAGAGACTCCTCGGCGCGGCGGTGCGCCCGGTATCGGAAGCGGGTCACGCGCGTCAACCGCCCGGCCAGCGGTAGGCCCAGAGCAGCGGCGCCCATGACAGGATGCCCTCCTGGATCATCTTGCTCAGGATCAGGAAGGCCAGCACCAGGAACGTGGTCGGGAAGATGAACGCGACGAGCGGGCCGAGCAGCTTGACCGGCGCCTCCATCGCGCGCTTCTCGGCGCGCTGGAAACGCTCGCCGCGAAGCTGCTCGGCCTGGGCACGGAGCAGCGGTCCGAGACTGGAGCCGGTCCGCTCGGACTGGATCAGGCTGCCGACGAGGTTCTGCATCGCCCGCGCGCCGGTGCGGTCGGCGAGATCGCGCAGCGCCTCGGCCCGCGTCCGCCCGGCACGGATGTCGCGGAGCACGCGTCCGAGCTCGCGCCGCAGCGGCGAGTCGGCCGACTTCTGCACCGCCTGCGTCAGACCGCCGGTCAGGTTGCTGCCCGCCTCGACCGACAGCGTGATGATGTCCAGGTAGAACGGCAGCGTCCTGAGGATCGCGGCCTCGCGGCGCGTCGTCGTCTCGCGCAGCCAGATCTCCGGGTAGTAGTAGCCGATCGCCATTCCCGGCAGCGAGAAGGCGAGCGCCGGTCCGCCGAGCAGACCGACGAACGCGGCGGCGGCGAGCCCGAAGGCGACCGCCGACACGATCCGCGCGGCGATGAACTCGTGCGCCGAGACGCCGTACTCGACACCGGCGCGGCGCAGACGGAACGCGATCGCGTCGCGCGTCGTGTCACCGACGAGATGCCCGCCGTGATGGACCAGGAGCCGGATCAGCGGCCAGATCACGCGAAAGCCGAATGCCGGCCGGTCGAGGAACTGCCGGTCCTCGACCGGCACCGATCGCGCGAGCGTCCAGAGCTGCCAGCACAGCAGCGCGACGAAGGCGCCGATCGCGAGACTGATGAGGAGTATCACCGTCAGATCTCGATCCGGACGATGCGTCCGATCACGACCGAACCCACGATCTGCAACACGATGATCGTGCCGAGGAAACACCAGCCGAGCAGACCCGAGAAGATCGGGCTCATCGCCTCCGGCTCGAGGCCCATCAGCGCCGCCAGGATCAGGAACGGCAGGGCCGTGACGACGCGCCCCTGCAGCACGCCCTGCGACGTCAGCGCGCGTATCCTGCCCTCCATCTCGAGCTTGCGACGGATCGTCTCCGAGAGCCGCTGCAGGATCTCGGCGAGATTGCCGCCGACCTCCTGGGCGATCAGCGCGGCGGAGATGACCAGGTCCATCTCCTCGGTCTGCACGCGCTCGCCGAGGTTGTCGAGCGCCTCCTCGAGGCGCGTCCCGAGTCGCTGCTCGCGGAGGAGCAGCCCGAACTCCTGCCCGAGCGGTCCGGGGCTCTCCTCCACCATCGACTGCACGGCCGTCGTGAAGGTCGATCCCGCGCGCATGGCGCCTGCGATCTGCGCGAGCCCGTCCGGCAGCGCGAGGTTGATGACGCGGCGACGGCGTGCCGCGAGACGCCTGAGCATCACGCTCGGCGAGGCCACGACGACGACGAACCCGGCGAGCACGACGAGCGACGGCTGATCGAGCAGCACCAGCACGAGCGGCACGCCGATCAGCGCCGCCACGTAGCCACCGAGCAGGCGGCGTGCGTCGACGAACACGAACAGTCGCGACAGGCTCGTCTCGGCCCTGGACACGACGCGCTCGGCGTGATGCTCCCAGGCCTCGCTGCCGCCCGACAGCAAGGCGTAGGCGACGAGCGTCAGGCTGCCGAAGACCAGCCCGAGAATCACCGCGACGCTCACGCCGCGAGGCCCCCGCCCGCCCGGAAGCAGTCCAGATCGACATCGACACCCATGCCCCTGAGCTCCTCGTAGAACACCGGGATCGCCCCGGTCGCCCGGAAGCGCCCGCGCACGCGCCCGTCCGCCTCCGCGCCGTCGCGCTCGAACGCGAACAGGTCCTGCAGCTGCACCGTCCCGGACTCGACGCCGACCACCTCGGTGATGCGCGTGATGCGACGCGAGCCGCAGGCGAAGCGACTCTGCTGCACGATCACGTCGACGGCGGAGGCCACCTGCTCGCGGATCGCGGTGACCGGCAGCTCCATGCCCGCCATCAGCACGAGCACCTCGAGGCGCGAGATGACGTCGCGCGGCGTGTTGGCGTGGACCGTCGTCAGCGAACCGTCGTGACCCGTGTTCATCGCCTGCAGCATGTCGAGCGCCTCGCCGCCGCGGCACTCGCCGACGACGATCCGGTCGGGGCGCATGCGCAGGGAGTTCCTGACCAGATCGCGGATCGGCACCGCGCCGCTGCCCTCGAGGTTGGGTGGTCGGGATTCGAGCGAGACGAGGTTGGGCTGGGCGAGCCTCAGCTCGGCGGCGTCCTCGATCGTGACGATGCGATCGGTGTCGGGAATGAAGTTCGACAGCACGTTCAGGAGCGTGGTCTTGCCGGAGCCCGTGCCGCCGGCGACGACGATGTTCTTGCGCGACTCGACGCAGACGCGCAGGAACGCGACCATCGCCGCGTCGATCGAGCCGTAGCGAAGCAGGTCGTCGAACGACAGGCGCCGCTTCGGGAACTTCCGGATGGTCAGGCTCGGTCCCTTCAGCGCGAGCGGCGGGATGATCGCGTTGACGCGGGAACCGTCCTTCAGGCGGGCGTCGACGATCGGGCTCGACTCGTCGATGCGGCGCCCGAGCGGCGTGATGATGCGCTCGATCACCGCGTGCACCGCGCGATCCGAGCTGAAGCGGAAGCGCGAGCGTTCCAGCAGCCCGGCCTTCTCCACGAAGATCTCGCGGTGGTTGTTGACCATGATCTCGGTGACGCTCTCGTCCTCGAGGAACTGCTCCAGCGGTCCGAGTCCGACGGACTCGTCGAGGACATTCCGCTCGAGCACCGTTCGATCGAGCTCGGGCGGGAGCTGCTCGCCGAGCGTGGCGACGATGCCGCCGATCAGCGCGACCGACTCGCTGCGCAGCTGCGCGTCGCTCATCCTGTTGACGTCCTTGCGCCGCAGGTCCATCTGGTAGAGGAGCTGCTCGTGGACGATGCCGCCCCAGTAGGCCAGCAGCTCGTCGGCGCGCTCGTCGCCGGCGTCACGCTCGCCGAGCGCGCCCGCCACGGCACGCTCGCCCGCGCGCACGGCTTCGGCGCGCACGGCTTCGGCGCGGCCGGCGGCGGCGCGGCCGGCGGCGGCTCGCCCGTCACCCGGCGTGACGACATGACCGCCCTCGCCGAGCGGCGCGCCGACGATGACGATGCTCACGTCGCCGACCGCGACCTCGTCGAGATCGCTCAGCGGACCGTGGTCGACGACGCGCTCGCGGTTGACCCAGCAACCGCCGAGGCTTCCCAGGTCGCGGATGTGAACGCCGTCGGCGAGCAGGCGCAGCTCCGCATGGCGCTTGGCGACGAGGCGAGTCTCGATGACCAGGTCGTTGCTGCGCGCGCTGCCGATCGAGCAGACCGTGCCGGTGACCCGGAACAGCTTGCGGCGCGATCCGCCGTGCTGGTAGTGGAAGTCGAACACCGCCCCTACTCCATGAGCGGCAGCGACTCGCGGGCCCGGGAGAGGCGTGCGCCGCTCGCCTCGCGCAGCCTGCCGTCGCGCTCGCCGAGCGCGCCGCCCGGCTCGATGACCTCGGGTGTCACGAAGATGGCCAGCTCGCTGACCGCGTCGCGCACGTTCCGCGAGCGGAACAGCGCGCCGATGACCGGCAACCGGCCGATGCCCGGCACGCGGTCGATGTCCTTGCTGTGCTCCGCGCTCAGGAGGCCGGAGATGACGATCGTCTCGCCCGAGCGCACGTTGACCTCGGTCTCGGCGCGCCGGGTCAGCAGCCCCGGTGCGCCCTGCACGGTGACCGCCGGGTCGATCTGGCTGATCTCGGTCCGCACGACCGTGCGCACGTTGCCGGCCTCGTCGATCACGGGGGACACGTCCAGGCGGATGCCGTACTCCTTGAACTGGACCACCGTCTGCCCGTTCGCACCGACGCTCGGATAGGGAACCTCGCCACCGGCGAGGAAGCTCGCGCTGCCGCCGCTGACGGAGCTGAGGACCGGTTCGGCGAGCGTCACCGCATCGCCGTTGGAGGCCAGGAAGTTGATCCGGGACGTGACGTTCGCGGCGATGCCGAAGTACGTCGAGAACGGTTGCACGACGTTCGGGAGCGGCCCGAAGCCCTCGCTCGCCGGACGGAACAGGTCACTGCCGACGGCGTCCCCGACACTCGCGAACGTGGGCCCCGCCGTGCCGTCGCTCCAGTCGACGCCGAGACGTCCGAGCGCGCTCTTCCTGAACTCGACCATGCGCACGCGCAGGCGCACCATCCGCTCCATGCGGACCCGGGTCTCGGGGTCGCGCTCGCTGACGCGGACGTTGAAGTCCGACTGACCGCCGCCCTTGTGCCACAGCCGGATAGACGTGCTGCCGGGACTCTGCGCGATGACCAGCAGCTCACCGGTGGCGAGCACCTCGGCGCGGACGATCGCGCCGTTGCCGATCGCCACGCGCGTGACGTCGTACTCGCCGAGCACCTCGACCTCGCCGGCGAACAGGTCGACGTCGCGCCGCTGGACCTCGGGCCGAGCCGCTCGGGTCACGGCGGCCTCCGCTCGCACCGCGCTCTCGAGGTCGACGGAGGCGCCGTCCGCCGGCGTGTCCTCACCGGCATCGACGGCGCCATCGGGGGTGGCCGTACCCGCCGATGGTCTCGCCGCGCTGCCCTCGGCGCCGAACTCGCGGATCTCCCAGTTCGCCTCCCGCGCGGTGCTTCGCGACGGCGTCAACAGGGCGGCCGGAACGAACAGCAGAGTGTCGGACGACGGTGTCGAGCCCGGCGCCGCACCGTTGTAGCGCGCGATCTCGTCGGCATGGCGAGCCGATCCGGTCGTCTCGACGGAGATCGACGCGAAGCTGTCACCGCCTCTCGCCATCCAGAGGCGATCGCCGCCGCGTCCGACGGCCGCCGCACTCGGCGCCGCGTCGGCCGTCGCATCCCGTTCTCGCGCGCCCGGCTCGGGTCTCTCGATCTCGTACCACCCGTCGCCCTCGTCCGCGACGCCGGGCGACGCGCCGAACGCCGTCGCGATCAGGAACGCGACCGCGATCGTGGCCTTCGGCGCAAGCCGACACGCGGCCCTGAAAGCGGCCTCGGTAGCGGCCCGGGAAGCGGCCCGGGAAGCGGTCCGAGTCGCTCTCGATCGCCGCCGAGCTCGACCGACGGCACCGGCGTCGACCCCGCTCATCGACCTCCTCCACCGATGATGTACTCGATGCCCGGAGGGGCGGGCTCCGACACCCGCACCGGACGAGGTCGCGGCGCGGGCTCGGCGCTGGCGACCGCGATCGACCGCTGCTCGAGCCCGAGCAGCTTCGCCACGTCCATCGTGTCCGCACCGAGCGGTGCCTCGTCCTCCGGATTGCGGAGCATCGCCGTCAGCTTGCCGATCTGCTGGGCGAGCGTGATGCGCTGCGCCTCCTCGGGGGTGACCTGGACGGTGATCGTCGAGAAGCTCCGCCTGGCCCCGCCGCCGGACTTGTCGACGACGGTCTGCACGCCGGTGGCGATGACGTCGAGCCGCTCGATGAGCGGGACGATCCGCTGCTCGCCGCCGCTGCCGTGACTGAGCAACAGGTCCACCTTGTCACGCGGCTGCAGGAACCCGGAGATCGAGTTGACCTCGTCCACGCGCACCGTCATCGCACGCAGCCCTTCGGGAACCTTGCCGCTGAAGGTCGGCGACAGCCCGCCGTCCAGATGAGCCCACAGCAGCGCGCGTCCCTCGTCGATGTCGAAGTCCACTCGCTGGCCCAGCGCGATCTCGTAGTTGGCGGCGTTGACCGAGTTGCTGTCGGCGTACTTGGTCGGGATGTCGCGCGTCGACAGCGCGTCGGCCGACAGGATCTCGCCGCGACGGATCGCGCGATTCGGCACGACCACCTTGACCATCGCCTCGGTACGCTCGAGCTGGCCGCGGTAGTAGGCGATCCGCTGCTCGATGTAGTGCTTCGAATAGAACACGCCGATCGCGCCCAGCACGAGCGACAGCGCGAACATCGCCACGTTCTTGTGCGGTAGACGCCGCCGGACGGATCTGGCCGAATCGGACATGAAGGTCTCTCCACCAGGTCGGTGCGCCCGCTCAGGGCAGCGAAAGCAGGTAGGTCGTGTTCTGCTGAAAGCCGCGCAACGCGTCGAGCAGCAGCTCGAGCGCGCTCCGCCCGTCGCCGTCGACGGGCACGAACAGCACGAACACGGCGAGGGCGGTGACGAGGACGTACTCGACGCTCGTCGCGCCACGCTCGCCTCGCGGCGAGCCGTGCGGCTCAGTCATCGATCCGGACCTCGTTGAGGACGGCGATGCTCTGTCCGTCGACATCGGCGACGACCAGCTCGAGGCGCGAGCCACGCCGATCGAACAACAGCACCGACGCGCCGTCGTCGATGCGATCGGAGACGATCCTCCAGCCATCGCGAACGAGGTCGTCGCGATAGAACGCCGCCACCTCGCCCGGACGAGCGCTCGAGGACACCACCGAGGTCACGGCGACGCTTCCCGCATCGCGCGTGCTCAGGCTCGACAGCAGTTGTCCGCCCGCGGGCATGGGCGGCGGCGGGAGCGCGACGCCCACGTCGCGCGTGCGGGACACGGCCGACAGGAGGCCCACCGCACCCGGAGCCCCGTCGCGAAGCTGCACCACGAGCAGCGCGTCGCCCTCCACGCGACTGATCACGGACCAGTCGCCGAGCCGTGCCTCGGCGTGCCCCGGATCATCCTCCGACGCCGGCCAGACGTCCCGGTAGAACGCGAGCGTCCGCTCGATCGTGGCGCTCGTGCCGAACGACGCGATCGACGTCGACAGACCGTTCTGCATGACATCGGTCGAGATCGCGCGACTCTCGGCCTCCGGCGGGAGCGGCAGTCCGGCGAGAGCGCCTGGATCGGCGCACGCCGGACCCGCCCGAGAGACCAGTACGGTGGTCAGGGTGGCGGTCAGCGCGAGCGCCACGGCCGACATGCGCGACGCGCTCGCCGGAAGAACGGACAGCGTCTGCCGGGCCGCCCTCATGGCCTGCGCTCCGCGTACGGTTGCAGGGGCCGAACCTCCGGGAGCGGCAGTGCGGACGCATCGACCAGGCCGAGCGCGCCGTCGAGACCCTTCAGCTCCTTGAGCACGGGCAGGACACCGGCGTTCGACAGCACGTTCCCGACCGTCTCGAGGCCGCCGGCCGGCACGAAGCTCTTCGTGCGCGCGTTCAGCTGGTTCAGCCCGGACGCGTTCCAGCCGTCGTTCATGATCACGGACCGCTCCTCGAGGGTCCGGCCGGCGAGCCACCCGTTGCTCTCGACGGGCACGCTCACCACGCCCCGGGTCATGCCGTCGGCCGTGATGTCCCACTCGCCTCCCGACGCGCGGCGGATCGCGTCACCGGCGGCGTTCACGGCGCGACCGACCGTCCGGGCCACGGCGCTGCCGTCGGACGCCTCGTGGCGTGCACCGACGCCGTCGACCCGCACCGCGACACGCGTCTGCGCGAGGATGCCGCCCGATGCGGCGTCGTCCTCGCGCGCGCTCCCTGTCTCGTCGGGATCGCCCTCGGCGCCGCGCCGTGAGGTCACCCCGGCACGCTCGGCGTCCGCGGCGTCCGTCTCCGAATCGTCTTCCCCCGGCGACGGCGCGAAGAAGCGATGGCGCACCTCGTCGGCGGAGGCACCGTGCCCGTGGACAGTGGTCTCCCAGACGGCGTAACGGCTCGCCATCACGGCGCGCTGGGCGATGTCGATCTGCTTGCCGAGCATCGCCGTGCCGAACAGGAGGGGGACGAGGATGATGGTGAGGAAGAAGAACTCTGTCAGTGCGGCACCGCTCGTTTTGGCCATTCCATAGCGGACCTGGTTCACACGCCGGGAACTTTGCCGCCGAATCGCGATACGCGACGTTCTCTCACTCATCGGTCTCTCCGCGCTCGCCGCCAACCCGTCGATACTCGTCCTCCTCATCGTCCTCGGCCTCCTCGGTCTCCCCGGCACCGCCGTCGTCCGGGTCGTAGATATCACCCCACGTGTCGTCGTCATCGGACTCGATCCACGGCTCGGTGCCGATGTCGCGCCGCGGAGGATCGCGCTCCCCGTCGCCCGCTTCCGCGTCGTCGCCCCGCTCGTCGCCGGCTTCGTTCCGAGCGTCCCCGGGCACGTCACCCCCGCCCTCGAAGAAGGCTTCGAGCTCCTCGATTCCGGCGATGCCCTCCAGTCCCTCGATCCCGGCGTGCTCCGCCTCGGTTTCCGCCCCTTCGGGCCCCCCCGGGGAACCCGTCCGCGCGTCCGGCCGGCCGGACGCGAGAAGTTGCGCGCGGTACTCGGCGTAGAAGACCTTGGCCGCCTCGATCGCCATCCGGGCCGGCACGGGCCATTCCGGCAGGACATCGGCGCTGACCTGCATGAACGTCGCGGCGATCGTCTGCAACGCCTTCGCGTCGTAGCCGTCGAACATGCCGAACGGCGGGTTCTCGTCGAAGTCGCTGCTGAGATATCTCTCCTGCAGCATCTGCACGAGCCGCGGCTCGAGCGCCTTCATGCGGGCGGCGACCTCCTGACGGGCGGCGTCGAACTCCTCGGAAATCCGCAGCCCCTCCTCGACCTTCTCCTCGATCTCCGACATCAGCTCCGGATCGACGAGCCCGTCCAGCGCGTCCTCGCCCAGCTCCCTGAGCTTGCCCCTGAGCATGTCGCTCACCGCGGTCTCGAGGGCTCCGACGAGCTTCTCCTCGATGTAGCCACCCGGATCGTCGAGATCGATGTCCGAGAAGTCGTCGCCGACGAAATCCGCGACCTCGAACCGATCGAAGTCCGGCGCGAGACCACTCGGCAGCTCGAGCGACGCGACGTCGATCCCGTCGATGGCGAACCCGTGACCGCCGGCGAGTGTCGCGACGTAGTCCGGCAGCGGACCGGCCGCGGAGCCGACCACGCGCTCGCCGGCGGCGCTCGCCACCGCGTCCGCGTCGATGCCGTTCGCCGCGTCCAGCGGGCGCAAGGGTCCGGGCGGACCCGACGGCGAGCCCGTGCCTCGGGGCGTGACGCTCCCGCTCGTCGCTCGCAGACCGGTGGCGATCAGGCGCTGCTCGAGCGAGACCGGCGCGAGGCGGACGGTCCAGTAGGGGTTGTAGCCGTTCGCTCCCTCGTCCGACAACGCCGCCCCGCGACGGTCGTCCGGGCGCCGGTAGTAGAGCTCGGCGGCGCTGACGGACGACAGCCTGTCCCCGGGCGCGACGACGTTCGCCCGCAGGATCTCGCCGTCCACGAAGGTGTCGCCGGAGCGCACGGCCGATGTGTCGAGCGCAACCTCGGTGCGCAGCCGGACGACGGGGTCGCCGCTCTCCAGCTCCGGCAGGCGCCCGTCGAGCGAACGGAACGCGTCGAGCCCCTCGTACCCGGCCATCCTCTCGGTTCCCGCCCGGCCGAACGCCTCGGCGGTCCGATTCGGCGTCCAGGGACCGCAGTGCGCCTCGGCCGGGGCACGCGGACGCGAGCACACGCCCGTCGAGATGCTCGACGAGCCGCGCGCGTTGGCCAGCGCCGCGCCCCAGCCGATCGGCACCTCCTGCTTCTTCTCGCTCTTGATGAAGCGGTAGATCCGGTTCTGCAGGGAGACGGTGTCGACGGCCTTCCACTCCCAGCGCGCGCCGCCGGCGCCCTCGACCATGACCAGGCGCGTGCTGCCCTCGCGCATGATCTTGTGACGCGTCAACGGCGTGGAGTAGAGCCAGAAACGCTCGAACAGGCGCCACTTGCGCTCGCGGGTGAAGTCGTCGCGGGAGTCGTTGACGAGCTTCGCCCGCGAGGCCATCACGTCGCCGTCGTCCGCGTCGTACTCGGTGGTGAAGCGACTCCACCGCTCCAGGTTGTCCGCCATGCCGGCCACGCTGTAGAGCGTCTCGGCGTCGAAGCGCGGATCGCTTTCGCGGGCGACCGCGACGACGATCTCCGGCGTCGCGGCGAAGCTGCTGACGAACATCGCGCGTTGCGCGTGGGAGATCCCGGAGTTGATGACGCCGATGACGCCCACCATCGCCTCCGCGACCGGCCCGACGAATCCGTCGAGCGCCGCCATGATCTGGTCGAGCCCCTTCGCGTAGACGTTGAGCGGCGGCACGGCGGAGAGGACGTGCGCGAGGTTCTCCGCCGTCCGCGACCCGTACGATGCCCATGACCGCAGGCTGACCGCCTGAGCGATCGACACCTCGTTGGCGACCATCGCGCGATTGGTATAGGCCTGGAAGTTCATCGCGCGCGCCTGCCACAGCAGACCGCTGTAGGCCGCCGCGTCGGCCGCGTTGGCCAGTCGCGCCTTGTCGCTCGCGACGCGACCGGTGTTGTACAGGACGAGCGCACCGAGCATGCCGACCAGCGCGAGGGCGAGTCCGAGCGGTAGTGCCTGTCCACGCTGACGTCCGTGCATCATCGCCTCCATTGCAATGATCCCCGTGAAGCGGACCGCGCGAGGGACGCCTCGCGTGTCGCGAGACGCCCTCCCGTCACGGCTGGTGAAGAGAGCCGATCGGTTCCGCGAAGGGCTCGGCTTCAGCTGCCCTGCTCGCCGCCGCCGCCACTGCCGTAGTCACCGAGCGTCGAGCCCCCGTTCTTCTCGGTGGCGGCTCCCTTGACCTCGGCCGAAGCGGCCGCGTCGACGCCACTGGTGTCGGGCGTGCCGAGCATCTCGCTGCCCAGCTGCACGAACTGGCCCTTGACCGCCGCGCCGAAGAAGCTGACCGCCGCCACGGCGGCGATCGCCACGAGCGCGACGACGATGATGTACTCGGTCATTCCCTGCCCCCGGATGCGGCGGCGATGGACGGCAACGGTGAGGGTCTTCGACTTCTTGATTCGCATGCGTATTGCTCCGTCGTGATGCGATTGGACATGGGGACATCGATGTCCCGTGGGTGTCAGGCCGATCCCCGGACCGGGGGTCTCCGACTCGTCGCCCTCCTCCGGACGATCGTCCGGGGCGGCTGGCGACGCTACTGAAGAAGGGCCCGCGGGCTCATCGGGCGGACACCGCGCCCGGCGCCCGTTCGTCGAACGGGCCGATCGCGGGCGCGCCGCGCGCGAACTCGCGGGCACCGACCGCACGCGATCGCGGCGGTGGGGAGAAGTGACCGGTGTCGAATTCGCGTGCACGGACGTCACGAAGCTCGTCGACAAGGCCGTCGGCGGTCTGCCGGCGGACCACGATGCCGTGCCGCCTGTCCAGGAACTCGCGCGCGATCGTCTCGCCGCCCGCATCCAGGCAGCGCCACGACTCGACACGGCGCCCGCGCCACTCGCCCCGACGCCCCGCCCGACGCGCGTGGCCCGCGCACGGCTCCGTGCCGAGCAGGCCGCCGGTCGGCACCGCGCCGTCGTCCGGCGGCGGAGAGGACCACAGTTCCGCGGGCAATTCGTGCGAGATGCCGCGTCGTCGATCCACGAACCAGAGGCGTTTCGCCACGAAATCCTGGATCATCTCCAGGTCGTCGCCGCCGGCGCGTTCGCGCACCCGCAGCCCCGCGGGCGACAGTTCGATCCGGCGCCGCGCGAACTCGGTGTCGCTCGGCGCGTGGCGGCTGACGTGCTCGGCGGCGATGCTCGGCAGGGATGGCGTGTCCGCGTTCGCGGCGCGCACGAAAAGGCCGAGCCCGAGCCCGAGCGGCACGAGGAGACGGCGGAGCGAAGTCGGTGGTGGCGCGCGCCGCGGCACGCGCAGGCAGGTACGTTCTGACTGCATGATGGAAATCCGTTTCCCCATGGCCCGTGGTCGGCCGTTTCCCGACGAACCGACGAATCCGTGTCGGTACCTTCGCGATCGACGCTACGGCATCGTCGCCGGAGCGTCAACACGACGGATCGACGAAAGTCCGTCCGCGTGTCGTCCGTCACGAAAATCGTCAGGCGCCGCACGAGACCACCCGCGCCCGCGAGTGGCCGAAACGGCGAGGAAGCGCCCTCGCCGGGCGTTCGACGGCGTCGATGATCGGGTTCGAACGCGAGCCCGAAAGCTGTCATTGTGTACAGCATCGAGGGCGCCGACCGCGACCGGACGTACGGTGAGCGCCCGCTCGCCCCGTTGCCGCCGTTCGACCGACGTCGTAACGTGCGTACCACGGCCGACGGATCGGTCGATCGCGACAAGGATGTCCGCATGCACGAGATTCCGGATTCCGACGCGGCGTTCGCCGACGTCGCCACGAACGATCGCCGCGCGTGCCGCCCCTCGCCCGGCCATCGCCACCGGCCCGCTCGCCGCCATCGTTCGGACGGCAGCCGCGAGACGAGCGAGCGCTGCCGGTTCGGCGGCGGCTGGCGCACCAACGTCCTCGCCTGCCTGGTCACGGTCGTCGCGGTCGTGTCGACGGCCGTCCCGGTCGCACGCGCCTCTCCCGAACCGATCCGACCCGAACCGATCCGGCACGGGTCGGGCGAGCGCGAGACCATCGTGCTGCGCGGCTCGACCGACCATGACGCGGATCCGGTCCGATTCGTGCCGCCACCAGCCGGAGATGCAGGGCCGACCCCGCTCGGGGCGGGATGGCGTCACGACTTCGATCTCGTCCTGACGAAGGACGGTCGCGATCTGATCGTGCGCGACGAACGCGGAATCCGACACCGCTTCCGGCCGGCTTCGACGGAGTCCGCGGGCACGCCATCGGCCTACGTCGCCGGCCAGGGCGCCGACGGCGACGTCGTCACGCGCGACGGCACGCATGTCTGGCGGCGTCCGGACGCGAGCGAGGTCACGTTCCGCGGCTCGCAGCCGGTCGACATCCGCTTCGCGCACGGCGAGGCGACGACGCTGCGATACGACGCCGGGCGTCTCGTCAGCGCGATCCGCGACGACGGCGGAACGACGACCTTCGAGCACGAGGGTGGGCGATTGCGCGCCGTGACGCTCGGGGACGGCACGCGCTTCGACACGTCGCTCACGGGCGACGGCGGGTTGTCGGTACGCCGCCGGGGGTCGCCCGACGAATGCCGCCCGGGCGACGGCCCCCGCTCGGGCCCTGACGACGGTCTTGACGACGGCTCTGACGACCACGAGGAGGGGACGGACGATCGGTGCGACACGGCGCGCCACCCGCCCGGAATCGAGTTCACGGACGGACCCGGGCTCCCCGGAGCCGTCCGCGTGGACGCTCGCCCCGCGTCCTGCCGCAGCTACTTCGTGGACTACTACGGTACCGAACGCGGGTCGGCCATCGAGCGCGCTCTGGACGGCCTCCCGCACTACGCGGGCTACGCGCCGACCGTCGGCAACTTTCCGGTCGCCGACTTCATCGGCCACGAGATACGCGTGGTCAGGACCCGCGACCTCGCCTCGCCGACCTACGACGCGGTGGCGGACGGCCTCCACGAGCGGCTGTTGCGCGACGGTCGCGAGATCGCCGAGGGCCTGCTCGAGCCGCTCGCCCGCGACGGGCGACTCGCGAGCACCGAGCTCGGGCGCACGACCACGCTCGTCCACCGCGAGGATCGATCCGTCGTGCTGGAGCTGGTCGTCCGTCACGGGCTCGCGAGCGACGATCAGCGTGCGCAGATCAGACGCGCCGCGGCCGAGCTTCTCGCCCGCCACGGCATCGTGCTCCGCGTCGTCGAGATCCCGTGACGGCGCCGTCGCCCGAGACCCCGGCCGCGACGCACCACGACGGATACGCCCCTCCGGCCACCTCTATACACTGCACCTGTCCTCCACCGCCGCCCGCCCCCGCCGATGACCGACCTTCCCGCGCACGCGTACATCGATACGGCCGACGCCCTGAGCGCGTTCTGCGCACGGATAGCGTCCGCGCCCTACATCGCCATCGACACCGAGTTCCTGCGCGAGCGCACCTACCGCCCCGAGCTCTGTCTCGTCCAGGTCAAGCACGACGATCAACTCGCCTGCATCGACACGCTCGCGCTCGACGATCTCGGCCCGTTCGTCGCGATCCTCGACGATCCCGCCGTGGTCAAGGTGCTGCACGCGGCCTCCCAGGATCTCGAGATCTTCTGGCTGATGAACCGTCGGGTACCCGCCCCGATCTTCGACACCCAGGTCGCCGCCCCGCTGCTCGGCCACGGCGAGCAGATCGGCTACGGCAACCTCGTCAACGAGCGTCTCGACGTCGAGCTCGCCAAGTCCCACACGCGCGCCGACTGGACACGCCGCCCGCTCCCGCCCGAGCAGATCGACTACGCGCTCGACGACGTCATCTGGCTAGAGAAGCTCTACCTCTCGATGCGTGACGAGCTCGAGTCGCTCGGCCGCCTCGACTGGCTCGCCCCCGAGTTCGCCGCGGCGGAAGACCCGGCGAAGTACGATCAGCCGGCCGCCGAGCGCTGGAAGAAGATCAGGAACATCCAGCGCTACAAAGGCCCGACCCTCGCCGTCATCCAGGCGCTCGCGGAGTGGCGGGAGCTGACCGCCCGCCAGCGGAACCTGCCCCGCAACTGGCTGATGAAGGACGACGTGCTGCTCGCCCTCGCCCAGCAGCGCCCCGACAGCGACACCGAGCTCGGACACGTGCGCGGACTCGATCGGAAGATCCGCGAGCGGCACGGCGCGGAGCTGGTGACGCTGATCGGCGAGGCCGCGACGCGGACGCCCGCGCCGGTGCCGCCGTTCGCGAAGAAGCGCAAGCTCGATGCCGGGCTCGCCGCCCGGGTGCAGCTGCTCGACGCGTGGGTGCATCAGCGCGGGCTCGAGCTCGGCATCGCCCCCGGGCTCCTCGCCCCGCCGAAGCTGCTCGAACGCATGGTCACGGGCGATGGCCGCGGCGCCCTCGCGGGCTGGCGCGAGCCGCTGCTCGGGGAGGATCTCGCGGCGCTGCTCGACGGACGATCCGCCCTCGCCGCCGGCGGCAAGGGCGGGCTCGAGATGGTCGAGAAGGCTTAGGCTCCCTGCGCCGAAACGCGGCGACGACGACTCTCCAGCTCGTTCCCGTCCTGCCGCCTCGCCGGCTCGCTGCACCGCCGCCTCGCCGCCTCGCCGCCTTGCCGCCTTGCCGCCTTGCCGCCTTGCCGCCTTGCCGCCTTGCCGCCTTGCCGCCTTGCCGCCTTGCCGCCT
>Ga0209303_1000034_pt1 | contig 180170 bp, 174 predicted proteins | sample SidtaG_3_FD_187449 | JGI IMG/M metagenome (GOLD analysis project Ga0209303, IMG submission 187449) | Marine algal microbial communities from Sidmouth, United Kingdom - Sidmouth_Asex1 metaG (SPAdes) (version 2) | ecosystem: Host-associated > Algae > Red algae > Unclassified | place: Sidmouth...
CCATTCTGGGCGCGATCGAGCATCGTGGTTGTAGTCATGGTCATCAGTCAGGTGTCCTTGTTCTCGCCCCGATGGGACAGTGAGCACCGGCATCACCGGTGTCTCACCTCAGCCTGACAGACAGGGGTTTGAGCGGCGGCGGAGCCGCCCCCTTTGATCGTTGCTGACGTGTTGGCTGTCCACAACGGCTGGCGCAGCTGCGGCCAGGGTTATTCATCTCGAAGAGATGAGGTTTCATGGCGTTGGGTTGCGATCTATTTGTCTGCGAGGTGCTGCCATCGGTCATTGCTGATCGAGGTGCTCGCCGAGAGCGGGGAAGAGGTCAGGAGTTCAATTCCTGCAGCCCGGGGCGCGGCGGTGCCGGCCCTCGACGGCCGGCATTCGGTGTTGCTGGTGATCGTTGTCGGTGGGAGCTGGCCGACGAGGCAGGTGGGGAGCTCCTCAGATGCGCCGAGCGCTATTCGTCGTGGCGTGCGGGGTGGCGTGTGCGCCACAGCTCGTTGAGCGCCTCGGCCTGCTGGTAAGAAGCACGTCACCAGAGGAAAAGCACCCGGTCAGAGGGGGTGAAGCGAGTCGTTGAGCGTGTTCAGCGAACACCTCGAACATGAGGACGAATCCCCAGTTCAGAGCTACCGCTCGACTGTCGTGTTCCTCTGGTGACACGTTCGTTACCAGCAGGCCAGGTCGCGACCGTCCGATGTTGTTTGACGATGCCCTCCACGAACCAGTTGGTCACCCGTTCGCCCTCGACCAGGTAGTTCTCGAGTGGCCACACCCGATGGCCCGCCTCACTCCGCTCGAAGCGTTGCGTCGTCGGCGCACTGTAGATCGGGTGCTTGACCGAGATCACGAGTGACCCGCCCGGGCGCAGCGATGAGGCGATCGTCGACATCAGCCGTGGAAGGTCGCGGACGTAGTGCAGGGTCAGCGAACTGTAGACGACGTCGGCCGAGTCCGGTTCGAGTTCGAGGACGTCGAGGTCGAGGCACCGGTACTCGATCGCGGCGCTGTCCGTCGTGGTGTGTGTCAGCGAGGGCCGCGCACCAGGCGGCCCGGTAGTTCGCCGGTGAACTCGTCGTGGTCGACGGTCTGGACACCGTTGACGAACGTGGCGTGATATCCCTCCGCCCTCTGGACGAGTCGACGGGCCCCGGCGGGGAGATCCTCGGCCATCCGGGGCGGTCCGAACGTGAGCGCGTCGTAGTCGATGAGGTTGAGGTCGGCACGTAGCCCCGGAGCGACGAGGCCACGGTCGCCGAGCCCGTACAGCTCGGCGGTCTGGCGGGTCTGGCGGTGCACGACGTGTTCGAGCGGCAGCTTCGGCCCGCGCGTTCGGTCGCGTGTCCAGTGGGTGAGCATGAACGTGGGTGTCCCTCCATCGCAGATCACCCGGCAGTGAGCGCCGGCGTCGGCGAGACCCATCCGTGTCGACGGGTGCTGGTGCGCCTCGTACTGGAACGACAGGTCTCCGTACGCGTAGTTGAAGAACGGTGTGAGGATCATCCCGTGACCGCCGTGGGCGCACAGTTGGTCGATGATCAGGTCGACCGGGTGGGTGCCAGTGCGATGGGCGACGGCCGCGATCGAGTCGGCGGCGACTGGCTCGTAATCGATGTCTCCGTCATCCACGGGCCACCACGTGTCGAGCTTGTCGAGGACGACGCGTCGGAACAGGTCTCGTTCGGGTTCCACACGCAAGGCGGCTCGCAGTTCCGGGTCCTGCAGTCGAGCCACGCGCTCGTCGAGCGGGAGCCCTGAGATGTCTCTGTACGCCGGGTGGAAGTCGAGCGGGTTGAAGCTGCCCTGCAGGCACATGAGCAGCCCGACGCTCCGGCCGGCCACCTGAGCGACGATCGACAGGCCGTCGGCGGCGGCGTCGTCGAGCTTGCTCAGCACTTCACGCCAGAGTTCGGGATCGCTGTCGGGTTGATTGAGGTTGACGCTCACCGTGCGGCCGGTCCGCTGCGCGACCTTGCGCATCCACTCCATCTCGTTGACCGGCACCTCGACGTGGTCGGGCGCGAACTGGAACACACCGTGCCCGACCCTGCCGAGGGCGTCGGCGATGCCGAGCAGTTCGTCGGCGCCGGCGTGGGTACCCGGGACGAGCTCACCCGACAGCGATTTGTGGAGCGGTGTGCGTGACGTCGAGAACCCGAGCGCCCCGGCCCGCAGACCCGACTCGACGATCGCCGACATGGCGGCGATGTCGTCGGCGTTCGCCGGCTCGTTCGCGGCGCCCCGATCGCCCATCACGTACCCGCGTACCGGGCCGTGTGCGATCTGCGCGCCGAGGTCGATCGCGTAGTTGCGGGCATCGAGCGCATCGAGGAACTCCTCGAAACTCTCCCAGTCCCATGAAATGCCCTCGGTCATCGCCGAGCCAGGGATGTCCTCGACGCCCTCCATCATCTCGATCAGCCACTCGCGCCGATCAGGCGCCGCCGGCGCGAATCCGACGCCGCAGTTGCCCATCACGACCGAGGTGACGCCGTGCCACGACGACGGCGTGAGGTACGGGTCCCACGAGGCTTGCGCGTCGTAGTGGGTGTGGACGTCGACCCAGCCCGGCGTGAGGAGGCGGCCGTCGGCCTCGATGGTGCGGTCGGCAGGGCCGGCCTCGCCTGGTTCGGTCACCTCGGCGATGAGGCCGTCGGTCACGGCGACGTCGGCCGGTCGAGCGGGCGCGCCGCTCCCGTCGACGAGGTTCGCCCCACGAATCACCAGATCAGCCATGCATCCACCGTAGTTCGATTCCCCGCCGGCCTCTCACGTCGCCATACGCGAAGGGTCTGTCCCCTCACGTATGCATTCGTCCATACGTGAGGGGACAGACCCTTCACGTATGGATCCTTCACGGATGGTCGGCTCATCGATGGGTCAGTGGAGGCCGGAGCGTTGGAGGCCCCACATGTCGGCGAAGCGGCCGGCGGCGTCGATCAGTTCGTCACGCGTGCCCTGCTCGACGATCCGGCCCCGCTCGATCACGACGATGCGGTCCATGTCGTTGAGAGTCGCGAGGCGGTGGGCGATCACGATGGCCGCCCGGTCGTCCCAGAGTTCGGTCAGCGACTCGTGGATCTTCGCTTCGGTCTCGGAGTCGAGCGCGCTCGTGGCTTCGTCGAGGATGACGAGATCCGACCGCTTGAGGAACGCCCGGGCGATCGCGATGCGCTGACGCTGGCCGAGCGACAACTTGATGCCGCGCTCGCCCACGAGCGTGCGATACCCATCGGGCAGCGACTCGATGAAGTCGGCGATGTTCGCCCGAGCCGCTGCGGCGCGCACGTCGACGTGGTCCACCGGGCCACCCACGGCGTACGCGATGTTGTACTCGACGGTCTCCTGGAACAGCGACGTGTCCTGGGGGACGTAGGAGTGCAGTTGTGCCAGTTCGGCGCCGCTCGCCGGTTCGCCGTCGATCAGGACCTCGCCGCCCGTCGGTTCGTAGAAGCCGAGCAGGATCTTCACGAGGGTCGACTTCCCCTCGCCGCTGCGCCCGACCACTCCGAGACGTTCGCCTCGTCGGAGGGTGAAGCTGATCCCGTCGAGCACGACGCGATCGGGCTCGTCGGGATAGGCGAAGCGCAGGTCTCGGACTTCGATGTGGCGGTGCAGGCGGCCGGGCTCGGCTGGCGTGTCGGACTGCATGGGAACGGGAGTCGGCCGCTCGGTCATCACGTCGCGATCGGGGAACAGGTACCCGTAGGCCTCGCGATACGACGCCGAACGATCGATCCACTCGCCCAGGTTGTAGACGACCTCCCAGTACTGGTTCGTGAAGTCGAGCAACACCGTGATCGACACGACCATCGCGACGAGGCTGATCGCGCCGCTGTCGAACTGCCACCAGCTGACCCCCATGATCACGCCCCACAGCAGGACTCGGACGAGCACCGACGCAACGCCCCAGTAGGCGCTCAGCGCGGCGGTGTACGAGACGTCGAGATCGATCAGTTCGTCGAGGTCGTCGTCGTTGCGGCGCACTTCTTTTCGCTGGGCCTGGAACGAGAAGACGTTGACGAAGTTCGCGTACGAGTCGAAAACCCTCCCGGTGTTGTCGGAGGTCCGGTCGGTCACGCGTCGTTGCCGATCGTTGACCGGACGCCCGACGGCCGTCATCACCACGCCAGCGACCACGAGGAACACGACGTAGGCAATGGCATTGCCCGACGAGCTCCCGGCGAGCAGCACGATGTAGACCGGGATCGTCGACAGCACCGGGAGGAACCCGTAGTGAGCGGCCTCCCACAGCGCCTGCGTGTGGTCGCGCAGGTCGTTCACGTACGACGCGACCTTCCCCGACGGGCGATCGACGAAGCGCTGGTACGGCTCGGCCCACACCGCAGTGAACGTGCGCCGTTTGAACTCATACGTCAGCGGGATGATCTTGCGGGCGTTGTAGAAGTCGCCGCCGGTCCACAGCACCATGTGAGCAACGCCGGTCCCGAACAGCAGCACCAGCCAGGTGCCGACCTCGTCGCCGCCCGACGTCGCGAGCTCGGCGACGAAGTACGGGTGCAGTGCCGGCAGCATCGACGCCGCGACGCGCAGCGCCGTGGCAACCGCGAAGACACCACGGTGCTCTCGGATCATTGCCCGAAGGGCGGCGAAGGGCATGGAGCGCGACCGTACCCGTCGTGCTGTTGTGGTGGCGCAGTGGTTTCCGCTACCTTGCGATCGACCGTGAAGCGAGTACCGAGAGACTCGAACGGAGAGGAAGAATCGATGCAAGACCGGGCACCCAAGGCTGTCTTGGGCTCTGAAGACGTGCGCCGAGCGACGACTCGGATGGCCCACGAGATCATCGAACGCAACCAGGGTCTCGACGGCGTGGTGCTCATCGGAATTCAGACCGGGGGCGTCTGGCTGGCCGAGGCGCTCGGTGGCGAGATCGCCCGCATCGACCGCGAGATCCCCACCGGCTCGATCGACGCCTCGCTCTACCGTGACGACATCGGCCTGCGCCCGGTCAGCCCGGCGGCGGTCAGCGACATCGGTTTCGGCATCGACGCTTCCACCATCGTGCTGGTCGACGACGTCCTCTACACCGGCCGCACCGTGCGCGCCGCACTCGATGCGCTCGGCGACTACGGCCGCCCCCGTTCGGTGCAGCTCGCCGTGATGGTCGATCGAGGGCACCGTGAATTGCCGATCCGGCCCGACTTCGTCGGGAAGAACCTGCCCACGAGCACCGCCGAGGACGTGTCGGTCACCGTCGAGGGCGTGGTCATCTCGTGAGCCGGTCGCTGCTCTCGATCGACGAACTGGGCGCCGACGGCGTGCGCCGGATCCTCGACCTCGCCGACACGATGGCCGAGGTCAACCGTCGCCCGAACCCGAAGGTTCCGGCGCTGCGCGGCAAGACCGTCTGCAGCGTGTTCTTCGAGGACTCGACCCGCACCCGGCTCAGCTTCGAGACGGCGGCCAAGCGATTGTCGGCCGACACGATGACATTCGCCGCCTCGCAATCGAGTCTGAACAAGGGCGAGAGCCTCAAGGACACCATCGAGACGATCGCCGCGATGGGCGTCGATGCGTTCGTGATCCGCCACCGCTCGACGGGTGCCCCGTGGCTCGTCGACGGTTGGACGAACGCCAGCGTCGTCAATGCCGGCGACGGCTGGCACGCTCACCCCACCCAGGGTCTCCTCGACGCCTACACGGTGCGCACCTGCCTCAACCGGCCCGATGGCTTCGACGGTCTGCGCGTGGCGATCGTCGGCGACATCAAGCACAGCCGTGTGGCGCGCTCCACGACCGCGGCCTTCACGGCGCTCGGCGCCGACGTCACCTGGGTCGCTCCGAGCACTCTGCTGCCACCGGTCGTCCACGAGCACGCGACCGATCGGCTCGACGACGTGATCGGCGCCGACGGTGAAGGCCTCGACGTGTTGTACATGCTGCGCATGCAGAACGAACGGATGACCGAGGCGCTCGTGCCGAACCTGCGCGAGTACACGACTCGGTTCGGTCTCACCGCCGAACGTGCAGCCCGCCTCGCGCCGCAGACACTGGTCATGCACCCGGGCCCGATCAACCGTGGCGTCGAGATCGCCGTCGACCCGTCGGAACTGCCGGGTGCGGTCATCAATCAGCAGGTGACGAACGGAATCTCGGTCCGGATGGCGGTGCTCTACGACATGCTGTCGATCGGCTCCGACCCCACCAGCGACATCGTGATCACCGATGCCGTCGCCGCCGAACGAACGGAAGAATCATGACCGACCGCATCCTCATCACCGGCGCCACGGTGATCGACTCGACGGGAGAGCGTCAGGCCGACGTTCATGTACGTGACGGGTTCATCGTCGAGGCCGGCGACGACACCGGCGCCGGCTCTGGAGTCGGAGTCGAGACGATCGATGCCACCGGGCTGGTGGTGTCGCCCGGCTTCGTCGACCTTCACACTCATCTGCGTGAACCGGGCAAAGAGGAAGCCGAGACCATAGAAACCGGCTCTCGCGCAGCCGCGCTCGGCGGGTACACCGCAGTGGTGGCCATGCCGAACACCGACCCGACCCAGGATTGCGTGAGCGTGGTCGACTTCGTCCGGCGTCAAGGTCAGGCCGCCGGGCTGTGCGACGTGCGCCCGTCGGGGTCGATCACCGTCGGACGCCAGGGAGACCAGCTCACGCCGTTCGCCGAACTCGCCGACGCGGGCGTGACGATCTTCACCGACGACGGCAACGGTGTGCAGGACGCACAGCTGATGCGCCGAGCCTTCGAGTACACGAAGGGCCTCGGCGTCACGCTCGCGCAGCACTGCGAGGTCGAGCAGTTGACCGGGGGAGCGGTGATGCACGAGGGCGACTGCTGCAGCCATCTCGGCCTCCCCGGCTGGCCCGCCCTCGCCGAAGAACTGATGGTGCACCGAGACATCGAACTGGTCCGGCTCACCGGGGCGCACGCTCACTTCTTACACCTGTCGACGGCGCGCAGCGTCGAACTGGTGCGAGCGGCCAAAGCCGAGGGTCTCGCCGTGACCGCAGAGGCCACGCCGCACCACATCAGCCTCACCGACGAACTGCTCCGCTCGTACTCGGCCATCTACAAGGTCAACCCGCCGCTGCGCACGATGGACGACGTGGTCGCCGTACGCGACGGGCTGGCCGACGGCTCCATCGACGCCATCGCGACCGACCATGCGCCGCACGTGTCGGAAACCAAGGAGCGCCCGCTCGACCAGGCGCCACCCGGCATGGTCGGGCTCGAGACCGCACTCGGTGTGGCGATCGCCCACCTCGACATGGACCTCGTCGACGTCGTGGCCGCTCTGTCGTGGAAGCCGGCCGCCATCGCCGGTCTCGCCGACGAGCACGGCTGCGACATCGCTCCGGGTGCTCCGGCGAACCTCACGATCTTCGACCCTGCGAAGGAGTGGGAGGTCGTTCCTGCACTCCTCGCCAGCAAGTCGCACAACACACCGTTCGTCGGAGTCCCCCTGCGGGGCAAGGTCGAGCACACGATTCTCCAGGGAACATTCACCGTTCGAGACGGAAAGGCAACACGATGACCACAACACCGACGGCGCTGACGGAGGGCCAACTGGTACTCGCAGACGGATCGACGTTCGACGGGGGGTTGATCGGCGACCACATGCCGATCTCGACCGGCGAAGTCGTCTTCAACACATGCCTGAGCGGGTACCAGGAGGTCATCACCGACCCCAGCTACGCAGGCCAGTTCGTCACGTTCACCTACCCGCACATCGGCAACTACGGGATCAACGTCACCGACTTCGAGTCGGTCGGCGCCTTCTGCCGGGGGATCATCGTGCGCGATCTCGCCCGCCGCCACAGCAACTTCCGAGCACAGTCCGATCTCGGCTCGATGCTGTTCGACCAGGCGATCCCGGGCATCGCCGGCGTCGACACCCGCCGCCTCACCCGGCTGATCCGTTCGACCGGTGCGATGCCCGCAGCATTCGGTTCGGCCCCGCACGACGAACTCCTCGCCGCCGCACAGACCGAGCCCGGGACCGACGGCGTCGACCTCGTCAGCACCGTCACCACGCCGGTCGGCTACACGGTGCCCGCCATCGACCCCGACTCTCGCCGACGCATCGTGGCGATGGACTTCGGGATGAAGCGCAACATCGCACACCACCTCTCGCGCTACGGCCACGTCGACGTCGTCCCTGCACAGACCACCGCTGCCGACATCCTCGCTCGCGAACCCGACGGCGTGTTCTTGTCGAACGGGCCGGGCGACCCGGCGATGTCGCCCTACGCCGTCGAGGCGATCCAGGGAATGCTCGGCAAGGTGCCGATCTTCGGGATCTGCCTCGGCCACCAACTCCTCGGACGGGCGATCGGCGCCGACACGGTGAAGCTGCCCTTCGGACACCACGGGGCAAATCATCCGGTGATGAACCTGCACACCGACAAGGTCGAGATCACCAGCCAGAACCACAACTTCGCCGTCGACGCCAGCACGCTGCCGTCGAACGCCGAGATGACCCACATCAACCTGAACGACGACGTCTGCGAAGGCATCGCCGTCGCCGACGAACGAGCGTTCAGCGTGCAGCACCACCCCGAGGCCAACCCCGGCCCGCACGACGCCGAATACCTCTTCGGCCAGTTCGACACGCTCATGGAGAAGCACTGATGCCCCAGCGCACCGATATCAAGTCGATCCTCATCATCGGATCGGGACCCATCGTCATCGGTCAGGCCTGCGAGTTCGACTACTCCGGAACGCAGGCCTGTCGCGTCCTGAAGGAGGAGGGATACCGCGTCATCCTCGCCAACTCGAACCCGGCGACGATCATGACCGACCCCGACTTCGCACATGCGACCTACGTCGAGCCGCTCACCTGGGAGGTCGTGTCGGCGATCATCGACAAGGAGCAGCCCGATGCCGTGCTGCCGACGCTCGGCGGCCAGACCGGCCTCAACGTCGCGATGGAGCTCTTCGAACGCGGCCTCATCGGTGTGCCCGGCAAGCCGGAGATGATCGGAGCCAACGCCGAGGCGATCGCCACGGCCGAGAATCGTGAGCAGTTCAAGGTCGCGATGACCGAGGTCGGCCTCGAGTCGTGCCGCTCGCGCACTGCCTACGACATGGAGGGAGCGCGCGTGGCTCTCGAAGAGATCGGTCTGCCGATCATCGTGCGCCCCGCCTACATCCTCGGTGGACGCGGCACGGGCATCGCCACGACGCTCGAAGAGTTCGAGAAGGTCGCTCAGAACGGCCTCGACGCCAGTCCGATCAAGGAGATCCTCATCGAGGAGTCGATCGTCGGATGGAAGGAGTACGAACTCGAGGTCATGCGCGACCACGCCGACAACTGCGTGATCATCTGTGGCATCGAGAACGTCGATCCGATGGGGGTCCACACCGGTGACTCGATCACCGTCGCTCCGATCCAGACGCTCACCGACGTCGAGTATCAGCAGATGCGTGACGCAGCGATCGCGTGCATCCGTCGTGTCGGCGTCGAGACGGGCGGCTCCAACGTCCAGTTCGCCGTCGACCCGGCCGACGGCCGCCAGGTCGTCATCGAGATGAACCCGCGCGTGTCGCGTTCCTCGGCGCTCGCATCGAAGGCCACGGGCTTCCCGATCGCGAAGATCGCCGCCAAACTCGCCATCGGTTACACGCTCGATGAGATCGAGAACGACATCACGAAGACCGCAACGTCGAGCACCCCGGCGGCGTTCGAGCCCGTCATCGACTACGTGGTCACCAAGATCCCGCGCTGGGCCTTCGAGAAGCTGCCCGGCACGTCGGGCAAGCTCGGCACGCAGATGCAGTCGGTCGGCGAGGTGATGGCGATCGGTCGCACCTTCCCCGAGAGCCTGCAGAAGGCCCTGCGCTCGCTCGAACAGGGCCGCTTCGGCTTGAACTGCGACCCCGGCGAGGAAGAGTACGTCTCGCTCTCCGACGACGAACTGATGGCGCAGGCGATGATCGCCACGCCCGACCGCATCCTGCAGGTGGGCGACCTGCTTCGTCGTGGCCTGACCGTCGACGAGATCCACGACGCCACCAAGATCGACGTGTGGTTCCTCGACCAGATGTCGATCATCGTCGAAGAACGCGTGGCACTCGCGACGACCGGGATCGCGGGCATGACGCCGCGCTCGTGGAAGCGGGCCAAGCAGATCGGCTTCTCCGACGCGCAACTCGCCTATCTGTGGGATCGTGACGAGGCCGAGGTCCGTGCGGCACGCATCGACGCCGGCGTCCTGCCGACCTACAAGACAGTCGACACGTGCGCGGCCGAGTTCGACGCTGAGACGCCGTACCACTACTCGACCTACGAAGACGAGAACGAAGTGCGTCCGTCGAACGGCACGAAGGTGATGATCCTCGGGTCGGGTCCGAACCGGATCGGGCAGGGCATCGAGTTCGACTACTGCTGCGTCCACGCGTCGTTCGCCCTGCGCGACGCCGGCTTCGAGACCATCATGGTCAACTGCAACCCCGAGACCGTGTCGACCGACTACGACACGTCCGACCGGCTGTACTTCGAGCCGCTCACGAAGGAAGACGTGCTGAACGTCATCGACGTCGAACGGCCCGAGAAGGTCATCGTGTCGCTGGGCGGGCAGACGCCGCTGAAGTTGGCGGGGGAGATTCCACGAGAACTCGTCGCAGGAACGTCGCCCGACTCGATCGACGCCGCCGAAGATCGCGAACGCTGGAATGCGATGTGCGACGAACTGCGGATCCCTCAACCGCCCGGTGGTACCGCCGTCGATCTGGACGAGGCGCTGGCGATCACCGACGACATCGGGTTCCCCGTTCTCGTGCGGCCGAGCTACGTGCTCGGTGGACGCGGTATGCAGATCGTCCACGACCGCGACCAATTGACCGAGGCAATGGATGAGCTGGTCGGCTTCGGCTCGCTCGGCAAGGAAGGCGGCCTCTCCGCCGAACGGCCCGTGCTCGTCGACCGGTTCCTCGCGTCGGCCACCGAAGTCGACGTCGACGCCGTGCGCGACTCGACGGGCGACGTGCTCATCGGAGGCGTCATGGAGCACGTCGAGGAAGCGGGCGTGCACTCGGGCGACTCGGCGTGTGCGATCCCGCCTCAGACGCTGCCGTCGTGGGTCGTCGAGGTCATCGAGGCGTACACGAAGTCGATCGCCAAGCGGCTCGACGTGTGCGGCCTGATCAACGTCCAGTACGCCGTGGCCGGTACCACCGTCTACGTCATCGAGGCCAACCCGCGCGCCAGCCGTACGGTGCCGTTCGTCGCCAAGGCAACGGGGGTGCCGCTCGCCAAGATCGCGACGCGCGTGATGCTCGGCGCCACTCTCGCCGAGGTGCGCGCCGAGGGTCTGCTCGCCGATCCGGTCGGAGGGCACGTGTCGGTCAAAGAGGCCGTGCTGCCGTTCAAGCGGTTCCCCGAGGTCGACCCGGCGCTCGGCCCCGAGATGCGTTCGACCGGCGAGGTCATGGGCATCGACACCACGTTCGGTCGCGCGTTCTACAAGGCCGGCCTGGCGTCGGGTACCCAGTTCCCCGCCGACCGTGAAGCCGGGCTCGTGTTCCTGTCGCTCGCCGACGCCGACAAACCGGCGGGACTCGTCGTGGCGCAGCGCTGTCGAGCGCTCGGGCTGGGTGTCGCCGCAACCGCCGGCACCGCCGAGTACCTCGCCCAGTTCGACCTCCCGGTCGAGCAGGTCGTCGCCAAGGTCCACAACGACGGCCGCCGCGAAGACGACAACGAGTCGCTGCCGACAGCGCCGCAGCTGATCGCCGACGGCAAGATCGGCTTCGTCGTCAACACCCCGAGCGGCAAAGCGGCGCGCAGCGACGGCCAGCAGATCCGCAAGGCGTCGAGCGTGCACCGGGTGAGTTGCGTGACCACGGTCGAGGCGGCCCTCGCCAACGCTCAGGGCATGCACGAGCACGCCGACGAAGCCATTGCCGTCACCTCGTTGCAGGAGTACCACGCAACCGGCGCCGGGGGATGAACGTCGACCTGTCGGTGCAGGTGGGGTCCGTGCGCCTCGCCGCGCCGATCATGACGGCATCGGGAACCGCCGGTTACGGCGCCGAGTTCGCGCCGTACTTCGACCTCGCCGAACTGGGTGCGATGGTGACGAAGTCGCTCGCGCCGTACGAATGGCCGGGCAATCCGGCCCCCCGAGTGCACCCGACACCGCAGGGGATGATGAACGCGGTCGGCCTGCAGGGTCCGGGGATCGAGTACTGGCTCGCTCACGTGCTGCCCGATCTGCTCGCGACCGGAGCGACGGTGGTCGCCAGCATCTGGGGTCGATCCCTCGACGATTATCGACAGGCCGCCGAACAACTGGCCGAGGCCCCGGCCGGTGTCGTGGCGGTCGAGGTCAATCTGTCGTGTCCCAACCTCGAAGGGCGTGGTTCGATCTTCGCTCACGACGCCGATCGCTCGGCCGAGGTGATCGCGGCGACCGCGGCGTGCGGCCGACCTCGGTGGGCGAAGTTGAGCGCCAACACCGATCGCATCATCGATGTCGCCGCCGCGGTGGTCGACGCCGGAGCCGAGGCGGTCACGTGCATCAACACACTGCTCGGCCTCGGCTACGACCCCGACACGCTCCGCCCGGTGCTCGGCGCCGGCGGTGGCGGGTTGTCGGGCCGGGCGATCCACCCGGTGGCCGTACGGGCGGTTCATGACGTTCGCGCGGCGCTGCCCGACGTGCCCATCATCGGCGTCGGGGGAGTGGCGTCGGGGTGGGATGCGGTCGAGATGCTGCTCGCAGGAGCGACAGCAGTGCAGGTCGGGACGGCATCGTTCGCCGACCCGCGTGCATCCATCAACGTTCAGCGCGGATTGGCCGCGTGGATGGGCGATCGCGCAATCGCACGCACCGCCGATCTGGCTGCGCTACCGTGATCAGATGGCTACACCACCACAGTTGACGCCGGAGCAGCGAACGGCTGCGCTCGCGAAGGCAGCGGAGGCACGCACTGCGCGCGCCGAGATCAAGGCCCGCCTGAAGATGGGCTCGATCTCGCTGGCCGAAGCGCTCGGCTCCGACGATCCGAACATGGGCAAGTTGAAGGTCGTGTCGATGCTCGAATCGCTCCCGCGGGTCGGCAAGGTCAAGGCCCGCCGTCTCATGGAAGAGATCGGGATCGCCGACAACCGGCGCGTGCAGGGCCTCGGCGCCCAGCAGCGCAAGAAGTTGCTGGAAGAACTGGATTGATCATCGTCGTCTCCGGGCCCGGTGGCGTGGGCAAGGGAACCATCGTCGACGAACTCGTCCGGCGTGACCCCGCACTCTGGCTCAGCCGATCCTGGACCACCCGTGCGCAGCGGCCGTCCGAGTCCGACGAGGCGTACGTGTTCACCGACGGCGAAACCTTCGAGCGCCGCATCGCCGACGGCGGATTCCTCGAGTGGACCGAGTTCCTCGGCAACTACTACGGCACGCCGACACCCGATCCGGGTGACGACCGCGACCTCGTTCTCGAGATCGAGGTCGACGGCGCCCAGCAGGTGAAGCGGATGAGTCCCGAGGCGATGCTGATCTTCGTGCTCCCTCCATCGCGCGCCGAGCAGGAACGACGGCTGCGCGGTCGAGGCGACGTCGACCACAAGGTGTTGGCTCGGCTGAAGAAGGCCGAGGAGGAAGAACCGGTCGGGCGCGCGCTCGCCGACCACGTCGTCGTCAACGACGACCTCGAAGCGACGATCGACGAGATGCTCTCGATCATCGACGCAGCCCGCGGGTGACGCCGAGGTTCAGACCTCTGGCCTTCTCGATGGCACGGTAGGGTGGCGGACTATGGCGCTCGACCACGACACGATGATCAACCCTCCGATCGAGGCACTGCTCGACACGGTCGACTCGAAGTTCACGCTGGTGACGCTCGCAGCACGTCGTGCTCGCAACATCAACTCGTACTTCAACCAACTCGGTGACGGCCTCGGCGGCATGATCCCGCCGCAGGTGTCTTCCACGGCGCGCAAGCCGCTGTCGATCAGCTTCCAAGAGATCTCGGAGTCGAAGATCGTCTGGACCGAAGCGCCCGAACCCGAACCCGAGCCCGAAGTCGATCCTGAAGCCGAAGCCCAGGCGGCCGCCGATGCTGCCGAGAGCGACGACTGAGACCGAGGTGAGCGCCCTCGCGGGCAAGCGGATCGTCCTCGGCGTCACCGGCGGAATCGCGGCGTACAAGGCAATCGAGATCTCACGCAGACTCGTCGATGCGGGTGCGCACGTCGTGCCGATCATGACCGAGGCAGCGCAGCACTTCGTCGGGAGCACGACCCTGAGTGCGCTCGCGTCCGAGCCGGTCCAGACCGAGCTCTGGCACAACGCGTCGACGCCGATCCCGCACACGGCGGTCGGCCAGGGTGCCGACCTGCTCATCGTCGCACCCGCCACGGCCAAGCTGTTGTCGGCCTATGCGCACGGCTACAGCCACGACCTGTTGACCAACACCCTCATCGCCACCCGGGCGCCGGTGATCGTGTGCCCGGCGATGCACACCGAGATGTGGGAGCACCCCAGTGTGGCTGACAATGTCGCCACGCTGCGGCGACGCGGCGTCCACGTCGTCGACCCGGAGGCGGGCCGGCTCGCAGGAGGCGACATCGGTTTCGGGCGCCTCGCCGATCCGGAGACGATCGTGGCGGCGGCCGAACGGGTCCTCGGGCCCGGCGACATGACGGGCATGAGTGTCCTCGTCTCGGCGGGTGGGACCCGTGAGCTGATCGACGCAGTGCGGGTGATCGCCAACCGCAGTTCGGGCAAGCAGGGGTACGCGGTCGCTGCCGAGGCAACGTCACGTGGCGCTCAGGTGACGATCGTGTCGACCATCTCGCTCCCGGCTCCGGCGGGCACGACCGTCGTCGCCGTCGAGACCGCCGCCCAGATGCAGGCCGCGATGACCGAACACGCACCGTCGAGCGATGTGGTGGTGATGGCGGCAGCAGTCGCCGACTTCCGCCCTGCAGCGGCTCAGTCAGGCAAGATCAAGAAGCGTGACGGCGTCCCCGAGATCGTGCTCGAGCCCACCCCCGACATCCTCGCCGGCCTCGGCAAGACCAAGCCCGGCGGTCAGGTCCTCGTCGGATTCGCCGCCGAAACCGACGATCTCGTGGCCAACGCTCAGGCGAAGCTGACGTCGAAGAACCTCGACCTGATCGTCGCCAACGACGTCGGTGCGCCTCAGGTGGGCTTCGCGCACGACACGAACGCGGTTACGCTGCTCAGGCCCGACGCGGAGCCTGTCGAGATCGACCTCGCCGAGAAGCGAGATGTCGCCCGGGCCGTCATCAACACGATCCTCGCGATTCGATCGGCGAGAACGACAGGAGACACCTGAACATGGGCAACTACACCTTCACGTCCGAGAGCGTCACGGAAGGCCATCCCGACAAGATGGCCGACCAGATCTCCGACTCGATCCTCGATGCGATCCTCACCGAGGACCCCGATGCTCGCGTGGCGTGCGAGACCATGGTCACGACCGGCCTATGCGTGGTCGCCGGCGAGATCAGCACGAGCGCCTACGTCGAGATCCCGAAGATCGCGCGAGACACCATCAACGGCATCGGCTACGACAACGCGCTCTACGGGTTCGACGGCAACACCTGTGGGGTCATGGTGACGCTCGACGAGCAGAGCCCCGAGATCGCTCAGGGTGTCGACGCCTCCGAAGAGGTCCGCGGCGGAACCGCCGGCGAGGACGATGCGATCGAGATCCAGGGAGCTGGCGACCAGGGCATGATGTTCGGGTACGCCTGCAACGAGACCGATGCGCTGATGCCGCTGCCGATCCACACGGCGCACCGTCTCGCCGAGCGTCTCGCCGAAGTCCGCAAGTCGGGTCAGGTCCCGTACCTGCGTCCCGACGGCAAGACCCAGGTCACCTTCGAGTACGACGAGAGCGGCAAGCCGGTTGCACTCGAGGCCGTCCTCATCTCGACGCAGCACCAGGACGGCATCGACCGTGACACGGTGATCCGGCCCGACCTGATCGATTCGGTCATCCGGCCGACGATCCCCGAGCAGTTCGCCGACGACGACTACGTGGTCTATGTGAACCCGACAGGCAATTTCGTGCGCGGCGGTCCGTACGCGGACTGCGGCCTGACCGGCCGCAAGATCATCGTCGACACCTACGGCGGCATGGGTCGCCACGGTGGCGGTGCCTTCTCGGGCAAGGACCCGTCGAAGGTCGATCGGTCGGCTGCGTACGCCGGACGCTGGGTCGCCAAGCATGTCGTGGCGTCGGGCGCCGCCGATCGCTGTGAGATCCAGCTCGCCTACGCCATCGGCATGGCGCAACCCATGAGCATCCTCGTCGAGACCTTCGGCACCGAGCAGCAGTCGCCCGATTCGATTGAAGCGGCGGTGCGCGCCACCTTCGACCTGCGCCCCGGCGCGATCGTGCGTGACCTCGACCTCAAGCGTCCGATCTACAAGAAGTCGGCCGCATACGGACACTTCGGCCGCGACGAGTTCCCGTGGGAGCAGCTCGGTCGGCTCGACGACCTGAAGTCGGCGCTCGGCGCCTGATCGCAGCGTGCCCGTCGCACGGGTGCTGCCCGACGTCACCGGGCTCGACAAGTCGTTCGACTACCTGATCCCCGATGACCTGCGCGAGCGCGTGCAGGTCGGAACGATCGTGCGCGTCGAACTCCACGGCCGTCGGATCGGTGGGTGGGTCACTCACGTGCTCGACGACACCGATGCTGCTGTCGACGTCGCGGGCTTGAAACCGATCGCGAAGGTCACGGGTCACGGGCCGTCGGCCGACGTGATCGAACTGGCCGAGTGGGCGCGTGTGCGGTGGGCGGCGCGCCGGATGCGACCGTTGCTCGTCGCAGCGTCTCCGAAGCGAGCGGTCGTGTCGCTTCCGCCGCCGAGTCGGCGTGCGAACAATCCGGCCCCGTCGTCGCCCGCCACCACCGAGTTGCTCGCCGGAGGTGGAGGAGTGCTCCGGCTGCCGCCCCGGAGCGACGTCCTGCCCGCCGTGCTGTCGGCGATCGCCGTCGGCCCGACCCTGGTGGTCGTGCCGACGGTCGCCGACGCCTCGCTGCTCGCTTCGCGTCTGCGCAGAGCCGGAGCGACCGTCGCATTCGTACCCGACGACTGGGCCGCCGCTGCCGGTGGCATCGATGTCGTGGTGGGAACCCGCTCGGCGGCGTGGATGCCGTGTGCCGGGATGGCAGCGGCGGTCGTGATCGACGAGCACGACGAGGCGCTCCAAGAGGAGCGGTCACCGACGTGGCACGCACGCGACGTCGTGGCCGAACGCTGTCGTCGAGCTGGTGTACCGGCCGTCTTCGTGTCGCCGATCCCGACTCTCGTCGCCGTCGAAGAACTCGCAGGTCCTGTCGGCGTCGCACATCCGCCTCGTGATCGCGAAGCCCGACACTGGCCGGTCGTGCAGGTCGTCGATCGAGGCGACGATGACCCGTGGAAGCGCTCGCTGGTCACGTCAGAACTGATCGAACGGATCCGCGACCCACTGCAACGTGTTCTGTGCATCTCGAACATCACGGGTCGGGCTCGTGTGCTCGCGTGCCGGAGCTGCCGGGCCCTCATCCGCTGCGAAGCGTGCGATGCGGCCGTCGGTCTCGGCGACGACGGCGGGCTCGCCTGTCGCCGTTGCGGAACCCGTCGCCCGCCGGTGTGCCAGGAATGCGGCAGCGGCGCATTCGCCAACCTGCGACCGGGCGTGACCCGCATCGCCGAAGAACTCGAGGCGGCCGCGAACCGACCGGTGGTCGTCGTGACCGGCAAGGACGACGAGCCCCCGCCGAGATCCGACCTGTACGTCGGGACCGAGGCGGCGCTGCATCGAGTCGCCCCGGTCGACGTCGTGGCGTTCCTCGAATTCGACTCCGAGATGCTGGCACCGCGCTTTCGCGCCTCGGAGCAGGCACTGGCGCTTCTGGTGCGAGCGGGACGGCTCGCGCCGACCGTTCTCGTGCAGACCTTCGATCCCGACCACGAAGTGCTGCGGGCAGCGACGCAGGGCGAACCGTCGATCGTCGTCGACGGAGAGCGTGGTCGACGCGAGTTGCTCGGGCTGCCTCCCTACGGCGCACTGGCGTCGGTCACCGGGGCATTCAGTGCCGAGATGGTGTCGCAACTCGACACGTCGGTCGTCCAGGTCGGTGGCGACGGCGATGACCGCTACCTCCTGCGAGCGATGTCGTGGACGGCACTCGGCGAGGCGATCAACGCCACGGAGCGGCCACCGGGATCGCGCATCCGCGTCTCGGTCGACCCGCCCCGGATCTGATGCAGGTCGCATCGACCGGCCGGTGCGATCAGGCGTCGAACGATCGGGCGATCCGTCGGAACAGCTCGATGCTGGCGAGTTCGCAATTGTGCTCCTCGTCGTCCTCGACACCGTAGGTCGGGTTGGCCGACAGCTTGACGACGACGCAACGCCGTGACGGGTCGACGTAGACGAACTGGTTGTACACGCCGATCGCCGTGAACTCGCCGACGTCCCCGTCGGGGATCCACCACTGATACCCGTAGCCCAGTCCGAAGTCGGGGTCGTCGGCCCGGCCCGGCATCAGGTGGGGTGCGTCGGGCGTGACCGCAGCGGTCGCCCAGTCGGCGGGCACGATCTGACGACCGCGCCACATTCCCCGATCGAGGAAGAGTTGGCCGAGCTTCGCGTAGTCGACCGCCGTCGCACTCAACCCGGCGAACGCCATCTCGACACCTGCCGAATCGGTGATCCAGTGGCCGGGGTGCTCCATGCCGAGAGGGTCCCAGAGCCGTGACTGCATGTAGTCGGTCACGGTCTGGCCGGTCGTCCGGGCGAGCAGGAAGCCGAGCACCTGGGTCTCGGCCGAGTTGTAGTGGTTGCGGGTGCCCGGTGGGCACTCGGCCTCGATCCCGCCGACCAGTTCGGCGAGCGTGCCCTGACCGCGGAACGCTCGACCGAGGCGACGTACGTCGGAATCGCGATCGCTGTAGTCCTCGTTCCACGCTGCGCCCGACGACATCTGCAGGACGTCACGTATCGACACACCGACGTAGGCCGACCCAGCGACCTCGGGAACGTAGGCGTCGACCGGATCGTCGATGCTGGCGATCGATCCGTCGCCGACCGCGATGCCGACGAGCGTCGACACGAAGCTCTTGGCCACCGACATCGACAACCACCCGACATCGGGTCCACCGGTCGATGCGTAGCGCTCCGTGCGGATCGTGCCGTCGTGGATCACGAGGAGCGCGGCCGTCGCAGTGTCGGCGAGGTGCCGCTCGACACTCACCTCGACCCCGTCGAACTCGAACGCATCGGGCAGAGCGATGTCGGCGGCGACGGGGAACGAGAACGGATCAGACGACGCCGTCAGCTGCGTCGTCGAGAACAGTTCGGGGATGCGACAGAAGTTCTGCCGTTGGTGGACGCCGGTGAAGAGCGAATGCGACATCGCCGCTCCGTCGGGTGCCAAGAAGTCGGAGGGCGCATCGTTCATTGGTCGATCATTGCCGACAGGTAGCGTCGGACGTCCTGTGAACGCCGATCTCTTCCCCGACATGGCTGCCGAACGAGCCCATCTGGCCTTCTCGCGCGCGTCCCGGGACGGGATGATCGAGCGTCTGTCGGCGGTCGATCCCGACGGCGCCGCCGACGAAGTCACGAAGGACTACATCGAAGTGACCGTCGCCGAGGCGCTCGACGATCTGCGCGGACCCGGAGCCGGTGATTTCTTCGGACGGATCGACATGGCGCCCGAGCCGGGCGTCGCCGGATCCGTGACGGTCGAGCACTGGTACGTCGGTCGACGACACATCGAAGATGATGCACACGACCCGGTCGTCGTCGACTGGCGGGCGCCGATCGCTGCGCCCTTCTACCGGGCGACGGCCATCGACTCGCTCGGAGTCGACTTCCGGCGCCGGTTCACCCTCGACGACGGCGAGATGGTCGCCTACCTCGACGAACACCTCGATGACCCCGACGCAGGCGGAGCGGCTGCGGGCATCCCTGACCCGGTCCTCGCCGAGATCGGCGCCGAGCGCAGCGGCGAGATGCGCGAGATCGTGGCGACGATCCAAGGCGAGCAAGACGTCGTCATCCGCTCCGACATCGACCAGGTGCTGATCGTCCAGGGCGGGCCCGGTACCGGCAAGACCGCGGTCGCCCTGCACCGAGCGGCGTACCTACTGTTCGAGCACCGTGGCCGCCTCGCTCGCGACGGCGTGCTCGTCGTGGGGCCGAACCGGGCCTTCCTCGACTACATCGGCAACGTGCTGCCCTCGCTCGGCGAGCGCACGGTCCGCCAGGCGACCGTCGACGATCTGTGCATCCCACGGATCGAGGTCACGGCGCTCGACGACGCCGAGACGGCCCGCTGGAAGGGGTCGGCCGACCGCCTCGGCGACCTCGAGGCCGCCGCGCTCGACTCGATCCGGCCGCCCGACGACGACATCGTCGTTCCGGTCGGGGTGCGCAACCACGTGATCACGCGCGACGAGTTCGCCGAGTGGGTGACCACGGCGAAGAGCGGAGCGACGCCGCTCAACGAGCGCCGTGCCCGGCTCACGGCGATCGCCAAGCGCGAGCTGATGCGTCGCAGCGGCGACGACGGTTGCTGGTCGAAGGCCGGGCCGCTCAAGTCGGCGATCACGAAGGCGTGGCCGACGCAGAAGCCCGTCAAGCTCGTCGACGGCATCCTGCCCGGCGTCGGCGGAAAGCGACGCGCCTGGACGGCAGCCGACCAGTTGCTCGTCGACGAGGCCAACTCGCTGCTGAACGGTTCGCCCTTCACGTACGGCCACGTCGTGGTCGACGAGGCGCAGGACCAATCCGACGTGGGGCTGCGCGTGATCGGTCGTCGCAGCCCTGCGGGTTCGATGACGCTGGTGGGCGATGTCGCGCAGTCGACCACGCCCGCCGGTCAGGAGCGGTGGGCCGATGTGTTCGCCCACCTCGGGCCCGCCGGTGCAGCGGGCGTCGTTGCCGACCTCACCATCGGATACCGCGTCCCCGAACCGATCCTCTCCGTCGCCAATCGCCTGTTGCCGTTGACCGAGGTCGATGCGACCGAGAGCCGCAGCGTGCGGACCGGCGGCGAACTCCCGGCGTGGGATGTGGGCGCGAGCGGCGACCTGTCGGATCGCGTCGCCCGGGCAACCGCCGAGATGAAGCGACTGCACAAGCTGACCGGAGTGGTCGCGCCGGTCGAATGGCACGCGCAGATCATCGAGGCGTTGGCGGCGGTCGACCTCGTCGGTGTTGACCACGTCCACGACCTGGCTTCGGTTGAGGTTCCCGTGTTCGAGGCGCACGCCGTGAAAGGGCTGGAGTTCGACGGCGTGGTCGTCGTGAACCCGCACGAGATCCTCGCCGAGAGTCGCACCGACACCGTTCACACGGCTCGCGGCGCCCGTCTGCTCTACGTCGCGATGACCCGAGCCGTCCAGCGACTCACCTTCGTCACCGACACCCAGCCCGTCCCCCTCCTCACGTAACGCCCCGGGTCAGACCCGGGCCGTTACCTTTCTGTCAGGAAATCGCCGGTAACGTAACGTTTGGGGTCAGACCCGGGGCGTTACGTTCCTGTCAGGTAATTGCCGGTAACGTAACGTTTGGGGTCAGACCCGGGGCGTTACCGAGTGGCGAGAAGGCGGAAGCCGGATTTCGAGGCGATGCGGTCAGCCGGGTGGCCCTGCCCGGTCAGCCAGCGCTGGAGCGAGTCGGCTCCGAGATGCTTCTGCACGACCAGGCACGCAGTGCCGTCGTCGGTCAGTCGCCCGAGCCAGTCGAGCAGCAGGTCGTGCAACGCCTGCTTGCCGACGCGGATCGGAGGGTTCGACCAGATCGTCGAGAACCGGACGTCGTCGGGCACCTCCGACGGAAGGGCCACCCGGATGTTGCCGATTTTGTTGCGCCGTGCGTTGCGCTCGCAGAGTTGGCGGGCGCGCGAGTTGACGTCGACCGCCCACACGGTGGCGTCGGGGGAGCGTCGTGCCATCGTGAGTGCGATCGGTCCGGCACCGGCGCCGAGATCGAGCAGGTGCCCCGAGGCGGAGATCGGAACGGTCGATCGCAACAGCAACGACGTCCCGTCGTCGACACGGCCACGGCTGAACACGCCCGAGTCGGTCTCCAGTGTGAAGGCCGTGTCGGGGAGCGTCACGTCGACCACGACCGGGTCGGACGTCACCGTCGGGTCCTCGTCGAAGTAGTGCGCGCTCTCGGTCGGGGGCACGGGTGTCGTTGACTCGTCGGGCATCACCCGTAGCCTGGCAGCAATGTCGCACAAGATCCGCACATACGGCGACCCCGTTCTGAAGAGCAAGGCTGCGAAGATCGACGACGTCGACGGCAAGGTGATCCGTCTCGTCGACGACATGTTCGACACGCTCGTCGACTCCGGCAACGGCATCGCGCTCGCCGCCCCGCAGATCGGGATCCAGAAGCAGGTGGTCGTGTGGGATCTCGGCGAGGAACAGCTCGCGATCATCAACCCCGAGATCGTCGAGGGCGACGGCGAGTGGGCGTACGACGAGGGGTGTCTGTCGATCCCGGGCCTGTACGTCGAGATGCTGCGTCCGAAGCAAGTCCTCGTGCGAGGTGTGAGCCTTGACGGGGAGATCATCGAGATCGAAGCCGACGAACTCGAAGCGCGGATGTTCCAGCACGAGATCGATCACCTGAACGGCGTGTTGATGTTCGACCGGCTCGAAGGTGATCAGCGCAAGGACGCGCTCGCCGAGTACCGGCGGATCGAAGAGCAGGCGGCTGCCGAAGCCGCGGCTGCTGCTCGCGGTGGGCTGATGCGTCGTCTCCGCGCCCAGTAGATGTCGCGCTGCACCCGATGAAGATCGTCTACTTCGGGACCCCCGAGATGGCGGTGCCGCCGTTGCGGGCCTTGGTCGAAGCCGAGCACGAGGTCGAACTCGTCGTCACGCGCGTCGACAAGAAGCGTGGGCGCGGTGGAGCGCTGTCACCGAGCCCGGTCAAGGCTGCGGCCGTCGAACTCGGTCTTGCTGTCTCCCACGATCCCGACGACGTCCTCGCGACAGCGGCCGAGCTCGGCGTCGTCGTCGCCTACGGACGGATGATCAAGCCGCACCTCCTCGAGGCGATACCGATGGTCAACGGTCACTTCTCACTGTTGCCGCGTTGGCGCGGCGCCGCCCCCGTCGAGCGAGCGCTTCTCGCTGGTGACCAGGTGACCGGGGTCTGCGTGATGGCGCTCGAGGAGACCCTCGACACCGGCGGCGTGTACGCCCGGACCGAGGTGCCGATCGGCCCGTCGACCACCGCCGCCGAACTGCGCACGACGCTCGTGCAGGTCTGCAGCGATCTCTTGGTCGACACGCTGTCCCGGCCGCTCGACACGTGGATCGACGACCCCGAGCCCCAGCTGGGCGAAACCGTGTATGCCGCCAAGTTCGACAAGTCGGAGTTCGAGATCGACTGGACCACTGGCGCCGACGCAGTGCACCGGCTGATCCGTGTCGGCGGCGCATGGACCACGTTTCGCGACAAGCGCCTGAAGATCGTGGCCGCCGACCTGGTCGACGGAGTGATCGTGCCGACCGTCGTGCAACCCGAGGGCAAGCCCGCCATGGCGTTCGCCGACTGGCGCAACGGTGCCCAACCCACCCGCGACGAACTCTTCGGAAACCTGTGAGCGATCTCCCACCGCCGGCAGGCAAGCCTCTCAACCGCAAACAGCGGCGCGCTGCGCTGCAGGGAAACGCGAAGACCGACGTGGGGACCACGACCCCGAACCCCGTGTCGCGCACGGCGGCGCGTCGTAAGTCCCGTGGTGTGGCGCTCGACGTCCTTCGTCGAATCGAGAACGACGGCGCGTACGCGAACCTCGTGCTGGGGCCGATGCTCGAAGCGTCCACGCTGTCGGAGCAGGACCGCAAGTTCGCCACCGAACTCGTCTACGGATCGACCAGGATGCGCCGAGCGTGCGACGCGATCATCGACCGGTTCGCCAGCCAGTCTCCCGACGAACAGACCCGATCGATCCTCCGCATCGGCGCGTACCAACTGACCTACATGGCGGTCCCGGCGCACGCTGCTGTGAGCGAGACGGTCGACCTGGCACCGGCGAAGACACGTGGGTTCATCAACGCCGTGCTGCGCCGGATCTCCGAGTCGGACATCGCCGACATGACGTGGCCGTCGGAGGCCGCACGGCTCAGCTTCCCCGAGTGGATCGCCGACGCCCTGCGCACCGATGTGGGCGACGACGAGGCGGCGGCGGCCATGGAACGGATGAACGAGGCGCCGGCCGTGACCGAACGTCCCGACGGGTACGTGCAGGACTTCTCGTCACTGTGGGTCGCCTATGCGGTCGAGGCCACGGCGGGGGAGCAGGTGTTCGACATGTGTTCGGCGCCAGGGGGCAAGGCGACGGCGATCGCCGGATCGGGAGCGACCGTGGTCGCGGGAGACCGGCAGGACCACCGTGCAGCGCTCGTCAAGGTGAACGTCGACCGACTCGAACTCGACCTGCCCGTCATCGTCTCCGACGGAACTCGCCCGCCGTTCCGGCCCGCCACGTTCGACGCCGTGCTGCTGGACGCTCCGTGCTCTGGTCTGGGAGCGCTCCGGCGCCGGGCTGATGCCCGTTGGCGGATCGAACCCGACGATGTCGGCGACCTCGCACGACTGCAGAAGCAGTTGCTCACCTCCGCCGCCTCGCTCGTTCGCCCGGGCGGCCGCCTCGTGTACAGCGTGTGCACGCTGCTCGATGCCGAGTCGGTCGACCATCCGACGCCGCCCGGCTTCGAGGTCGACGACACCGAGCCCCCGTCGGGCCGCTGGCGTCGTCACCGGCAGGGCTGGCGGGTGCTGCCTCACGATGCCGACACCGACGGCATGATCATGATCCGCTACCGCCGCACATCCTGATCGGCTCGGACTCCGGCGACTCTGCGCCCGGAGCAGGCCGCTTTCCGGATCGGAGCGGGGACAGATGCGGGGACAGATGCGGGGACAGATCTGTCGCAGTGCCCGGCGACGGAGGGGAACTGGCGATCTTGTCCCCGGTGAGGTCCGGTTTCCCGATCCTGTCAGGAGACAGCAGCAGCGAGGCTGCGTCGAGCGGGCTCGTAGGATCGGGAGATGAGCGAGACGCAGCCGGCCAAGGTCCTCACGTGTTCCGACGGCGTGGTCCACGGCAACCGTGAGGACAAGAGCGGCGAGGCGCTCGCCGACTTCCTCGCTGCCAACGGATTCGACGTCATCGAGCGCCGGGTCACCGCCGACGGCACCGAGAACGTGGCGATCGCGCTGCGGGAGATGGCCGACGGCTTCGCCGGGCTGATCGTGTCGACCGGTGGCACCGGATTCGCCCCGCGCGACCAGACGCCCGAAGGCACCCGGGCGGTCATCGAGCGCGAGGCGCCGGGGCTGGCCGAGGCGATGCGACTGTGCAACCCGCTCGGGCGGCTGTCGCGCGGCGTCGCAGGCGTGCTGGGCGACACGATCGTCGTCAACGCGCCCGGCAGCACGAAGGGGTGCGTCGAGCAGTTGGAGGCGGTCATCGACGTGCTGCCCCACGCGCTGCGTCTGCTCTGGGACGTCGACAACTCCCACTGAACCGAGGCGTCAGCGCGGCGATAGCGTCGCTGCCGTGCTGAACATGGTCTTGCCGAAGGGCTCGCTGGAGCGGGCGACACTCGAACTCTTCGAAGCGGCGGATCTCCCGGTCCATCGGAACTCCAACGTCGACTACCAGGCGAACATCGACGACCCTCGCATCGAATCGGTCCGCATCCTGCGTCCCCAGGAGATCCCGACCTATGTGGCCGAAGGGTTGTTCGACATCGGCATCACCGGACGCGACTGGGTCGAGGAGACCGGCAGCGTCGTCGAGAGCCTCGGCGAACTGAAGTACTCGAAGAACACGTCGAAGCCGATCCGCATGGTCGTGGCCGTCGCCGGTGACTCGACCGCCGAGTCGGTGAAGGACCTGCCGAACGGCGTGCGCGTCCAGACCGAGTATCTGGAGTCGACGCGTCGCTTCTTCGAGCAGAATGGCGTCGAGGCGAACATTCGGCTCTCCTACGGTGCGACCGAGGCGAAGATCCCCGACATCGCCGACTGTGTGGTCGAGATCACCGAGACCGGCCGTGCGTTGCGCGCCGCCGGTCTCAAGGTCATCGACACGATCCTCACGAGCTACACCGAGGTCGTCGCCAACCCGGTCGCCTACGCCGATCCGGAGAAGCGCAAGGCGATGGATCAGGTCATGACGCTGCTCAACGGTGTCCTCGATGCTCGTGGTCGGGTGCTGCTGAAACTGAACGTCGACGAGGAACACAGAGACGCTGTCCTCGCCGTGCTGCCGTCGATGAAGTCGCCGACGGTGTCGCCGCTGTCGGACGGCGGCTACGCGGTCGAGTCGGTGATCGAGAAGCGGACCGTCAACCTCGTCATCCCGGCGCTGCGCGAGGCCGGAGCAACCGATCTACTCGAGATGCCGATCTCCAAGATCGTCCCGTGACCGAACTCGCTCGTGGGACGGGTCTGGTCGGTGAGGTGACCGAGTTCGACGCCGACGTCGGGATCGGAACTGTCACGTCGTCGACGGGGGAGCGCCATGCGTTCCACTGCATCGAGATCGCCGACGGCAGTCGCGACATCGCCGTGGGGGCCGGGGTCGGCTTCGACCTGCTTGCCAAGTTCGGTCGCTTCGAGGCTGCGAATATCAAGACGTGAGCGACGAGCGTGCGATCAGGGAGCGTCGGATCATCGACGTCCTGATGGCGCTCGACGAGGGCGAGGTGACGACCTACGGAGATGTCGCCGACGTGGCCGGCTATCCGAAGCAGTCCCGCCTGGTCGGTCGGATCCTGCGCGAAACGGTACTCGACGTTCCGTGGTGGCGGATCGTCAACGCGCAGGGTCGCATCCGCACGGGCAATCCGGCGATGCAGGCCGAGTTGCTCGCCGCCGAAGACGTACTGGTCGCCGGCGGACGCGTGCTCGACGCCCCGATCGGGCGTTTCCGCCGCGACGACCGCTGACGAATCGCACGTGACGACGTGTTCGCGAAGTGCACGTGACGAAGTGTTCGTGAAGTGTTCGTGAAGGGTCTGTCCCCTCACGTATGCATACGTGAGGGGACAGACCCTTCACGTATGGACGTCGGGATGCCGGTCTGGTGGCGACCCTGGCGCTCAGGCGGGGATGTCGCCGCCGGCCTGGCCCTTGATCTGGACGAAGGCGAGGCGGATGTTCTGCAGAGCATCGACCATCGTGGGCGCATCGGCCCCGAGCCGGTCGCCGAGACCGTCGACGAGACACGCGAGGGCGTCGATGGCGAGCGCCGCCTGTGCGAGGTCGGGCTCCTCGGCCGAGAGGTGGATCGCAGCCAGTTCGTACAGGCCCATCACGTGGTTCGTCACGACGACTTCGGCAGGAACCGACGACAGGCGGGCCCGCGTTTCCTCCATTGCCTGCTGAGCAGCGACGATCTCCGCCTGCTCCTCGGGACTCATCTGCTGGAACTGCTTCTGGAAGTCGTCGAGTCCGGGGATCTCGAAGCTGCCGTCGTCGGGTGTCGTCTCGTCGGTCACCGCTCCGACGATACCGAGGTTTCAACCAGGCCCTGGGGTACCATCGTCGGGCACAACTGATTCGAAGTGGGAGCAATCCCCACCTGTCCACCACTGGCTCCGGCCGACCGTGACCGGGTACCTAGGCTGAGACAGCCACTGCGCCGACGCTCGCGCCGGCTGAGTGCCGGTCGCTCTGCGGGCTTCGCGTCGAGCACCAACATTCGAACATGGGGAGGCCCATTTGCACAGGAGTGAAGTCTCATAGCACCACGACGACCAGAACCGCGTGGCGAACAGCACCGCATCAACGACCGCATCCGCAGCCGTGAGGTCCGACTCATCGGACCCGACGGCGACCAGCTCGGAATCAAGGCGGTCCCCGAAGCGATTCGCATGGCACGAGGCCTCGACCTCGATCTCGTCGAAGTCGCGCCCCAGGCGAAGCCGCCTGTGTGTCGCATCATGGACTACGGCAAGTTCAAGTACGAGGAAGACCAGAAGGCCAAAGAAGCTCGCAAGAAGTCGACGAACGTGTCGGTCAAGGAGGTCAAGTACCGACCCAAGATCGGCAAGGGCGACTTCGACACCAAGACCCGCAACGTCGTCCGTTTCATCGACGAAGGACACAAGGTCAAGGTCACGCTGCAGTTCCGTGGTCGAGAGATGGCGCACCCCGAACTGGGTGCCAAGATTCTCGACGAAGTGATCGAAGCCGTGGGCCCCGCCGCCAAGCTGGACAGTCGTTCACGACTCGAAGGCCGTGCGATGTCGATGGTGCTGTCACCTGACAAGCAGGCGCAAGAGGCCATCAGGAAAGCGGCCGAAGAAGCCGAGAAGCAGGCAGCAGCCGACGCCGATGAGCAGGCGACTGCCGACGAAGAAGGAGCATGACATGCCGAAGATGAAGACATCGAAGACCGCGAAGAAGCGCTTCAAGAAGACCGGGACGGGCAAGCTCCGTCGCGAGCAGGCCAACAACCAGCACCTCTTCGAGAAGAAGTCGTCGACCCGCAAGCGTCGTCTCGAACGGGACCAGGACGTCCATCCCGGCGATGCCAAGAAGATCAAGCGTCTCCTCGCCGAGCGCTGACGAACACGACGACCCCCAAGGAGTAGAGCAATGGCAAGAGTGAAGCGTGGCGTCACGAAGACGAATCGCCACAAGAAGGTCCTGAAGCAGGCAAAGGGCTACTACGGCAACAAGAGCCGTTCGTTCCGCGCTGCCAACGAGCAGGTCATGCGGTCGGGCAACTACGCCTTTCGCGACCGTCGTGCTCGCAAGGGCGAGATGCGACGACTGTGGATCCAGCGGATCAACGCAGCCTGTCGTCAGAACGACATGAGCTACAGCCGGTTCATCGCCGGCCTCAACGCCGCCGGGATCGAGGTGGATCGCAAGATCCTCGCCGACATCGCCGTCACCGACGCCGCTGCGTTCAGCAAACTCGTCGAGAACGCGAAGAACGCGCTCTGAGCGTGTGCGGCTCCGTCTGACGGAGTCGAGAATCGAGGAGGCCCGCACCGATCGGTGTGGGCCTTCGTCGTTTTCGTCAGAGCTGCAGCGAGACTCGGGGGATGGCGGGAGTCGAGATCAAGAACCCGACGGTGCAGCGGATCCGCAGGTTGTTGTCGCAGCGCTCCGAGCGGCACGGCTCTGGAGCGTTCGTCGTCGAAGGCCCGGTGTTCGTCGCAGAGGCCGTGTCTGCTGGATGGCGGTGCGAACTTCAGGTGGTGCCCGACGGCTCTCACGCAGCTGTCGAGGGAGCCGGGCGTGTCGTCGAACTCGCCGAGGGGGTCCTGGAGCGGGTCGGATCGACACGTTCGCCGCAAGCACCGTTGGCCATCGTCGAAATGCCTTCTGCGAGGGAGGGGGTCGCGTTGTTGGAGCGGGCGGAGTTCGCGATGGTGCTCGATGGGGTGAGCGACCCGGGCAACCTCGGCACGATCCTGCGCTCGGCGGAAGCTGCGGGCGCTGACGTCGTCGTCCTCACGCCGGGCAGCGTCGACCCGTACAACCCGAAGGTGGTGCGGTCGTCGGCGGGCGCCCTCTTCCACGTGCCGGTCGTCGAAGCGACGCTCGATCAGGTGTCCGCCGCCAACCTGCGACTCGCCGGCACGAGCAGCCACGATCATCCCGGTCGGACCGTCGTCGAACACACCTCTGCCGACCTCACCGGCCGTCTTGCGATCGTGATGGGGAACGAGGCAGCCGGCCTGCCCGACGAGTGGACCGACGAGGTCGGGCCCATCGACACCTGGCTCACCATCGCGCATCGCGGGCGCAGCGAATCGCTCAACGTGGCGATGGCGGCGACGATCCTCGCGTTCGAGAGCGCACGCCAACGAGGCTCTGCGTAGGGTCGTTCCATGGCTGATGAATTGCTGCTGCAACTCGATGCGTCGGGCGTCGAGTACGAGATCATCGACTGCGATCCGGCGCTCGCCGACACCGCCGAGTTCTGCGAAGCGTACGACTACTCGCTCGACCAGTCGGCGAACACGATCGTGGTGATCGGCAAGTCCGACCCACCCGTGTTCGCCGCGTGCCTCGTCCTGGCCACCACGAAGCTCGACGTGAACAAGGTCGTGCGCAAGAAGCTCGGGACGAAGAAGGCGTCATTCGCCGATGCCGACGACACCGTGAAGATCACCGGGATGAAGATCGGCGGCGTGACCCCCTTCGGCCTGCCGTCGGACCTCCCGGTGTGGGTCGACGAGCGGGTGATGGCGTGCGAGCAGATCATCCTCGGCGGTGGCTCGCGTGACCGCAAGGTGCTCGCCGCCCCGACGATCCTGACGGCGATCGGTGCCGAAGTGATCACCGACCTGGCCAAGGAGATCGATCCGCCCGAGGGTGCGTCATGAGCACGTCGGTCGTCCCGATCCTGCGTGTCTCCGACGCCGCGGCTTCGGTCGAGTGGTACGCACAAATCGGCTTCGAGCAGATCTTCGAGCATCGCTTTGCCCCCGACATGCCTGCGTATGTGGGGATCCAGCGCGACGACGCGACGATCCACCTGTCGGAACACACCGGCGATGCCCCCGGCCCCGGGCTGATCTACGTGTGGGTCGAGGCGGTCGATCCGCTCGCCGACCACTTCGGTGCGACTCCCGACGAGATGCCGTGGGCGCGTGACTTCGAAGTCGCCGACCCCGACGGCAACCGCATCCGTCTCGCCGAAGCCCGATCCGACGACGCCTGATCCCGCTCGACGACCGGTCAGCCCGTCTCCGAGTCGGGGTCCGGTGCTTGCGCACGCCGACACCGCTGAGCGAAATGGGTCGGACCCTTCCCGCAGCGGTCGGGCTAACATCGCGGCGTGATGACGCAGTTGCAGCGATTTACGTTCCCCGGCTGAACCCCGGGGACCCACATCGCTCCTGCCCACACCGTTCCTTCGAAAGGACACCCCTTGATCTCCGACATCATCGCCGCTCGCGACGCGGCGCTCGCCGACATCGCGCAGGCGGCCTCGCCCGACGACGTCGCTGCGATGACCACCCGGTACGCCGGCAAGAAGGGCGAACTCGCCGGGCTGAAGAAGCAACTCGGGTCGCTCGACTCCATCGACGAGAAGAAGGCGGCCGGTGCGGCGATCAACGAAGCCATCTCGTCGGTCGACGCCGCTCTCGCCGAGCGGCGCACCGTTCTCGCCGCCGCAGCGATGGACGCGCAGGTCCAGAACGAGCGGATCGACCTGACCGAGCACGTCGGCAAGCCGACCCGGGGCAGAGCCCACCTGGTCACGCAGGCATGGGAGCGGCTCGAAGACGTGTTCGTCGGGATGGGCTTCCGTGTGGCCGAAGGGCCCGAGGTCGAAACCGACTGGCACAACTTCGAAGCGCTCAACATGAGCGAAGGGCACCCGGCGCGTGGCGAGTTCGACACACTCTTCGTCGACCACGTCGCACCGGGCGGAACGCCTGGCTCGACGCTGCTGCGCACTCATACCTCGCCGGTGCAGATCCGCACGATGCTCACCCAGGAGCCGCCGATCTACATCGTCGCTCCGGGTCGTGTGTTCCGACGTGACACGCCTGACGCCACACACATGCCGGTCTTCCACCAGATCGAAGGGCTCGTCATCGACCGGGACATCTCGATGGCCGACCTCGCCGGCACGATCGACGCGTTCACGAAGGCGTTCTTCGGACAGAACTGGAACTCGCGGCTGCGTCCGAGCTACTTCCCGTTCACCGAGCCGTCGGCCGAGTTCGACATCCAGCGTCCCGACGGTTCGTGGATCGAGCTGGGTGGCTGCGGCATGGTGCACCCCAACGTGCTGACCGCCGGCGGCCTCGACCCCGAGGAGTGGAGCGGGTTCGCGTTCGGTTTCGGCATCGACCGGATGGCCCTGATGCGCCACGGCGTCGGTGACCTGCGCGAGATGTACGCCGACGACCTGCGATTCACGGAGCAGTTCTCATGAAGGTCCTTCTCTCTTGGCTCAACGAGTACGGCGACTTCGGGGACCCGTCGAACTCCGACGACGTCGCACGGGTCGCCGATGCGCTCACGGCGCTCGGCCTGGAAGTCGAGTCGCTCGAACCGCTCGGCGACACCGTTCCCGGCGTCGTCACCGCCCGCATCCTGCGCCTCGAAGCGCACCCGGACGCCGCCAAGGTGCAGCGGGTGTACGTGGACGCCGGCGGCGGCGAAGAGCTTCACGTCTGGTGTGGCGCCGACAACATCTCGGTCGACGACATCGTTCCTCTGGCCACCCTCGGCACCACGATGCCGAACGGCATGACCATCGAGCGTCGTGGCATCCTCGGCATCGACTCGGAGGGCATGCTGTGTTCCGCATCGGAGCTCGGGATGGGAGACGACCATTCGGGGATCCGGTTGCTGCCCGCCGACACACCGCTCGGGGTGCCGTACGGCGACGCGCTGCAGATCGCCCCCGACGTGCTGATCGACGCCGACGTCACTCGCAACCGACCCGACTGCTGGGGCTACGTCGGCATCGCCCGCGACCTCGCCGCGAAGATGAGCGTCGATTTCCGCCCGCCCGCACCGACGTTCGACACGACGGGCGACACTCGCTCCACCCCGGTCGAGATCGTCGACGGTGATCGATGTGCACGATTCACCTCGACGGTGATGTCGGGCGTCCGAGTCACCGAATCGGCCGAGTGGATGCAGCGGCGCCTCACCGCGGCGGGGATGCGCCCGATCAGCAACGTCGTCGACGTGAGCAACTACGTGATGCTCGAACTCAACCAGCCGAACCACGCGTACGACCTCGACACGCTGGGCGGCGGCGGTTTCCGGATCAGGTTGGCATCCGACGGAGAGCGGCTCGTCACGCTCGACGGCGAAGATCGTGCCCTCAGCTCGAACGACCTCGTCATCTGTGACGCGAACGACGCGCCGATCGGCCTCGGCGGTGTGATGGGTGGGCTCGATTCCGAGATCTCGAACGACACGACGACCGTTGCGCTCGAGATGGCTTGGTTCTCGCTCGTCGGGATCGGCCAGACCGTGACCAGGACCGGCCTGCGTTCGGAGGCCTCGCAACGCTTCGAGCGTGGCGTCGACCCGTACGCCATGCCCCTCGCTGTCGCCCGCTTCGCCGAACTGCTTGCCGAGACATGTCCTGACCTGGTGGTTCATGCCGGAATGACCGACGAACGCTCCGATCATCTGATGCCCGAGGATCGCTCGGTCGAGGTGCGCATCTCCCAGGTCAACCGGATCCTCGGCACCGATCTGACCGTCGACGACCTTGCGCCGTTGCTCGATCCGATCGGCTACACGGTGTCGGGGAGTGGCGACACACGAACGGTGGCGCTGCCCACCTGGCGGCTCGACTCGACCGCAGAGATCGACGTCGTCGAAGAGGTCGCCCGCCACCACGGCTACGACAAGCTCGGCAGTTCGGTTCCGCGCCCGGTCGACGGCGGAGGGCTCACGGTGCGGCAGCAGCGGCGACGTCTCGTGCGCCAACTCCTGCTCGGCCTCGGGATCTCCGAGGCGATGCCCAACCCGTTCCTCGCCCCTGACACCTTGGCGAAGGCCGGGCTCCCGGCCGAGGCGATCTCGATCACCAACCCGCTGGTGTCCGACGAGAGCGTGCTGCGTACGTCGATGCGGCCGGGCTTGCTGCGGGCGATCGCCTTCAACGAATCCCACCGCCGGACCGGATCGTCCTTCTTCGAGATCGGGCACGTGTATCCGCCGTCGGAGGGCGAACTGCCCGGCGAGTTCGAAGCGCTCACCGTCGTCCTCGCCGGTCGTGAGGCTCCCGATGCGATGGCGGTCTGGCGTGAACTCACCGCGACGCTCGGCGGCGGCGCTCGCGTCGATCAGTCGAAGGTTCCGGCCGGTCTGCATGCGACCCGATCGGCGACGCTCCAGGCGGGGAAAGACCCGCTCGGCGCCGTCGGTGAAATCGCTCCCGACGTGCTCGCCGCATTCGGCGTGACCGAGCGGGTCGCGATACTCGAGGTCGACCTCGACCAGTTCCTCGCACGCGAACCGAAGCCGTCGCAGTGGAAGGCGACCAGCCGGTATCCGTCGAGCGACCTCGACCTCGCCTTCCGGCTCGACGAGTCGATTCCGGCCGAGAAGCTCGAGAAGGCGATCCGGCAGGGCGCCGGGGCGCTGCTCGTCGATCTCGACCTGTTCGACACCTACCGGTCCACCGACATGGCCGGAGCCCGATCGCTCGCGTTCCGGCTCCGTCTGCAGGCGCCCGACCGGAGCCTGACCGATGCCGATGTCGTCGAGGTACGACGTTCGGTCGAGACCGCGACGACCAAACTCGGCGCCGAACTCCGGAGCTGACGGTGACCGCCCCCGGGGAGACCGACCTCGCGAAGATGCTCGCCTCGCTCGAGGTCGAACAACGTGACGGGGTCTATACCTTCGTCGTCCCTGACGAGCCCACCGACGAGATGTTCGCTGCCTCGCATGCGACCGTCGTCGAGTCCGAGGGCATCACGCTCGTGTTGCCCGTGAGCGTTGCTCGTGAACACGGGCTCCCCGTGGTGGTCGAGATGGCGTGGCTGACGCTGACGGTGCAGTCGAGTCTCGAAGCCGTCGGCCTGACCGCTGCGTTCAGTGCCCGACTCGGCGAACACGAGATCCCCTGCAACGTGCTGGCAGGCTTCCACCACGACCACATCCTCGTCCCCGCCGCTCAAGCCGCCGACGCCATCGCCGCCTTGCGCTTCACCTGATCGGGCGTGGAGATCGGTGTCTGACACCGATCTCCTGATCGGGCGTGGAGATCGGTGTCTGACACCGATCTCCACGGTCAGTTGAAAGAGAGGTCGTCGGGGGCGTTGGCGAGCCAGGCCAGTCGGCCGGGCTGGCGACGCAGCACCGAGTGCCACAGGTCGGTCGGCTCGGCGGAGAAGACGTCGTCGACCTCGGCGTCGACGACGATCCACCCACCCGCGCCGATCTCGGACTCGAGTTGGCCGGCGCCCCAACCGGCGTAGCCACGAAAGATCCGGACCTCGCTGATCTCGGCGGCGACGATCGCCGGGTCGGCCGACAGATCGGTCGACACGATGACACCGCTGATCTGCGTCGAGTGCTCGCTGGCATCGACGTCGTCGACGGTCGACTTTCCGAGCCCGATCATGGCCGATGTCTCGACCGGGCCGCCGGTGAAGATGGTCTCGGGAGCCGATTGCAGTTCGCCCCAGCGGTCAAGTGGGCTGACGAGATCGACCCCCGACGGACGGTTGATGACGAGGCCGATCGCACCCTCCTCGTGATGTTCGAGCACGAACACGACCGACCGGTCGAAGTTCTCGTCGACCAGCGGAGGGGTCGCGAGCAGGAGACGACCCTTGGTCGGAGGTGTCGCGGTGAACACGACCTCATTCTGGCCGTCGAGCGGCGGAATGCGACGCCGGGTCGTGGCGTTGTAGATGGCATGGCACGACGAGCAGGACGAAGCGGATTGAGAGCGATGATGGTGGGTGGCGGCGTGGTCGTCGCACTCGTCGTGGCATTGGGCGTGATCGGCCCCGGATTGTTCGACTTCTCGTCGCCCTTCTCGAAAGAGACGATCGACCGGACCCCTCCGGTGGTGCTCACCGAGATCAGCGACCTGGCCGAATTCCGAGCCGCCGAAGCGAACTTCGAGGTGATCCTCGATCAGGAGGACGACGTCAAGTGGGTCCCCGATTTCATCGCCGGTGAGCGAGTCCAGTACCTGGCGGTGGGCAGTGTCGATGCATTCGTCGACTTCTCGTCACTGGACGAGGACTCGATCATCTTCGACGAGGAGACCGGCAAGGCCACCATCATCCTGCCCGAGCCCAGGCTGGGCGAGCCGCAGATCGACTTCGACAACAGCGGTGTGATGAACCGGGACCGTGGCGTGCTCGACCGTATCGGTGGTGCGTTCGTCGACACTCCGACCGGCGAAGAGAGCCTGATCGTGGCGGCGGGCGACAAGATGGTCGAAGGCGTCGGTGGGACCGACCTCATCGAACGTGCCGAAACCAACACCGAGAACATGCTGACGACGCTGCTCGGCGGCGTCGGTGTCGAGGAGGTCGACGTGATCTTCGAACGAGCATCGACCGTCTGACCGCCGTCTGACCACCGTCCGGTCGTCGGCGGTGGCGATCGCTGCCTGAGGCCGGGTACTCCACCGATCGCCCGAGTGCTTGCATGATCATTCATAGATGTGTATGGTCATGCAGCTATGAGTGAGCCAGCCGTCCGCGTCGGCATCGTCGGAGCCTCCGGGTTCACCGGTGCCGAACTGTTGCGCCTCGTTGCGCAGCACCCCGACTTCGAACTGGTCGTCGCCACCGGCGACTCGATGGCGGGCCGGCGAGCCGCCGACCTCTACCCGTCACTCGTGGCCGCGTACCCCGACCTCGTCTTCGCCCCGTTCGACCCGTCGTCCATGGCGGGCCTCGACCTCGTCGTCCTCGGGCTCCCGCACGAAGCGTCGATGCAGTTGGCGCCGTCACTCGTGGGCTCGGTCGGGTGTGTGGTCGACCTGTCCGCAGCATTCCGGTTGAAAGACGCTTCGCAGTATCCGACCTTCTACGGCTTCGAGCACACCGAGCCGGCGCTTCTCGACGAAGCCGTCTTCGGGCTCCCCGAACTGCATCGTGACGAGTTGAAGGGCGCACGACTCGTGGCCACGCCCGGCTGTCACGTCACTGCTGCCACCCTCGCCGTGCAGCCGCTCGTTGCCGCCGGATTGGTCGAACCGGTCGGCATCATCGCCGATTCCTTGACCGGGATCACCGGCGCCGGACGGACACCGAGCGAGGTCTCGATGTTCACCAGCATCGATTCGAACGCTCGCGCGTACGGTCTGGTGTCCCATCGCCACACGCCCGAGATGGAGCAGGAGATCGGCGGCCAGGTGCTGTTCACGCCGCACCACGTCCCGATGAGCCGCGGCATCCTCGCCACCTGCTACGGACGTGCCACGTCGGGTGCCGACGCCGACTCGGTGATGGAGGTCATGCGTGGCGCGTACACGGCCGAACCGTTCGTGACCGTGATCGACACGCCTCCCGAGACGAAGTCGGTGCTCGGCTGCAACGCGGCGCACGTGTCGGCGCGCTTCGACGAGCGCACCGGCACCGTCATCGCGATGTGCGCGATCGACAACTTGACCAAGGGTGCGTCGGGTGGCGCTTTGCAGGCGGCCAACGTGGCCCTCGGACTCGACGAGTCGGCCGGGTTGACCAACATCGGCGTCGCCCCGTGAGCGACGCCGGGTCGAGCGCCGCCGACCAGGTCCTCGACGCAGCCGGCCTGCGGGCCGAGACGCTCGTCGAAGCGCTGCCGTACATCCGTCGTTTCTCTGGCAAGACCGTGGTCGTCAAGTACGGCGGCAATGCGCTGGCCGGAACGTCGGAACACGATGCGCTCGCGCTGTTCGCCGAAGACATCGTGATGATGCGACTCGTCGGGATGCGCCCGGTGGTGGTGCATGGCGGCGGCCCGCAGATCTCCGCCCTGATGGAACGCCTCGGCAAGACCACCGAATTCGTCGACGGGCTGCGCGTGACTGACGCGGAGACGGTGGAGATCGCGCGTATGGTCCTCAAAGGCCAGGTCAACCCGCAACTCGTGGCCGCGATCAACGTCCACGGCAACTACGCGGTCGGAGTGTCGGGAGTCGACGGAGGTCTCATCCGTGCCGAGGCGCGTGACCCCGAACTCGGGTTCGTCGGCGACGTGACGGAGATCAACACCGCCGTGCTCGAAGGTCTGCTCGATGGCGAGTTCATCCCGGTCATCGCCACGATCGGCTCCGACGAGACCGGTCAGGCCTACAACATCAACGCCGACACGGTGGCCGGGGCGATCGCCGAGGCGCTCGGCGCCGAAAAGCTCGTGTACCTGACCGACATCGAAGGCCTGCGCTCCGACGTCGTCGACGCATCCAGCCTCATCCGTCAGACCACTGCCGACCACCTCGACGAACTGATCGCCGACGGCACGATCGCCGGCGGCATGATCCCGAAGGTCGCGAGCTGTCAACAGGCAGTGCGCTCGGGAGTGCGCCGTGCTCACATCCTCGACGGACGAATCGCCCACGTCCTCCTCCTCGAATTGTTCACCGACGACGGCATCGGCACGATGGTGATGCCCGACGACGAACCTGGCAGCGCCGTCACCCCGACCGATACCGACCCGAATCACCCGACTGCGAGCACCACATGAGCCAGACCGAATCCCATGCGTTCCACCACGCTCCGATGCAGGCATGTCCGTTCATGCCGGTCTTCGGTCCGCCGGCGATCATGTTCGACCGCGGCCGGGGCAGTGAGCTGTGGGACTCGAACGGCAAGCGCTACCTCGACTTCCTCGCCGGACTCGCCGTGGTGTCGCTCGGCCACTCGAACCCGACGGTCGCCGAAGCCGTCGGCGACCAGGCCGAGCGTCTCCTGCACGTGTCGAACTTCTTCGCCAACCCGGTCGCGACCGAAGCAGCGGTCAAGGTGAACGGACTGCTGCACGACGCAACCGGACGTCCCGGGCAGGTGTTCTTCACCAACTCCGGCGCCGAGTCGAACGAGTGCGCCATCAAGTTGGCCCGCAAGCACGGAGGACGCGGCCGTCACACCGTCGTCTCGACGCTGGGCAGCTTCCACGGCCGCACGTTGGCCACGCTCGCCGCCACCGGCCAGCCGACAAAGCACGAGCCGTTCCAGCCGATGCCCGACGGGTTCCGCCACGTGGCGCTCGGCGACATCGAGGCGATGCGTGCCGCCGTCGACGGATCGGTCGCGGCCGTCTTGATCGAGCCGATCCAGGGCGAAGGCGGCGTCCACCCGGCCACCACCGAGTACCTGCGGGCCGTGCGCGATCTCTGTACCGAGGTCGGGGCGCTGATGGTGCTCGACGAGATCCAGACCGGTTTCGCCCGCACCGGTGAATGGTTCGGATTCCAGCACGCCGGCATTTCGCCCGACGTCGTGACGATGGCCAAGGCAATGGGCAACGGCATGCCGGTCGGCGCATGCTGGGCGCGCACCGACGTGGCAGCGGCCTTCGAACCCGGCGATCACGGCAGCACCTACTCGGGGACCGCCATCGCCTGTTCGGCGGTCAACGCGACGATCGACGAGATGCAGCGCATCGACGCTCCTCGTCGGGCCACCGAACAGGGCCAGCGCCTCGCCGACGCGCTCACCGGAGTCCCCGGGGTGGCGTCGATCCGGGGCAGCGGCCTGATGCTCGGCGTCGGCCTCGATGACGGCCTCGACGCCATGCGCGCCTACTCCGATCTCCTCGACGCCGGACTCATCGTCAACGCCGTCGACCCGCTGACGATCCGGCTCCTCCCGCCCATCACGGTGACCGATGCCGAGATCGACGAAGCGGTCACGATGATCACCGCAGCGCTGGCCGTACAGATCGCCGAGGGATCGACGTGACCCGTCATCTGCTCGACGTCACCGACCTCACGCCGGGGGAGATCGCCAACATCCTCGACGCTGCCGAAGGTGCACCCGACCTGCTCGGCCAGCCCTTGGCGGGTCTCGGCGCGTCGCTCATCTTCGAGAAGCCGTCGAATCGGACCCGCCATTCGATGGAGATGGCGGTCGTGCAACTCGGCGGCCACCCGATCTACACCCGAGGTGAAGAAGTCGGCTTCGACACACGCGAGCCGGTCGAAGACGTCGTGCGGATCATGGCCGGATATCACGCGGTCATCGCGGCTCGCGTCTTCGAGCACTCGACACTCACCCGGGCGGTTGCAGCCCTCGATGCCGACGACGCGCACGTGCCGGTCGTCAACATGCTCTCCGACTGGTCGCATCCGCTCCAGGCTCTGGCCGACGCGCTCACGATGCGCCAGCGTCTCGGTGTGCTCAGCGGCAGGACCGTCGCATATGTGGGCGACTACGCGAACGTCGCCCGTTCACTCACCGAGATCTCGCTGCTGCTCGGTATGCGCGTGCAGCTCGCCTGCCCGCGAGGTTTCGACGCCGACGACGCTGAGCTCGAACGGCTCGCGATGATCGGAACGGGCGATGTGGAGCAGACCGCTCGACCGGTCGAAGCTGTCGACGGGGCCGACGCCGTCCACACCGACACGTGGGTGTCGATGGGCCAGGAGCACGAGAAGGCCGCCCGACGCCAAGCGTTCGAGGGATACATGGTCGACGCCACCGTGATGGATGCCGCAGCCGACGAAGCGGTCTTCATGCACTGCCTTCCGGCGTACCGAGGTATCGAGGTGTCGGCCGACGTGATCGACGGCCCGCAGTCGGCGGTTTTCCAGCAGGGCCACAACCGGATGCATGCCGCCCGCGCTGCGCTTGCGTTCGTCCTCAACGACGTGTCGAACGGGGAGTCCGAATGACCACGAAGGTGCAGCGCCAAGCGGCTATCGCTCGTCTCGTCGGCGATCACGAGGTGACCAGCCAACCCGAACTGATCGAACTTCTCCACGACGAAGAGATCGACGCCACGCAGGCCACGGTGTCACGCGACCTCGACGACATCGGAGCCGTCAAGGTACGCGTCGCCAGCGGCAACACCGTGTACGCGATCCCCGAGTTCGCCCCCGATCGCCTCGCACCGCTCGACCAATTGCGCCGGGTGATGGGGGAGTGGGTGGCCGAGGTGGCCAGTTCGGGCAACCTCGTCGTCCTCCGTACCCCTCCCGGGTGCGCCCACGTGGTCGCGTCGGCGTTGGACCGAAGCCGCGTCGACGGCATGCTCGGCACCGTCGCGGGCGACGACACCATCCTCTGTATCGCCACCGCCGCCGATGGCCAGGCGCTCGCCGACGACCTCCGCCGCCTCGCCGGCATCGACTGAACAGGACGCACCATGGACCTCGACGACGAACACGAATTCGCCCGTGACGCTGCGCTCCCGGCGGGCGCCAAGACGCTGTGGCACGGACGTTTCACCGGCGGACCCTCCGAGTCACTACTCGCATACACGGTCAGCCTTCCGTACGACCAGCGCATGTGGCGCGACGACATCGTCGGCTCCAAGGCTCACGTGCGCGGTCTCGCCCGGGTGGGTCTGCTGAGCGATGCCGAACGAGACGACGTGCTCGTGGCGCTCGACAAGGTGGCTGCGGAGATGGAATCGGCGACGTTCGTCTTCCAGGACAGCGACGAAGACATCCACACCGCGGTCGAACGGCGAGTGACCGAACTGGCCGGCCCGGCAGGTGGCAAGTTGCACACCGCCCGTAGTCGCAACGACCAGGTGGCGACCGACCTGCGGCTCTGGTGCAAGCGGGAGTTGAGCGATGTCGCCATCCGGCTCATCGAGATGCAAGAGGCCCTGCTCGACCAAGCGCTGCAGGCCGGCGACACGTATCTGCCCGGCTACACGCACCTGCAGCGAGCTCAGCCCGTGCTGTTGTCGCACCACCTGATGGCGCACGGTTGGGCCCTCGGGCGTGACGTGAGCCGGTTGATCGACACGCTGCGGCGACTCGACGTGTCGCCGCTCGGAGCGGGCGCACTTGCGGGCTCGTCGCTGCCGATCGATCCCGTCGGCAACGCAGCCGACCTCGGCTTCGCGAGCACGTTCGCGAACAGCCTCGACGCAGTCAGCGACCGTGACTTCGTCGCCGAGGCGGTCTTCGACCTCGCGCTGATCGGGATCCACCTGTCTCGCATCGGTGAGGAATGGGTGCTGTGGACGTCGGGTGAGTTCGGCTTCGCCCGCCTCGACGACGGCTATGCGACCGGATCGTCGATGCTGCCGCAGAAGAAGAACCCCGACATCGCCGAGTTGGCTCGCGGCAAGAGTGGCCGCCTCATCGGCAACCTGACCGGTCTGTTGGCCACGCTGAAGGGTCTGCCGATGGCCTACAACCGTGACCTGCAGGAAGACAAGGAGCCGCTGTTCGACTCGGTCGAGCAGGTCACTCTCGCCGTTGCTGCGCTCACGGGCATGATCGCCACCGCCACCTTCGTCCCCGAGAAGATGCAGGCCGCCGCCGACGAGGAGACGATGGCCGCGACCGATCTCGCCGAGTACCTCGTGCGCAACGGGATGCCGTTTCGTGAAGCGCACGCCGTGGTGGGCGGCCATGTCCAGGCCTGCCTGGCGGGAACCGGTTCGCTGGCCGACCTCGTTGCTGCCGACGACCGACTCGGCCCCGACGCCGCAGCTCTCGTCGCCCCCGGCGTCGGCGTGAAGATGCGCCGATCGCATGGCGCCGCCGGCCCCGATGCGCGCGACGTCCAGGTCGATTCGTACCGATCGATGATCGCGTGCGAGATCAGCGCAGTCGCCGAACTGTCCACCGTTTGATGATCGGCCCGAGTCACGGCTGAGCGTCGCACGTGAACGATCGAGGATGGTTCGAGCGCGACGCCGAGGTCGTGGCGCCTGATCTGCTCGACAAGTTGTTGGTGTCGACGATCGGCGGCGTCCGGGTGGCGGGTCGGATCATCGAGACCGAGGCGTATCGGCGCCACGACGAAGCCAGCCACACATTTTCCGGCGAGACCGAGCGCAACCGCGTGATGTTCGGCCCGCCCGGCCACCTCTACGTGTATCTCAGCTACGGGATCCACCGGTGCGCGAACGTGGTCACCGGGCTCGAGGGCGACGGCCAGGGCGTGCTGCTCCGAGCGTTGCAACCGGTCGACGGAGTGGCGTCGATGCGTGAGCGACGTGCCGGGCGGCCCGACCGCGAGCTCGCGGACGGGCCGGGGAAACTCGCTCAGGCGATGGCGATCGGCCTCGGGCACGGTGGCATCGACCTCCTCGACCCCGAATCCGAGGTCCGGCTCGTCGACGATGGCACCTCGCCGCCGTCCGAGCCACGGATCGGGACGCGCATCGGGATCACGCGTGGTGTCGACACGCCGTGGAGATTCCGCCTGCCTGCGCCTGGCGCCTGAGCGAGCGTGAGTTCCGATCGGATCGCCGCTCGTGTCACCGCGTACCGTTCGAGAATGCAGGACTTCGCAGGAAAGATCGCCGTCGTCACCGGAGGCGGTACCGGGATGGGGCGCGAACTCGTCGTGCAGTTGGCAGCGGCGGGCGCACACGTGTCGATGTGCGATCTGTCGGAGCCGAACATGGCCGAGACGGCAACGCTCGCTCGGGCGGCGGCTCCAGCCTCCGACATCCGCATCTCGACGCACACCTGCGACGTGTCCGACGAGGCGGCGATGTTGGTGTTCCGCGACGAGGTGCTCGCCGCACACGACACCGGACATGTCCACCTGTTGTTCAACAACGCCGGGCTGAGCGGCGGTGGCTCGATCTTCACCGACACCCGTGACTCATGGGATCGCTGTTTCGACGTCTGCTTCGGAGGGGTCCGATACGGCACGCTGGCCTTCCTCGACGCATTGGTCGCCGCCGACGAGGGCCACATCGTGAACACGTCGAGTGTCAACGGCTTCTGGGCGTCGATCGGCGCCGATCGTCCACACACCGCCTACTCCGCAGCCAAGTTCGCGGTGCGCGGGTTCACCGAGGCACTGATGACCGATCTCGCCGTCAACGCTCCGCACGTGAAGGCGTCGGTCGTGATGCCCGGCCACATCGGCACGTCGATCGTCCAGAACTCCGTCGAGTTCGGGCATCGCGACATGAGCGACGAGGAGCGCGACGTCGCGAAGGTCGCCGACCAGATGTTCCACGACCTCGCTCCGATGACCAGCGCGGCAGCAGCGACCGTGATCCTCGACGGGGTACGTGCCGATCGGTGGCGCATCCTGGTCGGCGACGATGCCCACGCGCTCGACCAGGCCGTGCGAGCCGACCCCGAAGGCGCCTACGACGAGGGCTTCGGTGAGATGTTGTTCGGGGAACTCCGCGCCGCCACCGAGCAACTCGCCGCCCAACTCGCCCCCGACTGACCGTCTCCCGTCGGGTCTGACGAGACGTGTTCCGACATGAGGCAGGCCCCCGTCGACACACTCGTCATTCCTTCCAGTGGATCCAGTAGCCGTGGGGGTGGCAGACGCCGAGATGATCGACAGTGCGGGTTCCCGAGCGCCACGACACGGAGGACACCGCCGTGAGGTGCTCGCCGGCCAGCGACGGATCGTGAGGCAGGACCGCTGTCTGTGCCGGTGACTCGAGCATCAGCCACGTGAGATCGCGGGCGGCCCCGATCCGGTCGACTTCGGCGACGAACCGCCGCTGGTCGGTCGCCGACAGGTAACTCAGCACCCACGAGGTCGTGATCACCGGGTGAGCATCTGGTGCGCCGTCGCAGGTCAGAAGCAATGTCCCGGCGAGATCGTCGACGGCATCACCGTGGTCGACGATCGGTGGCTGCGAGACGGCGATGTCGATCGCGCTGCGCAACCGTTCGAATCGGTCGATCTGATCCGGCCAGCAGCACGCCTGCAGCCATCGGGCGTCGTCGGGATCGGTCACGTCGATCGGCGACAGGTCGAGACCCCGCGCCGCCGCGACGGTGGGGAGGGCGCCGAGGGCCGGACATGGCCCTCGCGTCGAGCAGTCGATGACGAGTGGTGAGCGCCCGACGACCTCGCCGTCGTCGTACCGGTAGCCGAACGAGGTCGACAGCGTCGTGAGCCCGGCGCTCGCCCCGACGTCGAGATGCGCCAATCGACCCGACTCTTTCGCCAGACCTGCGAACACGGGGATGAACACCGCACAGCGGCCGACCTCGTTGGTCTGCACGGCTCGCGTCTCGAGGATCTCGAAGATCGCTGGCGCCCGCTCGCTGACGAAATCGGTCAGCACCGTCGCAAGTGCCAGGTCGTCGGGAGGCCGATGCTCGGAGGTGACGTTCGGATACCACTCAGCGAGAGGATGGGCGGGTTCGCCGAGCACGAGATGGTGGATGGCAGCGAGCAGCATCACGGGCGTCTGCTGCGTCAGAGGAGCGTGGCCGAGCATGCTCGACAACGACCGATCGCCGGCGATCACCGCCGAGAGTGCGCTGTTGAGCGGCGCCCGAGGCATCGACGTTCGCTCGTGGGTCCGGAACTTCGCCACCAGTTCCGAATCGTTCCAGGGGTCGCGCACTGCCTGACAGTACTCTCGACGCCGCATGGAGATTTCTCTGGACACGCCCGACGGCGACCTGATCGCCGACCTCGAAGAGCGCGGTCTGATCCACGATTCGACCGATCGCGAGGCGATGCGAGCACGCGTCGCCGACGGCCCGCTCGGCATCTACTACGGGTGCGACCCCACGGCCGACAGCCTGCACGTGGGCAACCTCGTCGGGCTCGTCATGCTGCGGCGGTTCCAACAGGCGGGACACCGGGCGATCGCTCTCGCCGGAGGTGCGACCGGCATGGTGGGCGACCCCAGCGGACGATCGGAAGAACGCAACCTGCTCGACGACGGAGCGCTCGACCGCAACGTCGCTGCGATCAAAGAGCAGCTCGGACGCATCGTCGACCTGACGGATCCCGCCGTCGGCCTGCTCGTCGACAACCGGGAATGGACCCAACCGGTGTCGGTGCTCGAATTCTTGCGTGACGTCGGCAAGCACGTCACGGTCAACCAGATGCTGGCTCGCGAGAGCGTCAAGGTGCGCATCGAGTCCGAGCACGGGATCAGCTTCACCGAGTTCAGCTACATGCTCCTGCAAGCCAACGACTACCGCCATCTGTTCGATGCTCACGGGTGCGAGATCCAGATCGGCGGGTCCGACCAGTGGGGCAACATCTTGTCGGGCGTCGATCTCATCCGCCGCAAGCGACAGGCAACGGTTCACGGGTTCTCGTGGCCACTCCTCACTGCGTCGGACGGCTCGAAGCTCGGCAAGACGACAGGGGCGCGGGTGTGGCTCGACGCCGACAAGACCAGTCCGTACGCCTTCCGGCAGCACTGGATGCAGACGCCCGACGACCTGGTGCGCACACAGTTGCTGACGTTCTCGCTGGCACCGATCGCCGACATCGAAGCGCTGGCAGTCGAGCACGCCGACGCTCCCCATCGGCGGCTGGGCCAACGTGCCCTTGCCGACGAGATGGTCACCTTGGTGCACGGGGCCAGCGCTGCAGCCGCGGCATCCGAAGCCGCCGATCTGCTGTTTGCGAAGGACCCGACGAGCGCGTCCGAGGCCGCTCTGGAGACCCTCGTCGGAGAGATCCCGTCGAGCCGGATGGCTGCCTCCGAACTCGAGGATCCGGTGGCGGTTCTCGTGGCCTCCGGATTGGCCTCGTCGAACGGTGACGCACGACGCAATCTGGAGCAGAAGGCGTACTCGGTGAACGGGGTCGTGTTGAGCGCGAATGCCCAGCTCAGCAGTCACGAACGCCTCCATGGGAAGTACCTGTTGCTCCGGCGTGGCAAGAAGGTCCACCACCTGCTCGAGGTTTTTTCCTGAAGAGAGGTTGTCGGCCCGAAACGACTGCGTTAGCTTAGCTCTTCGCTTCACGGCGGCAGTTGCCACCGGAAAAGCAACGGAATCAACGCCGACGAGAGCTTTCGAGCTCCCACCGAGCGCATTCCGATCGGTTCCTTGAAAACGGAAGAGAAGACAGAACGCCAGTGCGGGCAGTCCGGTCGGCACCCCTCGGGGTGCTGCGAGAGACTGTCTGTCAATTTCGCTGTCGGCATCCCGCCGGCAGCAACACGGATACCGGTCGTTCGTCGGATGGATCGAGTTCGCTCGATCCCGAACACGCACGGCCACATACAGCTGGACGCTCCACATCAACGGATTTCCATCCGGTGGGGTGCTCATCTGACACTCGTCGCCGGCTTTGAGCGCTCACTTCGGTGGGTCACGAGAGGCCGGTCACGTTTTTGTTGGAGAGTTTGATCCTGGCTCAGGATGAACGCTGGCGGCGTGCTTAACACATGCAAGTCGAACGAGGTCCATGGAGCTTGCTCCGGACGACCGAGTGGCGAACGGGTGCGTAACACGTGAGAAACCTGCCCTGGACTTTGGAATAACAGTTGGAAACGACTGCTAATGCCGAATACCACCATCACCCCGCATGGGGAGATGTTGAAAGGTCCGCCGGTCCAGGAGGGTCTCACGGCCTATCAGCTTGTTGGAGAGGTAACGGCTCACCAAGGCATCGACGGGTAGCTGGTCTGAGAGGATGATCAGCCACACTGGGACTGAGACACGGCCCAGACTCCTACGGGAGGCAGCAGTGGGGAATCTTGCACAATGGGCGCAAGCCTGATGCAGCAACGCCGCGTGCGGGAAGAAGGCCCTAGGGTTGTAAACCGCTTTCAGTAGGGAAGAAAATGACGGTACCTACAGAAGAAGGTGCGGCCAACTACGTGCCAGCAGCCGCGGTAACACGTAGGCACCAAGCGTTATCCGGATTTATTGGGCGTAAAGAGCTCGTAGGCGGTTCAGTCAGTCGGGTGTGAAAACTTGAGGCTTAACCTCAAGAGGTCACTCGATACTACTGTGACTAGAGTGCGGTAGGGGAGCGGGGAATTCCTGGTGTAGCGGTGAAATGCGCAGATATCAGGAGGAACACCAGTGGCGAAGGCGCCGCTCTGGGCCGTAACTGACGCTGAGGAGCGAAAGCATGGGTAGCAAACAGGATTAGATACCCTGGTAGTCCATGCCGTAAACGTTGGGCACTAGGTGTGGGTCTCAACCAACGAGATCCGCGCCGTCGCTAACGCATTAAGTGCCCCGCCTGGGGAGTACGGTCGCAAGACTAAAACTCAAAGGAATTGACGGGGGCCCGCACAAGCAGCGGAGCGTGTTGCTTAATTCGATGCAACGCGAAGAACCTTACCTGGGTTTGACATGTAGTGAAAAGCTCTAGAGATAGGGTGTCCTTCGGGGCGCTACACAGGTGGTGCATGGCTGTCGTCAGCTCGTGTCGTGAGATGTTGGGTTAAGTCCCGCAACGAGCGCAACCCTTATCCTGTGTTGCCAGCAAGTAATGTTGGGGACTCGCAGGAGACTGCCGGGGTCAACTCGGAGGAAGGTGGGGATGACGTCAAGTCATCATGCCCCTTATGCCCAGGGCTGCAAACACGCTACAATGGCCGGTACAAAGGGCTGCGATCCCGCGAGGGTGAGCGAATCCCATCAAAGCCGGTCTCAGTTCGGATTGGAGTCTGCAACTCGACTCCATGAAGCCGGAGTTGCTAGTAATCCTGGATCAGCACGCCAGGGTGAATACGTTCCCGGGCCTTGTACACACCGCCCGTCACACCACGAAAGTCGGCAACACCCGAAGCCGGTGGCCCAACCCTTTTGGGAGGGAGCCGTCGAAGGTGGGGTCGGTGATTGGGGTGAAGTCGTAACAAGGTAGCCGTACCGGAAGGTGCGGCTGGATCACCTCCTTTCTAAGGAGTGCTTGTCTGCTGAAGGTCGACATTTGTTCGACCCAGTACGACACACACCTGTTGGTGCACTGGTGCGTCTGTCGAGTCAACCGAGCAAGGGTTGAGGGATTCGGTCCCTCCTCATGCGACGAGTCTCGTCAGGCACCGTCTTCTCTTCCGTTTTGAAGGATTCGATCCTTCACGCCGCAACGAGCGGCCTCGACTGTCTTCTCCATCATCGGAGACGGCGCTTTGACGGCATCGTTGAGTGGTGGTTCCTTGACAACTGCAGAGCAAGCACGAGCATCTTTATTGTTCGACCCGTATGGGTCGAACCGTAAACGAACACGCTGTCTTCGGACAGCGTCGAGTAACGAACAATAGAAATTTGTTCATTCCAAGCTACAAAGAGCCAACGGTGGATGCCTTGGCACCAAGAACCGATGAAGGACGTGAGTGACTGCGAAAAGCTACGGGGAGCCGTCGACTAGGCCCTGATCCGTAGATGTCCGAATGGGGAAACCCACCACTCGTCATGGAGTGGTACCGCTGCCTGAACACATAGGGCAGTTGGAGGGAACCGGGGGAATTGAAACATCTCAGTACCCCGAGGAAAGGAAAGCAACCGCGACACCCTGAGTAGCGGCGAGCGAAATGGGTAGAGACTAAACCGTGCCAGTGTCAAGCCTGAAGGCGTTGCTGGTGCGGTGTTGTGGGACCAACAGATACTGCTTCAGAAGTATCACGAGTTACAAGTGCTGCATAGGAGAATGAGTCAGGAAAGGCTCAGCCAGAGTGGGTAACAGCCCCGTATCCGAAATGCACGTACTACTCGGTTGTCATCCCAAGTAACGCCGGAACCGTGAAAGCCGGCGTGAATCTGTGGGGACCACCCCATAAGTCTAAGTATTCCTTGGTGACCGATAGTGAACCAGTACCGTGAGGGAAAGGTGAAAAGTACCCCGGGAGGGGAGTGAAATAGTACCTGAAACCGTTGGTTTACAAACAGTCAGAGCGTCGTCACACTTGTTGTGGCCGCGATGGCGTGCCTTTTGAAGAATGAGCCTGCGAGTTACGGTGTGTGGCAAGGTTAACCAGAGATGGGAAGCCGGAGCGAAAGCGAGTCTGAATAGGGCGTAGAGTCGCATGCTGTAGACCCGAAGCCAAGTGATCTATCCATGGCCAGGTTGAAGCGGAGGTAAGACTCCGTGGAGGACCGAACCCACGTAAGTTAAAAATTGCGGGGATGAGCTGTGGATAGGGGTGAAAGGCTAATCAAACTTGGCGATAGCTGGTTCTCCTCGAAATGCATTTAGGTGCAGCGTTGCGTGTTCAGTATCGGAGGTAGAGCACTGATTGAACTAGGGGGCCCACAAGCTTACCGAATTCAGTCAAACTCCGAATGCCGATACTCCAGAGCGCAGCAGTGAGACCGCGGGGGATGAGCTCCGCTGGTCGAAAGGGAAACAGCCCAGATCATCAGCTAAGGCCCCTAATTCTGTACTAAGTGGAAAACGATGTGGGATTGCATAGACAGCCAGGAGGTTGGCTTAGAAGCAGCCACCCTTGAAAGAGTGCGTAATAGCTCACTGGTCGAGTGATCCTGCGCGGACAATGTAACGGGGCTCAAGTACAGAGCCGAAGCTATGGGCTTCTGATTTATCAGGAGCGGTAGAGGAGCGTCGATGCAGCTGAGAAGCGGATCCGTGAGGGTGCGTGGAGCGGTATCGAGTGAGAATGCAGGCATGAGTAGCGAGAGAGGGGTGAGAAACCCCTCCGCCGAAAGCCCAAGGGTTCCTGGGGAAGGCTAATCCCCCCAGGGTGAGTCGGGAGCTAACGCGAGGCCGAGAGGCGTAGTGGATGCACAACTGGTTGATATTCCAGTACCACCGTGACCGCGCCAGGTCCAAGAGTGGCAACGTTGGGGCTGTTCAGATTTATCTGAGCGAGCCGACCGAGCCGCTGGCGGATAGCTGACGGGGGACGCAGGAGGATAGATGAACCCGGGTGATGGATATCCCGGGGTAAGCGTGTAGAGGGACCCTTTTGAGAGATCGGGTCATAACTTCGAGACGCGATGCCGAGCGACATACTGCGAAGTCATCGATTCCATGCTGCCAAGAAAAGCCCAGCAGTGAGCTGTCACGGTGCCCGTACCCCATACCGACACAGGTGGGCGGGTAGAGAATACTAAGGCGAGCGGGAGAACTATGGTTAAGGAACTCGGCAAATTGCCTCCGTAACTTCGGAAGAAGGAGGACCTGCTTTGGTGACGAGATTTACTCTCCGAGCTGAGGCGGGTGGCACAGACCAGGGGGTAGCGACTGTTTACCAAAAACACAGCAGGGTGCGAAGCCGAAAGGCGATGTATACCCTGTGACGCCTGCCCAATGCTTGAAGGTCACGGGGAACGGTTAGCTCTTTGGAGCGAAGCTGTGAACCTAAGCCCAAGTGAATGGCGGCCGTAACTATAACGGTCCTAAGGTAGCGAAATTCCTTGTCGGGTAAGTTCCGACCTGCACGAATGGCGTAACGACTTCCCCACTGTCTCAACCATAGACCCGGCGAAATTGAAGTACGAGTAAAGATGCTCGTTAGTTGCGGAAGGACGGAAAGACCCCGTGAACCTTTACTATAACTTGGTATTGAGATTTGACCTGCATTGTGTAGGATAGGTGGGAGACTTGGAAGCATTGGCGCCAGCCAGTGTGGAGTCACTGTTGAAATACCACCCTGTGTATGTTGGATCTCTAACCTCGGTCCGTAATCCGGATCAGGGACAGTTCCAGGCGGGTAGTTTGACTGGGGCGGTCGCCTCCTAAAATGTAACGGAGGCGCCCAAAGGTTCCCTCAGACTGGTTGGCAATCAGTCGTCGAGTGCAATGGCACAAGGGAGCTTGACTGCGAGACCTACAAGTCGAGCAGGTACGAAAGTAGGGCATAGTGACCCGGCCATCACGTGTGGAAGTGTGGTCGCTCAACGGATAAAAGGTACTCCGGGGATAACAGGCTAATCTTTCCCAAGAGTCCATATCGACGGAAAGGTTTGGCACCTCGATGTCGGCTCATCGCATCCTGGGGCTGAAGCAGGTCCCAAGGGTTGGGCTGTTCGCCCATTAAAGCGGTACGCGAGCTGGGTTCAGAACGTCGTGAGACAGTTCGGTCCCTATCCTCCGCAACCGAAGGAATATTGACAACGGCTGTCCTTAGTACGAGAGGACCGGGACGGACGTACCTCTAGTGTGTCAGTTGTTACGCCAGTAGCATCGCTGATTTGCCACGTACGGAAAGGATAACCGCTGAAAGCATCTAAGTGGGAAACCTGGTTGAAGATGAGTATTCCCATACGGTAAACGTAGTAAGGCCCGTGACGAGACCATCACGTTGATAGGCCGGAAGTGTAAGCGTAGTAATACGCTCAGCTGACCGGTACTAATCGGCCGAGGGCTTGGTGTGAACACCGCTCGTGCTTGCTCTGGAGTTATTGGGGAAACATCCCTTTGATAACCAAAGATTTGGGTGACCATAGCGACAGGGTCACACCCGTTCCCATCCCGAACACGGAAGTTAAGCCTGTCAGCGCCGATGGTACTTGGGGGTAGACCCCCTGGGAGAGTAGGACGTCGCCCGATTTCGATGCATGGAAGCCCCACCTGGACGAGAAGTCCGGTGGGGCTTTCGTCGTTTTCGCGCCGCTGGCCGGGACAGCGCCGTAGTCTGGATCGCCATGTCTGCTGAGCGTTCACATCGATCTTCGTCCGGCGGACGGCCCGGCAACAGAGGCTCGGGTGCCGGCGGCGGTGGCAGCCGCGGATCGGGCGGGCGATCGAGCGGCGGCCGCTCCGGCGGTGGGCGCTCGGGCGGCCCGGGACGACCGGGCTCGGGCGGTGATCGCTCGCGTTCGTCCGACGGTCGTCGCAGCGATGGCTCGGGCGCCGACGGGCGAGGCCGGCGAGACGACCGCAGCGACCGAGCCGGCCGCACCGACCGCGGCGGTCGGTCGGGCGGCCGGCCCGGTGGCCCGTCGAAGAGTCGGGGCGACAAGTTCCAGCCCAAGTGGCGTGAGCAGTTCGACGAGCCCAAGACCGACGCACAGCGACGCGCCGCCGAGGTCGATGCCCGACGTGGCGGACCACGGCCTCCGATCGACCCGGATCGTGATCGACGCTGGGCCGAAGAGCGAGTGACCGAGCAGTGGGTCGACGAGGGGTCGGTCCGTGACGTCGCAGCGGCGGCGGTCGGCCGGGGCGCAACCGAGGTGCCCGAGAAGCGAGCTCCCCGGCCTCTCGACCCCGACATCGGCGCCGAACTGGTCGACGCGCTGGGCAACCAGCGTGGCGCTCGATTGTCTGAGCGTCTGGCGCAGGCGTCCGAAGCGCTGGACCGAGAACGATTCGACGAAGCTCGTCGTCTGTCGGCAGCGATCGCGAAGGAAGCGCCCAGCGTGTCGGCGGTGCAAGAGGTGCTCGGGCTCGCGTCGTACCGGCTGGGTCGCTACAAGCCGGCGGTCGCAGCGCTGCAGAAGGCGCAGGAACTGAACGAGAACCCGGGCCTCCTGCCCGTCATCGCCGATGCCTATCGCGGTCTGCGACGGTGGTCGGCGGTCGAGCGGGTCTGGAACCAGATCAAGGCGGCGTCCCCGTCGCAAGACGTCATGGCGGAGGGCCGGATCGTGATGGCCAACGCCCTTGCAGACCAAGGTGATGTCAGCGGCGCCGTGGCTGTGATGGAGGACGGTCGCAAGACGCCCAAGCGCGTCCGGGACCACCACCTGCGTGAGTGGTATGTGCTCGGCGACCTGTACGACCGGCTCGGCGAGACGATCGTGGCCCGCCGTTGGTTCGGTGCGATTTTCGACGTCGACCCGGAGTACGTCGACGTCGCCGAGCGCCTCCGCGGGCTCGGCCGCTGACCAGCGTGTGCGACCCGACGGGTCGATGACGAGGTGGGGTCGCCGCTCGTAGGCTGAGGCGCTATGGCGAGTCTGCACTTCCGAGCGAACGTCGCGGCGATCGTGGTCGACAGCGGCGGGCGGGTGATGGCGTTCGAACGGTCGGACTTGCCCGGCCAGTGGCAGCTCCCGCAGGGCGGGATCGACAAGGGTGAGACCCCGCTCGAAGCGGCGTGGCGCGAACTGACCGAGGAGACCGGTCTCACCCGCAAGCAGGTCGAACTCGTGGACGAGTATCCCGAGTGGACGGCCTACGAGTGGCCGACCGGGCCGCGCAAGAATGGACGTGTGGGCCAGGTGCAGCGGTGGTTCACGTTCCGGGTGAAAGACGACGGAGTCACACCCGAGCCCGACGGAGTCGAGTTCCGGGACTGGAAGTGGGTCGAGCCGAAATGGCTGGTCGATCAGTCGGTCGATTTCCGAAAATCCTCGTACCGACGAGTGCTGCTCACCGGCGCCACCTGATGCCCGACGACCTCTTCGGCGCCGCTGCGGAGACGGCGAAACTGACGCGAGCACCACTCGCCGCCCGGCTCCGTCCTCGATCGATCGACGACGTGGTGGGCCAGGCCCATCTGGTCGGACCCGGACGGCCGCTGCGGACGCTCGTCGAGTCCGATCGCTTGACCTCGGCTCTGCTGTGGGGGCCGCCCGGAACAGGGAAGACGACACTTGCGCTCGCCGTCGCCGGCACGACCGATCGGGCATTCGAACAGCTCTCGGCGGTGACCGCCGGCGTGAAAGACGTTCGCGAGACGATCGAACGCGCCCGACAGCGCCTCGGTGAGCGTGGCCAGGGAACGATCTTGTTCCTCGACGAGATCCACCGGTTCTCGAAGGCGCAGCAGGATGCACTGCTGCCCGCCGTCGAAGACGGGACCCTCACCTTGATCGGCGCGACCACCGAGAACCCGTTCTTCGAGGTGAACGCACCGCTGCGGAGTCGGTCGACGCTGTTCCGGCTCGAACCGCTCGAGCGTGACGACATCGTCACTCTGATCGGGCGCGGTCTGCACGCAGAGGCGACCGAGGCCGACAGCGACGCGATCGAGTTGCTCGCCGATCGTTCGGGCGGAGACGGCCGACAGGTGCTCACGTCGCTCGAAGTCGCCTGCGCACTGGCTGACTACACGCGCGTCGAACTCAGGCACGTCGAGGCAGCGCTCGGCACGAGTGCGCTGCGCTACGGCCGTGACGATCACTACGACGTGGTCAGCGCGTTCATCAAGTCGATGCGGGGCTCCGATCCCGACGCTGCGGTGTACTGGTTGGCGCGCATGCTGGAGGCGGGCGAGGACGCCCGGTTCATCGCTCGCCGGATGGTGATCTTCGCAAGCGAAGACGTCGGTCTCGCCGACGGCCGCTCGCTCGAGATCGCCGTCGCTGCGGCGCATGCCGTCGACCACGTCGGGCTCCCCGAGGCGCAGCTCAACCTGTCGCAGGCCGCGATCCACCTGGCCACCGCGCCGAAGAGCAACCGAGCGGCGCTTGCGATCTGGAACGCTCGGGCAGCGGTGCGGGACGGAGCGCTCGGCGAGGTGCCCGCCCACCTGCGCGATGGTCACTACCAGGGCGCAGCTGCGCTCGGCCACGGTGACGGATACCAGTATCCTCACGACCATGACGGCGGCTGGGTCTCACAGCAGTACCTGCCCGACTCGCTCGTCGATCGTTCCTGGTACGAGCCGTCCGAGTACGGAGACGAGGCCGATGTGGCCCGGCGCATGAAGGATCGATCGTGACCGCAGGCGAACTCGTGGTCGTGCTGGCGGCCGTCGCATTGCTCATCGGCTTCGCTGCGCTGATCGTGGTGCTGCTGCGGGTGCACGACACGCTGCGCGACCTTCGCCACGAGGTCGTTGCTCTGCGCGAGCAGACGAGCCCGCTGATCGACGAACTCCGCACGTCGACCATCGAGGCACGCCACGACCTGGAACGCTTCGACAAGGTGCTGGGCTCGGCGGAGGCAATCGGCGACGCGGTGGGCTCGACGGTCACCAAGTCGGCGTTCTCATCGCCGGCGATCAAGGCGGCCGGGCTCGCACGAGGGGTGACGCGCACGGTGGCACGGCTGCGCAACACGACGGCCGATTCCGGCGGCACGACGACCGACAACGTGATCGACGTCGGCCAGGGGTCGCGACGCACGCTCGGACGCAAGCAGATCGACGATCGTGAGATCGAGGGAGGCAGGAAGCACGCATGATGAAGCGCATCACGTGGTTCGTCGGAGGAGTCGCCGCCGGGGCGACCGGCGCGAACTACGCCACGAAGAAGGTCAAGGAGAAGGCCCGGCAGGTCACTCCGTCGGGAGTCGCTCGATCAGTCGGCCAGCGAGCGCGCAGCACGGCCGGGTCGGTCGTCGACGCGGTGCGCGAAGGTCGCCACGCGATGAACCAGCACGAAGACGAGTTGAAGGCGAAGCGAGACGGACGCCTCACGACGTTGTCCGACCATGTGGCTCCCGGTGACCAGGTCTTCGTCGACGGCGAGCCGGTCGACTCGGGCCGCGTCATCGTGATGCGACCCCAGTGACCGAGCCGAGCGCACCCGTCAGCGCCGACGTGCTGGCGGCGCTGCGCGCTGCGATCGAACCGTCGAAAGTGCGTTCCGGTGCGACCGAGACGCGTATCTACCGTCGTGACGCCTCGAACATGTCGGGCGCTGCCGGGGTGGTGGTGTTCGCCGAATCGACCTCCGACGTGCAGGCGGCGGTGCGTGTCGCCGACCGCTTCGATGTCCCGTTTCTCGCTCGCGGGTCGGGCACGGGCCTGGCCGGGGGAGCAGTGCCGCCCGAGGGGGCGATCGTGATTTCGACGTCGAAGATGGACCAGGTCATCTCGGTCGACCCGGTGAACCGGCAGGCGTGGGTCGAACCCGGCGTGTTGAATCTCGATCTGTCGCGCCAGATCGCCCACCTCGGCGTCCACTTCGCGCCCGACCCCAGCAGCCAGCAGACGTGCTCGATCGGCGGCAACGTCGCGAACAACTCGGGCGGGCCGCACTGCCTGGCCGACGGGGTCACGAGCGCACACGTCCTGGGTCTCGAAGTCGTCCTCCCCGACGGCTCGATCACGCACTTCGGTGGCGAAGAGCCCGAACCCGACGGTCTCGACCTGCGCGGCGCCTTCGTCGGCTCGGAGGGCATGTTCGGCGTCGCCACGAAGATCTGTGTGCGGCTCATGCAGAACCCGCCCGACGTGGCCACGATGTTGATGGAGTTCGACTCGGTGGCCGACGGAGCGCAACTGGTGAGCGACATCATCGCCGACGGGATCGTGCCGGCCGCCGTCGAGATGATGGACCAGTTGTGCCTCGTGGCCGTCGAAGCCTGGTTGCACGCCGACCTGCCCGTCCATGCGGCGGCGGCTCTGCTGATCGAGTGCACGGGCGAGCCGGGCCAGGTGGCTGGCGACGTTGCTCGGATCAACGAGCTGGCGCGGCTGCGCGATGTGGCGAACGTGCGCACCGCTGCCGACGACGCCGAGCGCGACATCTTGTGGAAGGGGCGGAAGGGGGCGTTCGGTGCGGTCGCACAGGTCAAGCCGAACTACTACCTGCACGACACGGTGGTGCCGAGAGCCCGACTGGCCGAGGTCATCGAGAAGGTCTACGAGATCACCGCTCGCTACGGCATCGACGTGATCAACGTCTTCCACGCCGGCGACGGCAACCTGCATCCGCTCCTCGTGTACGACGCACGCGAGGAGGGGATGGTCGACAAGGTCCACGCCGCAGGCCGTGAGATCGTCACCTTCTCGGTCGAGGTCGGCGGAGTGTTGTCGGGCGAGCACGGGATCGGCCTCGAGAAGCGTGACCTGATGCCGCTGATGTTCTCCGAGGTCGACCTCGCCGCCCAAGAGGCGCTGCGCGCCGCGTTCGACCCGAAGCTGATCGCCAACCCGAACAAGGTGTTGCCGAATCCTGCGACGTGCGGCGACATGCACGCCGTGCCCGAGGGTGCGTGGATCTGACGCTCGACGAGTTCGCCGCTTCGGTGGGCTCGTCGGACCCGGTTGCCGTGCGCGGATCGGGAACGCGGCGGCCCGCCGTCGAAGGCGACGTGCGCACGGTGGCGGCTCCGGCGGGCATCGTGCGTGTCGACGCGGCCGAGATGGTCGTCGAGTGCGGGGCGGCAACGCCGGTCGACGAGGTGCACGCAGCGCTCGCCGAAGTGGGCCAGACCGTGTCGGTGCCGGCGGGCGGGACGATCGGCGGGGCGCTGGCCGTCGGCCGTAGCGACATCACCCGCCTGGGTCACGGCCCGGTCCGTGACGTGTTGCTGCAGACGCGCTACGTGTCGGCGTCGGGGCGGTTGACCAAGGCCGGTGGGCCGACGGTCAAGAACGTGAGCGGGTTCGACCTGTGTCGGCTGTTCGTCGGTTCACTCGGAACGCTCGGGTTCCTCGGTGACGTCATCCTGCGCACGCGCCCACTCCCACGGATCTCCCAGTGGTTCACCAGCGATCGAGACCCGCACGGACTCATCGTGGCCCTCCACCGCCCGGTCTCGGTTCTGTGGGACGGAACGCAGACGTGGGTCCGTCTCGACGGAGAGGCGTCCGACATCGCAGCGGCAGCGGCAGCTCACGGGCTGCGAGAAGCAGCCGGTCCTCCCGAACTGCCGACCGCGCACCGATGGTCGTTGCCGCCGTCGGGGTTGGCAGCGCTGCAGGACGATTCTCTCGGTGAGTTCGTCGCAGAGATCGGTGTGGGCGTCGTGCACCACTCGTCTCCGGCGCCCGCTCGCTCGGCCGACGCCCCGACGACAGCGCTCCACCGCCGGATCAAGGAGCAGTTCGACCCGACGCTGCGCCTCGAACCCGGCGTCGACCCGCTGGCGGCGTGGTGAAGGTCGTGGTGGCGGCGTGGTGGCGTCGTGGTGTCGGTCGTGGTGAGTGCGTCGTGAGTGCGTCGTGACCGTCGATGAGGCCGAACATCGCGAGCCCGACGGGGACCGGGCGTACGTCGATCGGCGAGTTCTCGACCTCGGCGCCGCTGGCCGGGTCGCCGAAGCGGCCGCCAAACAGTGGTTGCTGACCTCGCCGAGCCTGCTGCGTCATGGGATGAACGCGATCTTTCGGAGCGACGATGTGGTGTTGCGGGTGTCCACACCGACGGCTCCGGCCGAGCTGTCGATCGAACTGGCGGGTGTGCTGGCCGATGCCGGCATCCCGGTGGCTCGGCCAGCGCGAACCGATGTCGTGCACGTCGACGACTTCTCGGTCACGGCATGGGACCACGTGCCGTCGAGTGGCGAACCGGTCGACTGGCGAGCCGTCGGAGCGGTCGTGCGCCGAGTGCATGCTCTGCAACCGAGCGACGTGCCCGCCGGCCTCCCGACCCCTTCACCGGCGGCATTTCCGTGGTGGAACTTCGATCAACTGCTCGCCGACGTCGCCGACCACATCGACGACGACGCGATGGCGGGTCTCACGACGTCGATCGAGCAGGGGAGGGGCTGGTCGGACTTCGACGAGACGGTGGTCTGTCATGGCGACGTGCACCCGGGCAACGTGATCATGACGTCGGGCGGGCCGGTGTTGATCGACTGGGATCTGCTGTGTCTGGCGCCGCCGGGATGGGATCACGCCCCGCTGCTCACGTGGGCGCACCCGTGGGGTGGCGACCCGCACCTGTACGAGGCGTTTGCGGCCGGAGCGGAGTGGTCGGCGCACGGGCATGGCCCGACCGAGATGATGGCGAGACTCCGACTGGTCGCTGCCACGCTGATGCGCGTGAAGGTCGGGATGGCCGACGAATCGGCGATGCCCGAGGCGCAGCGACGGCTCGCGTTCTGGCGTGCCGATCCCGACGCACCGGTCTGGCGCGCGACCTGACTCACCACGCTGATTGACTGCCCCGGGTGCCCGCAGGACTCGAAGTCAGAGAATCACCGTCTGGAGCCGGTCGTGGCGTGTTCGCGACCCGCTCGTTCAAGAAGGGCGAAGAGATCGAGCGGTGCCCGATGCTGGTCGCCGAGCCTGACCGTGGCGACGACCTCGAGTCGGGTGCCGAGGGGTACGTGTTCGGCTGGGGCGACGGTCGCACGGCGCTCGCTCTCGGGTACGGCTCGCTCTACAACCATCGCTATGACCCCAACGCCACGACGACCGAGACCGGTGACGTCCTCGTGGTGACGGCGACTCGTCGCATCAAGATCGGCGACGAGATCTACATCAACTACATGGGAACCGAGCAGGACGGCGTCTGGTTCGACATCCTCTGACCCGGCTCGCCTTCAGTGCGGCTGACAGGTGGGGCAGTGGTAGCTGGTTCGGTTCTGGATGTCGAGTCGTTCGATCTCGGTGCCGCAGCGCATGCAGTGGTCTCGCTTGTAGGCGTAGGTCGCTTCGCCCCGCTTGATCCGCTTGCCGGGCGGGATGTCGAGTTCGGACCGCTCGACGGTGATGATGCGACCGTCCTTGACACCCTTGCGAAGCATTGCCGTGATGGTGCTCCAGAGCGCCTCCAGTTCCGCGACGTCGAGGTCGCGCCCGGGCCGCAGCGGATGGATGCCGCACACGAACAGAGCCTCGGCCCGGTAGACGTTGCCGATTCCGGCGACGACCGACTGGTCCATCAAGAGGTCGCCGATCCCGCGCTTCGACTTCGTGATCTTGTCGAACATCTTCTGCTTCTTCTGACGCGGTTTGATCGGGTCGGGGCCGAGTCGGGCCAGGATCTCCTTGCGGACCGACGGCTCGTCGAGCGAGCAGGCGGTCGGGCCGGCGAGGTCGATGGTGGCGAGGTCGGAGACGAGTCGCATCCGAACGGCACCGCGGGGTTCGGGTCGCTCGTCACCCCGGTGGATCTTGTACTTGCCGAAGAGGCCGAGGTGGACGTGGCCGATCTCGCCGGTCGACCAGTGGTAGAAGAGGTGCTTGCCGTGCGGCTCGATCTTGTCGAGGATCGCTCCGTCGATGCGCGCGGCGTCGGATTCGAAGCGCCCCTGCGGACTCGAGACGCCGACTTCCATGCCGGTGAGCAGCTTGCCGTGATCTTTGGCGATCTTGTGGATGGTGTGTCCCTCTGGCACGAGGGCCGACGGTAGCCGTCGACCTCGTAGAGTTCGCCTCGTGCTCGATCTCGATGCAGAGAAGCTGTCCGCGTGCGTGTCGTGCGGCCTCTGCCTGCCGCACTGCCCCACGTTCCGGGTGACGGGAGAGGAGGCGTACTCACCGCGCGGGCGCATCGACGCGATGCGCGCGATCGAGAACGACGGCGCGCCGATCGACGACGAGTTCGTCGAGTTCATGGAGACCTGCGTCCAGTGCCGAGGATGCGAACCGGCGTGCCCGAGCAACGTCGAGTTCGGTTCGCTGATGGAACAGACGCGGGTTGCGCTCGCTGCATCGGGGCGCATCACGCCGCGCTGGCAGCGCGCAGCATTCCAGGTGCTCGGGTACCACCGGGTGCTGCTCGCCGGATCGTCGGTCCTCGCCGTCGCCCAGCGGATGAAGTTGGTGCCGAAACGACTCGGACTCACTGCGCTGCCGTTGCGCCGACCGTCACCGTTGGTGGCCACCGGGAGCGACGTGTGGATCTTCACCGGCTGCGTGATGGACGCTTGGCAGCGTGACACGCACCGGGCGACCGCTGCACTGATCTCGGCGACCGGGGCCACGTTCGCGTTGCCCGACTCGCAGGCGTCGTGCTGCGGAGCACTGCACGTCCACGCCGGGCTGCACGACCAGACGGTGCGCCTCGCCGAGCGGACGATGCGCGCCATGCCCGGCGACGCGCCGATCGTCGTCGACTCCGCTGGTTGTGGTGCGGCGATGAAGGAGTACGGCGAGATCGTCGGCACCGACGCATCGCGCCAGTTCGCCGAGCGGGTCGTCGACGTCGACGAGTACCTGGCCGAACGCCTCGACCTGTTGCCGGTGATGACCGGTGAGCGCCCGACGGTGATCGTGCAGGATCCGTGCCACCTCCGCCACGTCCAGCGGGTGAGTGCCCCGGTGCGGGCGCTGTTGGGCCACGTCGCCGATGTGATCGAACTGGACGACGACGGCCTGTGCTGTGGAGCCGGTGGTGCGTACTCGGCGCTGCAACCCGATCTCGCCGGCGACATCCGCTCTCGCAAGGTCGCAGCGATCGACCGTGCGCTCGACCGCCCGTCGGCGAACGGGCGAGCGACGATGTTGGCGAGCGCGAACCCCGGCTGTTCGATGCACCTGGCAGCCGACCTCGCCACGCGCGACGTGAGTGTGGCGCACCCGGTCGACATCGTGGCGTCGGCACTCGGCCTGGTCTGAGGCGGCGGTGTCCGACTTCGACCATCTCGCCGACCGGCTGGCCGACATCGCGGAGGAACTCGATCAGATGGCGTTCGACCGTCTTCGAGAGGCGGTCGCCGACGGCGAGGTCGCCCGGCCGACGTCCGACAAGCGCCTGGTGCAGGCCCGCCGAGCCATCGAGAAGGCCGCCCACCTCCTCCGCGGGTAACGCCCCGGGTCAGACCCCAGACGTTACGGGTAACGCCCCGGGTCAGACCCCAGACGTTACGGGTAACGCCCCGGGTCTGACCCCAGACGTTACGGGTCGGGCCTCGGGCGTTACTCGGACCAGGAGTTGATGTCGCCGATCATCGCGATGATGTCGCCGTAGCCGTGCTTCGTGAAGTCGAAGCCGATGCGTGCGAGGTCGACGTGGTCGTCTTCGCGCCGCTCGGCCCGGCTCGGTTCCACACGCGAGATCGTGCCGCTCGCACAGAGATGGGCGTAGCGGGCCGACAGCTCGGAGAGCTGCTCGTCGGTCGGCCCGACCGCCATGCGGATCACGAGCAGGTCTCCGACGAAACGGATCGAGTGATAGTTCGAGTAGAAGCGTTCGATCGTTGCGCACGCCGTCTCGCACGAATCGGTGATCGTGTAGAGCTTCAGGTCGGATTCCGACACGAGACCACGCCGCACGAGCTGGGTCCGTATCAGATCGTCGACCTCCTCCCAATACGGATCGTCGGGCGCGTCGAGCAGGACGACGGGAACCGGGAGGCCCTTGCCGGTCTGGATCAGGGTGAGCAGTTCGAACGTCTCGTCGAGCGTGCCCACGCCGCCCGGGAGACAGACGAACGCCTGTGACTCCTTGATGAGCATCAGCTTGCGCGTGAAGAAGTACTTCATGCTGACGTGCTTGGCGTCGCCGGCGATGATCGAGTTGGCGCCCGTTTCGAACGGTAGCCGGATCGACACACCGATCGAGCGGTCGCGGCCGGCGCCTTCCATGCCGGCCTGCATGATCCCGGGGCCGGCGCCCGTGACGGTCATCCAGCCGAGATCGGCCAGCGCTTCGGCGAGATCGCGTGCTTGGGCGTAGAGGGGGTCGTCGGGCTGCGTTCGGGCCGACCCGAAGATCGAGACCTTGCGTTCGTCTTTGAAGGGCGCGAACACCGAGTACGCGGCGCGCATCTCGGTCAGGGCGGCGGTGGCGATCTTGAGGTCGAGGGTGTCGGGATCGTCGGTGATCAGCCCGAGTGCTTCACCAACAAGCGATTCCGCCAACCGAACATTCTCGGAAACACCGAGCTCCGAGACGATGGATGCCGCTCGTCGGGCGGTCTGATCGGGTACACCTGACTCCATGGAAAGCGGACCCTACGCCGACGACGGGCACAGCGCCTCCTCGGTGGCGCTCGAATCCGAGGCACCGCCCCCATCGCCGCGTCCGCGCATGGAGTCACGACGCCGAGGTGTCGCCCTCGGTTTGTTGGCGACCGCAGCCGGCCTCGCGGTCGCCGAGATCGTCGTCGGACTGGTCGAGGGAGCCGCGTCACCCGTCGTCCCGGTCGGCCAAGAGTTCATCGATTACACGCCGGCGTGGCTCAAGACCTGGGCGATCGACACCTTCGGCACGAACGACAAGGCCGTGCTCGTCGCAGGTGCGCTCATCGTGATCCTCGTGCTCGGCGCGATCATCGGTATCTTGGCGGTGCGCGGATCGAAGGGGATGGCGTACGGATTGACCGTCGCCGTCGGGTTCATGGGGGCGTGGGCGGTGTTCGTCCGGCCCGAGGCGACGTTCGGAAAGTACCTGCCGACGATCGTCGGGACGGCGGTGTCGCTCGCGATCCTGTGGTGGTTGTCGCCGAAGCAGGGCGCACCCGACGAGTCGGGTCGCCCGACCATGGTGGGTCCCGATCGGCGCGAGTTCATCCAGAACGCAGTGGGAGTCGGCTCGGCAGCTGTCGTCGTGGGCGGTGTCGGGCGGGTGATGCAGGAGCGGTTCGAGATCGACGAAGAGCGTGCCGAGATCGTCCTGCCGGAGGTCGACGTCGACGCCGTCCCGGCTGTGGTCCCGTCGGCCGATGGTTTCAGCCTCGGCGTGGAGGGCATCACGCCGTTCGTGGTGCCCAACGACGACTTCTACCGCATCGACACGGCGCTCCGCGTACCGCAGGTGTCGGCAGAGAGCTGGAAGCTGAGCATCGCCGGTCTCGTCGACAACCCGATCGAACTGACCTACGACGACCTGTTGGCGATGCCCCAGATGGAGCGCCACATCACGCTGTCGTGTGTGTCGAATCCGGTCGGCGGCGACCTCGTCGGCAACGCCCTCTGGCAAGGCGTGTCGCTCGCTGACGTCTTGAACGAGGCCGGTCTGCAGCTGGGCGCCGAGCAGGTCGTCTCACGTTCTGTCGACGGATGGACCTGCGGTTCGCCGACCGAGGTCGTGATGGACGGGCGGGACTCGATGCTCGCCATCGCGATGAACGGCGAGCCGCTGCCGGCGCAGCACGGATTCCCGGTGCGCATCGTCGTGCCCGGCTTGTTCGGGTACGTGTCGGCGACCAAGTGGGTCACCGACATCCGCCTCACCCGCTGGGAAGACTTCGACGCGTACTGGATCCCTCGCGGTTGGTCGAAGCTCGGCCCGGTCAAGACGATGGCTCGGATCGACACACCCCGCAACGGTTCCAAGCGCGACGGTGTGGTGTCGATCGGTGGAGTCGCCTGGGCCGTCCACCGAGGGGTGTCGGCCGTGCAGGTCCGTGTCGACGGCGGCGACTGGATCGATGCGCAGATCGCCGGAGTCCCGTCCGCCGACACCTGGTTGCAGTGGGTGTACGAGTGGGACACCACCGACGTGCGCCGTGGCGACCACGTCGTGGAGGCTCGTGCGCTCGACGGAGAAGGCATCGCTCAGATCGAAGAACCCAAGGCCGTTGCCCCCGACGGAGCGCAGGGCTTCCACCGGGTCACCATCGACGTCACCACCTGAGATTCTGAGCCGGATCGCTCCCGGCTTCCGACACGAAACCGGCTCAGACTCTGCGTCGGTGTGGCGGATCACTTCGTGAGGTCGGCAGCCTTCTTGTCGAGGGCTTCGATCAATTCGTCGAAGGCCGTGGCGAAGCTGGCGACGCCTTCACGTTCGAGCTGAGCGGCGACGTCGTCCATGTCGACTCCTACAGCGGCGAGCTCCGACCACACGGCTTCGGCGGCAGCCACGTCGGCGTCGACGGTGCGGGCGACGGTGCCGTGGTCGACGAACGCGTCGAGCGTGCCGTCGGGCAGCGTGTTCACGGTGTCGGGGCCGATCAGTTCGTCGACGTACAGCACGTCGGAGTAGTCGGGGTTCTTGGCACCTGTCGACGCCCAGAGCGGGCGCTGCACGCGGGCACCACGGGCGGCGAGACGCTCCCACCGGTCACCCGAGAACTGCTCGGTGAAGAGTTGGTAGGCGAGCTGACCCTGGGCGACTGCGGCCTTGCCACGCAGCGCCATCGCCTCATCAGAACCGATCGCTTCGAGGCGCTTGTCGACCTCGACGTCGACGCGACTGATGAAGAAGCTGGCGACACTGGCGACCTGGGACAGATCGGCGTCCTCGTCTTCGGCGAAGCGTTCGAGCCCGGCGATGTACGCCTCGATCACCTTGGCGTAGCGAGGGAGGCTGAAGATCAGCGTCACGTTGATGCTGCGACCTTCGGCGATCATCTGCTCGATCGGCGCCAGGCCCTCCTCGGTGCCGGGGATCTTCACCATCAGGTTGCGACGGTCGATGCGCTCGTGCAGATCTCGGGCGGCGCTCTCGGTCCCGGAGCCGTCGTGAGCGAGGCTCGGAGCGACCTCGACGCTCACGTAGCCGTCGACACCGTGCGAGTGGTCGTACACCTTCGAGAACACGTCGCACGCACCGTGGATGTCCTGGATGACCATCGACCAGTAGTCGTCGATGACTTCGCCGTCGGCGCCCGAGTTGTCGGCGATCAGCCGTTCGAACTGGGCGTCGTAATCGGACGAGCCCTGGATCGCCTTCTGGAAGATCGACGGGTTCGAGGTGAGCCCACGCGCTCCGTTGTCTCGGATGTCGACGAGCTTGCCCGACGTGATGTAGTCGCGGCGCAGGTTGTCGAGCCAGGCACTCTGGCCCTGCTGTTCGTAGAGGTCGACGAGGCGGTCGTTCATGGGTGCTCCAGTGATGGTGGCGGTCGGGTTCGGCGAAATGGTGTGGTGACGTCAGCCGACGAGGGCGGTGGCACGGGCGACGACGTTGTCGGCGTTGATGCCGAGCTTCTCGAGCACCAGGCTGCCCGGAGCGCTGGCCCCGAAACGGTCGATGCCGATCGAATCGTCGGCGTAGCTGGCCCAGCCGAACGTGACACCGGCTTCGACCGACAGAACCGGCACGCCGTCGGGAAAGATCGTGGCGCGGAAGGCGTCGTCCTGCTGGTCGAAACGATCGAAGCTCGGCAGCGACACGACCTGAGCCGAGACGCCGGACTCGGCGAGCGTGGCGGCGGCGTCGACACACACCGAGACCTCGCTACCGGACGCGACGAGGACGATGTCAGGCGAGCCATCGGTCGAGCGCACGATCCCGGCCCCGCGCTCGACGGCGGAACCGTCGGTGGTGACGGTGATGTTCTGGCGGCTGAGTACGAGCACCGACGGACCGTCGTGACGCACGGCATCGGCCCAGGCGTGGACGGTCTCGTTGCCGTCGGCCGGTCGGATGACGTGCAGGTCGGGAATGACACGCAGGCTGGCCAGCTGCTCGACGGGCTGGTGAGTGGGGCCGTCTTCGCCGACGCCGACCGAGTCGTGGGTGAACACGAAGCACACCCGAGCGCCCGACAGTGCTGCGAGGCGGATCGCTGGACGCATGTAGTCGGCGAAGACGAAGAACGTGGCGGTCACCGGCAGGACACCGCCGTGCAGCGCCATACCCACAGCAGCAGCGCCCATCGCGTGTTCGCGGATGCCGTAGTGGACGTAGCGGCCATCGGGTGCAGCGCTGGTGAACGGGTGCGACGCCGGGAGGGCGACACCGTTGCTGCCCTTCAGGTCGGCCGAGCCGCTGATGAGGCCGGGCAGGTTCTCGAATGTGGCGTCGAGAGCCTTCTGGATCGATTTGCGGGTGGCGACCGATTCGCCCTGTTCGTAGACCGGCAGGTCGGAATCCCAACCGTCGAGTCCGACGCCGAACGCAGCGACCCACTCGGGAGACGACGGCACCTGCCCGGCGCTCGCCTCCCAGGCGCCACGCGCCCCGACACCACGCTCGGCGACATGGGTCCGGTAGGCGGAGACGAGGTCGTCGGGTGCCCAGAACGGCTCGTCGGGGATGCCCATGACCGCCTTCGTGTCGGTGACGTCGTCGGCGCTGAACGGGTTGCCGTGTGCGCTGTGGTCGTCTTCCCACTTCGGTGACGGATGGGCGACGTGCGTGCGCAGCATCAAGAATGACGGCATGTCGGTCGCTTTGGCGTCGTTCAGTGCCGCCTCGAGTGCGTCGAGGTCGTTGGCGATGTCTCCGAGTTCGACGACGTCCCATCCGTACGCACGGAACCTGGCGGCCATGTCGACTTTGGTGGTGATGTCGGTGCGTCCGTCGATCGTGATGTCGTTGTCGTCGAAGACACACACGAGGTGACCGAGGCCGAGGTGGCCGGCCAGGTCGGCGGCCTCGTGGCTGATGCCTTCCATCATGCAGCCGTCACCAGCGATGACGAAGGTGTGGTGGTCGACGACGTCGGCGCCGAAGCGGGCGCGCAGGTTGGCCTCGGCGATCGCCATGCCGACAGCATTTGCGAAGCCCTGACCGAGCGGGCCGGTCGTGGCTTCGACGCCGGCGGTGTGGCCGACCTCGGGGTGGCCGGGCGTGGCCGACTCCCACTGGCGGAAGTCCTTCAGGTCATCGATCTCGAGGCCGTAGCCCGACAGGAACAGCATCGCGTACTGCATGATCGACACGTGGCCGTTCGAGAGGATGAAGCGGTCACGGTCGGGCCAGTCCGGGTCGGCCGGGTCGTGCTTCATCACCCGGCTGTAGAGCACGTGAGCGAGCGGGGCGAGCGCCATGCCGGTGCCCTGGTGACCGCTGTTGGCAGCGAGCGGCCCGTCCATCGACATCCCCCGGACGAGTGAGACGGCGTTCGAGTCTTGTTCTGGGGTCAGCTGCACGTCACTGGAGGTTACTGGACTCGAGGCATCACCTGGAAAGGGCGCGACCGGCTCGGACCAGGCGGCATCACTCGGCGGGCGGGAGCAGGGTGAACGGCACGATGTGCCAGGGCTGCTTGTCCACTCGGCAGTGGGCGAAGATCTGGCCGTACTCGGTGAAGTCGAGTTCGCCCTTGACGAGCCGGTAGGTGAACTTGCCGGGCTCGACCGTGAAGGGGCTCACGTTTCGCGCGACCTGCTCGCTGTCCTCGGCCGTGCCACGCCGGAAAACGACTTCGAACACGCCGCTGCCCGACTCCTCCTCGGGGCAGAAGATGAGCCCGACGAGGTGCGGCGACAGAGTGAGCGGAACCGGCGACGGAGCGGCCTGGGAGAACATCACACCGGTCATGTCGATACGTGTCGACGGCCCGGGAGCCTGACGCATCTCGAAGTTCTCGACGAAGAGTGCGGAGACGATCTGCATGTGGGCGAGGCTAGCGATGACGGTTTCGCTACTGGCTCCACTGGAACAGGCGAGCGACGATCTCACCGTGTTGGCCGGCGACCACCGAGCCGGCGAGCACGAACCCGAGCGCTGCGGCGACGAGGCTCGCTCGTCTGGCGGCGCGATCGTTGGGGCGGACCACCGCGACGATCAGTCCGATCACCAGGAGCGGCGTGCTGATGCCGAGCATGAAGGAAATGGTCGCCGGAAGCTGGCCGATGGGGGAGCCGGGCGCCTGCGTCAGGATCGAGCCGAGTTCTTCGCCGACGCACGGCCGCCACCACTGGGTGACGACGATGCCGACTCCGGCAGTGAGTCCGGCGCGGGCCGCCGATGTGTCGAGTACGCCGTGGACCCGTGGAGGGGTCTGGTCGCCGACGACGGCGGGGACGGCCAGCGCGATGATCGCGATGATCACCGCGATCGCCGACAGGCGGAGTTGGAGGTCGTTCACCCCGAACCAGTTGGCGACGAAGATCCACCCCCCGACCACGACGCCGAAGATCGCCCCGGCAATCGCTGCGACGTGGGCGCGAGCGGCGGCCATCGCCACGGCGACCGGTGCGAGGACGACGAGGTGACAGACCTGTTCGATCGAGCGGACGCCCTCGGCGAACGGTTCCAACACGAAGCTGGGTCAGGCGGAGGTCTCGGAGATCAGCGCGCCGACGGCGGCGTCGATCTCGTCGTAGCGGCCCTCGCCGATCTTGTCGTAGCGGATGTGGCCGTCTCGGTCGAGCAAGTACAGGCGCGGCCAGAAGCGGCGGTCCTGCCAGGAGCGGAACGACTTCTTGTCCGTGTCGAGCAGGATCGGCCAGGTGACGCCCTGGTCGGCTGCGGCCTCGGAGATCGCCTCGGGGTCCTTCTCGAACTCGAACTCGGCGGCGTGGATGCCGACGATCTCGAAATCCTCACGGTCGTACTTGTCGTAGAGCGCCCGCATGTGCGGGATGGTCGCCGTGCAGTTGTGGCATCCGAAGGTCCAGAACTGGACGGCGACGACCTTGCCTTTCAACTCTTCGAGCGAAGTGATGCCGCTCTGGAGCCACCCGTCGTTGGCGAGCAGCGGCGGGTGCAGGCCGCGGTCGGGCAGGTCGGGCACGTTCGGGGCGACCGTCGTGGGTGACGACGACGGTGACCCGCTCGTCGCGGTCTCGTCGGCCGGCGCGGTCGCGTCGTCGTCGGCGGTCAGGATCAACCCACCGACGCCGGCGCCGACGATCCCGAGGGTGAGGAGGGCGATGCTCTGACGTCGATCCACGACACACAGTGTCGCATCGCTGCCCGCTCCGGCCCAGCAACGGGTGCGAACGCTTCACGAAACTGCCCGCAACGGCGCTCGACCGGCGTGTTGGTCCGTGTCGGAGGCCGGGAGTCCTGTCAGACGGAGAAGTCCTGATCGGTGGCTACATCAGACTCAGCGGGATCTTCACGACGACTCGGTACGACCCGTCGATCGGGACGGCGCCGAACATACGCGAATCGGTTGTGGTGACCTCGGAGTTGTCCGAGCGCACGGTCATCGTGTCGGCGCTCGGGATCCCGTCGACGCGTTTGACGAGCCAGAAGCCGGGTCGTTCGGGGTGCTCGAGGCAGCGCAACTGGCCCACCCGGGTCCGGGTGGACCGCCACCCGATCAGACCCTGTCCGGCTTGCAGCGTCGGCTCCATCGAATGGTCGGCGACCACGAACCGGCGAAGGCCCGGGAACCAGCCCGGGCGACCGGTTGAGCGAGTCGGCACAGACCGAGTGTAGGTTTCCCACCGACATCATCGGGAATGCTCTTCGACGTTCCCATCCGCCATTTCCCAAGGAGAACCTCATGTTCGGCAAGCTCTTCGCTTCCTCCACCGTTGCCCACGCTCACTGCGACCTCTACTGCGGTGTGTACGACCCGGCCGAGGCGAAGATCGCGGCCCTTGCCTGCGTGAAGACCGCCAAGAAGTACGCGGAGTCAGACGACGAGGTGTTCCGCTCGCGCTGCATCTCGATCAAGGAGCAGCAGGCCGAGAACGCCAAGCACCACCTGATGGTGCTGTGGGCCGATTTCTTCGCTCCCGCTCACTTCGACGAGAACCCGGGACTCCACGAACTCTTCTGGAAGGCCGTGCACCAGGGTGGAGAGGTGAAGAAGAGCATGGACCCGGCCGTCGGCGAACAACTCCTCTCGTACATCGACGAGATCGCCACCGTCTTCTGGTCGACCGAGAAGGCGAAGGGCATGGGCGTCTACCCGCCCAGCTGAGTCCGGGCCAACCGAGTCTCCGAGAGCCGCCTCCGCCCGCCGGGCCGGGGCGGCTCCCGCCGTTTTCGGGTGACTGCGCGGTGCTGCGGATAGTTTCGTCGGCGATGACAGAGCGAGAGCAGATCGAGTCACCGTCGACTCGGACGCAGATTCTGGATGCGGCGAGGCAGTGCTTCGCACACAGCGGATACAGCGACACCTCGCTCAACGACATCGCCGCCGAAGTGGGGATCCGTCGCCCGAGCGTGCTGCACCATTTCGCGTCGAAGGAAGCGCTCTACGGGGAGATCTTCGAGCAGTTGCTGGGCGACTGGTTCGAACGCCTGTCGGTGTCGATCTCGGCGACGTCGACGGGGCTGGCCAAGGTCGAGGAGGTGCTCGACGCCGGATTCGGGTTCTTCGCCGACAATCCGGCATTCGTCACGCTCGTGCGACGCGAAGCGATCGACGGTGGGAGTCACCTCACCATCGATCTGGCAGGCACGCTGCGTCCGCTGTTCGACGAGGCGGTGACCTACTTCGAACGGGAGATGGACGCAGGTGTGTTTCGACAACAGGACGCGGCTCAACTCCTGCTCACAGGCTACGGCGCGCTTCTCAGCTACTTCTCCGACGCTCCGTTCCTCGAAGGACTGCTCGACGAGAACCCTCTGTCGGACGCAGCGATGGAGCGCCGACGCGTCCATATCATCGACTTCTTCCGTTCGGCCTTGGAGATCCCCGCATGACCGGTTTCCTCTCCACGCGAGTCGACTCGTTCGAGCGGCTCGACGACGCCACGACCGAGCGCTGGATGAAGTTCGGTGCGCCGGGCGGCGACGTGCTGTACCCGACGCTGCTCGGCCTGCGGGTCGAAGAAGTGCGGCGTGACTACTGCCTGATGCGGCTGCCGTATCGCTCGGAGCTGATGCAGGCGGCCGGGTTCCTCCATGGCGGAGCGCTGGCGTCGCTGCTGGACCACGTGATGGTGCCAGCAGTCGGGGCGGTTCTGGAACAGGGCCAGAACTTCTCGACCGTCGACATGCACGTGCAGTACATGCGCGCCATCCTGTCGTCGGCTCCCGAAGACGCGATCGCCGAAGGCTGGGTCACTCGGCGCGGCAGACGAACCGTGTTCTGCGAAGCCGAGGCGTACGGCGCCACCACCGGCGACCGCCTCGCCAAATCCGTCCTCACCTACTCCGTCTCCCCGCCCCGCCCCTGACGGTCGTGGAGATCGGTGTCAGACACCGATCTCCACGACCGGATGACGGGGTGGTGGGGGTGGCGGAAACTACGGTGAGCGGTGATGTCTGACTCCTCGACTCTGTCCGAACGCGCGTCGAAAGAGATGCTCGTCGAGTACGGCGTTCCGATCGCCCCCGAGCGGTTCGTGGCCGACGCAACGAAGGCCGGAGATGCTGCCGACGAGATCGGGTATCCGGTCGTCGCGAAGCTCAACGGCGACGCGATCGCCCACAAGACCGAGCGCGGCCTCGTGAAGCTCCGCCTCGGCGACCGGAACGCCGTCGAAGCTGCGGCGGCCGAACTGCTGGCGGCGGCGCGACCCGAGGACGGCGACGTCGATGTGCTCGTCGCCCCGATGGTCGGCGGCAACCGCGAGCTGATCGCCGGTGTGGTGCGCGACCCGCAGTTCGGGGCGATGGTGATGCTCGGGATCGGCGGCATCCTCGCGGAAGCCGTCGCCGACGTCGTGTTCCGGCCTGCGCCGCTCGATGAGGCGACCGCCGTCGACATGATCGACGGGCTCGCCACGCAACTTCTGCTCGGCGACTTCCGCGGCGAGAGCGCGGTCGATCGTGCGCAACTCGTCGAACTCCTCGTGGGACTCGGACGTCTCGCCGACGAGCGATCCGACGTGGCCAGTGTCGACATCAACCCGCTGATCGTCGAGCCGAGCGGCCGCCTCGTGGCCGTCGACGGGCTCGTCGAGATCGGCGAGGCTGCGGCGGGCCATCCGGCACTGCGACCCCGCCCCACCGACGAGCAGTTCCGAGCACTCTTCGAACCGCGCGGCGTGCTGGTCACCGGCGCGTCGACGCACCCCGGCAAGTTCGGTTTCGTGTCGCTCCACAACCTGCTGTCGAATGGCTATACCGGCAAGGTCTTCGGGACGAACCTGAAGGGCGAGAACGTCCTGGGTGTCGACACGGTCGCCGACATCGAGTCACTTCCCGACGGTGAGATCGACCTGGTCTTCGTGTGTACTCCGGCATCGGCCAACCCCGACCTGCTGCAGGCGTGCGCCGCCAAGGGCGTCCAGGCCGCCTTCCTCACGTCGGCCGGATACGGCGAGGCGGGCGATGCCGGGATCCGGGCGCAGGCCGACCTCGTGGCGCTCGCCGACGAACTGGGCATCCTCCTCGCAGGGCCGAACGGGCAGGGCGTGGTGAGTACGCCGGTCGACATGTGCGTCCAGATCGTGGCGCCGTACCCGCCCGCTGGTTCGATCGGTGTGGCGAGCCAGTCAGGCAACTTCGTCTCGAGCTTTCTCAACCACGCGTCGGCGAGCGGAGTGGGCATCAGTCGGGCCGTGTCGGCGGGCAATGCGGCTGCCGTCGGCGTTGCCGACTACCTCGACTTCTATGCCGACGACGACGCGACGAAGGTCGGCCTCGCCTACATCGAGGGCATCACCGACGGCCGTGGCCTGATGGACCGTCTGGCCACGGCTGCCGACCGCAAGCCGCTGGTCGTGGTCAAGGGCGGATCGACCGCCGGGGGAGCGCAGGCCGCTGCCAGCCACACGGGCGCGCTCGCCGCTGACGACAAGGTCTTCGATGGCGCGTGTCGTGGAGCGGGCATCACCCGCGCCGACAGCATCGAGTCGGCCTTCGAAGCCGCCGCCACGTTCGCCACACAGCCGTTGCCTGCCGGGCCCAACGTCGCCGTCCTCACGACGGTCGGTGGTTGGGGAGTGGTGACCGCCGACGCGATCACGCGCGACGGCGGCCTCGTGCTGATGGACCTTCCCGACGACCTGATGGCGGCGATCGACGAGAAACTGCCGGCCCGGTGGAGTCGGAACAACCCGATCGACTGTGCGGGCGGCGAGACCCGCGACACGATCCCCGAGATCATGGAACTCGTCGCGACCAACCCTGAAGTGCACGCGATCATCTACCTCGGGCTCGGCATCCAGTCGAACCAGGCCCAGATGATGCGCCACGGCCGTTTCTATCCCGACCACGGCATCGAGCGGATCGTCGGCTACCACGAGCGCCAAGACACCCGCTTCGCCGAAGCTGCTCACGAACTGAGCGTGCAGACGGGCAAGCCGATCCTCACGTGCACCGAACTCGCCGTGACCGACCCGACCAACGCGGGGCCTGCTGCGGTGCGCGCGACCGGTCGCCTCTGCTACCCGAGTGGTGAGCGCGCCGTCGCAGCGTTGTCTCACATGTTGCAGCGCGTCGAACACCGCCGAGCCCGAGAGTCGTGAATCGCCCGCCCACCGGCATGGACGCCCTGGCGGCGCGCGGCCCGCGTCGCACCGGGCCGGGCCCGTTCGTCGTGCTCGCTCTCGTGTCGATCATCCCGGCAGTGGCGTTGTTCTCGGTGTGGTCGTGGGCGAATGCGCAGACCGACGAGACCGAGGGTGCTCCGATCGTGCCGGCGCCGATCGTCGACCCGCCGTTGCCGCCTGATCCGCTCACGAACTCGGTGATGAGCTTCCGGCGGATGGCCACGACGCTGTCGCTCGGCCTGAACGTCGAGGAGTTCCAGGCCGACGCCGTCGGATTCTCCGGGGCGCTGAACGATCGCAGTTGCTCGGCGATCTCGGTCGACGGTCGATTCATCGGGGCGCAGAACCCCGACCTCGCCGTGCTCCCGGCGAGCACGATCAAGTTGGTGGTGGCAGCGGTCGCGCTCGACGTGCTCGGGCCCGATCATCGATACACCACGACCGTCGTCTCGGGCGTACCGGTGGCCGACGGCGTGATCGACGGTGACCTGGTGATCGTCGGCGGTGGCGACCCGCTGCTCTCGTCGGACTGGTATCCGACCTCGAACCTCGAGATCCGCCCGGTGTTCAACGAGACGTCGCTCGACGACCTGGCCGACCGGGTCGTGGCTGCGGGTGTCACCACCGTGAACGGTGGAGTCGTCGGCGACGGTGACCGCTACGACGACGAGTTCTTCGCTCCGGGATGGGGGAACGGCGTGGCCGGGCTCGAAGCGGGGCCGTACGACGCGCTGATGGTGAACGACTCGCGGGTGCTCGGAGAAGACCAGCGTGGCCGGAACCCGTCGTCGGCGACAGCGCGCGAATTCGCTCGCCTGCTGCGTGAACGCAACGTCACCATCGCGGGTGATTCGGCGTCGGGCAGCGCGACAGCGCTCGGCGACGACCGTATCGAGATCGCCTCGATCGACTCTGTCGCGCTCGTCGATGTGATCGCCGAGATGCTGCAGAACAGCGACAACAACACCGCCGAACTGATGGTCAAGGAGATCGGCCTCGGTGAGGCAGCGTCAGCCGACGCCGCGGGGGGCACCCGTCAGGCGGGGCTGGACGTGATGGCGACGACGCTCGCCGAGTGGGGGATCGACACGTCGGCGATCGTGCTCGGCGACGGATCGGGCCTCGCACTGTCCAACCGGTTGACGTGTGCGGCCCTCCTCACAGTGCTGCAACGCCCCGAATCGGCCGATGCGATCGCAGCAGGCCTGCCCGTGGCGGGGCGCACCGGCACGCTCGCCGACATCTTCGTCGAGCATCCGGTGGCAGGTCGACTGCTCGGCAAGACCGGCACCCTCAACAACCCGCCGTTCAACGAGGATCCGCCTGCCACCAAGGCGCTGGCCGGCTACCTGCCGGTCGACGGGGGCGGCCGAGTCGAGTACGTGCTCGTCCTCAACGGGCCGACCATCTCCGACCAGAGCGAGTACCGCCCGGTGTGGGGTGAGCTCGTCGACCTGCTCGACCTGTACCCGTCGGGGCCGTCGCCCGCCGACCTCGGGCTGTTGTCGTGAGTCGGCTTCAGCGACAGCGGCGGCACACTGGGAGATCTCATGGATGACGGCAGGCGCGGAACCGAGTTCGGAGCGCCCGAGCCCGGATCGTCGGTGCACGTGGACGAGGGCCGGTGGGGCACCGAGACCAGCCCCGACATCGACTCGGCCCCGTGGCCGGGCGCCTCGTCGAACGAGTCGCGCGTCGAGATCGTGGCCGAACCGATCCGCTACCCGCGCTCGCCGCTGATCGCACTCCTCGCGATCGCGATCGTGCCGACGGTCGCACTGTTCCTCGCCGCACGGTGGGCCGACGACGAGGCCGATCGCTACGAGTCGACGCGTGACGACGTCGCTCTGCTCGAACGTCGCCTCGACGGGACGCTCGCCGGTACAGAAGACGGAGATGCCGACGCCGAAGAGGGGCAGGACGGCGAGGGCGGCGATTCGTCGCCGCTGAGCACGGCGATCATCGACTTTCGCCGCTCGCCGCAGGCCATCTCGTCGGTCGCGAGCGTCGAGGAGTTGCAGGTGTCGGTCGATCCGGTCTTGTCGTTCATCGGCGCCGAGTCGTGTGCGGCGGTGTCGGTCGGCGGAGTCATGGTCACGTCGTCGAACCTCGACCTGCCGGTCATTCCGGCGAGCAACCAGAAACTGCTGGTCGCCACCGCCGCACTGGAGATCCTGGGTGACGACTTCCGTTTCGAAACGTCGGTCGCCGTCCCGACCGCCGACGGCGACGGTGTCGTCGAAGGTGACATCTTCCTCATCGGTGGCGGCGACCCACTCCTGACGAGCAACGACTTCCCGGTCGAGAGCGACTCGCAGCCGGTGATCGATGCGACGTCGCTCGACGTTCTCGCTGACGCCGTTGCCGAGGCCGGGATCACCCGCATCAGGGGAACCGTGATCGGCGACGGGACGCGCTACGACGACGAGACCACGATCGACGAGTGGGCCGACGGCGTCGCGTTCGTCGATGCCGGTCCCTACGACGCGCTGATGGCCAACGATTCGCGCGTCGTCGGGCGCAACGGGCGCGAGGACGATCCGGTCGCGGGTGCGGCGCGCGAGTTCGTCCGCCTGCTCGGCGACCGAGGCGTGCGCGTCGACAACGGCTTCGGCAACGGTGCGGCATCGACGCTCGTCCCCACGCTGGCGAGCGTGCAGTCCGCGCCGCTGACCGTTGTGGTCGCCGAGATGCTGACGACGAGCGACAACAACACCGCCGAGATGCTGATCAAGGAGATCGGGTTCGCCACGTCGGGCGACGGCACCCGCTTCGCCGGACTCGACGCGATGCTGCAGTCGCTCGACCGCCTCGGCGTGCCGACGAACGGCGTGACACCGCGGGACGGTTCGGGCCTCAGCAACCAGAACCGGGTCACGTGCGCTGCAGTGCTCGACGTCGTGCAACTCGCCCGCGGCGGAGCAATCGACGCCGGGCTCCCGGTCGCAGCCGAGAGCGGGACGCTCGCCGACGAGTTCCTCGACTCGCCGATGGCGGGCCGGCTGCGTGCCAAGACGGGAACGCTGAACAACGAACCGCTCGACGCGGACCCGCCGGCCGTCAAGGCGCTGGCCGGCTTCGTCGACGCCCCCGAGGGCTCGTCGGTGGCGCCCATCGAGTTCGTCCTCATCGCGAACACGCCCGACGTGTCGAACGCGAACATCTATCAGCCGCTGTGGAAAGCGCTGGGGGAGCGGTTCGACACCTACCCGGCCGGGCCGTCGACCGATTCCCTCGGGCCCCGCTGAGGGTGGCGCGTCGCGAGCACGTACGGTCGAGCCGATGGCGGTGATGCCCATGTTCCCCCTCGGATCGGTTCTGCTGCCGGGCGGCATCTTGCCGCTCCACGTTTTCGAACCGAGGTATCGCCAGATGGTCATCGACTGCTTGCAGGCCGACGGCACACCCGAGTTCGGACAAGCGCTGATCACCCACGGGCGCGAGGCCGGCGGAGGGGACGAGCGCTCCGACATCGGAACCGTCGCACAGATGTTGCAGGTCGAGGCGATCGACGCCGAGCGGTACGCGATCGTCGCCGTCGGAGTGCGCCGGATCCGGATCAACGCCTGGCTGCCCGACGACCCGTACCCGATGGCCGATGTCGACGACTTCCCCGATGTCGAGCCCGACCCGCCCGACCTGGCGCTGCATGTCGCAGCCACCCACGCTCGCGTGCGCGCCGCGCTCGCCCTCGCATCCGAGTTGGGGGAAGCGGAGGGTGATCTCGGTGATTCGGAGATCTCCGACGACCCGCTGGTGGCCACCTACCACCTCGCGTCGTTGGCTCCGATCGGCCCGGCAGACCGGTATCGGCTGCTGGCGGCGGAGGGCCCCGCCGACCGGCTCGAACTCCTCGATTCGGTCCTCGACGATGTCGAAGCCGCGATGAAGTTCCGCCTGTCGTGAAGACCTGATAGAAACATCAACCGTGGCAGACACCAACGAGAGACCGCTCCTCGGAACGCCCAAGAAGGACGACGCCTCGCTCGGCGACGTCGTGCAGTTCGTGAAGGGCTACGCCGAACAGGAGATCAAGGATCCGTTGCTCGGCGCCGGTCGATGGCTTGCGTTCGGAGCGGCCGGAGCGGTCGCTCTGGGTCTCGGTCTCATGCTGTTGCTGCTCGGGGTCCTGCGCCTGGTCCAGACCGAATGGGAGCGCTCGTCGAGCGGTGCGCTGTCGTGGATCGCCTACGGGGTCACGCTGCTCGTGACGTTGGCGATCCTCGCCGTGACGCTGCTGCAGATCAAGAAGACGACACTCAACAACGAACCGAAGTGACGGGAGTTCCTCCGATGGCCACCGCATCAGCAGCCACCACCACGACCAACACCAAGATCACCCCCGAAGACCTGCGCGACAAGCTGCAGTCGTTCCAGGGCGACGTGCAGGGCAAGGTCGACGACCAGAAGACGACGCTCGCCACGGTGGCCGGTGGTGTGGGACTCGCACTGATGATCATCATGTTCCTCGTCGGGAAGCGCTCCGGCAAGAAGAAGAGCGCCATCGTCGAGATCCGTCGCGTCTGACCCGATGGCACTGCTCCCGTACGCGCTGCGGCCCGCGGTCATCATCCGCCGCAATGCGCTCCGCAAGGGCCTGCTCGGGCCGAGCATGTTCTGGAAGGTCGTCGCGGCCTGGGTGTTCGGCAAGACCTCGATCAAGAAGTTCTTCGGCAAGCAGCCCGACTCGCTCGGCACCTGGAAAGTCGGCTCGAACAAGTTCGTCAACGTGATCAATGCGCAGCCGACCACGAAGAAGCAGCGCAAGCGCAGCGGTATCACGAAGAAGCAGGCGCGCGAGACGCTCATCGCCGCCGCGGTCGACGACGCTCGGGCGAAGAACCCCGACGCGAAGATCGTCGTCAAGAAGTAGCTCCGGTCCCGAGCCGTTCCGGCCGTAGCCTGTCGCCGACATGTTGGTGAAGATGCGCAACCCGAAGCGGGACGTCGAGATGCCGGGCGACCGCACGGTCAATCGCCTGCTCGACGACCTCGACCTCGTGCGTGAATCCCACCTCGTGATCTGCAACGGGACGCTGGTGCCGGGCGACGCCCGCCTTGCCGACGACGACGTCATCGAGATCCGCCCGGTCATCAGCGGCGGGGCGCACTGAATCGTGGCCACGTCGGGTAGCAAGTGCCGATCCTGCAAGGCGCCGGCGGTCATCGACCTGCCCCGTCACAACGCCAACTTCTGTGCCGAGCACCTGTTGCAGCTGTGCCGACGCCAGATGGTCAAGGCGATCGACGACTACGAGATGTTCGGCCCCGATGACCGGATCCTCGTCGCCGTCAGCGGTGGCAAGGACTCGCTCGCCGTGTGGGACATGTTGATCGAGGCGGGGTACTCGGCCGACGGCTTCTACGTCGGTCTGGGGATCGGCGACTACTCCGACGAGTCGGGTGAGTATGTGCGGGCGTTCGCGAGCGAGCGGGCCCTGACGCTGATCGAGGTCGATCTGCGCGCCGAGTACGGCTACGACGTTCCGACCGCGAGCCGCGCCACCAAGCGCGTGCCGTGCAGCGCATGCGGCATGTCGAAGCGGCACCTGTTCGACAAGGCGGCGCTCGACGGTGGCTACGACGTGGTGGTGACCGGCCACAACCTCGACGACGAGGCGGCGGTGCTCCTCGGCAACGTGCTGCACTGGGATGTGGACTACCTGGCCCGCCAGCTCCCCGTACTGCAGGCTGCCAACGGTTTCCCGAAGAAGGCGAAGCCGCTCGTGCGGCTCACCGAGCGCGAGACGGCGGCGTGGTGTCTCATCCGGGGCATCGACTACCTCGTCGAGGAGTGCCCGATCGCTGCCGGGAACCGTCATCTGCACCACAAGGACGTGTTGAACGCGATCGAGAAGGAGTCGCCGAGCACGAAGTCGGCGTTCTACCTGAACTTCATCGACAACATGGCGCCGCTGCTGGTGGGCCAGTCGGCAGCGTCGACAGGCGACCTGAACCGATGCACCCGCTGTCACGCACCGACGACGAGCGAGGTCTGCGCGTTCTGCCGCCTCGTCGACACGGCGAGCGCACACGAACCGGTACCGGTCGAACTGATCTTGGGGAAACGAGGACGACGATGAGCAACACCCTGCAGGCCGACGACAAGGTGGTGTTGCTCGACTCGAAGAAGCGGCGCTACCTGATCGATCTCGCCGACGACGGTGAGTTCCACAGCCACGCCGGCTTCGTGAAGCACGGCGACATCATCGGGCAGAACGAAGGCTGCAGGGTTCGCTCGACGAAGAACTCCGAGTACATCGTGCTGCGTCCGACGCTCGAAGACTTCGTGATCGAGATGCCTCGTGGCGCACAGGTCATCTACCCGAAGGACCTTGCGCCGATCTGCATGCTCGCCGACATCGGGCCGGGTATGCGCGTGTTCGAGACCGGCATCGGTTCGGGCGCCCTGTCGACGATGATGTTGCGCTACGGCGCCGAGATCGTCGGCTACGAGGTGCGTGAAGACTTCGCCAATCGTGCGCGCACGAACGTGCGCGGCTTTCTCGGTGAGCAGGCCCTCGAGCGCTACGAGGTCCACATCGCCGACAGCTACGAGGGCATCGACCCAGCACTCGGCACGTTCGATCGGGTCGTGCTCGACATCCCCGAGCCGTGGCAGGTCGTCCCGCACGCCGAGCACGTGCTGCGTCCGGGCGGCATCCTGCTCGCCTACACCCCGTCGATCACCCAAGCCCAGCAGGTGCGTGAGGCGCTCAAGGGCAAGTGGATCGACGCGCGCACGATCGAAGTGCTGCACCGCGGCTGGCACATCGACGGCCAAGCGTGTCGCCCCGACCACCGCATGGTGGCCCACACGGCATTCCTCAGCGTTGCCCGTTTCCTCGGCAAGAACGAGGCGACACCCTCGCCATGAGGCGCCTCGTCACGCTCGTCGTTGCCGTGGCGTCACTGGCCGCGTGCGGTGTCGATTCGAACCAAGCGATGCTCGGCCCCGAGTCGCCGCTGGCCTACACGCAGCGGGCCCGCCTCGCCGCGGTCGACTTGGTGCAGTTCGCCGGAGGGGTCGGCCGGATCGCCACGCTGGTCGAGCGGCCCGGCGACCCGTCGCTCTACGTCGTCAACCAGAGCGGCCTGGTCTGGCGGATCCCGCGCCCGACCGCCGACGACCCGACCGTGACCGAGATGATCACCGATGGCAACGAGCTCTACGAGACGGCCGCGCTCGACATCGTCGACCAGACCGACAGCCGTGGCGAAGAAGGCCTCGTCGGGCTGGCATTCGACCCGACGGGCGAGTTCGCGTACGTCAATCAGAGTCGCCTCGAAGACGGTCACTCGTGGATCGCCGAGTACCGAGTGCTCGACGACGGCTCGTTCGACGTCGACTCACGACGCGAGCTGTTCCTCATCGAACAGGGGTCGCTCAACCACAACGGCGGTCAGTTGCTGTTCGGACCCGACGGTTACCTCTACCTCGGGGTGGGCGACGGCTCGTCGCGCTCCGACCTCGACCGCACGGCGCTCGACCTCACGCTGCCGCTCGGCAAGATCCTGCGTATCGATCCACGTCCCGCCGACGGAGCCGACTACGCCGTCCCCGCCGACAACCCGCTCGTGCCGTTCGGCTCTGCCGACAAGCGGATCTGGTCGTGGGGCCTGCGCAATCCGTTCTCGTTCTCGTTCGACTCGGCCACCGGCGATCTCTGGATCGCCGACGTGGGCCAGCGCAAGGTCGAAGAGATCAACTACGCGCCGGCGACGAACGGACGCGATGCCGGCAAGGGCCTCAACTTCGGCTGGTCGGCGTTCGAGGGTGTCGCCCGTTTCAACGACGATCAACCGACGAACGACCACACCGAGCCGTGGATCACGTACAGCCACGACCTCCCCGACATCTGTGCCGTCATCGACGGGACGATGGTGCGGGCGTCGCAGGTGCCGGCACTCGACGACTGGTACGTGTACGGCGACTGGTGTAGCGGCATGATCTGGGGGCACGACCCGTTCGAACGCAATGCCGAACCGTTCGTGCTCGGGACCGTGCCTGGCTTCACGCAGATGTTGCAGACCGAGGACGGGAACCTGTACGTGGCCTCGCACTTCGGCGAGGTCCACCTCGTCGTCGAAGCCTGACCGCCTCGTGTCAGCTTTCGCGTACGAGGCCGAGGGCGTCGCGTAGGCCGAGCAGCTGTGCCGCGACCGGTGGCCAGTCGTCGTGCGGGTGCCCGCTCGACAGGTCGACGATGCCGTGGATCCATGTGTGGACCTGGACGGCGACGAAGTGGGCCGAGCGGTCGTCGGACAGTTCGGTGAGCATCGCTTCGACGAGGTCGACCAGGATCTGGAACGTGGCCTCGGCGACCACGGCGGTCTCGGCGGCGATCTCGATCCGTCCGGAGAAGAGCACCCGGTACTGGCCGGGTCGGGTGGTGGCGAAGGTGGCGTAGGCCAGGCCGCAGCGGTGGAATGCGTCGAAGGGGTCGGTGCCGGCGTCGCGGGCCGATTCGAGGGCGTCGAGGAAGTTGATCCAGCAGTGCCGAACCGCTTCCTGGAGGAGTTCGACGTGGTCGTCGAAGTGGCGGTAGACCGCAGTGGCCGAGACGCCGGCGCACCGAGCGACGGCGCGCAGCGAGATCCCGTCGACCGACCCGTGCTCAGCCATCAACTCCGCGGCGGCGTCGAGAAGGTCGGTCCGCAGACGATCGCCCTCGCCGCGGGCATTGCGCTGGCGGATCGGCTTCGTCGATTCGGTCACGCGGCTCACGGTATCGAGGACGAGGAAGGCCTCGGGCGAACCCTGGACCCTCGATCAGTTCCACCGGGGGACGGCGAAAACGACGGAGGCCCCGGGGCGGACCCGGGGCCTCCGTTTCAGATCTTCAGCTGACGCCGACGATCAGGGTTCGATGTAGATGCACTCGCCGGGGCATTCCTCGGCGGATTCGACGACGCCGTCGAGCTCTCCGTCGGGGAACTCGGCGAGGCCTTCGGCGCCCTGCGGGTTGCCTTTGGCCTCAGCGAAGACCTTGTCGCCTTCGACGACGTACGCGAGGCCATCGTCGAGCAGGGTGAAAACCTTGGGCGAGATCTCTTCGCAGAGTCCGTCGCCGGTGCAGAGATCTTGATCGATCCAGACCTTCATGTCAGTGGGGCTCCTTGTGTGGGTTGTCGGGAAGATGGTCCGATGTCGTATCGGTCATCTGTGCCGTGACATGAGTTTACACGGTGAAGCACGTGCAAACATGTTCATGGGGTCGCGGTGTACGTTGAGCCCATGGCCACCGACGACGGAATCTCGGACTCCGATGCGACCGAGGTCGCCGCGCTGAACGACGAGATCGCACACCTGCGCTCGCGTCTCGCTGACTCGCCGCGTCGCCTCCGGTCGCTGGAGGAGCGCCTCCTCGAGACGAAGGGCCAGCTCGCCAAAGCCGTTGCCCAGAACGAGAAACTGTCGTACACGCTGCGCGAGTCGCGCGAGCACATCTCGACCCTGCGTGACGAGGTCGACAAACTGTCGCAGCCGCCGTCGGCGTACGGCGTGGTGGTCGGCAAGAACGACGACGACACGGTCGACGTGCTCACCTCGGGCCGCAAGATGCGCGTTGCGCTGCACCCCGACATCGACCACGAACTGCTCAACCGCGGCGCCGAAGTCGTCCTCAACGAGAGCTTGAACGTGGTCAAGGCGCGAACTCCCGACGGCACCGGCGAGGTCGTCACGGTTCGCCAGATGATGGACGACGGCATCCGCGCACTGGTCGTCGGGCGCGCCGACGAGGAGCGTGTCTGCGAGTTGGCCGATTCGCTGCGCGGCACACTGCTGCGGGCCGGCGACCATCTCCGCCTCGACACCCGCTCGAACCTCCTGCTCGAGAAGCTCGCACGGCCCGAGGTCGAAGACCTGCTGCTCGAAGAGGTGCCCGACATCTCCTACGAAGACATCGGTGGGCTGAACGACCAGATCGAGGAGATCGCCGACGCGGTCGAGCTGCCGTTCCTCCACCAGGATCTGTTCGCCGAGCACCGGCTCCCGGCACCCAAGGGCATCTTGCTCTACGGCCCTCCCGGGTGCGGCAAGACGCTGATCGCCAAGGCGGTTGCGAACAGCCTCGCCAAGAAGGTCGCCGACAAGGTGGGGGAGGGCAAGGGTCGCAGCTACTTCATCAACATCAAGGGCCCCGAACTGCTCAACAAGTACGTCGGCGAGACCGAGCGCCAGATCCGCCTCGTCTTCCAGCGGGCGCGCGAGAAGAGCGACGAGGGCTGGCCGGTCATCGTGTTCTTCGACGAGATGGACTCGATGTTCCGCACTCGAGGTTCGGGCATCAGCTCCGACATGGAGTCGACGATCGTCCCGCAGCTGCTCGCCGAGATCGACGGTGTGGAAGGGCTCACGAATGTGATCGTGATCGGCGCCACGAACCGTGAAGACCTGATCGACCCGGCGATCCTGCGGCCCGGTCGCCTCGACGTCAAGATCAAGATCGAGCGGCCGAACGAGGCCGCCGCCGCGTCGATCTTCGCGAACTACCTGACCGACGAGATCCCGATCGGTGACGGTTACGAAATCGGAGAGATGATCGAGAAGACCGTCGCCGAGATGTACCGAGACGACGAGTCGAACCGCTTCCTCGAGGTGACGTACCAGAACGGCGACAAGGAGATCCTGTACTACAAGGACTTCTCGTCGGGAGCCATGATCGAGAACATCGTGCGGCGTGCCAAGAAGCTTGCGATCAAGCGGGTGATCGCCGGGGGTGAGCGTGGCGTGATCACGCAAGACCTGATCGACTCGATCAAGCAGGAGTACAAGGAACACGAAGACCTGCCGAACACGACCAACCCTGACGACTGGGCGAAGATCTCGGGCAAGAAGGGCGAGCGGATCGTGTTCATCCGCACCCTCGTGTCGGAGCACGCCGACGACGATGGCGTCGGCGGCAAGGCCATCGAGCGAGTCGCCACCGGCCAGTACCTGTAGGTAACGGCCCGGGTCAGACCCCAAACGTTACGGTGGTAACGGCCCGGGTCAGACCCCAAACGTTACGGTGGTAACGGCCCGGGTCAGACCCCAAACGTTACGTTGGTGGCAGTCGTTTGACGAAAGCGTGACGTCCAGGGTCGGGCCCAGACCGTGACGCGGCGCTCACGACCGATGACCACGCCTGATTGGCGATACGGTCGAAACATGGTGAAAAAAGACCGCACGCACGACATCGTGATCTTCGGAGCGACGAGCTTCGTGGGCCAGATCTTGTGTCGATACATGGTCGAGCGTCACGGCGTCTCGGGTGATGTCTCGTGGGCGATCGCCGGACGCAATCGCGACAAGTTGGAGCAGATGGCTGTCGACACCGGGGCCGCCGTGCCCCAGATCGTGGTCGACGCCGATGACGCCGCGGGGCTGGCCGAGATGTGCGCTCACACCAGCCTGGTCATCTCGACCGTGGGCCCGTATGCGCTCTACGGCTCGAAGCTTGTGGCAGCGGTCGCCGAAGCCGGTATCGACTACGTCGACCTGACCGGCGAGCCGCAGTGGATGCAGCGGATGATCGATCGGTATCAGGACCGTGCCGCCGAGACCGGGGCGCGCATCGTGCATGCCTGCGGGTTCGACTCGGTGCCGTCCGACATGGGCGTCTGGTACACGCAGCAGCAGTCGAACAAGCAGTTCGGTGCGCCGTGCAATCGGATTCGGATGGGCGTCAAGGCGGCCAAGGGCGGAGCGAGCGGCGGGACGATCGCCTCGATGATGAACATGATGGAAGAGGTCGCCGACGATCCGTCGCTGCGCAAGGTGCTGACCAATCCGTACGCGCTCGCACCGCAGGGCGACCGTGAAGGCATCAAGCAGCCGAACGTGACGTTGCCCGACTACGACTTGGGCCTCGATACGTGGACGGCGCCGTTCGTGATGGCCGCCACGAACACCCGCGTCGTGTTCCGGACCCACGCTCTGCTCGGCCACCCGTGGGGCGACGACTTCACGTACGGCGAGGTCATGATGATGGGCGACGGCTTCGGTGGCCGAGCCAAGGCGTTCGGGATGAGCGGAGCGCTCGGCGGCTTCATGGGGGCAGCCGCAGTGGGCCCGGTCCGCAAGCTGATGGGCAAGGTACTCCCCGAGCCGGGCGAAGGCCCGACGGAAGAGGCGCAGGAGAACGGTTTCTACGACCTGCGCTTCCACGGCACGACGGCTGCCGGCGACGAGATCATGACCAAGGTGACCGGCGACCGCGACCCGGGCTACGGCTCGACCTCGAAAATCCTCGCTGAAGCGGCGACCACGCTGTTGGCAAGCGACGCGAAGGGTGGCTTCTGGACCCCGGCGACGGCGCTCGGCGAGCCGTACCTCGACGCTCTCGTCGAGCACGCTGGCCTCACGTTCGAGGTTCTCTGACCCAAGCGGTCGGGCCGACGGAGGTAGCGGTCGTTCGACCGCGACGAAACCGACGTCGCTGTGCAAGTGGCTCGACGCGACCAACGTGGGCTCCATCGACAGGGTTTCGGCGTCCGTTCCACCGCCGTGAGAACCGGGTGTGGCGACCATGAGGCGCTGATGGTGCTCCGATAGGTTGCATCCATGGCCTTGCCGAAGGTGTGTGGCATCGAGACCGAGTACGGGATCGTGGTGCGCGGCGCCGACAACAACCCGGTGTCGGCGTCGTCGTTGCTGATCAACGCCTATCTCGCCGAGACGGCGCGCATGGCTCGCATCGGCTGGGACTTCGAAGACGAGCAGCCGTCCAACGACGCTCGCGGCTTCTCGATGGAGCACTCCATGGCGCCCGAGGTCGAGACGACGCTCGTCAACGCGGTGCTCACCAACGGCGCCCGCTTCTATGTCGACCACGCCCACCCCGAGATCTCGATCCCCGAGGTCCGCAACGCCCGCGAAGCGCTGGTGTGGGACCGTGGCGCCGACGAGATCGTGCGCAGCGCCATGATCGCCGCCAAGACGGTGCTCGACGAGGGCGCCGAGATCATCATCCACAAGAACAACTCCGACGGCAAGGGCAACAGCTACGGCTGCCACGAGAACTACCTCGTCGATCGGGCCACGCCGTTCGGGCGCCTGACGCGTCAGATCACCCCGCACTTCGTGACTCGCCAGATCTTCACCGGCGCCGGCAAGGTCGGCTGCGAACTGCCCGGCCGCCCGCACGATGACATCGGCTACCAGATCAGCCAGCGCGCCGACTTCTTCGAAGAGGAGGTCGGCCTCGAGACCACCCTCAAGCGCCCGATCGTCAACACCCGCGACGAGCCTCACGCCGATCCGCAGAAGTACCGACGCCTCCACGTGATCGTCGGCGACGCGAACATGAGTGAAGTGGCCACCTACCTGAAGGTCGGCACCACCTCGATCATCCTCGCGATGATCGAAGACGAGGCGCTCGGCGACGACTGGCTGCTCGGCAACCCGGTCACCGCGATCCGCCAGGTCAGCCACGACCCGAGCCTGCGTCAGACCATCATGCTCGACGGCGGACAGCGGGCCACCGCGCTCGAGATCCAGTGGGGTCTGTTCGAGCGGGCGCAGAAGTACGAGCAGTCGCACGGCCTCGAATCGGTCGACGAAGCGGTCGGGCGCGACGTGCTCGAACGCTGGGAAGCGGTGCTCACCGGCCTGGAGAGCGACCCCGATTCGGTCGCCGGTCAGGTCGACTGGGTCGCCAAGCGCCGCCTCGTCGACGGGTTCGCCGACCGCCACGGCATCGACCCCGGCTCCGCGAAGCTGAAAGCGATCGACCTCCAATACCACGACATGCGCATCGACAAGTGCCTGGCACTGCGCGCCGGCCTCGACACGCTCGTCGAGGGTGACGAGCACATCCGAGCGATGACCGAGCCGCCCACCTCGACCCGTGCGTACTTCCGCGGTCGGTGCCTCGAGAAGTTCGCCGCCGACGTGGTCGCTGCCAACTGGGACTCGCTGGTCTTCGACGTCGGACGTGACCCACTGCGCCGCGTTCCGATGATGGAACCGTTACGCGGCACCGCCGAACACGTTGCTACCTTGATCGACGAGAGCGCGACGGCCGGGGAACTCCTCGACCGTCTCGGCGCCGACTGAACCCCTCGACACACCCCAGGACCAGGAGCAGCCACCGATGGCCGAACGCCAGCAGAAGTCCAAGCAGTCGACGAACCGGGAGACCGAGACCGTCGACGAGGCCGCCCCGCCCGTCACCGAGAGCGGCGAGAAGCTCAAGGCCGAACTCGACGACCTGCTCGACGAGATCGACGAAGTGCTCGAAACCAACGCCGAAGACTTCGTGAAGTCATACGTCCAGAAGGGCGGTCAGTGAACGGTGGCGATGCCGTACTTCACGCCGAGCGATGACCCAGGCTCGAACTTCCCCGAACTCCTCCGCCGAGTGGGCCTCGACGCCCCCGCCCTCACCGGCTCGACCGACGCGATGACCTCCCTCGGAGTCCCGCACGCCACCACCTGCGTGGCACTGCGCTACGACGGCGGCGTCGTGATGGCCGGCGACCGCCGTGCCACGGCAGGCAACCTGATCTCTCATCGCACGATGGAGAAGGTCGTCCAGGCCGACCGCCACAGCGGAGTTGCCATCGCCGGCTCCGCTGGCCCGGCCATGGAGATGGTCAAGATGTTCCAGCTCCAGTTGGAGCACTACGAGAAGGTCGAAGGCCAGGCGCTCAGCCTCGAAGGCAAGGCCAACCAACTCTCGACCATGGTCCGCGCCAACCTGCAGGCAGCGATGATGGGCATGGTCGTCGTCCCGATCTTCGCCGGATACGACCTGCTCCGTTCCGCCGGACGCCTCTGGGACTTCGACGCCACCGGCGGCCGCTACGAAGAACGCAGCCACGTGTCGACCGGATCGGGCAGCCTGCACGCCGGCACCGTCATCAAGGTCGGCTTCCGTGACGGGCTCACCCGCGACGAGGCGATCGACCTCGCCGCTCGTTCGCTCTGGGAAGCAGCCGATGCCGACTCGGCAACCGGTGGCCCTGACGCTCTACGTGGCATCTATCCGGTGGTGGCGTCGATCGACGTCGACGGCTGGGTCCGTGTCGACGACGACGACCTCGCCCAGCGGTACGCCGCCATCGTCCAGGAGGTGGCGTCGCGATGAGCATGCCGTTCTACGTCGCTCCCGAACAGATGATGAAAGACCGCGCCGACTATGCGCGCAAAGGCATCGCCCGGGGTCGCGCACTCGTGGCGATGCGGTACTCCGACGGCATCGCGATCGTCGCCGAGAACGCTTCGGAGACGCTGCGCAAGGTCAGCGAGATCTACGACCGCATCGGCTTCGCCGGCGTCGGCAAGTACAACGAGTTCGACCAACTCCGCGTCGCCGGCATCCGCGCTGCCGACCTCAAGGGATTCCAGTACTCGCGTGACGACGTCGACGCCCGCAGCCTCGCCAACAGCTACGCGCAGATGCTCGGCAACATCTTCACCCACGAGATGAAGCCGATGGAGGTCGAGATCCTCGTTGCCGAAGTCGGCCTCGAATCGCCCGGCGACCAGATGTTCCACATCCTGTACGACGGAACCGTGGTCGACGAGCGCGACTTCGCCGCCATCGGCGGCGACGCCGAGACGATCAAGGCACGTATCACCGAGTCGTGGGCCGACGGACTCGACCTGGTCGGCGCCGTGAAGGCCGGGATCGCCGCACTGTCGGGTGACGATCGAGAGATCCCCGCCGCCGACCTGGAAGTGGCCTCGCTGTCGCGTGGCAACGGTCGACGCTGCTTCCACCGCCTCGACGAAGCCGACGTCGTCGCGCTGCTCGCTGGCAGCTGACACCGGCCGCCGCCACCGAGACGGACCCTCCGCCTCCGATCCCGCCGTCGACCTGGCCTACGGTCGAGTCGCACGCATCGACACGGAGGACCCTCATGACCTACGCACCGGCTGAACGCCCGTTCTACGACGCCGACAGCCACATCATGGAGTTGCCGAACTTCCTGATCGACTTCGCCGACCCGTCGATCCGAGACCAACTCCGTCCCGTCAGCTATCAGGCATCACTGGTGACCGACGAGGAGGTCGAGGCAATCGTCTCCAACGGGTCACGCCACAGCGCCGACCACGTTGGCTCGCAGGTCGCCCTCGGCGACCGGCTGATCGCCGAGTCGAAGGAGATCCAGGCCCTCGGCGCCTTCGAGCGGACCGACCGATCGGTCGCGCTCGACATGCTCGGATTCCGCAAACAGCTCGTGTTCTCGACGCACAGCGTCGTCACGCCGTTCTCGCCCAGCGAACGCTTGCCCGACGAGATCCGATACGGCGCGACACGGGCACACAACCGGGCCATGGAGCACTTCTGCGCCGAGGACGACCGCCTGATGGGCGTCGCCGTCGTCCCGCTGAACGAGCCGGAGCAGGCGCTCACCGAAGCCCGGTGGGCGATCGATGCCGGGCTCTCGGCGGTCTGGGTGCCGCACCAGCCGGCGGGGGAGCGGTCGCCGGGACATGTCGACCTGTACCCCTTCTGGGATCTGCTCGCCGAGTCGGGCACGCCGTTCGTGATGCACGTCGGTGGCGCGCCGCTGCAACTCGACCAGCGGTGGGCGAACACGGGCCGAGCGCCGGTGCGGGATTGGATGGGCGGCGGCGAGAACGTGCGGAGCAAGGACATGGCCGTCATGCACCAGGGCCCCGAGACCTTCCTGTCGGTGATGATCATGGACGGTGTCTTCGAGCGCCACCCGAAGCTGCGCGGAGCGAGCGTCGAACTCGGTGCAGGGTGGGTCCCGTCGATGATCGACCGCCTCGACTGGACGGTTCGCTCGTGGAAGAAGGTCGACCAGTACCTCGCCGAGTTGCAGCGCACCCCGTCCGAGACGCTGCGTGAGCAGATGGCGTTCACACCGTTCGTGTTCGAAGACGTCGGCTCGTTCATCGACGCGTCGTTCGACGACCTGTACCTGTTCTCGAGCGATTACCCGCACGTCGAAGGTGGCAGGGACCCGATCGGTCGATTCGAGAAGTCGCTGGGTGCACGCGCACCGGAGGTCCGAGACCGCTTCTACGCCGACAACTTCCTCAAGATCTTCCCGGACGCTCGCGTCCACTGAGTCCTTGGCCGGTCGGACTGCTGTCTCGCCCGTTCGAACCAGCAGACCCTGGGTTAGGTTGACCCGATGGAGCGACGGATCTACGGGCTCGAAAACGAGTACGGGGTCACGTGCACACTGCGCGGCCAGCGCCGATTGAGCCCCGACGAGGTCGCCCGCTACCTGTTCCGGCGGGTCGTGTCGTGGGGGAGGAGCTCGAACGTGTTCCTCCAGAACGGCGCCCGGCTGTACCTCGACGTCGGCTCGCACCCCGAGTACGCCACGCCCGAGTGCGACTCGATCTACGACGTCGTCGTCCACGACAAGGCGGGGGAGCGGATCCTCGAAGAACTGGTCGAATCGGCCGAGCAGCGACTCGCGGAAGAGTCGATCCGCGGCACGATCTACCTGTTCAAGAACAACACCGACTCGGCGGGCAACTCGTACGGCTGCCACGAGAACTACTGCACGAGCCGTGACGACGATCTCGGTCACTACGCCGAGGTGCTCATCCCGTTCTTCGTCAGCCGTCAGATCTACACCGGTGCCGGCAAGGTCCTCCAGACCGCACGGGGCGCCACCTATTCGATCTCGCAGCGCGCCGAACACATTTGGGAGGGCGTCTCCTCGGCCACGACCCGCAGCCGCCCGATCATCAACACGCGCGACGAACCGCACGCCGATGCCGAGAAGTACCGGCGGCTCCACGTGATCGTCGGCGACTCGAACATGAGCGAGTACACGTCGTTCGTGAAGATGGGTGCCGCTGCCTGCATGTTGCGGATGCTCGAAGACCCGAACGTGATCCTACGCGACATGACGCTCGAGAACCCGATCCGCGCCATCCGTGAGATCAGCCACGACACCACGTGTCGCCGCACGGTCCGACTGGCCAACGGGCGGGAGGTGAGCGCTCTCGACATCCAGCGCGAATACCTCGACCGGGCACTCCGATACGCCGATGGCCCCGGGTTCCCACCGATGGAGCAGCGGGCGCTGGAGATGTGGCAGCACTGCATCGAGACCATCGAAGACGACCCGATGAAGCTGGACCGCGAGGTCGACTGGGTGATCAAGCACAAGCTGATCGAGGCGTACCGCGACCGTCACGACCTGCCGCTCGGCCACGCCCGTGTGCAGTTGCTCGACCTGCAGTACCACGACGTGTCTCGCACTCGCAGCCCGTTCTACAAGCTGCAGGACCGCGACCTGATCGAGCGGGTGTGCACCGATGTCGACATCGACACCGCGATCGACACTCCACCCCAGACGACGCGGGCCCGCCTGCGTGGTGAGTTCGTGAAGCGGGCCAAGGAACGCAAGCGGGACTACACCGTCGACTGGGTGCACTTGAAGCTGAACGACCAGGCGCAGCGCACCGTTCTGTGCAAGGACCCGTTCAAGAGTCGTGACGAACGTGTCGAACGACTCATCGAGACCCTGTGACCGCGTGCCCACCGTCGAACCGGCCCAGCTTGTACCGTGACCACCTCGTGACCATCGACGCCGACAACCCTTTCCCCGACCCCACGGGTGCGCGGACGGGTGGCAGCGGTGCAGGTGTTCCGACCATACCGGCAGCAACGGGGCCGCGAGCCGAGCCGATGAACGCAGTCGTCGACACCGACGGACGACCTGACGACGACGAGGCACCGTCGAGCGCCCGAGCGTTCGTCGACTGGGTCGTCGTGGTCGTCGTGGCGCTCACCGTTGCGTTTCTCGTGCGCGGCTTCCTGCTCGCGCATTTCGTCGTCGACGGCAGTTCGATGGATTCGACGCTCGCGAGCGGCGACCGGGTATTCGTCAACAAGCTCTCGTACCGACTCCACGACCCGAACCGTGGCGATGTCGTGGTGCTTCACCAGACGGTGTCCGACCGTGACCTCATCAAGCGGGTCATCGGCTTGCCCGGCGAGACGATCGAGATGACCAATTGCGAGGTCAGCATCACCGCTGCCGGATCCGCGCAGGCACGAGTGCTGCTCGAGCCGTACCTCGACCGCGAGGTGATCGCATCGAACTGCGGTGGCGATTTCGCTCCCGTACCGATCCCCGAAGGCGAGGTCTTCGTGATGGGCGACAATCGCAGCGGGTCGCAGGACTCGCGCAGCCCTCGCGTCGGAACCGTCCCGTTCGACGAACTCGTCGGCCGAGCGTTCGTCGTGTTCTGGCCCTCCGACGACTGGCGTTGGCTCTAGCTCGACCTCGTCACAGCGGGCCGACCTCGCGGGCGAAGGCGTCCATCATCGTATCGACGTGGTCGCTGAAGACGGCATCGACCCCCATCCGCAGCGCCGTGTCGAGCTGATGGTCGAACTGGAGGTCCCAGCTGAACGCGAGCACGTCGAAGCGGTGGAACATCGCGACGAGGCCGCCGTTCCAGTCGGTGTGGTGCATGTTCATCGTGTCGATCCCGGCGTCGGCGAGCTTGGCCGCGTGCAACTCGGGTGTCGTCGAGATCTTGCGGAGCCGACACGAATGGACGAGCTTCACGTCGCAGAGCGCATCTCGGCGCTCGGTGAGGTTCTCCAGGTGGGGATCGCACAACCATGAGCGGCTGGCCATCCCGTCGCCGGCTCGCCGGATGGCGTCGACGGTCGGTTCGTAGGCCGCAGGGTCCTTGACGTCCAGCGAGAACTCGAACCCGGTCCCGCACGCGTCGAACAACTCGCCGACAGTGGGCATGTGGTCCGGCAGTTCGGCGTGCGGCGTGTCGGCGATCGACTTGCGGCGTAGACCCCGGCGCGACACCCCGTCGTGATCGAGCACGGCCACCCCGTCGGAAGTGACCCACACATCGCTCTCCAGGCCGGTCGCTCCAAGCCGCAGAGCGAGCTGGAAGGCCTCGATCGTGTTCTCGGGAGCATGTGCGCGTGCCCCACGGTGGGCGAATGCGATCGGAGGGTCGAGGTGGGAGGGGAGTCGCTGCTGCATCCACCCACATGATGACATGGCCGTAGACTGCGTTGGTGTTCAATCTCCAGGGCAGTGAGATCATCTTCATCCTGCTCATCGCCCTGGTGGTACTGGGTCCTGAGAAACTTCCCGGAGCGATCCGACGGGCGACGCAGACCTACGCAGAACTACGCAAGATGACCACCAGCTTCCAGAGCGAGTTCAAGTCGGCGATCGACGAACCGATGCGAGAAATGCGTGAAACCGCCGATCTGTTGAAAGATTCCGCCGACCCGAAGAAGATCGCCGAGCAGGCCGAGCGCGAAGCCGAGGCGGCCGCCAAGGCGGAGAAGAAGGCGAAGCAGGCCCGTTCGGTCGTCGAGTCGATGGAAGCTGCCGGCGCCGCCTCGCTCAATGCCGTCCCCGACCTGTCGCTCGTGTCCAACGACGACACCGATGACGATGTCGCCACCGACGATGCATCGGACGTGCCCGAGACCTCGATCGTCGACGTGCCTGACGAGATCGACCCATTCGCCGACCCGGTCCTCACCGATGGCCCTGAGATCGATCTCACCATCGACGCCGCTCGCGAAGACCGGTCCGACGTCGATCTCGGCCACGACGACGACAGCGGCATCGCACCGGTCAGCGGACCTGCCGCAATCTCCAGCGCAGATTTCGCCGGCGTCGTCGACGATGTCGTGGTTCCCGATTCCGACGACGATGCTGACGGCGCGCCGCAGGAGGAGAGCGCATGACCGCCACCGTTCCCGACACGATGACGCTCACCGAGCACCTCGGTGAACTACGCGTCCGCATCATCCGGTCGGGCCTCGCCGTCGTCATCGGTGCCGTGGCGATCATCGCGTTCTACGGTCGCGTCCTCGACTTCTTGATCCAGCCGTACCGCGACCTGTGTGAGTCGCAACCGGAAGCCTTCTGCCCCGGCAGCGATGCCGATGCGCCGCTGGTCAATGCGTTCAGCCCGACCGAGGGCTTCTCGGCACGGATCCGTATCGGGATGTACGGCGGCATCATCGCTGCTCTCCCCGTGATCTTGTGGCAGATCTGGCGGTTCGTCGTTCCGGCTCTCGAAGCCAAGGAGAAGAAGTACGCGATCCCATTCGTGATCTCGTCGGTCGTCTTGTTCGGCGCCGGCGCATCTCTGGCGTATCTCACCGTTGGTCGTGCCCTCGAGTTCTTGATCCGCTGGTCGGACGAGAGCGTCAACCAGGTCTTCGGCATCGAGAAGTACATCAGCCTCGTCGGGCTGATGATCTTCGCGTTCGGCATCGGCTTCCTCTTGCCCGTCCTCCTGGTGTTCCTGCAGCTCGTCAACGTCGTCACGCCGCGCATCCTGATCGGCGCATGGCGCTACGCGATCGTCGCCATCTTCTGTCTCGCTGCGGTGATCACGCCGTCGGGTGACCCCGTCACGCTGATGATGCTCGCCGGGCCGATGATCGTGCTGTACTTCGTGGCGGTGCTGATCGGGTGGGTCATCGAGCGCTCTCGTCGTCGCAGCAGTGCCGCTGCCTGATCTCGTGCGCCCTGACCGCTCCGAGCTGACCTCGGGCCTTGCTTTTGCTCCCGATCGCTTCCAGGTCGACGCCTTCGACTCGCTCGATGCCGGTCGCAACGTGGTCGTGGCGGCCCCCACCGGGAGCGGCAAGACGGTGGTTGCCGAGTATGCGATCGCAGCCGATCGGGTCGACGGACGTCGTTCGTTCTACACCGCCCCCATCAAGGCGCTCTCGAATCAGAAGTACCGCGACCTCGTCGAGATCCACGGCCCCGACGCCGTCGGACTACTGACCGGCGACAACTCGATCAACGGTGACGCACCGATCGTCGTGATGACGACCGAGGTCCTGCGCAACATGATCTACGCGCAACGCACCCTCGATGACCTGGCCACCGTCGTGGTCGACGAAGTGCACTTCCTGCAGGACACCTATCGCGGTCCGGTCTGGGAGGAGGTCATCATCCACCTTCCCGACCACGTCCGGCTGGTGTGTCTGTCGGCAACGGTGAGCAACGTCGACGAACTCGCCGAGTGGATCACCACCGTTCGTGGCCCGACCGACGCCGTCGTCGAGCGTCAGCGGCCGGTCGCCCTCGACAACCGCTACCTGGTCGCCGACCGTGACGAGAACCGGCTCCACCTGTTGGAGATGTTCATCGGCGGCGGCCTCAACCGCGATGCGCTCAAACTCGACGAATCGGCCATCCGTCGCCGTCCGCGTCGAGACGACGGCCGCCATTCCGGCAACAAGAAGGGAAGCCGGGGTGGTCAGGGCGGCCGGCGGCTGTCGACCCCGGGGCGCGTCGAGACGGTCGAGTTGCTCGACGATCGCAAGCTCCTCCCAGCGATCTTCTTCATCTTCAGCCGGGCGCAGTGCGACGAGGCGGCGAAGTCGTGCGTCGACGCCGGCATCGTGTTGAACGACGACCGTGACCGCAGCCAGATCTCTGAGATCATCGACGACCGCCTCGCCGAACTCGACCCCGACGACCTCGAAGTGCTCGGCTACGACCGCTTCGTGCGCCAACTGCACTCCGGTGTGGCGGCCCATCATGCCGGAATGGTTCCGGCGATGAAGGAAGTCGTCGAAGCGTGCTTCATCGCCGGTCTCATCAAGGTCGTGTTCGCCACCGAGACGCTCGCCGTCGGGATCAACATGCCTGCTCGCTCGGTCGTGATCGAAAAGCTCACCAAGTTCACCGGTGACCACCACGAGCAACTGACACCCGGCCAGTACACGCAGTTGACCGGCCGGGCGGGTCGGCGCGGGCTCGACGACGTCGGTGACGCCATCGTGCTGTGGTCGCCGTGGGTCCGATTCGACGAAGCCGCCCAGTTGGCGAGCAGCTCGTCGTTCCACCTGCGCTCGGCGTTCCGGCCCACCTACAACATGGCCGCCAACCTGATCCGCACCCACTCGGCCGACGAGGCGCACCGACTCCTCAACCTCTCGTTCGCCCAGTTCCAGGCCGACCGGGACGTCGTGCGGATCGAAGCGCGGCTCGAACGCAAGCGTCAGTCGCTCGCCGAGTGGTCTGCCGACGCCGAGAGTGACTACGGGGACATCGCCGAGTATCGGCGCCGCCGGCAGGCCGAGCGCGACGAACGCCACGAGACCCGCCACGCCTCGGCGGGGCAGATGCGCGGTGCGCTGGCCAAGCTGCGGCCGGGGTCGATCATCCGCATCGCCAAAGGCGACCACAAGGGTCCGGTCGCCGTCGTGGCGAACGCCCACCGCAAGTCGGGTGTGCGCTTGAGCGTCGTCACGAAGGGTGCGGTCCTGGTTCAACTGACCGCCGACGACTTCGTCGAGCCGCCCGAGTCGGTCGGGTCGTTCAAGATGCCTCCCAATTTCGGCCCGCAGCGCAAGGAGTACCGCCAGGCCGTGGCGAAGCGTCTCCGAACGGCCAAGGTCGATTCCGATCGGCCGTCGGGCCGGTCGGGGCGCAACGCCAACCGCGCCGAACGCCGGCGCCGCCAGAGCGCGGACGAGATGGGCGTTGCCCGTGACCCCGACCTGCGACGACGGATCGAGGCTGCAGCGAAGGCAGAGCGCGTCGCTGGGGAGATCGCCAAGCTGGAGGAGAAGATCTCCGACAAGAACCAGTCGCTGGGTCAGGAGTTCGACCGCGTGCTCGAACTTCTCGATCGGTACGGCTACGCCGATGTCGACGAGTGGGATCTGACCGACGACGGCGAGATCCTGGCTCGCGTGTTCAACGAATGCGACCTGCTCGTCGCCGAGATGTTGCGCGCCGACGTCCTCGAGGGTCTCGGTGCTGCCGATCTCGCCGGTGTCGTGTCGTGCCTCGTCTACGAGCACCGCAGCCCCGAACCGCCGCCGGCGCCGTGGTTCTCGTCGTCCGACGCCCGCTCGCGTTGGCGACGTCTCGCCGAACTCAGTGACGACCTGCGTGCGACAGAGCGCAAGCTCGGCCTCGGCGAACATCGAGCACCCGACCCGACCTTCGCCGCCATCGCGCACGCCTGGGTGGCGGGGGAGGGGTTCGCCGAGATCGTCGACGAGGAAGACCTCACCGGCGGCGACTTCGTTCGCACGATGAAGCAACTGATCGACCTGCTCCGCCAGGTCGCGACCGTGGCGCCGACGGCATCGGTGCGTGCTGCAGCGTCCGAGGCGGTGGATGCCGCCCGGCGCGGTGTGGTCGCCGACGGATCGGCTCACTGAGCGTCGGTCCTCGAAGGTGTCGTGCTGATGGAGGCTCTCTGATGGTCATCGCCGCAGGGGAGAGCTGGGGGGATGCGGTTCCACGGCCCGACGGGCTGCGGGTGGTCGCCGATGACCGAGCGCTCGCCGCGCAGATCGACGCCGACGCCGATCACGCTCTCGCCGTTTCGTCGGGCGACATGTTCCGCACCGTTGGCGCCCGCCCGCTCGGCGACCGTGCCGAATTGGTGCGCCTACCGATCGACGTCGTCGACATCGAACTCGACGGAGGAGTGACCCACACCGCGGTGGCGCACGTCGTGGCACGGCGCCCGTGGGCGAGCGGTGGGTGGTGGCGCGGACAGGTGCTGGCCGTGATGAACGCCGAGTACATCGGGCCCTTCGACGTCGCACCACGAGGGCACCCCAATGACGGTCGGGTGGAGACGCTGCTCATCGCTGCGTCGATGTCGATGCGCCAGCGCTCAGAGGTCCGACGCCGACTCCGCAACGCGTCGCATCTGCCGCACCCGCTGATCACCACCCGTCCGGTCCGTACTCACGAGTGGGTCTTCGAGTCTGCGATGGTCATCGTGGTCGACGGAGCGCCGGTCGGGCGATCGTCGTCGCTCGCCGTCACGGTGCGCGCGGACGCTGCTGTGCTGTACGCGTGACGACAGCGGCGAACCGACTTCTCCCACCCCTGGTCAGCTGCTCGCATGATCACCCGCCCCACCGCCGATGGGTCCTAGAGTGAGAACTCGTGGCTGTGTACGTCCCTGAATCGTTCACCTCGGACGAAGCCGATGTCCTCCGGCGGTATTTCACCAATCTCGACGGCCCCGTCTTCGCGCTCGTCAACCTTCCCGAGGTCGTCAAGGGTGCTCTGTTCGCCCGCTACAGCCGCAGCCCCAAGTCGTTGCGTCGTCTGTTCCTCGACGAGTTCGTCGGCGACCTCGACATCAAGGGCGACCAGTCGATCGATGCAACGATCGGGCTCGACCGCGCCGAGGAACTGTACGAGCGGGTGTTCTTCGACTACGGCGACGACTCGGTCGCTCAACTCGGCGGCGTGCACCTCGCGTGCGAACAGGCGTCGAACCTGTTGACCAAGGTGCTCGAGTGGGGTCGGCTCATGAGCTACCTCGAACAGAGCACGCGTTACATCGCGTACGACAGTCGTCTCGGTGGCCGGTACCGCTATCACCGCGACCCCACCGTGCTGGCCGGCCCGCTCGGAACCCGCTACGTCGGCGACCAGGACCGGATGTTCGACTCGTACTCCCAGTGCGCCGAGTTCGTCACCGAGCACGTCCGCACCACCGTGGCCCGCGGCCCCGACGACAGCGAGTTCGTCTACCGTACGGCCACGCGTGCCAAGGCGCTCGACGCGGTGCGAGGCATGCTGCCGGCGGCTGCCACGTCCAACGTGGGCATCTACGGAACCGGGCAGGCGTTCGAGGCGCTGCTGCTGAGGATGCGGTCGCACGCGCTCCCCGAAGCCCGTGAGTACTCCGAACTGATGCTGCACGAACTGCGCAAGGTGATCCCGAGCTTCCTGCGCCGCGTCGACATCCCCGACCGTGGCGGCCGGTGGAGCGACTACCTGGAGGACACCCGGGTCCAGTCGGCCGGCATCGTCGACGACCTGCTCGGTGGTACACCGGTCGAGCCGGCGTCGGAGGTGACGCTGATCGATTTCGACCCCGACGCCGAAGACAACATCCTCGCCGCCATCTGCTACTCGCACTCGTCGCTTCCCGAGGAGCAGATCCTCACCAAGGTCCGAGACTTCGGAGTCGACGAGCGCGTCGCTCTGCTGAAGGCGTACATCGGCGACCGTTCCAATCGACGGCACAAGCCGGGGCGAGCATTCGAGCGCAGCTTCTATCGCTTCGACGTACTCAGTGATTACGGCGCTTTCCGTGACATGCAGCGCCACAGGATGCTCACCATCGAGTGGCAGAAGCTCACTCCGAACCACGGCTACTCCCGTCCCGAACTGGTCGAGGAGGCCGGCGTCGGCGGACTGTTCGACGAGACGATGTCGCGCTCGGCAGCCCTGCACGACGCGCTCCTCGACGATCACCCCGAGCAGGCGCCCTATGCGGTGTCGATGGCGTACCGGATGCGCTACAACATGCAGTTCAACGTGCGCGAGGCGTTCCACATGCTCGAACTCCGCTCGTCGCCGCAGGGCCATCCCTCGTACCGGCGCGTCGCGCTCGACATGCACCGTCAGATCGCCGAGCAGGCAGGCCACCATGCGTTGGCCGCCGCCATGAACTTCATGACGACCGAGGCGCCCGAACTCGAACGACTCGAGTCCGAACGCCGCGCCGAAGCCCGGCGAGAGTCCTGACTCGACCGCCATCGTCCGTCTGTGACCGGTGTCACATATATCGCTTCCGGTGCGTGGCACCTGTATGCGTATGCTCCGCCGGACACGGGAGCACACCCGCGACCGACCCTCTGACGAAGCGACGATATGGCAGACGACGACACGACTGACGGTGAAGAACTGGAAGAAGAAGAGGTCGACGAGGAATCGGACGATTCCGACCCAGACGAGGAAGAACTCGACGACGATGACGACGTCGCGGTCGACGACGACGACGATGACAGCGACGACAGCGATGACGACGACAACGACGACAGCGACGAGGCACCCAAGACGAAGCGCAAGAAGCGCAAGTCCGATGACGACGACGATGACGACGACGAACTTCTCGACGAAGACGACGTCGAAGCCGACCTCGACAAGATCCTGAAGGATCGTCTGGTCGCGAAGGACGACGACGATGACGATGACGACGACGTGGTCGACGACAAGAGTGGCGAGGCGGTCGAAGGTCTGCAACCGAAGCAGCAGAACGAACAGCTCTGCAACACGTGCTTCCTGCTGGTGAAGGCGTCGGCTCCCAACTGTCCGGTCGGCGACGACGACTGCCCGATCTTCGGCTGAGCCCGGCGTGACGAGCGAGAGCCAGGGCGACACCGATCCGGTGGCAGCTCTGCGCGCCGCCGTCGATGTCATGGTGTTCGCACCCCTCGGGCTGGGGGTCAAACTGGTGGACGACGGCCCCGAAGCGGTCCGGCGCATCCGCCAAGAGCTCTCCAACGCCCGTTTCATCGGCCGCATGGCCGTCGATCGCGGCGTTCAGCAGGCCCGGGAGCGCACGTCGTCGGTCGTGGCCCCGCCAGGGGATCGCCCTCCGACCGAGACCGCACCGGCCCCCGGTCCCGAGCCGGACCCCGAAGTGCGCCAGAAGCTCCAGGCTGCCGTGGAGGTCACCGCATCAGAGACCGCAGCGCCAGATGTTGCCCCGGGCGATCTCGCGCTGCCCGACTACGACCAGCTCCCGGCGATCGACATCGTGGCGAAGCTGGCGAGCCTGACACCCGAGGAGCGAGCGGCGATCGGCGCCCACGAGTCGGCCAACCGACGTCGTCGCACCGTGATCGGCAAGATCCGCCAACTGGCGGACGACGCATGACCGCGTCCGACTCGGTGATCGACCCCGACGTCCGTCCGGCCGACATGAGCGACGCCGACGACGTCGCCCAACTCACACTGCTCGAACATGACGCCCGGGCCGCAACCACTGACCAGCGCGGTGGCGAGCGATGGCTGACCGAGAACGAACCGGTCGACGGTGAGTGGGAGCGGGCAGCCGAGATGGCCGACGTGCTGGTCGCCCACATCGGCCCCGTGGTCGTGGGGTACCTCGTCGCCCGCCTCGGCGACGACCACATCGTCCGCGTCGAGCAGGTCTGGGTCGAGCCCGAGGCTCGCGAGAACGGCTTCGGTGATGCGCTGCTCGCCACAGCGATCGAACGAGCGGCCGAACGAGGCGCAGTGGGCGTCGAGGGTCAGGCGCTGCCGGGCGACCGGCACACCAAGAACCTCTACGAACGAGCCGGGATCGTGGCGCGGCTCATCACGACGTACCGGCCTCTCTGACGAGTTGGGTTCGGACCCGAGCTACTTGCCGGTCCAGTTCGGCGAGCGCTTCTCGATGAAGGCGCTCAGGCCCTCCTTGAGGTCGTCCGACGCCATGACCTTGCCCATTGCTGCATTGGTCATCTTCTTGAGCGTGTCGTCGTCTTCGTACTCGCTCGCCAGCACGACCTGACGGCTCTCCCAGACGGCCATCGGCGCGTTCGCGGTGATCTGGTCGGCGAGTCGCAGGGCCTCCTCGGTGGCCTCACCCGGCTCGACGAGGCGTGAGACCAACCCGAGTTCGTGAGCGCGCTGCGCCGGGATGGGCTCACCGGTCAAGATGGCCTCCATCGCAGCCGACTTTCCGATCGCACGCGGGAGACGGAACAATCCGCCGGCGCCGGCGACGAGGTTCCGCTTCACCTCGGCGAGCCCGAATGCCGACTGGGTCGTGGCCACGACCAGATCGGCGGCCAGCACGATCTCGCACCCGCCCGCCGTGGCGAGCCCGTCGACGGCGACGATGACCGGCTTGGTGCGCTCGCGGTAGACGAAGCCGGCGAAGTTGCCCCGTGCGGTGTTCAGGCGGGCGCCCTCACCGCTGTTCAGCGCCTTGAGGTCAGCTCCGGCGCAGAAAACCGGGCGGGACTGCCCTTCGGTGTTCGCCTGGAGGACGCCGTTCCAGATCTCGTCGTCGTCCTCCACCTGGTCGATGGCTGCTTCCAATCCTTCGGCGAGGTCGCCGTTGACGGCGTTGCGTGCGTCGGGGCGGTTCAGAGTGATGAGCGCAGTGCGCCCGCGGGTCTCGTAGGTGACGATGTCGGACATGATCCGACAGTACGGCCGTCCCGGTGCAGCGAACGAATCAGGTCCGGCCAGTCGTCGCAGACGCCCGATGGGGACGATGGGCAACGACGGCGACAATGGGTGTCAGACACCCGTCGTAGGGGCCTCAGCCGGGCGTGTCGTCGGCTGCCGGCTCGCCGGCCGGTGCGTCCGCTGCTGGGGCGTCGGGGGCCGTAGCTTCGGGGGCCGTAGCTTCGGGGGTTGGCGTCTCAGGTGTTGTCGTCTCGGGAGTTGCCGACTGGGTGGCGGGAGCCTCGGGAGTTGCCGTCTCGGTGGCGGAAGCCTCGGGAGCGGATGCCGAGTCGGTGGCCGGAGTGGCGTCCTTCGGGGCGTCGGGGTCGACTGCAGGAGCTGCGTCTTTCGGGGTCTCGGTCTTCGCATCGGGCTTCGGTTCGTCGCTGCCCCTGCCTCCACTGTCACGGCGACCGTCGTTCCTGCGTCCGTCGCCCTGACCCTGGCGTCCGTCGCCCTGCCCGGCCGGACGCTTCTTCTTGGCGTCTTTGCGCGGACCGGGGCGCAGCGGCTTGGGCCGCGGTGCGCCCTCGGGGACCTCGACGCCCAGCAGAGCTGCGATCTGCGGCAACAGCGGGCCGAGACGCAGCGCGGTCTTGCGCAGGTCGTCGGTGATGGTCGACGGGGGAGCGGTGGGGGTGACCAGCGTGCGGACCGGGGAGAAGGCAGCCGCCTCCATCACAGCAGCCCAGCGGTCGGACGAGTCGTCGACGGTGAGGCCGGCGGTCGCCGCGGCACCGAGCTTGCGGGCCAGTTCCGGCGGGAACATCACGCCGGCCTTGGGCGGCTGCGACGACAGGCGCAACGCACGGATCGAACGTCCGACGGTGAGCGCAGCATCGACGTCTTCGAGCCAGAGCTTCAGTTCCTGCTCCTGCTTCTTGACCAGGTCGGCCTTGAGCTGCTCGGCCACCGCACGCGTCGACTCGTCGCGGGCGACCATCGAGTCGTCACTCGCCGCCACCACGGAGCGCAGGTCACGCAGGTCGAGGTTGTCCATCTGACGCTGCGCAGCTTCGGCACGATCGAGCCAGTCGGCGACACGCAACTTCGGCAGCATCTCCTCGGCCATCTTCAACACGCTGTCCTGGGGCATGGTGGGCTTGCCCTCGGCCTCGAGCTTCTTGTTGTCCTCCGCCAGCCGGCTGCGCACGGCCGGCATCCCCTGAATCGCCAGTTCGGCGATCGCCCGCTGCTCTTCGGGCAACTCGGCCAGAACTTCGTTGCGACGAGCCTTGCCGGGCCGCAGACGCTTCGGCTTCGGGCGCTGTGGCACTTCTGGCGGCGGATCGAAGTGCGGTCGACGCGGCCCGCGACGGCCGTCGCCGCCGCGACCCTCTCCGTCACGACCACCGTCTCGCCCGCGACCCTTTCCGTCACGACCACCGTCTCGCCCGCGACCCTTCCCGTCACGACCCTTGCGGCCGCCTCGATCACTGCGGTCACGCTGGGCACGGGTTTCGATGACCGCCTGGAAGTTCTCTTCGATCGGCAGCAGCTCGAGCAGGTCGGGGCCGCTCTTCGCTCGACCCTTGACGACCGAGAGGATGTCCATACTGTCGATGCCCTGCTCGGCCTCGACCTTCAACTCGTCGCCGACCGCCGCACCGCTGGGCAGGATCGAACCATCGAGCACCCCTTTGGGGGCTCGGGCTCCGGCTGCACGCCATGTCCAAGTTCCGTCGGCGAGCGCGCTCGTCAACTCGATGTCAATCCTGCGGGGCATAGGCGTCAAAGGTACCGCTTCGGGGAGTCGGAAACGCGATGGGTACGGTGCGGCGATGGCCATCTACGCACTCGGCAGCCAGGAACCCACCATCAGCGGCGACGCCTTCATCCATCCGGATGCGACGATCATCGGTTCGGTCACGATCGGTGCGCAGTCGTCGGTGTGGCCGGGCGCGGTGCTGCGAGGCGACGGCGGTGAGATCACGATCGGTGAGCGCACGAGCGTGCAGGACAATGCGGTGATCCACACCACGGCCGGCGCACCGACGATCGTCGGCAGTGAGTGCGTCCTCGGTCACCTGATCCATCTGGAGGGTTGCACGATCGAAGATCAGGTCCTGATCGGCAACGCGTCGATGGTGCTACATCGGTGCGTCGTGCGGACGGGCGCGATCGTGGCGGCCAACGCCGTCGTCCTCAACGACACGGAGGTGCCGAGCGGCGCCATCGCCGTCGGGACGCCGGCGGTCATCAAGGAAGGGCGCGCACGGGCGTCCGACATCGAGTACGGGTCGCAGGAGTACGTCCGGCGAGCCGCTCAATACCGCAGCGAGCTGCGTCGGCTCGATTGACGACCGGACGATCGACGCAGTGCGCGAAATCGCTCCAGAACGGGCCGTGATGTGCCGATGAGCGAGGGTGAGCAAAATCAAGAAGTGGTGGGAGGTCCGTGCCGGTGAGGCATCGGCGCCCGCACCGCTGCGCTTCAGCGCGCCGAGCCAGTTGAAGGTCACGGTTGCTGGCTTTGCTCCGTCGCTGCAGGTGCACGTCGTCGATCCGGCGCTCACCATGGGAGGCTACTGGCGCGACGTCATCGGGCTCCGCCAGGCCGCGGCAGCCACGTCACGCACGCTCGACTGCGACCCGCATGCCATCCTCGAGAACCTGCAGCGGGCGATCGCCGACGATCCCACCTTCGTGCCTGCGTACCGCTCGCTCGACGAGATCTTTGCTCAAGGGTGGGCCGGAGTCGGACACGAACTGGCGCTGTACGAGCGCTCGGTCGGGATCCCCCAGCCGTTCGGTTGTCTCAACTCGCTGACGAGTTCGGCGATGACGGCCGCGACGTTGTCGCTCCACGAGGCGAGCCTCGTTGCCTGTGCACAGCTCATCGTGCGAGACAGCTACGCCGCGACCCGTGTGCGCTCCGACGGCCCCGCAGCTGGCCCGCATCAGGACAGCGGATCTCACCACGACGACGAACGTCTCTCGCTGGTGCGGTTCCGGCCGCCGTCGATGACGTCGCTGCGGGCATGGGTCGAGCGATTCCCCTTCGACCCGCGCGAGCGCGAGATGTGGTTCGATCACCTCGGTCGCGCAGCATTCTTCGGCGACGCGCGGTTCCTTCATGCGGTGACCGAGGCGAACAGGGCGCTCGTCGAGCACGGCGACGCGCAGGTCGCTCGTTCGCTCGACACCTCGATGGCCTGACCCGTCGACCGGGTCGGCCGGAACTCAGCTGGCGCGAGCCCGCACACCGATCGGAGCAATGAGCCGGTACCCGGCAGCGTGGCGTTCGTCTTCCGACTCGCCGCCCCAGAACCCGTACTCGTGGTGTTCCCGGGCGAAGGTCATGCACGACGACTTCACGGTGCAACTGTCGCACACCGCCTGCGCTGCGTCTTCGCGCCGCTCACGAGCTTGCGGGCGTTCTGCGGCGCTCGGGAAGAACAGATGGGTGAGCCCTTTACAGGCCCCATCCGCCATCCACTCGTTCGCTTCGAGCAGTTGTGTCGGTACTTCGATGGCTGTCATGTACTCGATCCCCTTCGAGTCGGCCATCCGTCGGTCTCCCCAGATCGACGGTGGCGTGTGCGGTGTCGCTCGAAATGTAGGGGAAATCGACTCTGCAGTCAATTGTTGTCTGCAACTACCCGGATGATCGCGTCGTCAGGCCTCGAGTGCGACGCGCACACCGTGCGCGAATCGGGCGATGTCGTCGTCGGTCGTGTCCCACGCGGTCATCCATCGCACCTGGTGGACGGTGGTGTCCCAGTCCCAGAAGAAGCACCAGTCCCGCAGGCGGTTGACCGCGTCAGGAGCGAGGATCGGGAAGAGGCTGTTGACGTCGGGCGCGGCGCCGACGGTCACGCCGTCGATGTCGCTGACCAACGAGTGCAGCTTGGTCGCCATCGCATTCGACTGCGTGCCGAGAGCGATCCACAGGTCGTCAGTGAGGAGGGCATTGAACTGCGCTGCGAGGTAGCGCATCTTGGAGGGCAGCTGCGTGACCTGTTTGCGGACGTACTCGGAGCCGACGGCCAGGGCGGGGTCCATGAAGACGACGGCTTCGGCACCCAATGCACCGTTCTTGGTGCCGCCGAAGCTCACGACGTCGATGCCGGCGTCGATCGTGAAGCTGCGCAGCGTCTCGACCGAGCCACCGAGCGCCGCCGTCGCATTCGCGATGCGGGCGCCATCGAGATGGACGAGCATCCCGAGACGGTGCGCGGTGTCGCAGACAGCGGCGATCTCGTCGACGGTGTAGAGCGTCCCGAGTTCTGTCGGCTGGGTGATCGACACGATGCCGGGCTGGACGTGATGGACGACGCCCTGCAGCTGAGCAACGCTCTCGATCATCTCGGGAGTGACTTTGGCGTCGTCGGACGGGATGTCGATGAGCTTCGTCGACAGGATCCGTTCGGGTGCACCAGTCTCATCGGCTTCGATGTGTGACCAGTTCGTGCACACGATCGCATGGTGGGGGCCGCGCAGTGAGCCGAGCATCGTGCCGAGAGCGGCGATGTTGGCGCCGGTGCCGTTGAAGGCGAGGCGGGTGACGACGTCGGAGCCGAAGAGGTCGGAGAAGCGTCGCTCGCAGGCGTGGGTGTGCTCGTCTTCGCCATAGGCGAGGGCGTGGCCGGCGTTGGCGGCGACGACGGCGTCGATGACGAGGGGATGGGCGCCGGCGGCGTTGTCGCTCGCGAACGATCGGTCGGGGGCGATGGGGAGAGGGGTCACCGGGGCAGTCTCGCAGTCGCTCCGGTTCGTGGGGCATCCGTTGCTCGGCTGGGCGTGCCACGTAGAGTTTCGTCATGACAGAATCGGCCGACGCAGAACCGGGGGAGAGTATGAGCGAGGGAGAGCGGCGCGGTCGGTGTCGATGGTGTCGCCGCGTCGTCGTGCGGCGGCCGGGTCCGGGGCGCCCACGCCAGTTCTGCAGTCAGCGGTGCCGTCAGTGGGACTGGGTGTCCCGTCAGCGCGCCGCCGACCTGGCGCTGGGTGGCGACGAGATCATCATCAGTCGAACCGAACTGGACCGACTCCACGACGATCTGTTCATGCTGAGTTGTGCGGTCGACGACGTGGAGCGCGATGTCGACGCCCGGCAGCGTGCGAGTGTCGCCGAGATGCGAGAAGCCCTGAATTGGCTCCTCGATGCCGCTCGACCCCTCGCAGGTCGCGAGATCTCCGCACCCGACATACCGGGGTGAATATCGTCATGACGAAAGAAGGAGATGAACGGGCGCGTCGCTCGACCCTTGACCTCGACCTCACTGTTCGACCAGAACGCCCATAATACCCGTTATGTCAGTTTGGTCCGAACGGAAGTGAGACCCGTCTCGTTCCACTGGTTCCGGCTGCGGCCAGGCAACGTCCCCGCCCACGGGTGAGCGAGCGCAGGCGGCCCGCTCGTGCTGGAACGCAGTGTGGGCGGCCGGTCGACCGGTGACTGTGACGCGGCGCATCGAGCAACGCACAGGTGAATTTTGATCAAGGTGCATTGAATGTGTCGGTTCGCGCGCGTAGTCTCGACCTCTACTTGAGAGCGCGGCGAATGAGTCGTCGTGAAATTCGAGTCGCTGGAGGACATCACCCATGACCGCCTACCCACGTCGCCGAGCCCCTCGCACCGCCATCGGACTGGCAATCGGGCTGACCGCTGCTCTCTCATGGGGAGCGGTCGGAACAACAGCGTTCGCCGCCCCGGCGCTGCCACAGCAGGTGCAGGCCAGCTTCGTCGGCCTCGAACAGGGTGCTCGTGGTGATGAGGTGGCGTCACTGCAGCGGGCACTGATCGCCTCGGGGATCACGGTGGCGGGCGGTGCCGACGGGATCTTCGGCCCGGCCACGCGCCGAGCGCTCGTGTCGTTCCAGAACGCTCGTGGCCTGTCTGCGACCGGCGTCGTCGACGATGCCACCTCCTCCGCGCTCTCGTCGAGCGGATCGACCGGCACGGCCACGACCACCGCAACGACCACGACCGCCACGAGCTACGCAGGTTTGACGGTGGGGTCGACGGGCGACCTCGTGAGGGAAGTCCAGCGCACGCTGATCGCTTTCGGCGTGTATCTGTCGTCGGGAGCCGACGGCACGTGGACCCCAGCCACGACTCGTGGTGTCACACAGTTTCAGCGCTGGAACGGCCTGACCGTCACCGGGACGATCAACACGGCGACCGAGCGCCGTCTCGGTCTCGGGACCACGGCCAGTACTCCCCCAGCTGCGACCGCGACCACCACGACCACCGCCACCGCCACGCCGGCGTCGACGAGCACCAACCCGTACGTCGGGCTCGCTCAGGGCGCGCGTGGCACGCTGGTCGTCGGGCTCCAGAAGGCGCTCCAGGGCACCGGCCTGGTCGTCCGCGGCGGTGCCGACGGAGCGTTCGGACCTGCCACGGCACGTGCACTCAACACCTTCTTGCGGGTCAACGGACTGACGCAGAACGGCATCGTGAGCGAACGAGCGGCCACGATCCTCGGGCTCGGCACGACGTCGACGAGCGCCACGACCACTCCCCCCGCGGACGACACGACCACGGCCGCCCCGAGCCCGTACCTCGGCCTCGCTGTCGGAGCGAATGGCCGCCTGGTGGTGGAGGTGCAAAGGGCGCTTCTCGCCGCAGGTGTCAGCGTCCGAGGCGGTGCCGACGGGGCGTTCGGCAACGCGACTCGCTCGGCGCTGGTGTCCTACCAGACCGCAGCCGGCATCCGCGCCGACGGAGTCGTCGACCAGGCGACCATCGACAAGCTCGCTCTCGGCTCGTCGAACAGCCCGGTTCCGTTCGCATCGACGACCCCGACCACGACCACCGCCACTCCCCCGTCGTCGGACAACCCGTACGTCGGATTGACGACGGGTTCGCGAGGGTCACTCGTGTCCGAACTCCAGAACGCTCTGATGAACACCGGCCTGACGCTGCGTGGCGGTGCCGACGGGGCATTCGGTCACGCCACCGCATCGGCGCTCAAGACGTTCCAGTCGGTCAACGGGATCGCCGCGACCGGGGTGGTCACCGAGCAGGGCGCCAAGATCCTGGCGCTCGGTTCGGGCACCGTCACCCCGGCGGCGGTCGCGAACACCACCTCGGTCAGCATCGATCGTTTCCCCGTCCAAGGCCAGTGCTTCTTCGGCGACACGTGGCACGCAGCGCGTGGCAACGGCCGCTTGCACAAGGGTGTCGACGTCATCGCTGCCGAAGGCAAACTGCTGTACGCGGTCGTCGACGGTGAGATCTCCAAGCTCTACTGGGATCAGCCCGGTGCACTGTCGGGCAACGGGCTGCGCATCGCCCAGCCGAACGGCACCTACTTCACGTACCTGCACATGCTCGGATTCGCCCCCGGCATCGAGTTGGGCACGAAGGTGAAGGCGGGCGACGTGATCGGATGGGTCGGCAACACCGGTTCGAGTTCGACCGCTCACCTCCACTTCGAGGTGCACCCGGGCGGCGGAGCGGCGATCAACCCGTACTTGCTGATCAAGGCGATCGACGGCTGCTCGGACAGCACCCCGCAGTACCAGTCGTCGTTCACCTGAGCGAGCGCCGCCCGGCCGACGTCGGCGGTCAGTCGATCGTCGAATAGAACGAGGCGAGTACGTCGTAGGCCAGTTTGCGCTCGCCTTCCTCGCTGACCAGGCCCTTGCGGTTGTACCCGTCCTGTATCCCCGGCAGCACGCGCACTGGTGCGCGAAAGTCCTTGAGGATCCACGGCGACAGGCCCGCTACCGCTCCCCTGCCCGTATCGGATCGATTGTTCTCGACCATCTTGACGTGCTGTGCGTAGACGGCTGCCTGGAACTCCTCGGTCCAGATCTGACCGTCGTCGCCATGATGACCGGCCTTCGCGCCGGCGCCCATCTCCGTGAAGATGATCGGTTTGTCGAACGGGGTCGACCACGTCGTGTCGGCGATCATGTCGCGCTGCCCGTAGTACCAGCCGAGGTACTGGTTGATGGCGATCACGTCGACGACCTCGCCGAGCGGATCGTCGATGTGGTGGTGCTGTTCGTTGGTCGGCAACGTCAGCAGTGCCGCCGAGATCAGGCGGGTGGGGTCGAGGACGCGGGCGCGTTCGGCCAGGGCGGTCAGGAACGCCGTCCGCTCGGGGCCCGGCAACGTCTCGTTCGCAACCGACCAGAACACCACCGATGCTCGGCTGCGGTCACGGGTGACCAGTTCGTCGAGCTGATCGAGCCCGTTCGCCAGGACGTGGGGCTGGTCGAAGGCGATTCCCCAATAGACGGGCAGCTCGCACCAGGTGAGGATGCCTCGCCGGTCGGCCTCGCGAACCATGTGCTCGTCGTGCTGGTAATGAGCGAGACGCACGAAGTTCACACCGAGCCCTTCGGCTGCATCGAACATCACTGCAGCGTCATCGGGTCCCGACGACCGGCGACCGCCCGACATCGCTTCGGCGTGCATCGAGATCCCCCGCAGAAAGACCACCTCGCCGTTGACCACGATGTTCGTCCCGTCGGTCTCGACCGTTCGGAATCCGACGGTGTCGCTCACCTCGTCGTCGCCGCAGGTCCACTGCACGTCGTACAGGCGGGGTCGTCCGGGGTGCCAGCGTTCCGGCTCGACGTCGAGCTCGAACGATGCGTCGACGTCGGCGTCGACTCCGAGCTCGGGAATCTGCAGCCTGACCGGCAGGCCAGGACCGTCGACCTCGGTTCCCCCGACCACTCGACCGTCGGGCGCCATCGTGAGCCACGCGTGACGCACCAAGGTCTCGGGCACGAGGACCAGATCGACCGACCTGGTGAGGCCGCCGAAGTTCCACCAGTCCGACCGCATCGCCGGGATCCGGTCCCGCTCGCGACGGTTGTCGACCTGGATGACGAGCGAGTGCTCGCCAGCATCGACGTGGTCGGTCAGCTCGACTGCGAACGGGCCGAAACCTCCCACGTGGGTGGCGAGTTCGACGCCGTCGACGAAGATCCGGCTGGTGTGGTTCGCTGCGCCGATGTGGAGAAAGACGCGACGCCGCGCGAGTCGTTCGGGAGTGATGGTGACCTTGCGTCGGTACCAGACCGTTCCCTCGTAGTAGTGCAGGCGCTCGTCCTGGGTGTTCCAGTCGCCGGGGACGGTGAGGGTCGGCGAGGCGTCGAAGTCGTACTCGACGCGATCGCCCGGATGGCGGGGCCGGTGGTCGCGGAAGAAGCCACGATCGTTGCGCTGTTCCAAGATGCCGACGTACCCCATCTCGTACGGGTCGACGATCACGTTCCAGTCGCCATCGAGCGAGATCCGATCGCGTTCGAGGACGTTCGAGATCGAAGTGGTACCGACGTTCATGGGAAGATCGTGGCATGGCAAGCTTCACGATCGATCAGCCGCTGCGCTTCGGGATCTTCCTCCCGCCCATGCACAAGACCGGGGTGAACCCGACGCTGGCGATGCACCGGGACCTCGAACTCATCGACCTGCTCGACCGCCTCGGCTACCACGAGGCGTGGATCGGCGAGCACCATTCGGCCGGTTCCGAGCTGATCGCCAGCCCCGAGGTGTTCATCGCCGCTGCGTCACAACGTACGACGCACATCAAGCTCGGCACCGGCGTCAACTCACTCCCCTACCACCACCCGTTCATCCTCGCCGACCGCATCGTGATGCTCGACCACCTCACGAAGGGTCGGATGATGTTCGGCGCCGGCCCCGGTCAACTGACCTCCGATGCTGCGATGCTCGGCATCGACCCGAACGATCAGCGGCCGCGGATGCACGAGGCGTTCGACGTGATCATGCGCCTCTTCGCCGGCGAGACGGTCACCGAGACGACCGACTGGTTCACGTGCGACGAGGCCGTGCTGCAGATGCGCCCGTACTCGAACTTCGACGTGGCGCTCGTGTCGTCGGTGTCGCCATCGGGCTCGAAGCTCGCCGGGCGTTACGGCACCGGGATGATGTCGATCGCCGCCACCGAGCCTGCCGGGTTCCAAGTGCTCCAGTACAACTTCGACGTCTGGCAGGAGGAGGCAAAGTTGAACGGCCACACCGCCGACCGCGCCGACTGGCGCCTGATGGGACCGATGCACATCGCCGAGACCGAAGCCCAGGCCCGTGAGAACTGCAAGTACGGGCTGCAATGGGTGTTCGACTACCTCAGCCACATCCTCCCGATGGGCGACCCCAACGACCCGCCGCCGCCGAGCGACTACGACGACTTCGTCGACTTCATGAACGAGTCGGGCCGGATGGTCATCGGCACCCCCGAGATGGCTGTCGCCCAGATCCAGCGCCTGCAGGAGCAGACCGGCGGCTTCGGTTGCTACATGATGATGGGCGCCGACTTCGCCCCGTGGAGCGCCACGCAGGAGAGCTACGAGCTGTTCGCCAACGAAGTGATGCCGCACTTCACGGGCCAAGCCGCGCCGGTCCAGGCCAGCTACGACCTGATCTGCGATGCCGGTACCCGCTGGAGCGATGCCACGCTCGGAGCGCAGCTCACCGAGATCGGCAAGTACGAAGAGGAGCGCGCCGCTCGCTGAGTGCGGCTACGGTTCATCTCGACAACTGAAACGCCATCGCCTCCGATCGGGAGAGCTGCCAGCGAGGCAGCGCCGAAGGAGCAACCACCCCGGAATCTCTCAGGCACCCGGACCGGTCGGAGCAGGCACGCTGGAAAGAGGTCGGCCTTCTGAGCTGGTCCGCCGAAGGTGTACGACGCAGGACCGTCCTGCGTTCAATCTCTCAGGCACCGAAGACAGCGGGGGCCCACCACACCATCAGGAGCCCCTGTGCAGCACGTCCCTCTCGCCGATCTCTTCGACACCGACGCCTTCGTTCGTCGCCACATCGGCCCCTCGGCCGCTGACATGGAGCACATGCTGTCGACGCTCGGCGCCGACGACACCGATGGGCTGCTCGCGCAGACGCTCCCCGACTCGATCCGGGCGACCGAGCCCCTCGACCTGCCCGATGCGGTGCCCGAACACGTGGCGATCGCCCGCCTGCGTGCGATCGCTTCGAAGAATCGGATCGTCACGTCGCTGATCGGCATGGGATATCACGGCACGATCACACCGCCCGTGATCGCTCGCAACGTGCTCGAGAATCCCGCCTGGTACACCGCCTACACGCCGTATCAGCCCGAGATCAGCCAGGGTCGGCTCGAAGCGATCCTCAACTTCCAGACCCTCGTCACCGAACTGACGGGCCTCGACGTCGCCAACGCTTCGCTGCTCGACGAAGCCACCGCGGCCGCCGAGGCGATGACGATGGCTCGACGCCAGTCGAAGGCGTCGACGCAACGCTTCTTCGTCCACCACGACGTCCACCCGCAGACACTCGCCGTGCTGCGCACCCGCGCCGAGCCGGTCGGTGTCGACCTCGTGGTCGGCGACGTCGATCTCCTGGAGGATGCGTCGGGAGTTTTCGGAGCACTGTTCGGCCACCCCGGATCACACGGTTCCGTCGTCGACTGGACCTCGGCCATCGAACGCGTGCACGAACTCGGTGGAGTCGCCGCGGTCGTGACCGACCCGCTCGCCTGCGTGCTCGTCACTCCCCCGGGAGCGATGGGCGCCGACATCGCGATCGGGTCGGCCCAGCGCTTCGGTGTCCCGATGGGCTTTGGTGGGCCGCACGCTGCGTTCGTCGCCGCTCGGGAGAAGTCGGCTCGGACCATGCCCGGCCGCATCGTCGGCGTCAGCACCGACACCGCCGGGCGTCCCGCACTCCGCCTGGCCCTGCAGACCCGTGAGCAGCACATCCGCCGCGAGAAGGCCACGTCGAACATCTGCACCGCCCAGGTTCTGCTCGCCAACATCGCCGGGCTGTACGCCGCCTGGCACGGCCGTGACGGCCTCACCCGGATCGCCGAGCGCGTCCACCGCCTCACGTCGATCGCCGCCGCAGCGCTCACCGCGGGCGGCCGCGCGGTCCACAACCCCACGTGGTTCGACACGGTGGGTGTGCTCAGCCAGGACGTCGACGCCGATCTGGCGGCCGCGCTCGGCGCCGGGTTCAACATCCGCCGGATCAGCGATTCGGTCATCTCGGTCTCGTTCGACGAGACCAGCACGCTCGACGATGTACGCGCCGTCGTGGCGGCACTCGGTGGTCAGATGCCCGTCGACGTCGATGCGGTGCCGAGCGGTCTGCCCGACGACCTGCGCCGCAGCGACGAGTTCCTCACGCAGTCGGTCTTCGAGCGGTATCACTCCGAGCACGAGATGCTGCGCTACCTGCGCCGTCTGAGCGACAAGGATCTCGCCCTCGACCGGACGATGATCCCTCTCGGGTCGTGCACCATGAAGCTCAACGCGACCTCGGAGATGCTCCCGATCACGTGGCCGGAGTTCGCGAACATCCACCCGTTCGCACCGGTCGACCAGGTCGCTGGCTATCACGACCTGATCGACGACCTGGAGCGCCGCCTGGCCACCATCACCGGATACGACGCCGTCAGCCTGCAGCCGAACGCCGGCAGCCAAGGCGAGTTCGCCGGCCTCCTCGCCATCCGGGCGTACCATCGCGCCAACGGCGACGACCAGCGCACCATCTGCCTGATCCCGTCGAGCGCGCACGGCACGAACGCTGCCAGTGCGGTGATGGCGGGCCTCGACGTGGTCGTCGTGGCATGCGACGAGGGCGGCAACGTCGACCTCGCCGACGTGCGGGCGAAGATCGACGAGTTCAGCGACCGGCTCGCCGCCGTGATGATCACCTACCCGTCGACCCACGGCGTGTTCGAAATCGAAGTCGCCGACCTCTGCGCAGCGATCCACGACGCTGGCGGTCAGGTCTACGTCGACGGCGCCAACCTCAACGCTCTCGTCGGCCTCGCCCGCCCCGGTCGCTTCGGCGCCGACGTGAGCCACCTCAACCTGCACAAGACGTTCTGCATCCCGCACGGCGGCGGCGGGCCCGGCGTGGGTCCGATCGGTGTCGGCGCTCACCTCGCTCCGTTCCTGCCCGGCCATCCGCTCGATGCCGATGCCGCAGTCGGCGCCGTCTCGGCGGCCCCGTTCGGGTCGGCCGGGATCCTACCGATCCCGTGGATGTACCTCGAGATGATGGGCGGCGCCGGCCTGACCGACGCGACCACGGTCGCCATCGTCGCCGCCAACTACGTCGCCGACCGCCTCGACCCGCACTTTCCCGTCCTCTACCGCGGCGCCAACGGCCGCGTGGCGCACGAGTGCATCATCGACCTCCGCCCGATCACGAAGGCCACGGGTGTGTCGGTCGACGACGTGGCCAAGCGACTCATGGACTATGGCTTCCACGCTCCGACCATGAGCTTCCCGGTCGCCGGGACGCTGATGATCGAGCCGACCGAGTCGGAGACGCTGCGAGAGCTCGACCGTTTCATCGATGCGATGGTCGCCATCCGCGCCGAGATCGGACGCGTCGAGAGCGGCGAGTGGACCGAAGAGGACAGCCCGCTGCGCCACGCTCCGCACACCTCGGAGGAACTGCTCGGCAAATGGGACCGGCCGTACTCCCGTGAGCTCGGGGCGTTCCCCGTCGACGGCATCCGCGTCGCGAAGTTCTTCCCGCCCGTGTCACGCATCGACGGTGCCTACGGCGACCGGAACCTGGTCTGCAGTTGCGAGCCGCTCGAAGCACTCGCCATGCGTTGACACACGCGGTCGGCAGTAGTGTCAGCTCATGGCCGAATCGGACCCGCTCTCGCAGATGTTCAACCTGTTCGCCGCTCCCCTGGCGGGAGCCGTGCAGTCGTTCGATCAGTTCCGCAAGGGCGTCGAGCAGTTCCAGCGTGGTGTCGACAACTTCAACCGCACGATGGAAAATCTCAACGAGACTGCCGAGCGGATCAATGGTCTACTCGCCGACGTGGAGGAGCCGCTGCGAGCGGCGGTTCCTCAGGTCACGCGAACGGTCAAGGCGGCCGACGAGATGATGAAGGTGGTGTCGGGCCCGGCCATGGCCGTGGCCCCCGGCCTGAACGTGCTCGCCGAAACTCTGAACAACCCGGCGCTCAAGCAGATGCCGAATCAGTTGGGAGCGATGAACGACATGCTCGCCGAGGTGACGAATCGGCTTCAACCGCTCGGTCAGTTGGCCGAGTCGGCGGGTGGCCTGTTCGGTGGCTTCAAAGTGCCCGGATTCGGCGGTTCGGCCCGCCCCGAGAGTCGCACTCCGGCTCCGACGGCCGCCGAAGCCGATGCGCGCGCCACGCCGACGCCCACGACTGCCCCTGCCGAGAGGGCCACGTCCAAGACGACGACGGCCAAGAAGAGTGCTGCCAAGAAGAAAACGACGTCGACCAAGAAGAGCCCGGCGAAGAAGCGACCCGCCAAGAAGTCGGCGGCGAAGTAGAGGCGGTCAATCGTAGGCGGAGTTGACGTCGACCCAGTCGGGGTCGCCACTCCCTGCCTGCCGCTCGGCCCACGTCGACGACGGTAACCAGACTTCTGCGTCGGCGCGAGACGGGTAGGGCCCGATCAGCAGATCGTGGCGCCCGGCATTTTCGACACGCACGGCCACCTGGCGGTCGACATCCCAGAACCAGTCGCCATCGGGTGTCGCACGGTGTTGATCCATCTCCACAGGTTTCCACGTCGAGGCACCCACCGAACGACCGTGCATCGAGTCTGCGGTGGCTCAACGCCGCCGGTCGAGCGGCCACGTGGCCACCGCCCAGAAGAACGCGGCGCCTGCGGTGACGTGGTGGATCCACAGGAGCGGTACGCAGCGGGCGGCGAAGCCGAGGCCGCGTACCTGCCGGAGGAAGCCGAGCATGTCCCGGTCCTGCCAGGTGATGGCGGCCGCCGAACCAGCGGCCACGGCAGCGGACACTCGCGCGCGGCTCGGTGCGAGCACCGACGCTGCGAGCGCTGCGACGAGCACGCCGGCGAAGCCGACGGTGATTCGGGCCTTCCTGGTGGTGTTCAGGTCGTTCGACATCGACCCCGAACGCAGCATCAGCCGAGTCCACGGGACGCCTCGCTTCGAGAAGTCGGTGTGGATCATCGACCGCAGCGTCCACCGCTTCAAGTGGGTGATCTGGATCGTCGGCACCACGTCGATGCGACATCCGGCCGAAGTGAGTCGCTCACCGAGCTCGATGTCTTCGATCGTCGCGTCGCAGTAGCTCTCGTCGAACCCGCCGACCGCTTCGAAAGCGACGCGCTCGATCGCTCCGCAGGCACCCCAGAACGTGTGCCCACGACCGGCGGCGAGATGATGCGTCCGGTGGTGAACCAGGTTGCGGAAACGCGACACGAGCCCTGGTGCTGCGGGCTGGTCGTCGTACGAGCCGATCAGAGCGTCGCGGCCCGGCTCCGACATCGCCGAGCGCACTCGGGTCACCAGATCGGGTTGCACGGTGCAGTCGGAGTCGACGAAGAGGATCACCTGCGATGACGATGCGCGAGCTCCCCGGTTGCGCGCGGTGGCGGGGCCCGACGGTGCGATCGCGATCACGGACGCCCCCGTCAGCTGTCGGTCGACCGCCGACGACACGGCGGCGTCTCCTCCGTCGACGACCACGACGACCTCGTCGGGAGCCGGGTCGAGCAGAGCGACCGAACCCAGGCATGCATCGAGATCGGGTCCGGCGCGGTGAGCCGGGATCACGAGCGCGACCGTCCGCGTGGCCTCCACGCTCGTCAGTCGCCTTCGTGATAGTCGTCGTCGATGTTGATCGACCAGATCTCTTGGGGGTGACGGCGACCCTCTGCGATCTGATCGACGGACATCATCGATGCGAGCATCGAGTGGTCCTGATTGTTGTAGCGGTGTTGGCCGTTGCGACCCGAGCACCACAGGTTCTCGATCTTCATCAGTTCAGGCTCCAGCTCACCGAGCCGATCGTAGGTGCCCACGTACGAGGGATACGCCCGTCGAACGCGCAGGGCGCAACCGTCGAGTACTCCCCCGGGTTCGATCGCTCCGATCGCCGTCAGTTCCTCGCCGGCGAGGTGCACGAGACGCTCGTCGCTGAACGACCACATCGGGTCGGTGTGGTGGCAGAAGTACTCGAGGCCGATCCAGGTGAGCGACGGGTCGTCGACCATCCAGGGGCTCCAGTTGTTGAAGATCTGAAGGCGCCCGACGAGCACATCGGGCTCTTGAATGTAGAGCCAGTTGTCCAGCAGCGGCGCGCCATCGGACTCGGTGAGGCGGAGGTTGTCGACCAGCACACCGACCGTGATGAAGTCGCGGAACGACAAACCGTTGGCGATCTGGTGGGCGTTCTGCGACATCGCGTCGCCGAGACAACCGACCAGCACGTTCAGCGGCAATGTCGACACGACGTGCTCGGCGGGGAGCACCATCTCGTCACCGGTTTCGAGGTCGGTGGCCTTCACCCCCGTGATCACGGTCGAACCGTCACCTGGAGAATCGTCGAGCTCGAAGCCCGAGACCGCCATCCGGGTGAGGACGTCACCTCCGGCATCGATCAGCTGGGCTCCGACCGTGTCCCACATCTGGCCGGGGCCGTACTTCGGGTACAGAAACCGCTCGACCAGCGAGGTCTGGACATCGCGCTGGGCGGCGTCGGACGAACGCTTCGGTTTGATCGAGTGCCAGAGCGCCGACCACAGCGACAGCCCCTTGACGCGCTGAGCGCCCCAGTCGGGTGAGATCTCACGACATGGCAGGCCCCACACCTTCTCCGTGTAGCTCTCGAAGAAGGTCCGGTACAGCTCTCGACCGAAGCGGTTGATGTAGAAATCTTCGAGGTTGTCGACCGACTTCTGGGGGAAGAGTTGGGCGCGGACGTAACTCATCCCGGCCCGGATCGTGCGCTTGGCCCCGAGCTTGCGGAGTAGGTCGAACGACACGTCGATCGGATAGTCGAACAGTTGGCCGTGCCACAGGATCTGCGACTGACGGTTGCGCACCAGCATCATCTGGTGCTCGGTGTCGGGGTCGGGCCCGTCGGTCGCATCGGTCGGCCGCCAGGTGGCTCCGGCGGCGAGAGGGAGGGTGTCGAGCCACCAGTCGGTCACCCGCTCGCTCTTCGAGAAGAAGCGGTGGCCGCCGATGTCGATCCGGTTGCCCTTGAACTCGACGGTGCGCGAGATTCCGCCGAGCGAATCGGACGCTTCGAGCACGATCGGGCGCAGGCCGGTCCGGCGAGCGGCTTCGAGCCCCGCTGTCAGCCCGGCTGGACCACCACCGACGACCACGATCTGTCCGGCCCCGTCAGGGCCGGCCGTCGCAGATGCGATGCGATCGGCGCGGTCGGGGGCGGTGTGGTCGATGCGGGGGTCGCGCCGGTGTGGTGTTCCGGATTCGTTGCCGACCCGGCGACCCGGCGTGTGCCGCTCGGCGATCGTCCGGTCATAGATCTCGTCGAGTCGTCCGGCGGTCTCGTCCCAGTCGGATTCCTCACGCAGCAGTGAGACGTCGCGCAACACGTCGGGCGTCGTCGAGACGAACAAGGCGAGCTTGTCGGCGAGTTCTGGCGTGGCGACGACGACCGCATCGGCAGTCGAGAGATGGCGCTCGAAGCGGCGACGCAACGACGTGGTCAGCGGTGCGATGCGTCCTCCGAGAAGACGACCGCCCACGTTGCCGGCCAGGTCGAAGTGGGCCTCGGCGACCACGGGAACGCCGTGACGGTGACCCGCTCGCACGGCGCGATACCCGATCTCGGACGACCAGTGAATGTGGACGATGTCGGGCCGGATTCGCCGCAACTCCTTGTTCAACCAGCGCTCGAACGACGGACCGTCGACGTGGTACGGCATCACCCGACGGACCGCACGCTCCATCGTGGAGTCGAGGGCGGACGACACCGGGACGCCTCCCAGCGGCCCGGTCCGCTCCGCGGAGCGGCGTTCGCGCACTCCGGCTCGGTACACGTTCTGGCGAGATGACACGGCGACGAACGGCTCGGTGTCGCCGCGACGCTGCTGGGCGGCCACGAGGTGAGCCCCGTGAGACGCCTGTGGAGTGTCGACCGGCGGCCAACTCTCGACGACGTGTAGGACACGACGAGGGCGAGCAGCGGGAGTGGGGAGAATCTTCTCAGAGAGTGTCATGGTGTGTTCTCGGGCCGCGCCGAGGGCGGGCTCCACCCGTTCTGCCGCCGCCGTCTGACGTGGTAGTTACCCGGATCACACCAGCGTGAACCGGTTTCTGGCCGGGGAGAGGGGTACCCGAAGGGTGCCACGAATATTCGCCGTGACGACGCTTCGTTGATCGCATTCTGAGATGACGACGACGCCATCCTCGTCGCTACCCTCGCGCCGATGGAGACCGGCGGAGCGGGCGCAGACCCGGCGGAGACCTCGACTCCGCGCTGCGTCACCGTGGTCATCCCCTCGTACGAACGACCTCGTTCGCTCGCTCGTTGTCTGGAGGCGGTGACCGTCGGAGCCGAGAACGATCCTCGCGTCGACGTGGAGGTCATCGTCGTCGACGACGGCAGTGCGACGTCGCCTGCAGCTGAGGTGGACGCCGTCGAGCACCGCGTCGACGTACGACTGCACCGCCAGAAGAACCAGGGCCCCGCCTCGGCGCGCAACGCCGGCGCACGCCTGGCACGTCACTCGCTGGTGGCCTTCACCGACGACGACTGCGCCCCCGCTCCAGGTTGGCCTCACGCCGTCACCGAGCCGCTGGCCGATGATCCGGCCGCGCTCGTCGGGGGGACGGCCCGGAACGCCGAGACACCGCTGTGCTCGTCAGCCAGCCAGTACCTCGTCGACGCCCTCTATCGATGGCACAGCGCACACCCGTCAGGTGCGTTCTGGACGTCGAACAACCTGGCGTGCTCGCGCGACGAGTTCCTCGACGTCGGAGGCTTCGACGAGACGTTTCCGCTCGCCGCCGGCGAAGACCGCGAACTCGGAGTGCGGTGGGCGCGCTCCGGGCGCCCGCTGCGACGCGCCCTCGACGCCGTCGTCGATCACCACCACCGGCTCGACATCCGAGGTTTCTGGCGCCAGCACCGGAACTACGGGCGCGGCGCTGTCCACTATCGAGACGTCGTGGCCGATGCGGGCGACGATGTCGAGGTCATGCCTCCGTCGTTCTACGCGACTCTGCTGGCCGAGCCGTTCCGTCACGAGCCAGCGCTGCGGGCGCTCTCGATCAGCGGGCTCATCGGGCTGTCGCAAGTGGCGACGGTCGCCGGGTTCGTCGCGGAGAGACGGTCATGAACGGCGCAGATCCGATGGCAACGGCGAATCCCGATCCACTCGACGCGTCGAACTGGTCGATCGTGACACCGACGTACGGCGCCGACTTCGCTCAGTTCGAACTCCTCAACGAGTCGGTCTTGCGCCATGCGCCCGGCGCGATCGAGCACGTGGTGGTCACCGACCGACAGGACCTCGCACTGTTCGAACCGCTGCGCCACGACCGGATGCGGTTGCACACCAAGGAAGACGTCCTGCCGGGACGCGTCCGACGTGTCGAGAGGTCGTCGAAGCAGGTCTGGGTGTCCACCCACTTCCCGCCCGTGCGCGGGTGGATCGCGCAGCAGATGGTCAAGATCGAAGCGGCGACCACGCTCGCACGGCCCTACGTCCTCTTCGTCGACTCCGACGTGGTGTTCCTGCGCGACTGGGACATCTCCCGGTTCTGCTCCGAGGATCGGGTCGGGCTGCTCCAGGTCGCCGACCGACGATGGGCACGCCCCGAGTGGCGGGCCGCAGCGCTGAAGTTGTTCCGCCGCGAACTGACCGCCGACCCGGCGCCCACGAACTACGTGTCGAACATCGTCCCGTGGCGTCGAGACATCGCCCGAGACATGGTGCAGCGGATGGAAACCGGCCGCAGCGGGCGGTGGACCACCCGCGTCGCCCTCACGCCGCGGTTCTCCGAGTACACGTGCTACGGCGTCTACTGCACCGAGATCGTGGGGCTGCACACAGCCGGCCACGCCACGTGGGCCGATCCGCTCCTGAACGACATCTGGGAGCCCGACCTCACCGTCGACCGACTGCGCGAGACGATTGCCTCGACCCGGCCTGAGCAGATCGCTGCGATGGTCCACTCGAAGAGTTCGTTCGATCGCGATGCGCTGAGCGACGCCGTCAGGGAGTTCTGGGCATCGACGGACGGTCCGACCTCGTAGCCGTCACTGTCGCCGTCACCTCGGCGTCGTCCGCAGTGGCTCTCGTCTCCCACGTCGACATCAACCACAGGACGGCGATCGGCGCCATGGCGTATTTGTCCCACTGGTACGACTTCGTCATCAGCAGAACGTGGCCGAGCACGAACCAGGTGGCCACACCGCCGCGTGAGAAGCGGATCACCGCCGCCGCAGCGAGCGTCGCCATCACGAGGGTCTGCGCGGCCTCGGTGGGCACTCGTTCGACCACGTTCAACACGAGGCCACTCCCCTGCAGCGAGATGCCCGTCACGAGCACCGCGAACACCGTGGCCGCCACCAACGCGGTGTGTCGAGCAGTCCACGCCCGCAACTCGCGCAAGATGCTCAGGTCGGGTCGCACGACGATCTCGACCAGCACGAAGTACGTCGTCAGGACGGCGAGCGCGTGGACACCTGCGGAGGGTTCGAGGCCGAACGTGCTCTGCTGTGCCTCGGGCGCCAGACGGACGTCGAGTGCCGTCTCGTTCGTGACCCCGCCGAACATGACGACCCAGATCCCGTAGGTCGCCGCTGCGGCCAGGCTCCACATCCACGTGCGCCGTTCCGGCAGGTCAGGCGCTCGACGCCGAGCAATGTCGATGATCACCGGCCACCAGGCTGCGGTGACGATCGCGAGCGGGAAGACGATCGCGAACTGTCGGGTGGCGATGGCCAGTGCGAACACGATGCCGGCGAGCGCGTGGTGGCGGCGCCGATGCGCCAGCATCGCGCCCACACACAACGCTGCGGCGGGCACGTCGCTGTAGAGGAGAACCGCGGTGAGCAGGACGTACGGGTTGGCCACGAGCCCGACGACTGCTCGGGGCGTCTCGTCGCCGGGTCGTCGACTCCCCCACGCCACGAGGACGAAGAGCGCCGCAGCGCTCGCCAACGAGACGAGTCGGGCCAATTCGGGGGAACCGCCGTCGAGTCGGGCGGCGAACCCGAACACGAGGAACGACAGCGGGGTCGCGAACTCGTCGTACCCGTCGATCCGGTTACTCCACGGCTCGCCAGGGTCGGTGAGGTCGAGGCTCGTGGCGAGGAACGACGGCTCGTCGCCGTACAACCCGAACGACAGACCCCGCGTACCGATCGCGAGCAGGGCGATCGTGACGAGTCCGATTCCGAGAGCCAGCCGGCGGGGTCCGACGCGTCGACTCAGCCGGTCGAGGAGCTTCACGTCAGGAGACGAATGGGCGATCGACGACGTGGCCGCTGATCGACTTGCCGCGCACGTCGATCTCGACGCTCGTGCCGATCACGATGTCGGGGGTCGCAAAAGCAAGTGCGACTCCGTGGCCGAGTACCGGCGAGAAGTTTCCGCTGGTCACTTCTCCGATGGTGGCGCCGTCGATCGAGACGGCGCAGCCGGTGCGGGTCGGGCGCCGACCTTCGGTCGCGATGCCCACGAGACGGCGTTCGACGCCCCGTTCGCGCTCGGCAAGCGCCGCGTCGCGGCCGACGAACTCGGCCTTGTCCCACGCCACCACCCAGCCGAGGTCGGCTTGGAGCGATGTGATGCCCGGGCCCAGTTCTTGGCCGTGCAGCGGGAGGGCGGCTTCGAGCCGTAGCGTGTCTCGCGCTCCGAGGCCGGCAGGCGTGACTCCGGCGTTGGCCAACGCCTCCCACAACGTCGAAGCCTGATCGGTCGGTACGGCGATCTCGAGGCCCGGTTCGCCCGTGTAGCCCGTTCCGGCGACCACGCAGTCGACGTTGCCCCACGCGCAGTGGGCCACACGGAAACGACCGACGGCTGCGGCCTCGGGAAACACGGGTTCGACGAGCGCTCGGGCCTCGGAGCCCTGCACGGCGATCACGGCGCGGGTCGACGTCGTGTCGACCCCGCCGATCGCCGCGACGACCCGGTCGGTGTTCGATGCATTGGGCATCACGTCGAAGACATCGGGCTCGGCGTCGCCACGGGGGTGCCACCAGACGATGATGTCGTCGAGCACCGACGCATCATCGGCGTCGAGGAGGTGCGTGTACTGGGCGCGACCCGGCTCGATCTTCGACAGGTCGTTCGTGAGAGTGCGTTGCAGGCGCTCGAAGGCATCGGCGCCTTCGACGCGCATCGATCCGAGGTGGGAGACGTCGAACATCGCTGCCGACTCACGACACGCCATGTGTTCGGCAATCGTGCCGCTCGGGTAGGCGATCGGCATCTCCCACCCACCGAAGTCGACCAGATTGGCGCCGAGCGCTTCGTGCTGCTCGGCCAGTGGAGACCGGCGCAGCGTCATCCGATCTTGCGAATCTCGATCGGCGGTAGCGTCTCGTCGCCCTCGGGTGCCAGGTCGGCCTCGAGCTCGCTCTTGACGCCTCCCATCGACAACACGTTGAGGACGCCCTGCCCCTTCTGGAGCACGTCGATCAACTGACCGTCGTCGTAGAGGTTGACACTTCCACCGTCGATGACGATGTGCGCAGACGCGATGTCGCCCGACACGTGCTCGCGCAGATATTCGAAGACCTTGCGGACCTTCTCGAGCTTGATGCCGGCGTCGAGCAGCTTCTTGATCGCCTTCAGTTCGAGCAGATCGTTGTAGGAGTATTGCCGGCGGCTGCCGCTCCCTTCGGCGTCGGCGAGCGATGGTCGGATCAAGTCGGTGCGTGCCCAATAGTCGAGCTGGCGATACGTGATCCCGACGACCTTGGCCGTCCGGGTTCCGCTGAACCCCTGGTCGACCGGAGCCTTCTCGAGTGCGTCGTCTGGCGTCGTGCTCATCATCGTCCTCGGTCCCGCAGTGGTCGTCTGCACACCGACGTAGTGACGCCTGTGCAAGGTCAGCACCATACGGCAGGGCCGCCTGCGACGTCAACCCTCACCCTCGACCTTCACTCGAAGGTCGGCGAGGTTCGACGTGAGGTGGTGGTTCAGCCGAAGTCTTCGGGGTCGACGTTGTCGAGAAAGTCCTTGAACTCGTCGATGATCTCGGCCGCGTCCTCTTCGGGCTCGTCGGGCGATTCTTGGCCGTGCTCGTCGAGGAGTTCGTCGCCGGCGAACAGCGGTGCGCCACATCGCACGGCCAACGCCACGGCGTCGGACGGGCGTGCCGACAACACCTTGTCGCCGGTCGCGGTGGTCAGGTGCAGTTCGGCGAAGAAGGTGCGGTCGCGCATCTCGGTCACGACGATCTTGTCGAGCGAGCCCCCCAACTCTTCGACGGCGGTGAGGAAGAGATCGTGGGTGAAGGGCCGAGGCGGTTCGAGCCCTTCGAGCGCGTAATGGATCGCCGACGCTTCGGGGCTTCCGATGTAGATGGGCAACAGCCGGTGACGGCCCTCCTGCTCACGCAAGAGCAGCATGGGAGTATTGGCGGGGACTTCGACTCGGACGCCGACCAGTTCGACAGGGATCACCACCTCATCGTACTGCGTGGGCTCGACCGGTGTCGTCGCCGGAGGGGCTCAGCGGTCGAGATGTTGACGCAACAGCGTGCGCATCATCGCGGCACGCAACTGACCGCCGTACATCGCCAGTTCGGTGAGCTGCGCGACGGCATTGTCGTTGGCTTGCGGGTTGCGTTGTCGCAACAGCGGCTGGATGACCTGCTCGAAGAGCCCGGCCTCGCGATCGGCTGCGACGCGCCACCCGCGCATGTGGCGGGCATCGACGCCGAGGTCCAGGAACCGTTTTGCGATCCGAGCGATCTCGAGCGCGTCTTCGTCGTAGGAACCGTTCGGCGACGGTACGACGACCCCATACGACTCGAGTTGTTCGAGTTGGGTCTCGCTGAGCTCCGACATCGAACACACTTCGGCCGAGTCGAGCACGACACCAGGGCTCAACAACGAGCCCGTCTCGTCGGCAGAGTTCGAGCGCATCGGTTGCGTGGGGTCGGATGGGGCCGGATCGCCCGCTGCGGCGGCTCTGGCTGCCGGGTGACGTGATGCACCGAGTGATCCGTCGACGACGACACCGAACGACGGATCGCCCTCGTCGTCGAGATCGTTCCCGACGACGGGGCGAGGGGTTTCGCTGGTGGGGTCGATCTCGCCGGTTCCGAGGCGGTCTTTGATGACCTTGAGCGGCAAGAAGTTGTCTTTCTGCTCGCGCAAGATGCAGCGCAGGAGTTCGATGTCGGGGTCGTAGAACTTGCGGTAGCCCGAGGCGGTGCGCTCGGGCTCGATCAACCCTTGGCTCTCCAGGAACCGGATCTTGGAGATGGTGACATCGGGGAACTCCTCGAGCAGCAGCGCAAGCACCTCGCCGATCGAGAGGTGCGAAGCGGGGCTCGCCACGACGGCTCGGGAGTCGTCAGGCATCGTTGCGCTCGAAGAACACCAGGCGGAACTTGCCGACCTGGAGCTCGTCACCGTGACGGAGCAGCATCTTGTCGATGCGTTCCTGGTTGACGTACGTACCGTTGAGTGAACCGGCGTCGGATGCGACGTAGCCCTCGGGCGTGCGGTCGATGTCGACGTGACGGCGCGACACCGTGATGTCGTCGAGGCTGATCTCGCTCTCGGGATGGCGACCGAGTCGGGTGAGATCGGTGTCGAGGGCGAACCGGTCGCCGGCTTGCTCCCCTGCACGCACGATCAAGACGCCGGTCTCGAGAGGAAGGTCACCCACGGGAACGATGATGTCGTCGTCGGGGCCGGGCGCATCTTGGAGCGGATCGACGCGGGTGAGATTGATCGTGCGGTCGTCGAGACGATCGAGAGGCGAACCGCAGCTCGAACAGAACGTGCTCGACGGTGGGTTCCGATGCCCGCACTGGTTGCAGAAGACGTATTCGCTCATCGTGTCGGCATCAGCCTTCGGTCAGAGCGCGGTAGGCAGCGGCGTCGAGCAAGGCGTCGAACTGCGCCGGATCAGACATGTCGATCGAGCAGATCCAGCCGTCGCCGTACGGGTCGGAGTTGAGTAGTTCGGGGTTCTCGTCGAGCTTGTCGTTGGCAGCGGCGATCGTGCCCGCCACCGGCGCGTAGATGTCGCTGACCGACTTCGTGCTCTCCACTTCGGTGAACGTGTCGGCCGCAGCGACGTCTTGGCCGACCTCGGGAGCCTCGACGAACACGACGTCGCCGAGCGCGTCCTGGGCGTAGTCGGTGATTCCGATCGTGATGCGGTCGCCCTCGTCGCGTCGAATCCACTCGTGATCGGTGGAGTACCGGAGGTCGTCGGGGATGTTCATGAGACTTCAGTTCCTGTCGAGGTCGAGAGTCGGGTCCGAGACCGACCCAGCGCGACACCGCGCTTGATCTGAGGAATATAGGCGATTCCCGTCCAATAGCTGAGAACGAGACCGGGGATGCCGAACGCCCACGCCAGGACAGCGAAGAACGGGGCCTCCCACACGTCGGTCGAACCGATCAGGAAGCTCGGGACCGCGCCCATCAGAAGGAAGGTGGCCAGCTTGCCGAGGTAGGTGACGCCGAAGCGCTCCATCTTCATGAAGAGTGTGGCCACGACGATCACGCCGCCGACCACGACCTCGCGGACGAGGACGGCGAGGGCGAACCACAGCGGGATCGATCCGTCGATGATGATGGCGATGATCGAGACGAAGAAGAACAGCCGATCGACCGTCGGGTCGAACACCTTGCCGAACTCGCTCGTCTGGTCGAACTTGCGCGCCATCCACCCGTCGACCCAGTCGGTCGCCCCCAACCCGGCGAGCAACCACGCCGCTCCCGCCCGGTTGTCGGCTCCGAACAGCAGGTACAGGAACAACGGCAAGCAGAGCAGTCGGGCCAGGGTGAACAGGTTCGGGAGCGTCCAGAGGTTGTCGAAGATCGCCGGCGGCGGCGCATCGTCGATGGTCTCCGGGGCGGCCATGACGGCAGCGTACGCGCCGGGCCGGGGCGATGCGCCATGATCGACGGCGATGAGCACCATCTTCACCAAGATCATCGACGGAGACATCCCCGGCACGTTCGTCCACCGTGACGAACTCTGTGTCGTCTTCATGTCGATCAACCCGATGACGCCCGGACATGCGCTGGTCGTCCCGATCGAGGAGATCGACCACTGGATCGACGCATCGCCGGAGTTGTCGGCGCACCTGTTCGCGGTGTCGCACCGTGTTGCGCTCGCGCAGGAGCGGGTGTTCGGGTGTGAGCGGGTCGGTGTGATGATCGCCGGCTACGAGGTTCCCCATGCTCACATCCATCTCGTGCCCACCAACGACATGAGCGAATTGAGCTTCGCCAACGCCGCAGGATCGGTCGATCGGGATGATCTCGAGGCGTGGGCCGAAGCGATTCGAGGTGAACTCGCGGCGTGAATCTCGGTCTCGTCGAGTCAGTCGGACGTCTCGACGGTTCCGGCGATCGCCCGACGGAGCTGAGCGATCTCGATGTTGCGGACCTCGAGCGTGGCCTGCAATTCGGAGATCTCGTGGGCCCGATCGAACGGGTCGTCGTCACGTTCCGGTCGCGGCTTCTCGCGGCGGTTGGCCCGTGCCTCCAGCGTGTGCAACTCCTGTGACGACATGGGCGTACGGCGCCACCGCCACAGCAACCATCCGATGAAGACCCCGGCGAGCAGGGCGACGATCAATGGAATCACGATCTCGATGAGCGCGTCGGTCACTCGGTCCTTCTTTCGCGTGGTGGGGAGGAAGCCGGACGGGTCATCAGGCCGGATCCAGTGCGGTGAACTCGACTCGTCGATTGGCCCTCTGGCCCTCTTCGGTGGAGTTGTCGGCGATCGGTTCGAACTCTCCGGCGCCCTCGAATTCGAGGCGTGAACGGTCGATTCCGAGGAAGGCGAGGCGAATGACGACCGCCTCGGCGCGCGACGCACTGAGCGTGAGGTTGGTCTCGGCCTCGCCTCGGTCGTCGGTGTGGCCGATGATCTGCAGGTTCGTGTCCGGAAGGTCGACGAGGAGCGCTGCGACGGAGTCGAGGAGATCGAGCGCCTCGGGGCTGAGGTCGTCGGAGCTGCTCGAGAAGAACGGCGTGTCGTCGCCGAAATCGTTCGTCAGTTGGTCGAGCGAGGCCTGCAGTTCGGTGACCTGAGGCGACGCGTTCTCGGCCTCGGCCACCGGCGCGCCGGTCGTGGTCGTGGTCGGAGTGGTGGCGGGCGCTTCGGTCGTCGACGTCGTGGGCGTCGGTGCGGTCGACGCCGGAGCGTCGTCGGCCGTGTCTGATGCGGTGTCGGCGGGGCCCGGCCCGGCGAGCCCGTCGAGGTCGAGCGATCCGAGGCCGGCGACCGAGCTCGACACCGCACTGCGGACTTCGTCCACCGTCACGAAGTCGGGCAACGTGCCGTTGATCGACACGTCGCGATAGGTCGCGTCGATGTCGACCGAGTCGGGGTCGATGCCTGCTGCGTCGAGGGCGGCTTCGGTCTGTGACGAGACGTCGCTCTGGACCCGGTCGATGCCGTAGAGCGCGCCGGCGCCGATCACGATCACTGCGAGCGGAAGCGCGAGGAGGAGGGCGACGAGCACGACGGGCCACGCCTTCTTCCCGTTGCGTTCGTTGATCACCACTCCAGCCACGTCAGATGGGTCCGATCAACTCGGGCGTGTTGTTGCGCACGCTGTTGACGTCGGTCGACACGGCGTGCATCTGCAACACGTCGGGGTGGCGGTCGGTGAAGAGGTCGGACAGCGACGCGATGTCGTCGTTCGCCGGATCGAGCCAATCCGCCCAGCGGTCGCGGGCGACCAGCACCGGCATCCGGTCGTGAACGGGCTGCATCGTCTCGTTGGCTGCGGTGGTGATCAGCGTGGCCGAGTGCAACCAGCGCCCCTCGGGGTCGGAGGGGTCTTTCCACGCCGACCAGAGTCCCGCGACGGCGAGCGGGTCACCGTCGACGCGGGTGATGTACATCGGTTGCTTGACCGGTTTGCCCTTGGCGGTGACCGGACCGTCGGGGTCGCCGGCGCGCCACTCGTAGAAGCCGTCCATCGGCACGATCAGTCGTTTGCGGGCGAACAGGCCCTTGAACGCCGGTTTCTCGGCGAGTGTTTCGGAACGAGCATTGATCATCCGCGACGCGATCTTGCGATCTTTCGCCCACGATGGGATGAGTCCCCAGTGGAACGCCGAGAGTCGCGGCGTCTCACCCGCACCCGAAGCGACGACGCCGTAGATGTCGTGCGTCGGCGCGACGTTGTGGTTCTCACCGAGCGAGTCGACGGCGAGGTCGGCGCCGAAGTAGGCGGCGATCTGATCGGGCGGGCTCGACGACACGAAGCGGCCGCACATCGCTATTCCGTTCCTCCCGGGACGTCTCCCCCGACGATGTCCTGCAGGGACGCGGCGAGCGTGGAGACAGCTGCGGGTCGCAGGCGGTACCAGATCCAACGGCCGCGGCGCTGCCCTTCGACGAGGTGGGCTTCGGCGAGCACCTTGAGGTGGTGCGACACGGTCGGCTGCGATCGATCGAGCGGGCCGACGAAGTCGCACGCACAGACCTCGCCGGTCTCGGCGCCTGCGATGATCGACAGGATCTGGAGCCGGATCGGGTCGGCGACTGCCGCGAGCCGGCCGGCGAGAGCGGTCGCTGCGTCGGTCGAGATGGACGATTCCGCAAGCCCGCAGCGGTCGGTGCCGGCGTCGAGTTCGGCGGTGTCCGGGGAGGTGTCCAGAGAGGTGTCCAGAGAGGTGTCCAGAGAGGTGTCGAGCGGTGGTGCGTCGTTCATGCTGCGGGGTTGTGCGAGGTCGCTACGGTGCTGGTGCCAAGGTAGCGCCGTGGGGTGCTCGGGCTCTGCCATTGCTCTCATGAACGCCACATCCCCCGTCTTCGATCTTCCACGGCGCATGGCAGCCGAGGCGATCGGGAGCGCCTTCCTGCTGATCGCTGTCGTCGGGTCGGGGATCATGGCATCGACGTTGTCACCCGACGACGTCGGCCTGCAGTTGTTCGAGAACGCGGCAGCGACCGCCGGGGCGCTCATCGCGCTCATCATCATGTTCGGGTCCGTCTCGGGTGCCCACTTCAATCCTGCCGTGACCCTCGTCGAGCGGCTGCTCGGAGCACTCACCACGCGAGATGCAGTTGCGTATGTCGCCGCGCAGATCACGGGTGGCTGCGTGGGAACGGTCCTGGCGAACCTCATGTTCAGCGAACAGACCGGGCGTGGCGCAGTGTTCCTGTCGGAGCGAGATCGCAACACGTCTGCCGAGTTGCTCGCCGAGGTGATCTCCACGATCGGTCTGCTGCTCGTCATCCACGGCGCCGCCCGCAGCGGCAAGGCCCACGTGGTCGCCGTGTCCGTTGGCGTGTGGATCGGCGGGGCCTACTTCTTCACGTCGTCGACCAGCTTCGCCAACCCGATGGTCTCGATTGCTCGCACACTGTCCGATTCGTTCGCCGGGATCGCTCCGGCGTCGGTGCCGGGTTTCATCGGCGCTCAAGTCGTCGGTGCGCTGATTTCCTGGCGATTGATCGCCTGGCTGTTCGCCCCCGATCGGACCTGAGGACGTCGTCGCCTCCGGTGACACCGTCGCCGCGTTCGGCAAGATGAACGGCACGACCACCAGCACCGGCCAATCGGCCCGTGAGTTCACCTTCGCGCTGCGCGCCGAGGTCCGAGAAGGTCAGGTCGGGGGATTTTTCCTCTGACCTGGGGCTGCTGTGTCGGGCCACCAGAAGCCGAACGCGTTGAAAGTCTGTCGGCGTGTGGAAAACTAGGGTGACCGGCATGTCGATCGACCTTGCTCCGCACCATCGACAACTCGCCGACGAGGGGTACACGATCGTCGCGAACGCGATCGAACCCGATCTCGTCGATGCGCTTCTCGACGACGTGCACCGACTCGAAGCGGAACTCGGCAGCCGCCCTGCCGACAACCGGTTCGAAGGGAATCGGACGACGCGTACCTACAACCTGCTCGCGCACGGCGAGATCTGGCAGCAGGTGCCGCCTCACCCCGTCGTGCTCGAACTGATCGAAGGCGTACTCGGGCCGCAGTGCCTCGTGTCGAGCCTCGCATCGATCTCGTTGGCGCCCGGCGAGACCGGTCAGGTCATCCACGCCGACGATCAGATCCAGCCGCTCGCCAAGCCGCACGTGGCCACCGTGTGCAACTCGATGTGGGCGCTCACCGATTTCACCGAGGCGAATGGCGCGACCCGCGTGGTGCCCGGCAGCCATCTGTGGCAGGACCCCGACTACTTCACCGGCGACGCGAAGGTCGACACCATCGCCGCCGAGATGCCGAAGGGCAGCGTGCTGGTCTGGCACGGCAGCACCTGGCACGGCGGCGGAGCGAACGTGACCGACGACGAGGTCCGGGTCGGCGTGGCGATGAACTACTGCGCCGGTTTCATCCGCCAGCAGGAGAACCAGCAGCTGGGGATCCCCGCCGACGTCATGGCGACGTTCAGTCCGGAGCTCCGACAGCTCTGTGGCCTGGGCATGTACCGAGGATTGACAGGGAACATCGAGAAGAAGAGCCCGGCCGAGATGATCTACGGCGACCCCGCCGACGTTCAGATCTGGGACGCCGAACCCATCGCCCCGGCGACCTGATTCACCGATCCGAGAACGACAAAACCCCAGGTCCGAGGAAATAACCTCTGACCTGGGGTTTGAAGTGTCGGGCTGACAGGATTTGAACCTGCGACCCCTTGTCCCCCAGACAAGTGCGCTACCAAGCTGCGCTACAGCCCGTTGGTGTTCTTCGGGAGCCGCACTCTATCCCTGCCGCGCGCGATCCGCTCGGCGATGTCGTCGGCCTCGGTGATGAAGTCGGGATGGAACGCCGTCAGCTTCGCCGGGTTCAGCCCGGCGGTGAAGAGCCCCGGCGCCTGCTCGAACGGGGCGTGTTTCACCCGCGGCCAACCGTCGGCGACGGTGTCGGCAGGCAAGAAGTCGCCGAGGGCCGGCGTGTACCCGGTCCCCGAGATGACGACGTCGACCGAGATCTGGCCGCCGTCGGCCAGGAGCACCTCGTCGTCGGTGAATCGCACGACGGCGGCCACGAGCGGGATGCGCCCGGCCTTCACGTCGCCGACGAACCCGCTGTCGAGGGTGGCCCCCGACGCCTCGGCAACACTCGACAGACGCCGCTGCGGCGGGCCGAGCCCGTACTTGCGCATCCGACCGAACAGCAGCGGCTGCATCAGCCGCCCCGACAGGTCGACGAGGCGGGACGGCATGCGCCGCCCGTTGATCGCCAACGTCGTCAGGTTCGACCCGAAGAGCTCGCGACGAGCCCACACCGGTCGCATCCGCATCGACAGTGTCACGTCGACCCCGGCCGCGCACAGCAAGTGGGCAATCTCGGTTCCTGTGTTGCCGGCGCCGACGACCAGCACACGTCGCCCGACGAACGGCGACGGCTCTCGGTAGTCGGCGCCGTGGAGCACCTCGATCGACGTCGTGTCGATGCCATGCCACGGCGGGATCTCGGGCACCCGGTTCCGGCCGGTCGCGACGACCACGTCGTCGGTCTCGACGATGCCGTCGTCGGTCGTGATCGACCAGCGCCGAGACGAACCCGGCTCGACCGAGCCCACCCGCTGCACGAGTCGCTCGACGCCGAGTTGGTCCGCCGCCGATTCGATGTGATCGGCCCACTCCCCCGCCGTCGGCCACGACCCGACCGAGCGGTCGATGGTCGTGTCGGGGATCGTGGAGGCGCCGCGTTCGGTGTTCAGACGCAGACCGTCGTATCGGGATCGCCACACGTCGCCGAGGCGATCGGCATCGTCGATCACGACCGAATCGATCTCCCGGCGCTGCAGCGCCGACACGACGCAGAGTCCGGCGTGCCCGCCGCCGATGACGACCGGCCGGTCCTCGATGGTCATATGACGAACTGGAGGAGCCGCCATGCGAGATAGACGGTGACGGTGAAGACCATCAGCTTGAAGTGCCACGGCGACTTCTCGTCGTCGGTGACGCTCACCGAGTCGGCGGCAACCTTCGCCTCCGAGCCGTCGGGCAACTGCAGAACGACTCCGCAGGTCGGGCAGCTCCCGTCGTCGTTCACCGAGTTCGGTGTGCGGTAGCGGGCGCAGTCTTCGCACCAGGGCACGTCAGGACCGCTTTCGCACCCGGATCTTGATCGCCGTCGCGCCGAGCCCGAACTCCTCACGGATCGTCCGCTCGATGTAGCGCAGGTATGTCGGTGGCAGTTCGCGGTTGACGAACAGCGTGAAGGTGGGCGGGTCGGTCGCTCCCTGCACCGCGTACAGCACCTTGGCACCCTTCGGCCCCGGGGCCTTCTGTTGCGCAGCGGCGATGATCTTGTTGATGTCCCGGGTGGGTACACGCGTGTGATACTGCGCGATCGACTCCTGCAACAGCGGTTGGAGCCGCTGGACGTTCTTGCCCGTGAGTGCCGAGATCTTCAGGATCGGAGCATCGCCGACGAACGCCAACTTGCGGTGCAACTCGCTCATCACGTCGATGCGCTGCTCGGCGCCGACGAGTTCCCACTTGTTGAGCACGATCAAGATCGGGCATCCCGACGCGTCGACGCGTTCTGCCAAGCGCTGGTCCTGGCTGGTGACTCCTTCGGTGCCGTCGATCACCAGCAGCGCGACGTCGGCGTCGTCGATCGCACGGAGAGCCCGGACCATCGAGTAGTACTCGGTCGAGTCGTCGATCTTGCCCTTGCGACGCATGCCGGCCGTGTCGATGAACACCATCGGCCCGTCGTCGGTCTCGACCAGTGTGTCGATCGAGTCGCGAGTGGTGCCCGCCATGTCGTGGACGACGGCGCGGTCCTCACCCACCAGACGGTTGAAGAGCGTGCTCTTGCCGACGTTGGGCCGCCCGACGATGGCGATGCGCGGCGGCTTGACCGAACCGTCGTCAGGGTCCCAGTCCTCCCCCACCTCGAACTCGCCGAGGTCACGATGGGCGCGAGCCTCCTCGGGGAAACGGGCGATGATCTCGTCGAGGAGGTCGCCCGCTCGTCGACCGTGCAGCGCACTGACCGGATACGGCTCGCCGAGACCGAGGCCGAGGAACTCCCAGCGGTCGGTCTCGCGGCGGTCGTTGTCGGCCTTGTTGGCGATCACGAGGACGTCACGGCGCGAGCGGCGAAGCCAGTTGGCGATCAGTGAGTCGTCATCGGTGAGCCCGACCGAGGCGTCGACGACGAAGCACACGACGTCGGCGGTCGCGACGGCCTCTTCGACCTGCTTGCTCACCTTGTCGTCGAGCGCGCTGCCGTCACCCGGTGGCATCCAGCCACCGGTGTCGATCACGAGGAACGGCACCTCGAGCCACGACGCCTCGAGCATCTTGCGGTCACGGGTGATGCCCGGCTGATCTTCGACGATCGCCTGCTGGCTGCCGACGATGCGGTTGAACAGTGTGCTCTTGCCGACGTTCGGGCGGCCGACGATCACGACAGACGGCAGTTCGGTCGTGGGCGTCGCGGTGGTGATCTGTTGTTCGTCGCTCATGAGGATCCTTCCAAAGCCGTGCGCAGTGCGATCCCGTCGGTCGGGACGATCTCGACGGGGCGCGGCAGTTCGGTGACCGTGAGCCCGTCGAGGAACATGCCCTCGTCGGACAGGCACACGTCGGGCAGCAGGTAGCGGTGGCCTTCGGGCTGCTCAGCGAGTTCGCGGGCCACGTCGGCTCCCGTCATCAGACCGGTCACACCCGTGTTGCCGCCGAAGAACTCGTTCGAGACGGTGACCACTCGAACGTCGTTTCGACCGAGCGAATCGATCAGTGGGGTGATCACCGGCGCGCCGAGGGGCCCGGTGAGGACACCGACCGGCGCGGTCCGGCGAGGCGAGAGTGACACGGCCTGCGCGGCACCGCCTGAATCGCTGCCACCTGATGTGGTGGCGCACGGCGAGGTGCGTAGGCCGGTGTAGGCAGCCGGGTTCGGGGGTGCGTCGACGGCGGCGAAGAAACCGCGCCGTGGTCCGGTCGCGTCGAGCGTCTCACCGTCGAATTCGGCCTGGAACGTGCGTGCCATCCCGATGCCGTCTTCGTGCATGGCGAAGCCGTCGTACCGGTCGGCATCGGGGAACGGACGGTCGGCCATCAGGTAGTACTCGTCGGCCGCGTAGACCATCCGGCGACCGAGTGTCGCCTCGAACACGTCCTGCCAGTCGGCCACGGTGTCGACGACGTCACGTGCCTCGCTCGTCGTGTGGTTGCGCATCGCTGCTTCGGCGTTGAACTTCGAGATGCCGAGCGGAACGACGGCCACCGAGTCGAGTTCGGGGAACCGGTCGAGGATGCCCGCCATCGTGTCGTCGAGGATCGCTCCGTCGTTCACGCCCGGGCACACCACGACCTGCCCGCGCACGGTGATGTCGTGGTCGAGCAGTGCCCGCAGCCAGCGCAGGCTCATCGCACCGCGCTGGTTCTTGAGCATCGCGCTGCGCACATCGGGATCGGTCGCATGGATGCTCACGTGCAGCGGCGACAGGCGCTCGGTGACGACGCGTTCGAGGTCGGCCTCGGTGAAGCGCGTGAGCGTGGTGAAGTTGCCGTACAGGAACGACAACCGGTAGTCATCGTCCTTCAGGTACAGCGAGCGGCGCATGCCCTTCGGCAATTGGTAGATGAAGCAGAACTCGCAGTGGTTGTCGCACGTGCGCACCCGATCGAACACGGCACTCGAGACCTCGACGCCGAGCGGTGCGCCCTCCGCCTTGTCGATCGTCATCGACAAGTCGAGCCCGCCACGCTGCACGTCGAGTTCGACTTCGGCCTCGTCGGTCGCCATCTGCCACTCGATGATGTCGCGCGGGACGTCGCCGTTGACGCGCACGATCTCGTCGCCGGCGAGGACGCCGACGGCCTCGGCGGGCGAGCCGGGTGACACCGCGACCACGAGCGGAGCGAGAGAACGGGTGCGGGCGGACGACATGGCCGCTCCACGCTACCTCCGGCCCTGTGCGGCTGGATTTGGTCGCTAGCTTGAGTGACACATGAGCGATCCCCTCACGCCGAGTGCCGTCGACCAGGTCTTGCTCGCCGAGCCGCGCGGCTTCTGCGCCGGGGTCGAGATGGCGATCAAGGCGCTTGCCTGGATGGTTCGTTCGTTCCCCGCCCCGGTGTACTGCTACCACGAGATCGTCCACAACAAGCTCGTGGTCCGGCGCTTCGAGGACCAGGGTGTCGTGTTCGTCGACGAGATCGACGAGGTGCCGCCCGGCAGCCCGATCATGTTGTCGGCGCACGGCTCGGCGCCCGAGGTCGTCGAGGCGGCACGGGAGCGTGGTTCGTACGTCGTCGACTCGGTGTGCCCGCTCGTCACCAAGGTCCACCACGAAGTGAAGGTCCGGGCGGGCAAGGGGTACCGCATCGTCTATGTCGGCCACGAAGGGCACGAAGAGGCGGTCGGCACGATGGCGGTGGCACCGCAGTCGATCGACCGGGTCGAGTCGGTTGCCGAGGTCGAGGCACTTCCGCCGACCGACGAACCCGTGGCGCTGCTCGCTCAGACGACGCTGTCGCATCGAGACTGGCAAGGAGTCGCCGTGGCGGTCACGAAGCGATTTCCCGACGTGTGGACGCCGGGCCGCAGCGACCTGTGCTTCGCCACCACCAACCGTCAGGCAGCGATCGAAGAGCTCGCCCATCGCAGCGACGCCATCGTGGTCATCGGCTCGGCGAACTCGTCAAACACGGTCGCGCTGGAGAAACTCGCCCGCCACGAGGGGTGCGAGCGGGTGTATCGCATCAACAACGTCGACGAGCTGCCCGACGATCTGAGCGGAGTGGTCGGTGTGACCGCCGGTGCCTCGGCGCCCGAAGAACTGGTCGACGCGGTCATCGAGTTCCTCGATCCGGCGAACGGATGCGAACTGGTCGTCGTGACCGACGAGGACGAGTACTTCCCGCCGCCGCGCAACATCCGCGAACTGCAGGGTTCGATCGAAGACGCCTCGACCGTGCTCCTCGGCGGCAGCCTGCTCGAGCGCCCCGGCATGGACGACCGCAGCCTGCCGGCCAGCGACGTCCTCGCCAGCCTCACGCGGTAACGCCCCGGGTCAGACCCCAACCGTTACGTGGTAACGCCCCGGGTCAGACCCCAACCGTTACTCAGTTGCGGGGGATTTCGCTCCACGGAACCTCACGGTCGACGCGGACGTCGCCGGGAAGACCGAGCACGCGTTCGCCGAGGATGTTGGCCATCACCTCGGTGGTGCCACCCTCGATCGTGTTCGCCCGGCTGCGCAGGAATGCCTTCTGACGCGTGTCGGCGCCCATTGCGGTCTCGGGTCGGATCATCTCGTAGCTGCCGTAGAGCATCGCTTCGGGGCCGAGCAGGTTCATGACGGCATCGTGGATGTCGATGTTGAGGATGGCGCCGGTCATCTTGCCGATCGAACCCTCGGGCCCGGGATCGCCCATCTTGCGGTTCTGGTTGGCGCGGATGTTGGTCAACCGGCCGACCTCGGCCCGACTCCACAGCTTCATCACCTCGTCACGGGTCGCCGCGTCCTTGCGGTCGTCGGGGGCCTCCCGCCACGCACTGACGAGCGCCTCGATGGTGCCCGAGCCCCGCAGCGGAATCCCGCCGCCGATCGACTGGCGTTCGTTCATCAGGGTCGTGAGCGAGACGCGCCAGCCGTCGCCCGGTCCGCCGAGCATCTCGCTCTCGTGGATCTTCGTGTCGGTGAAGAAGACCTCGTTGAATTCGGCCTCGCCGGTCATCTGGCGCAGCGGTCGGATCTCGACGCTCGGATCGTGCATGTCGACGACGAATGCCGTGAGGCCGGCGTGCTTGACTGCCTGCGGGTCGGTGCGTACGACCAGCAACCCGAATCGCGACAGGTGGGCGAGGGTGGTCCAGACCTTCTGGCCATTGCACACCCACTCGTCGCCGTCACGGACGCCCGTGGACGACAGACCGGCGAAGTCGGACCCCGAACCGGGCTCGGAGAAGAGCTGGCACCAGACCTCTTCACCGGTGAACAGCGGGCGCAGGTAGCGCGACTTCTGCTCCTCGCTCCCCCATGCCACGACGGTCGGGCCGGTCATTCCGTGGCCGATCGGGTTGCGATACATCGCGTTCGGTCCGCCGGCGGCGAACACTCGCTCGTTGACGATCTTCTGAAGCTTGGGGTTCACGCCGAGGCCGCCGTGGCCCTCGGGGAAGTGCACCCAGGCGAGCCCGCGATCGAACTGCTGGCCGAGGAACTCGACCGGCGCGGTGTCGGCCGGCGGATACGAGCTGAGGAGGTCGTCGACCAGCGCAGAGATGCGTTGTTCGTCGTCCTTCGTGTCGGTGTTCGAGGCGGCGTTCTCGGTCATCGTCATGCGTCTGAACGTACCGGTCGCGGGTCACGCAGGCGAAGCCGGGCTCGGTGCGTCGGGCGTTCGACACGATCCTCGTATGGAGTCGACGACATTGTCGACGACCCCGTCGACGCCGACGACAACGTGGAGAGCGCGGTCAGCGACGCCGTCTTCGTCGTCGAGGACGGCGTCGGCTTGCTGCTCCGGTCTCGGCTCGATCGCTAATTGAAGATCGAGATCGCCCAATCGATCTCGTCGGCCTCCGACACCGCGAGTTGCGGGATCTGGCGACGCATCTCCATCACCAACGCCAAGCGCATCTCGTCGGAACGGGCGGTGAAGATCGAGCGCAGGTTGTTGAGCATCCGCACGAGGATCGGCTGAGCCAACGTCGGCTGGAGGAAGTGGTCCTGCCACGGAACCTGGTCACGCGTCAGAGTCGCGAACAGTGCCCGGGCCTCGTCGGCGTCGAGTTCCTTCCCGCCGCCGAACGGGTCGAAGAAGCGCTGCGGGCCCTGCGCCGTGCGCACGAGGAAGTGGGCGGGCATTCCGATGCCCACGAGCGGCACTCCGACGCGGCGCGCCACCTCGATCATCACGACCGACAGCGTGATCGGGATGCCGACTCGCGTCTCGACCACGTGGTCGAGACACGAATTGCGCCAGTCGTAGTACGTGCCGGTGTCGCCACGGAACCCGAGGTCACCGAAGAGGTAGCGGGCCACACCATCGGGTGTCGGGGTGGGGCACTCGCCGGCGAGCAGGTCGAGGCGGGCGAGCCACTCGATCTCGTCGAGCGGGCGTTGGAGTGCGCTCGACATCGCCAGACATGCTTCGTCGAGGTGGATGTCGGTGGCGTTGACCGCCTGCGCGAACCGAGCAACGCTCACCCGCCCGACGCTACCGGTGAGGTCGCAGCTCAGGTTCGGCCCGACCACGGGCGCCCGACTACGTTCCGCACCATGTTCCCCGGTGCACACCTCGACACCCACGCCGACAAGCCCGCCCTCGTCATGTCTGGCTCCGGCTTCACGCAGACCTACGCCGAACTCGATGCGGCCGCCAACCGGCTCAGCCGGCTGCTTCGTTCGGCGGGCTTCGCGCCGGGTGACCACATCGCCATCTGCATGGAGAACCACGATCGTTACCTCGAGATCATCTGGGGGTGTCACTACGCCGGACTGGTCTACACGGCGTGCTCGTCGCGCCTGCAGAGCGCCGAACTCGAATACATCATCAACGACTGCGGCGCCCGGGGGTACATCACGTCGAAGTACAAGGCCGACCAGGCCGGCGAAGTGCTCGCCACGACACCAGCGGTCGAACTGCGACTGATGCTCGACGGCACGATCGACGGCTACGAGAGCTACGAGACGGCTGTCGAGGCGCAATCGGCCGAGCCGCTCGACGAAGAACGCATCGCCGGCCTCGACATGCTCTATTCGTCGGGCACGACCGGTATGCCCAAGGGCATCTCGCGCGAGTTCCCCAATGAGCCGCTGGCGCTGTTCAACAACGGCGTCACCGGCCTGTGCCAACTTCTCTTCGCTGTCGACGACACGAAGCGATACCTCTCCCCCGCGCCCTTCTATCACGCTGCTCCGCTGCGATTCTGCATGTCGATGCATGCTCTCGGAGCGACGATCGTGGCGATGGAGAACTTCGACGCCGAGCGCTACCTGCAACTCGTCGACGAGCACTCGATCACCCACAGCCAGGTCGTGCCGACGATGTTCGTCCGCATGCTCAAGCTGCCCGAAGAGACCCGCACCCAGTACGACGTGTCGTCGCTCGAATACGTCATCCACGCCGCCGCGCCGTGCCCGGTTCCGACCAAGAAGTCGATGTTGGACTGGTTCGGCCCGGTCATCCACGAGTACTACGCCGGATCGGAGGGCAACGGCTTCGTGTACGCCGCCCCCGAAGCGTGGCTCGCCCACGAAGGCACGGTCGGCTCACCGATCAACTGCACCATCCGCATCTGTGGCGAGGACGGCGAGGAGGTGCCGCAGGGCGAGTCGGGCACCGTGTTCTTCGAGGGTGGCGGCAGCTTCGAGTATCACAACGACCCAGAGAAGACGAAGAGTTCGCGACATCCGAAGGGTTGGTCGACGCTCGGTGACGTCGGCTATCTCGACGCCGACGGCTTCCTCTACCTGACCGACCGCAAGGCGTACATGATCATCTCGGGCGGTGTGAACATCTACCCGCAGGAGGCCGAGAACGTGCTGGTCACGCATGACAAGGTGATCGACGTCGCGGTGTTCGGTGTGCCCAACGACGACTTCGGCGAAGAGGTCAAGGCCGTCGTGCAGCCCCGTGAGATGCCGGCGACCGACGCCGACGCCGAAGCACTGGCCGGGGAGCTGATCCAGTTCTGCAAGAGCCAGATCGCCGACGTCAAGTGCCCACGTTCGATCGACTTCCGCCCCGAACTGCCCCGCCACCCCACGGGCAAGCTCTACAAGCGCCTCCTGAAGGACGAGTACTGGAAAGCCGCCGGCCGCTCGATCTGAACTGCACGGATCTGAACTGCACGGATCTGAACTGCACGGATCTGAACTGCACGGTGGCCATCCGACTCTCCTGTCCCCCGAGGGGTCCGGAATCCGGTGCGTCGAAGGGGCAGAGTTGTCGTCGTCGTGCGGCGACCGATGCAGACTGCCGTCGATGACGTCACATCCGTACTTCGACCACCCCGACCTCGACCCTGCGTGGCCGCTCGGGTTCGCTCACCGCGGCGGGCACGACGTGGCGCCCGAGAACACGATGGCGTCGTTCGAACACGCCGTGGCGCTCGGATACCGCTACCTCGAGACCGACGTCCACCTCACTCGTGACGGCATGCTCGTCTCGTTCCACGACCCCGACCTGAACCGGACGTGCGGCATCGACGCCGACATCTCGGAGATGACCGCCGCCGAGGTCGCCGCCGCGCGGGTCCGCTCCGATGATGATGATGATGATGATGCCGGGCACCCGATCCCGCTCATGTCGGACCTGCTCGAGGCCTTTCCGACCGTCCGCTTCAACATCGACGCCAAGTCCGACGAATCGGTCGGACCACTCGCTGCGCTGGTGCGCGAGTTCGACGCGCTCGACCGCGTGTGCCTCGCGTCGTTCTCCCTGCGCCGACTCCGATCGCTGCGGTCGCTCCTCGGCCGGCGCCTGCTCACCAACATGAGCCCGGCCGAAGTGGCGTCGCTGCGTCTGATCGGGCGCCTACCGGGCCGGACGCCACGCGTGGCGCAGGTGCCGCCGAGCATCTCGGGAATCGGCGTCGTCAACGCTCGCTTCGTCACGAGCGCCCACGCCAGCAACATCCCGGTGCACGTCTGGACGATCAATGACCGACCCGAGATGGAACGTCTCCTCGACCTCGACGTGGATGGCCTCATGACCGACGAGACCGACCTCCTGCGCACCGCCCTGTCCGAACGGGGTTTCTGGCCCATCTGACGCCCCTGCCGCGCCGGATCGGGAGGGTGGGTACTGTCGAAGCGTGTCGTCGACCAACCCTTCGCCCCGATCCGTGCGTGCTCCGAACCACCTCGTGGCGTCGGCCGACCAGCTGGCCACGTCGGCGGGCGTCGAGATGTTCGCGCGCGGCGGCAATGCCGTCGACGCCGCCATCGCCACGAACGCTGCGATCGCCGTCGTCGGCCCGCATCTGTGTGGCATGGGTGGCGACCTCTTCGCGCTCGTCCACATCGACGGCGAGGTGCACGCGCTCAATTCGTCGGGCCGCGCCGGGTCGGGAGCCGATGCCAACCGGCTGCGATCGGACGGCCACACCTCGATGCCGTTTCGCCACCACGTCGCGTCGGTCACCGTGCCTGGCTGTGTCGACGGGTGGATCGCGCTCCACGATCGGTTCGGGTCGCTTCCGCTCGACGTCCTGCTCGCGCCGGCCGAGCGGCTCGCAGCGGGCGGATTCCCAGCAAGCGGCCCGCTTGCGGCGATGGCGGCCGGCCTCGACGACGAGAGCCGGGTCGAGTTGTCGGAGATCGCAGGCCAGGCAACCCGTCGCGGACGGCGCGTTCGTCGACCCGGCGTGGCCCTGGCCCTGGCGTCGATCGCCGCCGGCGGGCGGAAAGCCTTCTACGAAGGCATCTTCGGTGAGGGCCTGATCGACCTCGGGGACGGCCAGTTCACGCGTGACGACCTGGCCACCGCGCAGTCGGAGTGGGTCGAACCGCTGACGGCTCGCGCGTTCGGAGTCGACCTGCACACCGTCGGCCCGAACTCGCAGGGGTACCTCGTGCTGGGCGGGAGCGGGCTCGCCGGCCGCCTCGACATCCCGGCGAACCCCGACGACGCGCAGTGGGCGCACCTGCTGGTCGAAGCGGCGATCGCCGCCGGCCGTGACCGCCCCGACGTGTTGCACGACCGGGCCGATGGCATCGCGTTGCTCGCCGACATCGAGGGTCGGCTCGGCGAGATCGACCCCGAACGCGCAAGTGGCCGCACCAGCCCCGCACGAGACGGCGACACCACCTACCTGTGCACGGCCGGGCGCGCCGCCGACGGCCGAGAGATGGCGGTGTCGCTCATCCAGTCGAACGCTGCCGGTTTCGGCAGCCACCTGGTGGAGCCGACGACGGGCATCAACCTCCACAACCGTGGGATGGGTTTCAGCCTCGACGCGGGTCACCCGGCCGAACTCGGACCCGGCCGGCGGCCTCCGCACACACTGGCCCCGGCGATCGCCACCGAACCCGACGGACAATTGGCAGCCGTGTTCGGGACGATGGGCGGGGACGCGCAGCCGCAGATCCTGCTCCAGATCGCCGCTCGGCTCTTCCACCATCGCGAGAGCCCGTCCCGGGCGATCAACGCCGGACGTTGGGCGCTGCGTGGGCCCGAGACCGGCTTCGACACCTGGACCTCCGACACCGCTCCGACAGTGATGATCGAAGGCCACGCCTCCGACGAGTGGGTCGCGGGGCTCGCGGCGAAGGGTCATCAGGTCGCGGAGACACCCATCTGGGATTCGACGTTCGGTCATGCGCATGCGATCGTGCGCGGCCGGGACGGCATCTGGGTCGGAGCCGCCGACCCCCGCACCATCGTCGGTACCTGCGCAGGCGGTTGATCAGGTGAGGTCGATCGGGTGAGGTCGATCAGGTGAGGAGCGGCAGGACCTCGTCGATGAAGCGGGCCATCTGCTCGTCGGCCTTCTTGTAGCTGTCGCCGAGGTGGTGCGGGAAGAGCGTCAGATACTCGAAACCGAGCAGGTCCTTCAGGAACTGGACCTCGGCAGCGACGTCTTCGGCAGTACCGATCAGCATCGTCTTGTTCTCGATCGACTCGTCGAGCGTCGGGATCAGCCCGGGAGGTGACGGCTTGCCGTCGGGGCCCATGTAGCCACGACTCCATCCGTACGGACCGAGGAATTTCCAGAACTCGTCGTGGCCCGGCAGTGCGGAGGCCCGAGCCTCCTCCATCGAGTCCTCGATGCGGTACGAGACGACCAGCATCCGCTTCTCGTGAGCCTGCAGTTCCTGGCCGTCGTGGGCCGCCGCGTACTTCTCGCCGTACGCATCCCAGTGGCGCTTGATGAAGCTGTGGTGCTGGTTCCAGAAGACCGCTCCGTGCCCCACTTCGGCCACGTAGTCGAGAGTGGGAGGCGACGTGACGGCCTGCCAGATCTCGTAGGGGTAGATCGGCCGTGGGATCAGCGTGAGGTCCTGCACGGTCTCGCCGCGGTCGGGGATGCCGGGGATCGGGATCTGGAAGTGCTTGCCCTCGAACGAGAACCGCTCGTTGTCGAGCGCCCGGCGCACGATCTCCATCGACTCCTCGAAGATCTCTCGGTTGTGCAGGTCGTCGGACTTCTGGTCGGGGTTGTCCTGCGACCCGATCGACACTCCCTTGTCGTTCAGGTGCAACACCTCGCGTGGCACCGTGCCGCGTCCGACACCGAGCATCGCCCGGCCGCCCGACAGGTTGTGGAGCGTGGAGAAGTCCTCGGCGAGGCGCATCGGGTTCCACTGCGGGACGACGTTGAACATCGCGCCGAAACGCAGCTTGGTGGTCTGTGCGGCGATCCACGTCGAGATCTGCAGACCGTTCGGGATGACCTCGTAGCCCTCGTACTGGAAGTGATGCTCGGTGGTCCAGAACGAGTCGAAGCCGAGGCGTTCGGCCTCCTTTGCCGAGTTGACGTAGTCGAGGGTTGCCTTCCAGCAGTCCTCGTTCGAGTAGCGCCGATCCATCGGATCGGGCAGCCCGGCACCGGCGTCGTCCATCTCGACGCCTCCGAAGAAGAATGCGCCGAGTTTGAGATCTGTTGCAGCGACCATGGTCGGTATGTTCGCGCGAGTGACCTCACTCCTCCTGCAACGAGCCACGACAATTCATCCTGACGAAACGAGCAGGCACCGGACGGTCGACGTGCGGATCGTCGACGGGGCGATCACCGAGGTCGGCGATCTCGACGTCGGTGACGGTGAGGCCACGACCGACCTGACGGGCTACCTGCTGCTCCCGGCTGCGGTCGAGCCGCACGCCCACCTCGACAAGGCCTTCCTCTCGGAGCGCATTGCCAACGAGACGGGCGACCTGATGGGAGCGATCGATGCCATGCAGTCGAATCGCCACCTGCTGTCGGTCGACGAGACGATCGAACGCGCCGAGCGAGCGGCCCGTCTGATGGCGCGCAACGGCTTCCACGCTGTCCGTTCGCACGCCGACACCACCACTGCGCACGGGTTGCGCAGCATCGAGGCATTGGTCGAGGTGAGGCGACGCGTCTCGGAGGTGATCGACGTCGAGATCGTAGCGCTGTGCGGTTGGCCGATGATGGGCTCGCACGGAGCCGACCAGCGCGCACTGCTCGTGGAGGCGATGGCGGCCGGCGCCGACGTGGTCGGCGGCGTGCCCCACCTGGAGGACGGCGACACCCGCGGCCCCACCGAGTACCTCCTCCAGGTGGCCACCGACCACGGTGCAGCGGTCGATCTGCACACCGATGAGACGCTCGACGCGTCGGTTCTCGGGCTCGTCGACCTCGTCGAGATGACGCTCGCCGGTTTCGAGCACCCCGTGACCGCCAGCCACTGCGTCAGCCTCGGGATGCTCGACGCAGCGCGTCAGCACGAGATCGCCGAGATGGTGGCCGAGGCGGCGGTCAGCGTGATCGCACTCCCCCACACCAACCTGTTCCTGCAAGGTCGCGGTCATGCGCCGATGCCGCGCGGGCTGACCGCAGTCGCTGCATTGCGCGAGGCCGGTGCGAACGTGGCCGCAGGAGCCGACAACCTGCAGGATCCGTTCAACCCGGTCGGGCGTGCGTGCCCCTTCGAGACGGCGGGCCTGATGATCATGACGAGCCACCTGCGTCCGGACGAGGCATGGGCCTCGGTGTCGACGAACAGTGCGCTCGCGACCGGGCTCGCACCCACCGAGGTCGCACCCGGCTCGCCAGCTCATCTCGTCGCGGCCCGCGCGGATACGCTGCGCGAAGCCATCGCCTTCGGTCCTCGCGACCGGATCGTGTGGCGGCACGGGGCTCGCCTCGACGAAATGACATCGACACACTCCTGACCTCTGACCGCCGAACAGCTCTCGTACGCTCGCCGCCGACCACGTCCCCACTCGGAGAACCACCACGTGAGCAACGTTGCGACATCCGCCACCACGACCCCGCCGGGCGTCGGTGACCCCGCCCTCGTCTTCGACGACCTCTCGATGACCTTCCCCGACGGAACCCACGCTCTCGACCACATCTCGTTCAGCGTGGAGCGCGGCGAGTTCGTCACCGTCGTCGGGCCCTCGGGTTGCGGCAAGTCGACGCTGCTGCGCATCGCATCGGGTCTCGAGCAACACACCGGCGGCGAGTGCAACGTCGACCGAGACTCGATCGGCTACGTCTTCCAGGACGCCACGCTCTTCCCGTGGCGGACCGTTCGCAAGAACGTCGAGTTGCTCGCCGAACTCCACGGTGTGCCGATCTCGTCGGTCGCCGACCGCATCGACGAGTCGCTCGCACTGGTCAACCTCACCGAGCACCAGGAGAAGTACCCGAAGCAACTCTCGGGCGGTATGCGGATGCGCGCCTCGCTCGCCCGCTCCCTCGTGCTCCAGCCCGACGTGTTCCTCTTCGATGAGCCGTTCGGTGCACTCGACGAGATCAGCCGCGAGCGGCTCAACGACGAACTGCTCTCGCTGTTCAAGGCCAAGAACTTCGCCGGCCTGTTCATCACCCACTCGATCGCCGAGGCGGTGTTCCTGTCGACTCGGATCCTCGTCATGTCCGCTCGCCCAGGCCGCATCGTCGCCGACTACGAGGTGCCCTTCGACTACCCGCGCCGCCACGACATCCGCTACCTCCCCGAGTTCGCCGAACTGTCGGGCAAGATCTCCCACGACCTGCGAGGAGCGCACCCGTGACGATCTACGTCGAGGAGGAAGGCGCCGGCCAGAAGGTCGCAGCCATGTCGGGCTCGCTCGGCGCCGTCGTGGCGGCGCCCAAACCGTCACGGGAAGGGCTGGCGAAAATCGTCGGCCCCATGACGGTGTTCGGGCTGTTCATCGCGTTCTGGTACTTCACGCATCACGTGTTGATGTCCGAACCGAAGAAGCCGCTCGTCCCGGTTCCCCACGAGGTGCTGAAGCAGTCGTTCTTCACCTGGAACATCGAGCGAGGCACCAACGGATCACGCACCGGTGGCGGCCTCCTCAAGCTGTTGGAGGGCCTGTGGTCGTCGGTGCAGGTCGCCGGCCTCGGGCTCGGTATCGCCATCGTGCTCGGGTTCGTCCTCGCGACCCTGATGAGCCAGGCCACCTGGATCCAGAACTCGCTGTGGCCGTTCCTGATCGCCATCCAGGCAATGCCGATCCTCGCCTTCGTCCCGCTGATCGCCACGGTGATCGGGCCGAACTTCAAGGCTCGCGTGATCGTGTGCGTGATCATCTCGATCTTCCCGATCGTGGCCAACACGCTCTTCGGACTGCTGTCGGTCGACAAGGGCTACCACGAGTTGATGACCCTCAACGGAGCGTCTCGGATGACCCGGCTGTTCAAGTTGCAGTACCCGGCTGCGATGCCGTCGATCTTCACCGGCCTGCAGATCTCGGCGGGTCTGTCGGTGGTCGGCGCAGTCGTGGGCGACTTCTTCTTCCGCCAGGGCGAGCCCGGCCTCGGCCGATTGATCAACCTGTACCAGAGTTCCACGGCGTACGAGCAGATGTACGGGGCCGTGGTGATGTCGGCGGTGCTCGGCATCGTCGTGTTCGTGTTCTTCGGCTGGCTCGGTCGTCGTGTCGTCGGTCACTGGCACGAGACGCGCAGCAACTGAAGTCGATTCACGTCGGCAACACAGCGTTCACGGAGACGCAGTCTCGCTGAGTCAGAGACCGGCCTACGATGTCGTGCGACCGGTGTGAACAGCCGGCTCCGACCACCACTCCGAGGGGGAGTACCCATGCGCAAGAACCGTGCCGTCACGGCCCGTACCACCAAGATCGTCGCCGCCGGCACGATCGCCGCTCTCACGATCGCCGCCTGCGGTTCCGACGACGAGGCAACGCCCGCCGACGAACCCGAAGCCGACGCTCCCGCCGACGACGCTGAGGGAGCGATGGACGACGAGGCAGCCGCTGGCGACCTCGCATCGGTCTGCCCGGAGACCATCACGATCCAGACCGACTGGTTCCCCGAGGCCGAGCACGGAGCGCTCTACCAGATGTTCGGCGAGGACACGACGATCGATGCCGACACCAAGGTCGTCAAGGGACCGTTGCTCGACACGGGAGTGAACCTCGAAGTTCGCACCGGTGGCCCGGCCGTCGGATTCGAGCAGGTCGTCACTCTGATGGCACAGGACTCCGACATCACGTTCGGATACGTCGCCACCGACGAGGCGATCGAGAACTACGACACCAACCCGACCACCGCGTTCGTGGCACCGCTCGAGATCAACCCGCAGATCATCATGTGGGACCCCGAGACCTACCCCGACGTGTCGAGCATCGCCGATCTCAAGGACGAAGGCGTCACGATCCGCTACTTCGAGACCGGCGCGTACATGCAGTACCTGCTCAGCTCGGGTCAGGTCGAAGACAGCCAACTCGACGGCAGCTACGACGGTGGCCCGTCGGTGTTCATCGCCGAGGGTGGAAACATCGCTCAGCAGGGATTCGCCTCAGCCGAGCCGTACAACTACGAGAACGTGTTCGAAGACTGGGGCAAGCCCGTCGAGTTCGAGTTGATCCACGACGCCGGCTGGCAGACCTACGCCGCACCGCTCGCCGTGCTCGACTCGAAGAAGGACGAACTGTCCGATTGCATGGCTGCGTTCACGCCGATCGTCCAGCAGGCCGTCGTCGACTACGTCAACTCTCCCGATGCGACCAACGCCCTGATCGTCCAGGCGGTCAACGACTACGACGACTTCTGGACCTACGACGACGAACTGGGCACCGCCTCGGTGCAACTCCAGAAGGACCTGGGCCTCGTGGGCAACGGCCCCGACTCCACCGTCGGCAACTTCGACGAAGACCGCCTCACCGGGTTCATCGAAGTCGCCGGTCCGGTGTTCGGCGTCGACGGCCTGACCCCGGCCGACCTGATGACCAACGAGTACATCGACACCTCGATCGGTCTCTGATCACCCCCTGACCACGGCGAAGGGCACTCTCGGCTCGCCCGGGGGTGCCCTTCGCCGCGTCCCGGTGCTTCCTACACTCCACTCATGCGTCTCGCCGGGGTCTCGATGTCGGCCCTGCTGGCTGCATCGTGTGCCGGATCGGGAAGCGACGTGGTGACGATCCCTCCGTCCACGGAGGCACGCTCCGAGACGACCTCGACCACAGCAGACACCGTCGCGGAGGTCTTCGCCGAGCCCGCCGTGACGGTGGCCGACACGACTCCGCCCGTCGGGGCTGCCACGTCGGAGGGCCCTCTCGCTGACGTGTGTCCCGCGGTGGTGACGATGCAGATCGTCGACTCCCCCGGCCCCGCCGTCGGAGCGCTGTACCGCATGTTGGGCCCCGGTGCCGAGGTCGACGAGACTGCGGCGACCTCCGCCGGGCCGATCATCCGACCCGACGGGACCGTCGAAGACGTCCGCCTCGAGATCCGCTCGGGTGGCCCGATGGTCGGCTTCGAGCCGCCACTGGATCTGCTCGCCACCGACGAGACGCTGCTGTTGGCGCAGGCATCGACCGCCGACGTCGTCCTGGCAGCGTCCGAGGGCATCGATGCGATCTCCGTGATCGCACTCACCGAGAAGACCCATCAGGCCGTCGTGTGGGATCCGGCGACCTACCCGGCGGCGACCGACATCGCGTCGCTCGGAGCGACCGGTGCCGAGGTCCGCCACGTGAGCGGGGCTCGCGTGGTCGAATTCCTCGTCGAGCGCGGGGTGCTCGACGAGGAGCAGACCACGCCGGGGTCCGACGGTGGCCCGGCCGCCTTCGTCGAGTCTGGCGGCGACATCGCACAGTTGGGCGACCTGTTGATCGACCCGCCGCTGTTCGAATCACTGCCGCAATGGGGTCGACCAGTGGCTGCTGCAACCGCACGCGACGAGGGCTGGGTCGGCCACGACGACACGTTGGCCGTGAGGCGATCCGACCTGTCGACGCTCGGAAGCTGTCTCGGTCGACTGATCCCGATCGTGCAGGCGTCGACGGCTGCCTACGCCTCCGACCCGACTCCGACCGATCAGGTGATGGCCTCGGTCCGGTCCCGAGCGAATCCGCTCAACCGGGTGACGAGCGAGATGATGGACGCCGGCGTCGCCTCCGGGGTCGCTGCGGGCGTGTTCGGCAACGGTCCGAACGACACGGTCGGCGACTTCGACTCCGACACCCTCGACGACTTCGCCGTCGAACTGGGAGCCGATTCGGCGGAGGCAGCGTTCACCAACGACTTCCTCGACCCGACGATCGGGTTCTGAGTCAGCGCATCGGCAGGTCGAACGCAGAGATCTCGCCGAGCGCTTCTGCGAATGCCGACACCGCACGGTCGAACAGTGCAGCGCCGCGTTCGGCGGTGGCGCCCGTCGGGTCGCCGATGTGTCCGTCGGGGCCGAAGTCGTTCGACAGCCAGCCGAAACCGACCGACCCGCCGAAGCGGACGTGACGGTTGTCGGCCAGGCGATCGGGGATGTTGCGAGTCGCCGACGACATGTCGACCAGTTCGGGCGCCAGGTGCAGCATGAGCGACGTCTCGTCGATCCCGCCGTGGATCCCCATCCCCGACTCGCCGGCCCCCGACACACCGCCCTGATCCGGTGGCACGCCGGGGTGGGCGAGGAAGGTCATCAACCCGTGCGCGAGGCGGATCTCCCGGTTGGCGACACCGACGAGGGCCGAGTTGCCGCCGTGGCCGTTCATGAAGACGAGTCGCCGAGCGGGAGTGGTCGCCACGCAGCGACCGATGTCGTCGAGGACCCGCAGCATCGTGTCGGCCGACAACCAGATCGTCCCGGACGACCAGGCGTGCTCGTTCGACTTCGTGTACGCCAGCGGCGGCAGCAGCCACACGCCGAGGTCGATTCCGACTCGTTCGACAGCTGCCTCGGCGACGCGCTCGGCGATCAGCAGATCGGTGTTGTACGGGAGGTGAGGGCCGTGCTGTTCGATGGCTCCGAGTGGCTGCACGATGATCGACCGGTCGGTGACCGCCGAGGCGAGTTGCGGGGCGCGGAGCGTGTCGAGGCGTCGGGCGAATGTCACGGCTCAACAGTAGGCCGCGCCGGCCGCGATGCGAGAAGATGTCGTGGTGACGAACGCCGCCCGATCCGTCGACGCCGTCGTGATCGGCGCCGGTCACAACGGGCTCGTCACCGCGGCGTACCTCGCTCGGGCCGGGCTGGCGACGCTGCTCGTCGAAGCCCGATCCACGGTCGGTGGGACGGCGTCGAGCGAGCCGTTCGGCGGTGCGACGGTCAACATCTGCAACTGTGACCACCTCACCTTCCGCACCACCCCGGTGATGGACGAACTGGCACTCGACCGGTACGGGTTGTCGTATCTCGACGTCGAACCGGCGCAGCACAACACGACCTGGGAGTCGGCTCGGCGCGGCGCCGGTTGGTCGAGCCACCACGACCTCGATCGCACGGTCGACGAGATCGCCGCCGTCGCCCCGGGCGACGCCGCTGCATACCGCAAGTACGCCGAGGCGGCGATGCCGGCGATTCGGATGGTGTTCGAAGCAGCCGCCGAGCCACCGTCGATCGCCGGCCTCACCCGCCTCGCACTGCGCAGGAGGTTCGCGGGTGCACCGACGCTGCTGCGCTGGAGTCGTCGCAGCGCCGCCGACGTACTGCGGTCGTTCTTCGACGACGAGATCGTCCGCGGCCCGGGTGCGGTGACCGGACCGATGGTGTGGGGTATCTCACCCGAGGCGGCCGGGTCGGGTCTGGGCGCGCTCACCCACGCGATGCGACACGTGGCCGAGGTCGGCCGACCGATCGGCGGGAGCGGCGGAGTCCCACTCGCTCTGCTCGCTGCGTTCGAGGCGACGGGTGGCACCCTCGTGACCGACACGAAGGTCACCGAAGTGTGCTGCACCGGCGACCGGGTCAGCGGCGTACGACTCGACGACGGCTCGATGGTCGATGCCCCGATCGTCGTGTCGGCGTGCAACCCCCACGACACGTTCCTCAGATGGCTGAAGAGCCCACCGGCGGTCGCGCGCGACCTCATCGCACGGTGGCGCGACATTCCGCACTCCGAGGGCTACGAGTCGAAGCTCGACGTCGTGCTCGACGCGGCGCCACGCCTGCGTGACACCGACCGCTCGCTGGGCCCCACGACGATCATCGCTCCGACTCTCGCCGAGATCGATCGCGGCCACGAATTGCTGTCGTCGGGAGAGGTGTTGGCCCAGCCGGGGCTGCTCGTCAATGTCCCCACGCTGCTCGACCCGTCGATGGCTCCGGCCGGACGACACGTCCTGAGCCTCGAAGCGCTGTACACGCCCTTCGGGCTCACGGGCGGGTGGCCGGGGTCGCCCGAGCCGAGACGCTGGCTCGAGGCGTTCGCCGACCTGTGCGAGCCAGGCCTGCTCGATTCGATCGTCGACTGGCGCGCCGTCACGCCCGACCGCTACGAGACCGACTTCCACCTCCCGGCGGGCCATGCGACGAGCTTCGCCGGTGGGCCCCTCGCAGCGCTGCGCAACCCGAACCCTGAACTGACGGAGTACGAGACGGCGATCGACGGCCTGTACCTGACCGGCGCGGCCACATTTCCCGGGGCCGGGGTGTGGGGAGCGAGTGGCCGCAACTGCGCCACGGTCGTGTTGGAACAGCGGGCCTGATCCCGACGGCGGGAATCACCGATCTGCATCTACGGTTGTACTGAAGCGTCCATCAGAAAGGACCTCACCACATGTCTCTCGGATTCTTCCAACTCGGTCGCCTCGGCGGGGTTCCCGTTCGTGTGCACTGGTCGGTCTCGCTCGTCGCGCTGTTCTTCGGCGTGATCCTTGCGGCCCAGTTCGGCCTGGCCGGCGGTGCCGTCGTGGTGCTGGCGTTCCTGGCGTCGATCCTGGCTCACGAAGCCGGTCACGCCGTGGTCGGTCGGCACTTCGGGATGCAGCCGCAGTCGATGGACCTGATGGCACTCGGCGGTGTCACCCGCTTCGACCGTGAGGCGCCGACTCCGAAGGCCGACGGGCTCACCTCGGTCGCCGGACCCGCCGTCAACCTGGTGATCGGTGGCGTCGCCGTGGGCTTCGCCGTCGCACTGCGCTCCGACATCTTGGTCTCGATCGGGCTCGTCAACCTCGCCGTGGCGGTGTTCAACATGTTGCCGGGGGCGCCGCTCGACGGCGGCCGGGTGCTGAGCGCTGTGCGGTGGGCACGGACCGGCAGCCGGTATCGCGCCGCCCGAGAGGCCGGCAACGTCGGGCGGGTCCTCGGGTGGAGCATGGGCATCGCCGGTCTCGGGCTGATGCTCAACGGCCAGCCCGGCGTCTTCGTGGCGATCACCGGCGTGTTCATCGCGATGAACGCGAAGGCCCAGGTCCGCGCATCGTTCATCGGCGAACAACTCGATGGTGTCAGCGTGCGCGATCTGACGTGGTTCGGCCTGGCGCACGCTGGTTCCGACATGGATGCCGACTCGATGATCGACCAGCGGACTCGCCTGGGAGGTGCCGGCGCTGTTGCGATCGACGCGAACGACGACGGCGTGCTCGACGGTGTGGTGCTCGAAGACCAGCTCTGGGCGCTGCCGATCGAGCACCGTGCGATGGTGATGCTGCACAGCCTGATGGTGCCCTTCGACCAGACCGCTCGTGCCGGCCTCGACGACGATCTGACTTCGGTGCTCCCGAGACTCAACCCGATGCGCCCGGTCGTGACGGTGTGGGACGACGAGAAGCTGCTCGGGATCGTCCCGCCCAAATTGCTCCGGGAGCGTTTGGAAACCGCTCAGCGTGCCGCATTGGGCGGTACCTGACCTCACCGAGCGGAGAATCTCTGACGATTTCTTGAAACTTTCTGTCACTGTGTGCGTCCCTCCACCACGCAAGTCCAATGACAGGGAGAACAATTTCATGAACATCAAAGCACTGGGCGCCGAATTCATCGGCACCTTCTGGTTGGTCCTCGGCGGATGTGGATCCGCCATCCTGGCCGCCGACTTCGGAGTGGGAGGCAACGGCACGAGCCTTGGTCTCGGCTTCGTCGGCGTCAGCCTCGCCTTCGGTCTCACCGTGCTCACGGGCGCCTACGCACTCGGGCACATCTCGGGTGGGCACTTCAACCCCGCCGTCACGCTCGGCCTGGTGGCCGGCGGACGCTTCGAGGCGGCCAAAGCGCCGTTCTACATCGCTGCGCAGGTGGTCGGTGGCTTCCTCGGCGGCTTGACGATCCTCGGGATCGCGTCAGGTCAGGACGGCTTCGAGATCGGTGAGGGTGCTGGAGCGTTTGCCTCCAACGGCTACGGCGACTTCTCGCCGGGCGGCTACAGCCTTGCCGCCGCCTTCCTCGTCGAGGTCGTGCTGACCGCTGTGTTCCTGATCATCATCATGGGTGCGACCGCCAAGAAGGCGGCGCCGGCCATGGGCGGCCTCGCCATCGGACTCGGCCTCACGCTGATCCACCTGGTGTCGATCCCGGTGACCAACACCAGTGTCAACCCGGCCCGCTCGACGTCGCAGGCGATCTTCGCCGGCACCGACCAGCTCGGTCAGCTCTGGCTGTTCTGGGTCGCCCCGATCATCGGTGGCGTCATCGGAGCGGTCATCCACCGCTTCGTGATCGGTGACCCCGAAGACCTCATCGCAGCGGAAGAACTCGCTCAGGGCGAGGAAACCCGCCGCTGACGATCCGACGCCCGGCTCCGCACTCTTCTCGACGACGGGAGGGTGTCGGGGTCGGGCGTCGACTTCGTTTTCAGGCCGTCGCTCTCAGGCCGTCGCTCTCACGCCTCGGGTACGTAGCCGGCGGGAGCCGCGATCGGTGGCTTGTCGGACCAGGGAAAGTTGATCCACAGGTCGGTCCGCTTCCACACGTAGTCGCACTTCACGACCGAGTGGGATTTCTCGTAGATGACGGCGGTGCGGACCTCGCCGACCTTGCCGTGGCAGAACTCCTCGACCGACTTGAGAGTGTTCCCGGTGTCGGCGACGTCGTCGACGATCAGGATCTTGCCATCCGACAGATCGACGAAGTCGGGTGCCGGAGGCAAGATGCGTGGCACGTCGAGACGCTCGTCGATCCCGGTGTAGAACTCCACGTTCATCGTGTAGACGTTCTTGATCGACAGCGCGTATCCCATCGCTCCGCCCGGCAGCAGGCCGCCGCGAGCGATCGAGAGGATCATGTCGGGCTCGTAGCCGTCATCGGCGACCATCTGGGCCAGCTCCCGGGTGGACTCCCCGAACGTGTCCCACGTCATGATTTCGCGTTCGTCTGCCATCCCGGCGAACCTACCCCGAACGATCGGTGTCAGGCACCAATCGCTCAGATGCAGATGTCGGAGGGGCGTACGGGGACACGATCGAGGGGAGCGTCGACGCCGGCCTGACGCAGCGCATCGCGGATCGCTGCCACGACGGCCGGCGTCGACGAGATGCACGGCGGCTCTCCGACGCCCTTCGCTCCGAGTGGCGCGTGCGGGTCGGGTTGTTCGATCAGCGTGGCCAGCACCGGCGGCATGTCGAGGAACGTGGGCAACAGGTAGTCGGTGAAGTTGCCGTTCTTGATCACGCCATCGACCTGGATGATCTCTTCCATGACGGCGAGCCCGAGGCCCTGAGCGATGCCGCCTTCGATCTGACCGGTGACCGACAGCGGGTTGAGCGCGTTGCCGACGTCTTGGGCCGTGGCGATCTGGACGACCTTGACGAGGCCGAGTTCGGGGTCGACGTCGACGACGGCGCGATGAGCGACGAACGCGAAGGCGGTGTGGCAGTTGCCCTGGCCGTTCTCGTCGAGGTCGTCGGTCTTCGGATGGTGATATTCGAAGGTCTCGTCGATCTCGAGACCGGCCGACGCCTCGACGACCGGAACCCGCAGGTCGCCTGCGGTGTCGATGACGTCGGTCCCCTCGATCATCAGTCGGATCGGCTCGATGCCGTGCTGAGCGCCCACGGCCTCGAAGAGCCGTTCGCGGGCGGCGCGGCATGCAGCGTCGACCGCTCCCCCGCTCATCCAGGTCTGGCGTGACGCCGAGGTGGAACCGGCCGAGCCGATCCCGGTGTCGATCTGGTCGAGCACGACGTCGTCGACACCGAGGATGGTGCGGGCGATCTGGGCTGCGATGGTGATGAAGCCCTGGCCGACCTCGGCCGTGGCGAACTTGATGGTGGCCACGCCGTCGGCCAGTTGGCAGCGGGCGGTCGAGTAGTCGTCGAAGTTCTCGGAGTACATGAGGTTCTTGATCGACACGCCCCATCCGATCCCCCGGACGATGTCGGAGGCGTCGGCCGTGCGCCCCGCACCGCCGGGAAGCTTCATGGCGTCGGGCGAGCCGTCAGCGAGCGCGACTCCTCCGACGGGTTCGTCGGGCAGCGGGAGCGCCGCAGTCTCACGGATGCACTCTTCGACCGGCGCCACGTTGAGAACCGGCTGCCCGGTGAAGAGCGTGTCGCCCGTCTTCATCGCGTTGAGCAGCCGGATCTCTTCGGGATCGAGGCCACACGCCAGCGCCAGCTTGTCCATCTGCGTCTCGTAGGCGAAGCAGGCCTGGACGGCGCCGAAGCCGCGCATCGCACCGCACGGCAGGTGGTTCGTGCGCACGGCGTAGCCGTCGACGCGCCCGTTCTCGCACCGGTACGGCCCCTGCGCCATCGTGATGCCATTGACGAGCACCGCCGACGACGTGGACGCGTAGGCGCCACCGTCGAACACGAATCGCGCCTCCACGTTGACGAGTTCGCCCGCCGACGTCGCATGGTGGCGCATCCAGATGGTCGCCGGGTGGCGGTGGACGTGGCCGAGGAAGCTCTCGGCGCGCGAGTACGCCATCCGCACGGGCGTGCCGAGCCGGAGTGCCAGGAGTGAGGTGTGGACCTGGAGGCTGATGTCTTCGCGAGCACCAAATGCTCCACCCACGCCGCCGAGGACGAGGCGGACCTTCTCCTCGGGGAATCCGAGGCACGCTGCCATCTGCTTCTGGTCTTCGTGGAGCCACTGGGTGGCCACGTGGAGTTCGATGCCGTCGGCACCGGGGTCGGGAAAGGCAATCGCCGCTTCGAGGCCGAGGAAGGCCTGGTCTTGCATGCCGATCTCGTAGGTGCCCTCGACGACGACGTCTCCGGTCGCGTCGGGATCGCCGTGCAGGATCCGCTGGTGGCGGATGAGGTTGCCGTCGGGGTGGATCGGCGCGTGATCACCGTCGATCGCCGCTTCGGGATCGAGTAAAGGCGTGAGGATGTCGTAGTCGACGGCGATCGCCGCCAGCGCTCGCCGGGCCGTCTCGGGGTCGATCGCCGCCACCGCAGCGACGGGTTCGCCCACGTAGCGCACCACGTCGCTCGCGAACACCGGTTGGTCGCTGCTGATCAAGCCGTACGTCTTCTTGCCCGGAACGTCGTCGGCGGTGATGATCGCTTCGACGCCGCTGATCTTCCACGCCGCCGACAGGTCGATCGACCGGATCCGCGCCGACGGGTGCGGAGATCGCAGCGTGGCGCCGAACAGGCATCCATCGGCGGAGAGGTCGGACGAGAACTCATATGTTCCCTGCACCTTGGCCACACCATCGGGGCGCAGCGTCGAATCACCGATCGTGCCGGGCCGGATGCCGGTGTCGGACCGTGTGTCGATGCTCATGACGTTCCCTCATCGGGACTCGATCGGTTGACCGAGACCTGTCGGACGGCGTCGATGATGCGGCCGTAGCCGGTGCATCGACAGACGTTGCCGGCCAACTCCTCGCGAATTTCGGTGTCGGTCGGCGAACCGGAGCGTTCGAGCAGGTCGTGGACCGCCATGACCAGCCCCGGCGTGCAGAATCCGCACTGGACCGCTCCCGCGTCCACGAACGCCTGCTGGACGTCACTCGGGGCACCGACGGGGGCCACACCCTCGATGGTCGTGATCTCCTGGCCGACCGCCGTTGCTCCCATCACCAGGCACGAACAGACGAGGCGGCCATCGACGAGCACGCTGCACGACCCGCATTCGCCCTGTGTGCATGCACCCTTCGACCCCATCAGACCGATGCGGTCGCGCAGGACGTCGAGCAGACTCTCGCCGAGCCACGAGTCGGCGACCTCGTGGTCGGTGCCGTTGACGGTCAGGGTGAAGAACTGGTTGGTCATTCGGTTGCTCCGTCGATGGTGAACGCTCGTCGCGTGAGGCGCCCGGCGAGAACACCGACGGCATGGCCCCGATACTCGGCGGTCGAGCGGTGGTCGGTGATCGGTGTGCTCGCCGCGCTGACGAGGACGCGCACGTCGTTCAGGGTGTCGGCCGTGAGTGACATGTTCTGCCAGTCGACGGCCGACGCCAGCAGTTGCTCGGCGGTGTCGCAGCGGACGATCGTCGGACCGACCGACCCGAGCGCGATCGACACCGTCTCACGAAGGCGGTCGACGGCGAGACACGTGCTCGCCACGGCGATCACCATGGCATTGCGAACCCCGACCTTGGCGTAGCCCTGCCACCCGTCGAGGAGGGGAAGCTCGATCTCGGCGATCAGCTCACCCGGCTCGAGTGCCGTCCGTTTGACGCCGACCATGAACTCGCGGACGGGGATGGTCCGCTCGCCGGTCGCCGAGACGAGGCGGATCCGGGAATCGAGCGCAGCGAGCACGGGGAGGCCGTCGCCAGCGGGCGAGCACGTGCCGAGGTTGCCGCCGAGCGTGCCGGCGTTGCGGATCTGCGGTGAGCCGACGGTGCGCGAGGCCTCGGCGAGAGCGGGTACGAGGTCGGCGATCGCCGGGTCCATCAACTCGGTGTAGGTGACTCCCGCCCCGATCGTGACCGTGCGGGCCTCAGGGTCGTGGCGCCACGAGCGGAGGTCGGTCACGCGATTGAGTGCGATCACCAGATCGGCGGGGCGACGATGGCCGTCGTTCACTTCGACCATCGCGTCGGTGCCACCCGCGAGCAGCATGGCATCGGGTTCCTCGCCGAGAAGCCGGGCGGCCTCGGCGAGCGAGGTCGGGATCGCAACCGTCATGGCCGAATCGTACAAAAGACACCCTCACCCCGACGGACCACCCTCCGCCATTTCACACCCGCGTAACGTTTGGGGTCTGACCCGGGCCGTTACGTTTCTGTCAGAAGGTTGCCATTTTACACCTGCGTAACGTTTGGGGTCTGACCCGGGCCGTTACGTTTCTGTCAGAATGTTGCCGGGACTACTCGATGGTGACGTCGTCGAAGTCGATGTCGGAATCAGGCTCGGGGTACTGCGGGTCGATCTTCTCGAGGTGATGGCGCAAGATGCGCGCGATGCAGACGTTGCGCGCCCACTTGCGGTCGGCGGGCACGACGTACCACGGAGCGTCATCGGTCGAGGTCTTCTCGATCGCGTCGGTGTAGGCCTCCATGAAGTCGCCCCACAGCTCCCGATCGTCGAGGTCACCGAGGCGGAACTTCCACCGTTTGTCGGGTCGCTCCAACCGCTCCTCGAACCGCTCCTTCTGCTTGTCGAGCGACACGTTGAGGAAGATCTTGACCACGTGGGTGCCTTCGTCGACCAGGAGTTGCTCGAAGTTGCGGATGTGGTCGTAGCGCTTCTTCCAGACCTTCTTGGGCGCAAATCCCTTCACCCGCACGACGAGCACGTCTTCGTAGTGGGACCGGTTGAACACCCCGATGTATCCGTCCTCGGGCGCGTGCTGATGGATTCGCCAGAGGAAGTCGTGGCCCTGTTCCTCGTCGGTCGGCACGCCGAACGGCTGCACGTCGACACCGGCTGGATTGAGCCCGCTCATCACCGCGCGGATCGTCGAGTCCTTGCCGGCGGCGTCCATAGCCTGCAACACCACGAGGAGCGACGCCGACTTGTCGGCGAAGAGTCGCTTCTGGAGTTCGACGAGTTCTTCCATCTCGTCGTCGAACATCGACTCGGCCTCGTCGCGTTCCCAGCCGAACGTGTCGGCGGTGTCACGCTTCTCCAACTTCGGGTCCCCGACCACTCGCAGTTGTTGCAGAAGGTCCTTGTCGCTCATGGGCCGAACGTAGTGGGTCAGCGCACGTACGGGCAGTGCCGACAACCCGAGTCGCAGCAGTACTTGCGCCGTTCGAGGAAGTCGGCGGTGAACACGCTGTATCCGCTGAGTGGGTCGATGTACGTCGGCATGCCCGCATCGAGCGCGGCATCGTGACGTTCGATGATCTCGCTGACACGGGTAGCACCGGCCAACCGGGACGGATGCGGGACCCGCCGCCAGTCGTCGCGCCGCTCCGGCCCGGTCGTGGCGTCGTCACTCACCGCGACAGGCTACGGGCCATGATCTGAGCGGCGCCTGGCGACTGGTACCGTCGCCGCCGATGGTGATGCTCGAACGAGGGTCGACGACCGACCGGACCGCCGTCGACCGACGCACGGTCGATCTCGGAGCGACGCTCGGTTGGTACCGCCACGGCGCCTCCGACCCCACCACCTGGTTGGATCGGTGCGGCCGCTTCGTGCGGGGCACCTGGACGCCTGACGGCCCCGCCACCGTGGCCATCCACTGGTCGCCGGACGGACGAATCGACGCCGAGACCTGGGGGCCCGGCGCCGACTGCCTGATGGCAACGGTCCCGGGGTTGCTCGGCGATCTGGACGAGGGCGCAGACCATCTGGAGACCGACCCGCACCCGACCGTCGCCGCGTGCGCCCGGGCTCGTCGACACGTTCGCCACAGTCGATCGGGCTCGCTGTACCACGAGCTGCTGCCGACGATCCTCGAACAGCGCATCACCGCCGGTGAGGCGAAGCAGCAGTGGGCGCGACTGTGCTTCGAACTGAGCGCGCCGGCTCCCGGCCCGTTCTCCCGGCTGTACCTGCCTCCGGCGCCCGGGGTGCTGCGTCGCCAGCCGAGTTGGTGGTTCCACCCGCTGGGGATCGAACGCAAGCGCGCCCAGACGTTGATCGAAGTGGCCCGTCACGCGTCGAAGATGTGGGAGTGGGCCGACCGGGCGCCGCGCGAGGCCGAGCGCATGCTGCAGCTCATCCCTGGGGTGGGAGTGTGGACGACGGGCGTGGCGCTCGGGCCGGCGCTCGGTGACGCCGATGCGGTGCCGGTCGGTGACTACCACGTGAAGAACATCATCGGCTTCAACCTCGCCGGTGAGGCCCGGGCGTCCGACGAGCGCATGCTCCAACTGCTCGAGCCCTACGCCGGTCAGCGCGGACGCGTGGTCCGGTCGGTCTGTGCTCACGGCGCATCGGCTCGCAAGTTCGGCCCTCGCCAGCGCATCCTCCCGATGGCTCGTTGGTGACCGGCGACATGGCGATCTCCGAGCGCTCGACGCCCACAGCGACCCTCGAGTCGAACGAACTGGCCGACACGCGTTGGCGTCGTGCGGTCGCGATCGGACTCGGAACGTACGTGATCTCGCGACTGTGCGTGCTCGCCGGAGCGGCCGTGCGGGCGTCGCAGGTGGTGGTGGACCAGCGCAAGGAGGGTGAGCCCGAGCAGGGCGGTGTCGATCTGATCACCGGTGTCTTCTTGTCGTGGGACGGCCGTTGGTACCTCGAACTCATCCGTCGGGGCTACCCGAGCAGCATCCCCGACAACATCACCTACGAGCAGCTCGAGGCCCGCGCCGCCTTCTTCCCGCTGTACCCGGCCGTCGTGCGTGCGTTCGACGCGATCCTCCCGGGCGGCGACACGATCGCAGCGCTGTTGCTCAACTTCATCCTCGGAGCTGTCGGCCTCGTGCTCGTCGGCCATCTCGCTCGCCGCGTGTTCGACGAGGCGGTGGCCATGCGCTCGATGGTCCTCTTCGCGATCTTCCCCGGCTCGTTCGTGTTGTCGTTCGCCTACTCCGAAGCGCTGTTCATCGTGTTCGCGGCTGCGGCCCTGATCCTCCTGCTCGACGAGAGGTGGCTGATGGCCGGTCTGGCCGCAGCGCTGGCGACCGGGACACGACCGAACGGCGTGGCGATCGTCCTGGCGTGCGCCATCGCGTCGGGGATCGCGATCAAGCGACGCGGCGACTGGGCATCGCTCATCTCGGTCCTGCTGGCACCGATCGGCTTCGTCGGATTCCAGCTCTACGTCGACAACAAGGCCGGCGAGTCCGGCGCCTGGTTCCGCGTGCAGCGTGAGGCGTGGTCGGAAGGCACGAGCTTCGGGGCGACGGCCGTCGAGAACAGCTTCGACTTCCTGAGGAGCCCGTTCGACTCCTCGGCCGACGCGCTCACCGTGCTGTCGCTGTCTGCCCTCGGGCTGATGATCTTCGCCGCATCGAAGAAACGGCTGCCGCTCCCCTGGGTCGGCTTCAGCGCCGTCGTGATCGCCCTGATGCTCATCCCCGAAACCGTCACGGCTCGACCGCGATTCGTCTTCACCGCATTCCCGCTCTTCATCGCCGTTGCGGCGTGGTGGCCTCAGCCTCGGCGGGTCGGTCAGGGAACTGACGACGTGTCGATCGAGTCGGCGTCGTGGAGCTTGATGCTGGTGTCGTGCGGGGCCGGGCTGGCCGTGTTGACGAACCTGTACGGCGTGTTCGGAGCGATCCCGTGATGCGCACGCTCGTCGTCGTGCCGACCCACCACGAGGCCGAGAACATCGCCACGTTGCTCGACCTGCTCGAGTCGAACGTCCCCGACGCCGACGTGCTCGTGATCGACGACGCCTCGACCGACGCGACCCGCGCGATCGTGCGCGCGCGAGTGCAGGGTGACGGACGGCTGCGGCTGATCGAGCGGTCGGAGAAGCGCGGCCTCGGCGACGCGTACGTGCACGCCTTCAAGGTGGGCTTGGAGGACGACTACGAGGCGATCGTCCAGATCGACGCCGACCTGTCCCATGATGTGAACGTGCTCCCGACGATGCTCGGACTGACCGAGCACGGGATCGACGTGGTGATCGGCTCGCGCTATGTCCCAGGCGGCCGGGTGGTCGGATGGCCGCGTCGGCGGACATGGCTGTCGCGCTGGGGGAACCGATACGCAGCGATTGCGCTCGGCCTGGCCATCAACGACGGCACCGCCGGATACCGCGTCTATCGAGCCGACACCCTGCGACGCCTCGACCTCGACGCCGTCCGTGCCGAGGGCTACGGCTTCCAGATCGAGATGACCTACCGGGCGGTGGCGGCGGGGTGCAGCATCGTCGAGGTGCCGACCGCGTTTCGTGACCGGGTCGCCGGCACGTCGAAGATGAGAAGCAACATCGTGCGCGAGGCGTTCGTGCTGGTCACGTGGTGGGCGGTGCGCGATGCCGTCACGCTGCGCCGACGTCGACGGGCCTATCCCGAACTCGACGGGTGAGTGGCCGCATCCGACCCGGCCCGGATCGGTAGGATCGCACGGTCATGTCGCAGCCCAACGAGCCCGGGATCGCTTCGTCGGCCGTGACTCGCTTCGCGCACGACCTGCTCGCCGCCGAGTTGCCGGCGCTGCCGCCTGATCGGCGTGCCGATGCGGTCGGTTTCGTGGTTCGTCGTGTCGAGTCCCTGCCGTCGATCATGCGCTTCGGCGTGTCGACGATCGGGCTGTCGGTCGATGCGGTCGGTGCGCTGGTCGGTCGTGGCCGGATGCGGGGGATGATCACCCGCCTACCACTCCCCCTCCTCGCCGAGTACCCGCGCCTCGTGCGCTCGCTCGGCTTCGCCTACGTGTGGGAGACCTGGCCCGACACGCTCGTCGACGGCGGAGCTGCATCGTGACGCATCACGACTGCGACGTCCTGGTCGTCGGGTCGGGTGCCGGTGGTGCGACGACTGCTGCGATCCTCGCCGAAGCGGGCCACGACGTGCTGATCCTCGAAGAAGGTCCGTGGGTCGAGCAGGGCGAGGTGCGGCCGTTCTCGCTCGCCCAGATGGACAAGCAGTACCGGGCGGGCGGCGTGACCGTGGCGCTCGGGCTGCCGTCGATCGCCTACACCGAGGGCCGGTGCGCCGGTGGCGGCACCGAGGTGAATTCGGGTCTGTACTGGCGTCCGCCCGAGGAGACGATCGAGCGGTGGCGCTCCCGCTACTCGATCCAAGACTTCCGTACCGACGACCTGCTCTCGATCTGCGAGGAGGTCGAAGAGGAACTGAGCGTGCAGAAGGTGCCGGGCGAACACACGCCGTCCAGCCAGATCATGCGACGCGGTGCCGACCGTCTGGGCTGGAAGAACGACGAGATCCCCCGCTGGATGGCCTACCCCGAGGGTGCCGGCGCGACGGAAGGGACACGTCAGAGCATGACGAAGACGTACCTGCCGCGAGCGTTCGCCGCCGGTGCGCGGATCTTGTGCGAGCACCGCCTCGACGCGATCGTGCGGACGGGCCGACGAGCGGTGGGCGCCGAGGCCAGCCACGACGGCGAGTCGGTCACGATCTCGTTCCGCGACATCGTCGTGTGCGGCGGTGCGATCCAGACGCCCGCCATCCTGCAGCGCGCCGGATTCCGGCACCGGATCGGCCGCACGCTCGCCGTCCACCCGACCGTGAAGCTCTCCGCCCGCTTCGAGAACGAGGTCAACACGCCCGACGACGTGTCGGTGTACCAGGTGAAAGAGTTCTCGCCGAACATCTCGTTCGGCGGCTCGGCCAGCCACCCCGGCCTGGTCGCGCTCGCGCTGACCGACAACTGGCGTGATTTCGGCAGAGCCGTCACGTCGTGGCCCGAACTGGCGATCTACTACGCGGCGATCACGAGCGAAGGGCGCGGCATCGTCCAGACGATCCCGGGCGTGCGCGATCCGCTCGTCACCTATCGGTTGACCAAGCGTGATCGCGATCTGCTCGGCCAGGGCTTGGCCCGGCTCGCAATGGTCATGCTCGAAGCCGACGCCGAAGAGGTGTATCCCTCGTTCAAGGGAGCGCCGGTCGTGCGGAACCGGGCCGACATCTCGACGATGGCCTCGTCGTTCGCGGCGTCGAAGGCGAGCGTGATGACCGTGCACCTCTGCTCGACCGCCCCGATGGGTGACGACGAGAAGCGCTGCGCCACCGACAGCCACGGCCTCGTCCACGGCTCCGACAACGTGTACGTGAACGACGCCGCCTTGCTGCCCGAGGCGCCGGGTGTCAACCCGCAGGCGTCGGTGATGGCGGTGGCGATCCGCAATGCGCGCCGCTACTGCGACGAGCGGGCAGGATGAGCGCCGTGAGCGAATTGACGACGATCGACACCCCCGCGAACACGGTGGTCACCGGTGCTGCCGGCTGGCTCGGAACCGGTCTGGTCGCGGCGCTGGCCGGGGACGGTGAGTACGGCCGTGGTGGCACGATCCGAGGGCTGATCCGGCGCGAGGAGGGTTCGTCGCACCTGCCCGAGCGCGTCGAGTTGATCACGGGTGATGTGACCGATCCTGCGAGTCTCGATCGGCTGTTCGACGGGTTGACCGGCGACATCGACGTCATCCACACCGCCGGGATCATCCACCCGGTGAAGTCGACGAACGAGTTCGACGCGATCAACCACGTGGGCACCCGCAACGTGATGGACGCAGCCCGGCGCGCCGGAGCTCGGCGCGTGGTCCACGTGTCGTCGAATTCGCCGTTCGGCACGAACGGGGCGCGCAACGACCGCTTCGGCAACGACGAGCCGTACCACCCGTACCTGGGATACGGGGAGTCGAAGAAGGACGCCGAGTTGGCGGTCCTCGAAGCGGTCGGCGACGGACTGAACGCCGTCATGGTCCGTCCACCCTGGTTCTACGGACCGCACCAGCCGGCTCGCCAGACGACGTTCTTCACGATGGTCCGCAACGGCAAGTTCCCCATTCTCGGCGACGGCGGCCAGGTCCGCTCGATGACGTACATCGACAACCTCGTCCAGGGCATCGTGCGTGCCGAGTTGACCGACACGAAGCCGGGTCTCGGCTGGTGGATCGCCGACGCCGAGCCGTACACGGTGGTCGAGATCGTCGAGACCGTCGGCGATGCCCTGCGTGCCGAGGGCTTCGACGTGAAGCCGAACAAGCTCAAGCTGCCGAGCCTGGCCGGGGCCGTGGCGGAGAAGATCGACACGGCCACGCAGAAGGCCGGACGGTACATCACGCAGTTCCACGTGCTCGGCGAGATGAACAAGAACATCGCCGTCGACATCTCCGCTGCTCGGCGCGATCTCGGCTACGACCCGCAGGTCGCCCTGCCCGAGGGGATGCGCAACAGCATCCGGTGGTGCCTGGGCCAGGGCATCGAACTGTGACCCGCTACCTGGTCACGGGCGGCAGCGGCTACTTCGGGTCGCTGGTCGTGCGGCGCCTGCACGACGCCGGCCACGAGGTCCGGGTGCTCGACCTGAACGACGCCGACGATCGGCCGGCAGGTGTCGAGTTCGCACAGGGCGACGTGCGAGACCGTACCGTGGTCCGTGACGCCGTCGACGGGATCGACGTGGTGCTCAACAACGTCGCTCAGGTGCCGCTCGCCAAGGATCACGACCTGCTGCGCACGGTCAACGTCGACGGAACGAAGCGCCTGCTCGAGGCGAGCGCCGACGCCGGTGTGGCCAAGGTGGTCCACACGTCGTCGAGCGCCGTGTTCGGTGTGCCGAAGGCGAACCCGGTTCTTCCCACGACCGTGCCGTCGCCGATGGAGGCATACGGCCACGCGAAGCTCGCTGCCGAGTGGGCATGTCTGGCGGCGTCCCGGGACGGACTCGACGTGTCGATCGTGCGGCCGCGCACGATCCTCGGCCACGGTCGGCTCGGCATCTTCGGGATCCTGTTCGAGTGGATCGCCGACGGGCGTGACCCGATCGTCCTGGGCGACGGCTCGAATCGCTATCAATTCGTCCACTCCGACGACCTCGCCGACGTCTCGGTCCTGGCTGCGGCGAAGGAGGGGCCCGGCATCTTCAACGTCGGGACCGATCGATTCGGCACGATGTGCGAGACGCTCGCTGCGCTGTGCGAACACGCCGGGACCAGTGCCCAGGTGCGGTCGATGCCTGCCGGCCCGGCGTCGGTCGGGATGCGGATGACCGCCGGGCTCGGCATCACGCCCTTCGCGCCGTACCACTGGATGATGTACTCGAAGTCGATGTGGTTCGACATCGAGCACCTGCAGACCGAGTTGGGCTTCTCGCCCCGTTGGTCGACCGACGAGATGTTCGCCCAGAGCTACGACTGGTTCGTCGCCAACCGGGCGAGCACCGACGACGCATCGGCCTCGCACCATCGGCGCTCGTCGAAGCAGGGCGTGCTCAAGATCGCGAAGCGGGTGTCGGGGCTGCTGCCCCCGGCAAGGTGATGGACCTGCTCCGCCGTCGTCAGACGGCGATCTCGGTCGCACTGCTCGCAGCGCTGGCCTACCTGCCCGCCCTGACGGCGTCGCCGGGTCGGATGCCGGCCGACTCGAAGCTGTACGTCTACCTCGACCCCGGCCGCTTCCTCGCCGACGCCGCGACCACGTTCGACCCGCGTCAGTTCGGTGGGTGGGTCCCGCACCAGCACATCGCCTATCTGTGGCCGGCGGGACCGTGGTACTGGCTGTTCGACTCGCTCGGCGTCCCCGACTGGATCGCTCACCGGCTCTGGATCGGCACGGTCCTGCTGGCTGCCGGGCTCGGTGCCCGCTGGATGACTCGGGTGCTCGGCTTCGCACCGCTGGCGGCCCTCGCTGCGGCGCTGGTGTATCAGTTGTCGCCGTACATCCTTCCGTATGTCTCGCGAACCTCGGTCCTGCTGCTGCCGTTCGCCGGGCTCGGGTGGATCGTGGGGTGCACGATCCTCGCCGGTCGTCGGGGCGGATGGCGATACCCGGCCGCGATCGCACTGATCGTTCTGACCGTCGGTGCGGTCAACGCGACGGCGTTGGCGATGGTCATCCCCGCCCCGGCGCTGTGGCTCGTCCACTCGGTGTGGCAGCGCTCGATCACCTGGCGTCGCGCAGTGGCGGTGTCGGCGAAGACGGGTCTGCTCTGCGTCGGCGTGTCGCTGTGGTGGATCGTGATGCTCGTGATCCAGGGTCGCAGCGGCGCCGACGTGCTCCTGTATTCCGAGTCGCTCGAATCGGTGTCGTTCACGTCGACGTCGACCGAGGTGACCCGCGGCCTCGGCTACTGGCTGTTCTACGTGCGCGATGCCTACTCGGCTGCCACTGCGTCATCGCTCGATCACGTGGTGTCGGGTCGGACGGTCTTCCTCGGTGTGGTCACGCTGGCGATCGGGCTGATCGGCGTCGTGTCCAGTCGATGGGAGCACCGCCGGTACGCGGCGCTCCTCGTCGGCGCCGGTGTGATCCTCGGCGTGGGTGTCCACCCGATCGACGACCCGTCACCGCTCATGTCACTGATCGTCGGTGATGGCGAAGGAGGCCTGGCCCTCGCCCTGCGTAGCAGCACGCGAGCGGTCCCGGTTTTTCTGCTCGGGTTGGGCCTCGGTGTGGCTTCGGCGGTGACGTCGATCGGCTCGCTTCGTCTTCCTGTGCCGCCGGTCGTGCTCCGGCTCGGCCTGGCCGGCGTGCTCGCCGTGACGACGATCGTCGGGTTGCCGGCACTGCGCAACGGTGGGTTCGTCGACGAGGCGCTCGAGCGTGACCAGGACCCGCCCGCCACGTGGCTCGATGCCGCCGACGACCTCGACGCCCGTCCCGAGGGCTACCGCGTGCTGCAGTTGCCCGGCACCGAGTTCGGTGCGTTCCAGTGGGGGTACACGGTCGATCAGCCACTCCCGGGCCTCACCGATCGCCCGCTGCTGACGCGTGACCTGCTGCCGCTCGGCAGCCCGGCGGCGATGGACCTGCTGTACGCGCTCGACGACCGGGTGCAGGCCGGCACGATCGAACCCGACGCCGTCGCTGCGGTGTCGCGCCTGCTCGGTGTCGACACGATCTGGGTCTCGGGTGACGTCTCCTACGACCGCTTCCGACTCGCTCGCCCCGAGATCGTAACCGACGACTTGACGTCGACCGCAGCTCGCGACGGCGGGCTGTCCAACGCCACCGCCTACGGCGACCCGGTCGTGATGGGTGGCCGCCTCGCCATGGTCGACAACCGCTCGCTCAGCGACCCGCGCATCGGTGAACCGATCGCTCCGGTCACGCTCATCGACGTCGCCGACGCGATCCCGACCGTGCGGGTGAAGGACGAGGTCGTCGTCCTCGCCGGGAGCGGCGACGGCGTGTTCGACGCGGCCGCCGGTGGTGTGATCGACGGGACCGAAGCGCTGCTGTACCAGGCTGCCGACGATGCGGAGCCGCTCGGTACGTACCGCTACGTGATCACCGATTCGAACCGTGACCGGGCGCACCACTGGCGCAGTTCGCAGGACGTGCTGGGATTCACCGAGTCGGCGTCCGACACGTCCGACGTCCTGGTCTTCGAGAGCGCCGACCAACGTCTCCCCGTCTTCGCCGAGAGCGTGAGTGACCAGCAGACCGTCTCGGTCCAGCGTGGTCCGGTGACGGCCCGAGCGAGCAGTTACGGCGAGCGATTCGCCTACCTGCCCGAGTATCGGCCCGTGATGGCGATCGACGGTGATCCGACGACGGCGTGGCTCGCTGCCGACCGCTTCGACCCGATCGGCGAGTTCATCGAACTGACGCTCGGCTCGCCCATCGACCATCTCGACCTGCTGCAGTTGCCGACCACCGATGCGCAGCGCACGATCACGCAGGTTTCCGTGAGCGTCGACGGCTCGGATCCCTCCTTCTTCGACCTCGACGAGTCGTCACGTGTCGGTGTCGGACAACGGATCGAGATCGAGGCGCAGACGGTCGTACGGATCGAAGTGGCCTCGACCACCACTCCGCAACCGCCGATCGGCGAGGCCATCGGTGGAGTCGGATTCGCCGAGATCTCGACCGGCCTCGGCCCGACCAACGAGTTCATCCGCCCTCCCCTCGTCGACGACGCGTTGCTCGCTTCGGCCGACGGTTTCGACATGGTGTTCAGCCGCCTGCGCATCGAAGCGGCCGATCGCTGGCGGAGCGACCCCGAACCGATCCTGGCACGGGTCTTCGACCTCCCGTCGGCCGTCGAGGTCACGCCGTCGGTCACCCTGCGACTCGATCAACGGCTCGATGACGATGCGCTCGCCGTGTTGCTCGGCGACGATGCCGTGGCGTCGACACGCCTCCTCGGCGCCACGAGTGCCCGTGGAGCGACAGCGTTCGACGGCGACGACTCGACGGCGTGGACGACTCGGTTCGGGCAGGCATCCGGTGCCGCCGTCGGGCAGACGTTGGAGCTGACGGCCGAGGGAACGGCAAAGGTCGTGACGATCGCCCAGCCGGGGCTCGACCACTCCCCGATCACCGGCGTGCGGCTCGACGACGGGTCGAGCGATCCAATCGACCTCGATCTCCCGGTCGGCGCCGCCGCTGAACTGGTGCTTCCCCGCCCGATCGACCTGTCGTCGCTGACGGTCGAGATCACCTCGGTCGAAGATCGCTTCGTCCAGAATCGCCGCTTCGACGAGCCGAACGTGCTGCCCTCCGCGATCTCCGAGATCCTGTTCGACGGTGAGCCACTCGCCCTCGCACCGACCGAGCGTCTCGCCGCCGACTGCCGCGACGACCTGCTGAGCATCGACGGCGAGCCATTGCCGCTGAGCTTCGACGTCGCCACCTCCGACGCTCTTGCGGGAGGACCGATCGAGGCGACACCGTGTACCGACTCTCTGTCGCTCGGCAGCGGCGAGCACACGGTCGTGAGCGTCCAGGGTTCCGGGTTCCACGTCGATCGAGTCGTCCTACGTAGCGAAGCGTCGCCCGAGCGTGCAGATGCGCTCGACCCCACACAGACCGTGCTCGTCGACTCGTCGACGCGACGCCGGACGGTCGAGGTGCCGGCGTGCCCCGACGGTTGCTGGCTCGTCGTCGGAGAGGGTTACAATACGGCCTGGTCGGCGAGCGTCGACGGGCAGTCGCTCGGCGACCCCACGCTGGTCGACGGCAACGCGAACGGTTGGTGGATCGAACCGTCGACCACTGCCTCGACCGTCGATGTCTCGTGGACGGTGCAGCGCCCGTTGAACATCGCCTTCGCCCTCAGTGCATTGGCTGCCCTCGCCTGCTTGGCGTTGGTCGTCGCCGACCGCCGACGTGTGCAGGAGATGCTCCCCGTCGCCTCCGTGGACGATCGGACCCGCCGAGCCGACATCGTCGCCGTGCTCGTCACCGCTGCCGCCGCCGCACTCCTCGTCGACTGGATCTGGGCGATCCCGGCCGCAGCCGTGTGTGTTGGGGCCATCGTGCTGCGCAGGCCGTGGATCGCCGGTGCGGCCGGGATCGCTCTGGTCGCGGGAGCCGGTCTCGTCGTGGTCGAGGTGGTCCGTTCAGAACGGCCGTTCCCCGACGCCGGTTGGCCGACCCGCTTCGAGTGGCTCCACCCCTGGACCCTCCTCGGCATCGTCCTCATCGCCACCCAGCGCTCGACCAGGCGTCCGCAGACGCGCGACTGATCGGTTGGCTTGGACCGCATCGGGTTGTCACGCTGAAGCGGATGACGGTTCTCCAGGGTCAGATCGGCCAGGTAGCGAAGTCGGGAAGCGGCCCGTCGAGAGTCGAGGCGGCTTCGGATTCGAGCTGTCCGGTCAGGCTTGTCGCCGGGAGCCCGGTCGGGTTGCTGAACGGTGATGATCGCAGCTACAGGGTTCGCTCGGTGAACCAGAACCTGAGCATCGTGACAACGTCGCTGCCGAGGTCGGGGACGTCGATGACGTGCCCCTCACACGTCAGCATCCCGGCCCAGCTCAGATGCACGGCATCCCAATCGACGGCGACACGCTCTCAATCGGGCATCACGACTCGGGGTGCCATTAAGCCAACAACGCCGAATCGAGTGCGACAGTCGGCTACGAACCGCAGTCGATGCTGACTTGGCAGAGTTCTGGTCACCGACCCAGATCTCCAACACGTTGAAGCTGGACCATCCCGACGACCCCACGATGTGAGCAAGCCCGGAAACGATCTACGAAGCGGTGTACCGCCGACTGCTGAACACCATGCCGCAAGCATGTCTACGAACTACACGTCGACGGCGAATCCCACGGCACCGCCGCGAGAAGGCTGGACCAGGACGGGGCATTATCAAGAATCGGCGCCTCATCAAAGAACGACCCTCGTACATCGAGGAGCGCACCGAGGCGGGACATTGGGAGGGGGACTTGATCATCGGCAATGTGTCGACGGCAATGGCGACGTTGGTGGAACGCATGACCCGCTACACGGTGCTCGTGAAGCTGCCCGGCAGCCGGACGATGGACGCCTTGAACGAGGCGCTCGAAGCGGTGTTCAGTGCCATGGCCGAGCCGCTGGTCAGAACCCTCACGTGGATCAGGGCAAAGAGATCGCTGGCCACGAAGACCTCGCATCCGCAACCGGCCTCGACGTGTTCGTCTGCGACCGGTCCAGCCCGTGGCAGCGGGGAACGAACGAAAACACCAACGGCCTCCTCCGGCAATGGTGGCCAAGGACGACGAACTTCTACACACTCGAACCCGTCGAGATCGCTCGCGTTCAAACCTCGCTCAACGCTCGGCCACGAGCGACGCTCGGCTGGCAGACACCAGCCCGAGCGCTCCAGCTGTCCTTGTCGTGATTCTGCGCTCGACGGGCGGCCGTCGTTTGACGACGAGCTGCCAGATGCGTCAAAATCTCGACGCTTGTCGGTAGGCGGCAGGCGGAACGGGTGGAGCGGAACATGGGTCAGGCAGTCTCGGGACGGGGACGTTCGCGTCTCGCAGCAGCAGTAGCAGCGACACTCGTCGCAGTCGGTGGCGTCGTTGCCCAAGTTTCGACGGTGTCGCAAGCGCAAACCAGCGTGAGCGACGTTGGCACGGTGGTGCCGGGTCGTTTGTTGGACACTCGTGCTGCTGGTGAGACGGTCGATGATCTGTTCGAGGGCGACGGCAAAGTCGCCGCTGGAACGTTCACGACCGTGACGATCGCCGGGCGCGGCGGCGTGCCTGCCGATGCGACCGGGGTCGAACTCAACTTGACAACAATCGCTGCTGAGGGCAGCGGCTTCGCAACGCTCTATCCGTGCACGACGCCGCCACCGAACGCGTCATCGCTCAACTTCCAAGCGGGTGTGAACATCGCCAACGCCACCACCGTCGCGCTCAACACCAACGGTGAGGTGTGCGTGTTCACCTCCGCCACCGCCCACTACGCCCTCGACGTCGTCGCCTACATCGGGGCCCCGGAGGCCACAAGTCCGACCACAACGACGACCACCACCACCACCACAACGCCACCGGCGAGGGAGTGGGCCATCGATAAGTCTGGATTCCCCGAAGTCCAGCCCTTTGGCCAACCGCTCTCAACTGACGGCAGCCTGCTTCTTCAGACGAACTACACCGATCCCGGGCCCACTGTGACGTTGACTGATGTTCGGGCTGACGCAATCGTTGCTGAATTACCCCCATCCGGCGGCTTCAGCTATTTCGCACTCTCCCTGAGCCCGGATGGTTCCGGCGCAATTCTTCAACGCAGCGACGGGCAAGTTGTGCACTGGGACCCCGGTTCAGGAGTCGTGAGCGACCTCGGCTCCGAGGGCGCTTGCAACGCGAGAACTTTCAGCGAGTTCGAATCCGTCGAGTACCTCGTTGGAGGGCTCACATGCCGATTGGATACCGGAGAAACTTTCGAAAGTCGCGGTGTGTCCCCCAACGGTCGATACGCCGGTGTGGTTTTTGGGCAACCTCCAGCAGTAGTGGATGGACGCACGGGCCAGATCGTTTCTACGCTTCCCGCAGGATGGGAGTTTGCACGGAGTGTTGAGTACTCCCGCCACATCGCCAACAACGGTACGGCTCTCGTGGTCAATCCAGCGAACGAGCGACTGGGACTGCTCGCGGCCGGTTCGTCCGTCGTTTCGGTTCTGCCACAGGAGATCCCTCCCTACTATGCGATCGCCGAGAACGGCGACGGTGCGCTGGCCCTTCGGCCGACCGGTGCCGACGAGTTCAGCGGCAGCTTCGACCTCGTGCTGATGACGACAAGCGGAGAATCCAGGGTCCCAAACAGCCCGACGGTCACAATCCAAGCCAGCGAGTTGGAATGCGATGCCGCCGTAATTGCACCGGCCGCCGACACACTTGCAATCTCGTTCAGCGTCTGCTTGCTCTGACTCGGAGTCGTTCTTCTTGAGAGTTGAGTTCACGCCTTCGGGCCAGCTGAATCCTGGCTAGTCATTCCGGCCGAGGGAGGGTGCGACCGACGCGAAGCCGGAAATGCTTCATGCCGCGACCACCCATAGGCTTTCGGGTGTTGCGTTGTTCCCTTGAGACCGCCGTCCATTTGCTAGCCCGACCCCACGGACGGCCACTTCACGCATCAAGAGCACTGAAGTCGAGATCGACAAAGATCTGCTCGATGAGATCAGCGTCGCTACCCACGAACTCCTTGATATCTGGCGCTTCGCGCTTGAGCGTGGTGGTGGGTTCTTGAGCATCCACTGTTGAGGTCCCGTGGCCTCGCAAGTCTTGCGGTCTTCCACAACTACGAGACGAGGAGACCACGGGATGATTGAAGGTAGCAACGCGGAAGCGCTGCTCGGGCTGGACGGTGTGCGCATCTGCGCAGTCGAGATCGGCGCGGAGGTGACGATCACGATCGAGACAATCGACGACCGTGTGGGGTGCCGATCGTGTGGTGTGATCGCCAAAGCGCACGGCCGTCGACGTGTCAGGGTGCGCGATCTGGCGACGTGGGGACGAGCGACGGTGCTGATCTGGGTGAAGCGGATCTGGCGCTGCCGAGAGCCGTTGTGTGCGACGGTGACGTGGACCGAGACCCTCGACGCGATCGCGTCTCGTGGGTCGCTCACCGAGCGCGCAGGGTTCGAGATCTGCCGGCGGGTCGGCGAGGACGGCGACTCCGTTGCAGCGGTCGGCCGCGACTTCGGTGTCGGCTGGGCGTGCGCGATGAACGCCGTCAACGTGCACGGTCACTGTCTCGTCAACGACCCCGAACGGATCGGCGAGGTGACCAAGCTCGGGCTCGATGAGACCGCCTTCCAGCGGCCCTCCAAGCATCGTGGTCACACGAGCTACATCACCGGCTTCGTCGACCTCGCACGACCTCGGCTGTTGGACGTTGTGTTGGATCGGACCGGTGCAGCGGTTGATTCCTGGCTCGCCTGTCGACCTTCGGGCTGGCTGGGCGGGATCGATCAGGTCGCGTTGGATCCGCACCGCGGTTACACGAACGGGCTCACCTCGACGCTGCCTGACGTGGTCGTCGTCGTCGACCGGTTCCACGCCATCGGGCTCGCTAACCGCGCCGTTGACGACGTGCGCAGACGAGTCCAACAGGACACGACCGGGCATCGAGGCCGCTCCGGCGATCCGCTCTACGGCATCCGCCGACTGTTGCTACGCGGCTACGAACGCCTCACCGCCCGACAGCTCGAACGCATCAAGGCGGGCTTGGTCGGGGACCGCTACGGCGAAGTCGGAGCAGCCTGGTTGGCCAAGGAACTCATCCGCGAGATCTACACCGCCGACACGCCCACCGAAGCCCGTCACAGGTTGCACGTGTTCTACACCTTCGTTGCTGATGCCGAGGTCGGCGAACTCGTCCGTCTCGCCAAGACCATCTCGGCGTGGGAGAGCGAAATCCTTGCGTTCCACACCACCGGCGGGCTCTCCAACGGGCCGACCGAAGGCATCAACTTGTTGATCAAGAAGATCAAACGCGTCGGCCACGGCTTCGCCAACTTCGACAACTACCGACTCCGGCTCTTGCTCCACGCCGGCGTCGACTGGCACACTCACCCCACCGCACGGCTGCGAGCACACCCACCACGCTCAGCCGCGTAGAGCCCGTTTGGTGGTCCAGTCGCTATGCGGCTCGGGGTTGGTTGATCTGGTTCCAGCGTAGAGCGAACTCGGTTGGGGTGAGGTCGCCGTGGGCGGTGTGGGGTCTGTTGGCGTTGTAGTCGACTCGATGGTCCTCGATGATGACTTGTGCTTCGAGCATCGAATCGAACCGCCAGCTGTTGAGGAGTTCGTCGCGGAGTCGCCCGTTGAAGCTTTCGATCCAGGCGTTTTGCCAGGGCGAGCCTGGATCGATGAACACGGCTCCGGTGCCGTTGAACGCGGCACCAGTCATCGATCGCGTGAGCAACAAATTCGGGCCCGTTGTCGAAGCGGACGTAGACCGGGTGGACGCCTCGCTGCAGCGCGATCCGGTCGAGCACCGCAACGACGTGGTCGGCGTCGATTGAGCGGTCGACCTCGATGGCGAGGCATTCGCGGGTGAATTCGTCGACGATGTTGAGGAGTTTCATTTGGCGACCGTCGGCGGTGGTGTCGAACTGGAAATCCATTGCCCACACCACGTTGGGCCGGATCGGCGAGAACGCGCCGACCTGGATACCGATCCCGACGAGGCGCTTCTTGCGACGCCGCTGCGGCACCCGCAGACCCTCTTCGCGCCACAGTCTGCGGACACGTTTGTTGTTGACGTGCCAGCCAGCCCGGCGCGCCATCTTGGCGGCACGACGCCACCCCCAACGGGGTCGCTCCGTCGAGAACTTGCGAAGCCAGGCGCGTAGCTCGGCTTCGTCGTTCGTGATCGGTGGTCGTTCGAGACGCTGCGTCGAGCGGTGGATGCCGACCACTTTGCAGGCTCGTCGTTCTGACACCCCGAACCGGTCGCGCATCGCCGTGACGGCGTCGCGCTTTCGGTTCGGGGTCAGAAGTTTCCCGACGCGATCTCCCTGAGCATGTCCTTGTCCAACTCAGCGTCGGCCAGCAGCTTCTTCAGGCGGGCGTTCTCGCCCTCCAGCTCTTTGAGGCGTTTCGCGTCGTTGGCCTTCATCCCGCCGTACTGGGCGATCCAGCGGTGCCACGTCGATTCGGCGATCTCGAGGTGCCGGCACACCTCGTCGAGTTCTTTGCCCGATCCGAGGAGCTTGTTGCCCTCGGCGAGCTTGCGGATGATCTGTTCCGGCGTGTGCCGCCGGCGCTTGCTTGTACTCATGTTGATGTTGATTCTTCCTGCCCGACGAACGGGCATCAAGAGTCGCACAACAACTGGACCACTACACGGGGCTCATCTCAGCACACCCGGGGCTCTTCGGTCACTGGCAACGCCTTCTCGACGAAACACTCGACAGTCTTGACCCTTGGTCATCACGCCACCTTGAGGGGGGTGACCGGAATACGGGAGAAACACGCCACAGGCGTCGAGCCGACGCGGCAGTCGACTGCGAGTTTCGATACGAAGCGCCACTGAGGCGCTGGTGGCAGCGCCTATCAGTTACTGGTCTGGCGATCAGGGTTGAGCCGCTTTTATGGAGGTACGCGCTCTGTTCAGTTGCTGAAGACGACGTCAGCGGTCTGCGTCGGAACGTCACCCACGGTCAACGACAGCGTCGCTTCGGTCCTGGACCCGAGATCCACGACGAACCAGGTAGTTAGGCCGTCGTCTTCTAGAGTTGGAACTTCCCCGTCAACTTCAATCCGTCGAAGATCGGATTGAGATGGGAAGTTCCCGACTATGAGGTTGCTTCCGTCAACGGAGAGGGGAGCTGCTGTGGCTAGCAATGATGCCTCTTCACAATGGTTAACGTCTTCACTGACGTAGCAAACGTACCGTGAATCGAAAGCGAGTTTGGACGAGAACTTCACCCCGTTGTCCTGTACCAACTCAGAATCTGATGGCCGAGCACCTAGAGCATCTCGAAACTGATCGGCCATCGCCGCCATGCGAGTCGCATCCACTCGAACGACTGCAGACGCCAAGCCTATGGACTCGTCAAGTTCTGTACCTCCCAGGACGCTGACGAGGTAGCCATCTTGAATCCACGACGATCGGGCAGCTTCTCCCGAGAAAGCTGGCGCCAGAGCAATCGTTCGATCCCCGGTGGAGCGGAACTCGAATGCGTACGGCGATGTAGCGATCTCGAGTGTGAGCGACTCTGGAACCTCTCGCCAGGTGACAAACACTCTACGGCCATCATCGTTGGTGAATGTGGCCTGGAACAGGTCGTTCGCGTCGCCCGCGTACCTTGAGCGATCGTCGACGACCTCAAGGCCAAGGGTGCGTAGGGGCTCAGCAAGGAGGCTGACGTCACCTTTGACAAGTTCTAGGTCACTCTCGTTGAGCACCTGAAGTACCTGCTCGGTGAACGCCAGAGGGTCGCCCGACGCTTCACCCGCGGCCCTGGCGGTCACTTCGACGTAGGACGACCCAGACGTGACGTACCCGCTTGCGCTCGACCCGTCAATGCTCGCAGTTTCCATCTGCTCTTCGACCGGAGAACCGAGCTGACTAGCTGTGATGGAGACTCTCCAACCTTCCGCGCCCTCCATCAGAACCTGTTCGTATTCGAGCGATGGGACCAGTGCCGATGGCGCTGTGGTGATATCGGTCAGGTAGAAGCCTGAGTCGGTCGGCAGGACGAAACCGCCAGAGGTCGGTCGTACTTCTGTTGCATCTAGGTCAGCGACCTGATCATCTTGGGATCCTCCGGCTTCGTCTGCAGGCAGAGGAGTTGACGGTACTTCTGAAATAGGATCCTCGACGGCGGGAATGGTGTCGCCAACGGATGAGGTAGTACCTGGTGATCCGCAGCTCACGACCACGACCGCAAGACTGACTGAAATAAGTGTCGCTCGGACCATTTTGATTAGAAACCTTCCCCTAGTAAGTGAGCCGGGTGACGACCCAGTCGTTCCACCATTTCGCGCACTTCGACGGTCTGGACGGCGCATCGTTCCCGATGATCGACGAAACGCTGTCCCACCCACTACTTGTCTGCCGGAACGGGATCACAAACACTCCCTTAGATGACCCGGAGGGAGGACAAGCGCTGGAAGCGCTTTGTACGATCTCCAAGAACGAGAAACCGTTAGCCCGGATCTTTCGTAGGGGTTCCGGGCGGTCGTACGAAAATGCCCTCCGACCTGGGATGATTGGTGTTGCGACACAACAATCACTTCCCACGGTAC